>VTLG01005915.1_pt1 | contig 31850 bp, 49 predicted proteins | sample 4694571 | NCBI WGS metagenome assembly VTLG01 (sample SAMN12604809, study PRJNA352737) | marine metagenome | biome: ENVO:00000447; feature: ENVO:00000209|ENVO:00000569|ENVO:01000036; material: ENVO:00002151; isolation source: viral sequences binned using virsorter ...
ACTATTATAAGGGTCTATAAGTAGTGCATTATAATCCCAAGCGTTTTTAACTGCCTTTGCCTCTTTCAGTAAATCCTTGTAAGTGTATAAATCCTCTACGTCTATTATTTTAAAATACTTGTCTGCCCATTTTACAGTATTATTAATCTCATCTTCCTGTGCGGTGTGTATAGGTTTATTCATTTTAAACTCTATAATTTTTCTTAGTATGCTCTGTGGTGTGTTTTCACTTGACCATATTAGAAATCTTAGTTTATGTTTTATTGCCCATACTGTAAATAGGTAACTAATTATTGTAGTCTTTCCTACGTTTGCGTGTCCTATAATTAAATTAAAGTTTCCTTGTTTGTATCTTATGTATTCGTCTATGTCAGGTACTCCTATTTTTAATCCTTCTTTTACCCTGCCATATTTAATATCTAAAATCCTTTCTTTTATTTTATTACTTTGTGCTATCATCTAATTTGGTTTACGTTTAACCCATATTTTAAATATTCCTTTCTACTATTTCTTTCTAATGGATCGTATTTGTAGCCTAAGATAGGATTTATACCGTAATTCCAAAAATCTATAGGCATGGGTTCGTCTTGTTTTAATCTTTTAGGCATAAAAAAAAAGGGGGCAATGCCCCCCTAATGTTAAAATGGTAAATCTATTTCTGCTTCTCGTTGTGGGTTTTGTTGTGAGTTGGTAACCTCGTTATTAATTATGTGTGCCATTCTCCAACCTACTAAGTTATTGTAGTATTTACCGTTGTATTCATTGCCTCTTAGATTAATATCTACAGACACCTTATCTCCTGCTTTGTATTTCTGTAATATTTGTGTCTTGTCATTTAAAAACTCTATTGCAATGTCCTGTGGGTACTTAGTATCTTCGTCTATAGTGAGTACTATTTGTTGTTTAGTTAACTTGTTGCTTACTTTATGTATGTTGTTAATTAACTTAATAGTTCCTTTTAAATTCATATCTTATTTAATTCTAATTCTACTTTCTTACTTATTTTAAATTGGTTTCTAAGGTCTTGTATTGCATAACCTTTTTTAACTAAATCAATAGCTTTGTTATAGTCAGGTGTGTTTTGGTTTAACCATCCTTTCTGATCTTCAGCTTTTTTAGGTATAGGTGGTAAAGATTGTTCAGTTCCCATTACCCAATCTGCAAACTGTTGTGCAGTTGCTAAAACCTTTTCTTCCGTTTTAGTTTCTTCTGATTGCCAAAAAGCATTTGCATTTGTAAGTGCGTTTTGCTTAATGATGTACTTCTGTGTGTTGTCCATAATAGATTCCGTTTTGAATGTTTAATTGTTTTCTTAGTAAAGAGTTTTCGTGTTGCAGTTCCAAGACCTTGCCCTGAAGTTCTGCTTTTGTTAAATGTTCCATATTGCTAAGTTATAAAAAAATATCTAACAAAAAAAAGGCAACACTTCTGCTGCCCTTTAAATTAAAATTTAGAATCTAACCTTTTTTAACAGATTTATCAAATTTATAAACATCAAAACCTCCAATGTTATCCGACCATAATTGTACAAATTTTAGTTCTTCAAAATTGTGAAGGTAACAGATAGTATGGACATCTGAATGTTTAGGCTCGTGTTCCCACATAATTTCATACTCTAAATCGTTTAACGTGTAATAATCACGCCACTGTTTTCTTGCTTTTGCAAACTTGTTTTTCATTGCTTTTTGTTTTACGTTATACATTATGTCAAAGAACTTAATCTTTACATTAATATAAACATTTTATTAACAATAACCTAAAAAATATAGTTTTATAACAAAATTAAAAGTTATTGTTATATTATTAACAATTTGTTACAAAAAAAGGGGTAGTAATAAAACCACCCCCTAACAATAAAACAATAAAACAAAAAAATTACAGAAAGGTCTTTAATTTAGTATTGTAGTGTTCAATCATCTGTTCAATATCATAACTACTAAATTTTACAACCTCTTTACTTTTCAAATATAATTCATTACTTAACTCCGAACCAAGAAAAAGTGAGTATTTATATTGCTCACCACTTTTAAACAGATTGCAGCCGCAGCATTGGGGTTTTACATTATCTTCATCCCATCTTGTTGAGTAATGCTTTCTACTCATAAAATGCCCTGCTTGTATATTTTTCCAATGGTATTTACGATTGCAGGTAACACAAGTACAAAAACCATTTTTATCTGCACTACTTAGTCTTATATACTTACTAAAAACTATGTCAAGTTTTTTTATCAGTTTACTTTTAGTTGGTTTTTTTGCAGTTCTTGGCATTGTTTTACGTATCCATAGCTTGTACTAAACTCTTACCTAATGTTTCGTCTATCCCTTGTATCATGCGGTAGATATACTTACTATCTGACTTTACTTTTTTCTTTTCACTTACTAAACTATCTTTACCAAGATTAGTATATTGGTTTGCATCTAATCTTAGTAATAAATCTGTACGTTCTTTTACAGATACTGCAAAATCTTTAGCTATTTTCTCTGCAAGTTGTCTAATAGTAGTATCTTCTGACATTTTAAATATATATTAATTAGTTAAACATTATTTACCACTAACCCACCAAAGTTAGCGACTTTTTTTTTAAAGTTCAACAGGAAGTTAATAATTTTAGTATAACTATTTACCCTGACCTTTGTATTTCTTACTATATAATTTACTTGATTTTAGGCTACTTTGTTTGCTTTTTGCGTGTATGCCTTTACGCTTTTTTTTAGATTTTTTGTAGTAATTACTTGTTATCTGTTTTGCCATAACTTTTTAGTTAAAACAACACAACCTACTATACAAATCGCTACACAATGTGGACAAATCATTATTTATAATTTTTATTTCCCATAACTTTCTCGTAAGACCTGCCACCAAAATACCCTGCAAAAACCACAAAAAGCAATTCTTTTACTATGTTTAGTTCTTCTAATTGTAAATACCAACCTAATACAAAAGCTACTGTTAAAAAAACTAATGTAAGTGGTCTTACGTTTTTACTAAGCCAACTATCACTTCTACTATCTGCTACCCATCTCTTAGTAATGCCATCCATTTCTGCACGTTCTAAGCGTAGCTTTTCAAGTGCTACTTGCTTATCTGCTTCTGACATTTCACTACCGCCAATAATAGCCTCTATAACACTTCCTACAGGTGTGTCATTTGCTATCTTACTTACTACGTTAGGGATTTTATTAAGTAGAAACTTACCTACTACTGTGTCTTTAAATTTCTTTTTACCTGCCATTTACAATTTCGTTGTATAGTATCTGTGCTAATTTAGCTTCATTATGATTTTCTATGCAAATGTCTTTTGTAATTTCTTTAAATCGCTTTCGGTTTGTTTCCCTTACACTTGCACAACTCATCATCGTTGCAACAAGTATCGTCATTATTACTCGCATTGTGTTTGTTTGTTTGTGCAATATGTATTTCAATAATTGCGTTAGTTAGTTTGTCGATACTTTTACGTATCTCTTTTAATTCGTTTCTTAGTCCGTTAGCCTTTACTTTTATTTCACTCATAGCTTATCGTACTTCCTACTGTGTTAGTATGTCCAAATGACATTTTTGGTTTTACCTTTTTCGGCAGTATCACAATGTATGAAGGTACTTGCAATACCGATTCTATTGAATCCTGCATGAAGTAACGCTGATATAATAATGAATCTGCTTCTTGAATCTGTGCAATGTATATCTGCTGCTTTGCCGATAAGGTGGGCGGACTTAGTTGGTTCTTTTCCCAATCTTTTATATATAGCGTTGTGGTGTTCTTGGGTTCGGTAACCTGAATTAATTTTAAAGGGTATCCCTGCAATCTCACGTGCTGCTTCCAACTTTTGCAAGAAGTCGCTATCCATATTGATCCCACTATTAGGAAGGTCAGGCGAATCAAACTCATCTAAAGTAAAATATTTAAGATTTGTTTTTGTCATCGTATTCTAAGGTTTTATTTATAAGCAACCTATCTATAACGTCATCCTGTATTTTAATAAGTAGTTCTTCTAACTTGTCTTTTGCTACTACAAGCTGCTCTACTTTACTTTCTAAAGCATCATTTTTGCGTTGTAACTCTATTACCTCGTTTGGGTCTTTGCCAATAAATACATATATAGCCGCACCTATAGTAGCTACCAAAGCACCTGTAATAAGTTTAAAAGTATCGTTATTTGTTTGTGGAATTTCAACGTAACTAAGAAAAATAAGAAGGGCAATAACAAACAAAAATACTACTCCACTTCCTATATAACCTCTTAACTCTCTCCTTTCTCTACTTGTCATTTTTTAAATGATTTATATATATTAAGTACGGTATAAATAAGCGTTGCTAATAACACTAAGAATTGAAGCAAAGAATTTATATCACTTATACTAAAAACTAAAGCAAAAAGACTTGCTGCATAGGTTGTAAAAATCTTCATTGAATCATCCATTTCATTTTATTTAAATGCCATATATACGTAAGTATCACTACTGTCATTTATATGTACAGAATTAGAGTTGCCTATTGTAAAACCATTTGATATAGGTGTAATAGTTGCAGTTGAGGCAGTAGCTTCTTGGTCATCTGTATTTGCTTCTAAAAATAAGCTAAGAGTTCCATCAGTATCTCTAACTGCATCATAAATCATCCAATTTCCACTACTTGAATTTAAATTTTTTATCATAATCCAAGAAGGCTGAAATCCACCACTTCCTGTAGATGAATCATCATCTGTTACATATATAGTCTGAGAGTTTCCACTACCGGGATAAGTTGATATTCTACTATATCCTGCGACTGAGTGAAAAAGATAAGCAAGATGTTGTTCTCCGCTTTTATTATATGTTGTGCCTCCTGTAGAAAATACAGTAGAAGTTGGTGCATTTAAAGATCCGTGTGCTGTAAAGTTAGCAGTTGTGTCTAAAAATAAAAAACCAAAAGTACCGCTTGCAGTTGTATCAAATGCCCATGAAGCATTTGTGTCTAAAGGTTTTCTGATAACAACCTCAGGGGGAGAGGATAGACCATGACCTATGGTTGCTGAACTATTGTCTCCTGTCCATTTTGCGATACTAAATCCTGCATTTGTATTTGCAGTTACAGAACTTGCAATACTTCCATTACTATTAGAAACCGCCTCTCCGGCGCCAAGCCATATCCATGACACAAAATCATGACCACTTGAGTTTGTTCTGCCTCCTCCATTTTTTACAAAAAATCCATTTGCTTCAAATGATGATGGCATATTTACGCTTGTAGCTGCTTTATTAGTTTCATCACTTGCAATATAACTTGTCCCGCTTGGAGAAATAGTTCTTAAACTATCTACAAGAGCATGAGAAACATCTCCACCATTTCTTCTTTTTGTCCAAACTAATCCTCCGCTTGTTTCCAAGTCCATTCCTACATTTGATATGTATTGTGTAGAACCTGTCCCCTCATACAATACAGTCTTAAAGTTACTTGTATCTGTTTCAGGTTTTTCGTTGTAAAGTTCTGTAACCTGTGAACTTGTAATAGCAGAAGAATACACACGCACTTGATCTATTTTACCGTTAAAAAATTGACCATATCCACCTGCATAAATACCACCAATTGTAACGTGTTGGTCATAACCATCCCAACTTGGTGTTGGCAAAGTTGCGGTTTCTTGTAATATGTTATCTATATAAATAGTTCTTTTGCTTGTAGATTGATTTATTGCTACAACAATATGATGCCAATTTCCATCATTATAATCATCACTTGATATAAAATTTATAGCAGTCGCTGAGCCGTAATCTGTAACAATATCAATATTTCCTGCATCAATCGTGATATCAATATTTCTGCTTGTTTGTGCATAATCAGAAAAAATCCTTTCTCTTGCGGTTGTTATAGTGTTAAACCATAAGGAAACACTAACAGTATTTTTTCCACCAAAAACAGATGTAAGACTATCCACATCAATATGTGAAGAACCATCAAAAACTGCAGCTTGACCATACTTACCAAACCTATATTCTACACTACTACTTTCAGAACCATCGTTTGTTCCATAATTATCTTCTGCACTGTTGTCAAGAGGGTAATGTGCTACTGCGGTTGCACCTGTAGGAAAGTCTGCGGTGTTAGCAGTTGCAGTATGTACACAAGCGGTTTCTCCGTTTCCACTATTGTAAAGTGTGGCTATTTCATCAGACGATAACACTTTGGAAAATACACGAATTTGATCTATACTTCCATCAAAATATTCGTTAGAATAGAGTGGGTTAGAGCCTATGGTTGTTAAGTTATAACCTGAACTTGAAGTTGTACCCATAGAATTTGAATCAGTAGCAACAGAACTTCCGTTTACAAAAACTTCAGAGCCACTATTATTTCTTGTTACAACAATATGATACCAAACATCAGCATTTGATAAAGTAAAATATACCTCCGAACTTGACTCATTTCTGTAGTGAAAAGATGTTGTTTTATCAGGTCTTTTTCCTAAAGTAAAAGCAGGATGACCTGTATGATTTGAAAAGTATATAATTTGCCACTTACTTGCAGTTAAGTCTTGGGGTTTTATCCAAAGTGATACAGAATGAGCAGTTGAATCTAAAAATAAGTTTGAGTTACTAAACCCTGCATTATTAGCCGAAAACTTTACGCCTGTATTTGTTTTTCCTCCTACTCCAAAATCAACCCCTGACAATGAAGATATTTCAGCATCATAGTACCCGCTTGCTTCAGAAGCATCATAATCAAGCGAATATAAAGCTACTCCTGCACCTTCGCTTAATGGATTAGTATTAGATGCAGTAGATGAAGTTTCAGCGTAAAGCGTTGCAATATCATCTGCAGTTAATGCTTTGTTGAATATGCGGACTTGGTCAAGAGTCATATCAGCAAAGTACTGATATCCTGCTGCTCTCCTGCCAATACCAATATCAGAATGTATTGTATTGTCATACGAAGGATAAGTAATCCAAGACGTACTTGTTGCTGAACCACTATTTGTGTCTGTTACAGTTTGTTTAACACCATCAATATAAATTTCACGACTTGAACTACCAAGTTGAAAAACGTAATGATGCCAATTTGTATCAGGTGTTATACTCGTTGTTGTTAAATATTGGTTTGAACTGCTACCATTTCTTCCTGCTATAAATACTTCATTTGAATCTCCTCTAACTTGCATTGTAAAATAATCACTTAAATTTGTAGAGGAAGAAACAGTATAAACAATTCCTTTTGATGACGTTGTAGTTAATTTAACCCAAGCACTAACAGATTTTATTGTATCATTATCGCCAAAAGGATTTGATGTTGTGGATAATGCTATTACACTATTAGTACCATTAAATACTGCAGCATTTCCAATATATCCTGAAGTATAGGTTATGTTAGATGCAGTTCCGTTGTAGTTTGTTGTGGTGTCAGGTACGTTATTTGTTGTGCCTCCATCACTATTTAATTCATATAAAGCGATATTACTACTGTATGCGTTATCAGCACCAAAAGGCTGAACTGATTCAGTGTTACAAACTGCTTCTTCTACTGCACCTGTATTAATTAATCTTTTGCCTAAAGCCATATTTATTCTTCTTCAGATGGTGGGAAAAATTGTACGTTGTATTGCAATACTGTCTTATAAGACTTCTTGGCATTTACTTCGGCTTCTAATCTATCAGCTTCTGCTAAAATACTCGCCCTCTCTGTAGCAACATCTGAACTAATAGCAATATCTCTCTCAGATTTTCTTATAACTTGCCAATCAGTAGGTTGTAATAACTTACCTGCTATAGATTTTATCTCTGCAATTTTACTTGCTTTTATATCGGCTAATTTATACCTCTTTTCTTTTTCGCCTGTTGGCTCACCATCTTCTCCTATAATATCTACCTCTTTATTAAAGTCAATATCAGTAACATCATAAGTTACTATCTTTTTCTTTTCGTCAAAATAAAGACCGCCTTTGGTTTGTGTCAATTTATTATAGCTTGGTCTTACTACATCGTAAATACCAATAGCTTCAAGTTCTTCTTTTGATAGGTTGTTTGCACCTCCTAAAATGTATTTTTTAGGGGTTTTTAATTTGTTCGGTAAACTTTTATATATGTTTACTATTCTTCCGTTCTCTACTGCTGCTTTCATAATTATACGCTTTGTGAAATTGATAAGAAAAATGTATTAGCTGCAGTACAAGCAACTTGTATAAAGTTTACTGCACCTGCGGTAGCACTATAACTACCTGCAATAGTTGTAACAGTATTACTACTTGTGTCAAAAGTTAGTGAAGATGTACCTCCTGAATCTGTTACAATAATGTCTTTTACATCACCTATTGATGCGTTTGTAAAATTTAAATCTACTGCTACGCTTGATGTCATTGTAAAAACTGCTGCGGTGTCAAAATCAACATCGACATCTGCTGCTGCAATTAAAGCAGAAGAACCTCTTAGGCTATCTCCTGTTCCACTTTGTCCGTAGATGTCAGCAGTCATTGAATTTACAGATACAAAAGCATCTCTTAGTGTATCCCCATTGCCATCGTTAGGTTCTGTACCTACGCCTATGTTTATTCTTGCCATTTTATATATTTTTATTCAAATAATGTTACTAAAGTTAAATCAGCTCTAAGTTTTACAGAATCTACACTATATAATTGTGTGTCATCTATCGTTAATGCTAATGTTTCTGTTTGACCACCTTCTAAAGCACCTAAAAAGCACTCAGGAGAGGAAAAATGTGGTATTGCTTCTGCTACTGTAAAATCTTCAATACCAAACTCTGTAAAGCAATATATCTTACCCCAATTTATTGTGTTAGCCATATATTATCAATACTTTTTTTTCGTTTTTGTTATATATATTTTTTGTAGATATTCTTTTAGCCTTTCTACATTTAGTGTTTTAGGCTTATAATCGTTTCTTACAAAACCCATCCTTCAAAATTTGCGTTTTTATCAGGGTACACGTCATCGTTGGAATTAGTGTAATATTCAGGATATTTACCACTTGCATTAAATGACATATAATCTATAAATCTATCAGTATAATACTGTGCTATGTTTCTTTCTTTTTCTATTAAAAAATCTATCTCATCTTTCTCTACATTAGATGCGTTTTCGCTACCATGTTTAAATACGCCCTTGTTTGCAATAGTATAAGCAGCAAAAGGCAAATACTCAACCATTGCCCAATGTATTAGCATAGGCTTTACATAGTCAGTAACAAGACTTAGATAATCACCTGTCAAACTACTTGCCTCTATATCGTCTTGTATTTTGTTGTATAGGTCAGTCCCTAAGTAGTTTCTAATATGTATATCTTGTGCAATCTTTATGTACTGCAAAAATTTATCTGAATCCACCGAACCGTTTACGGAAGTGAATTTAACTAAATCTTTTCTTGTTATAAATAATCCCTCTGCCATTATCCTCTATAATTTGGGTGATGTCCTCTATCAGTTCTTGTAATGTTTGCCTCTGCAACCTCTTTAGGGTTTTTAGGTACTTTAAATCCTTGACGTATTGCTTGGTTTACATTAATAAATTTTGTGTTGTCTAATGCCCCTCCTGCGTATGGTTCTCCATTATCTTTTAGACGTTTTTTGTAAACTCTACGTTCCCATCTATGATAACAGTTTACCCCACCTTGCCACTTAAATAAACTATAATTTTGTCTATTATGTCCGTGTTCGTTATTTACACCTCTGAAAGACATTTGTGCAATATCTTCTTTTCTGTATAATTTACCTGCTGACATCATTCTTCTACAAAACGGTCTTGATTGTCCTTTTGGTTGCTTTCTTGTGCCTTTTACATACTTATACCTAACTTTAAATATTTTATTATCTTGTGCTGAATCGTCATCTGCTGACAATTTTAAACCATTTAAATATTCTTCTACATTAAAATCTTCAGGTTCATCTTCTGCATCTTCTACATCAAGCAATTCGTAGTTTTCAAAATCTTCATCCTCCCCTAATTCTTCAATTAACGACCAAAGTTCTTCTCCATCTTCATCTGACAAAAAAGGTCTGTCGTTTTCAGACAATTTAACACCTGTTTCTTCCTCTCTTGCTTCGTCAGTAATAGCATTGTCCGTTTCTATAAATTCAAGCGGTTGTAGGGTCTTAAAATACAATTTTAAAGCAATCCCATTTACTGCTAATATATCGTCTATAGCATCAATTATTAAATCTTGGTAAGGTCTAATAGTTGTGTTGTTAAATAACAAAGAAGCAGTTTTAATTTCGTCAGCGTTATTGCCAAGTCCGTTGTTACCATCTCTAATACCTAAAAGCAAAGGAGAAGTAATCCTATGTGCAACCATTAACTTACTTACACACTCGTTAGATAAGTATTCGTAGTGTTGTGGTGCATCGTTTAGTGGTATGTCATCTACAGTTGTTTTGCTTTCTGCATTGTTGTTAAAAGCTATAATTACTTTTTCGCCTCTTGCACCTGTTAGCTTACGCATTACGTCAGACTTAATCTGTAACTGCTTTTCTCTATCAGGCACTCCGTTGTTAAAGTTTACAACCTTAGTACCACTAAATCCGTTTTGTACATCGTTTATAAGGTAGTCAGCTACTTCACTTTCAAGTTCTGCATAAGCAATACCACCCATGTAGTCAGGTGGGCAGTAATAGTCGTAACCTGACAAGTACCTTTTCACTATTTTAATTTCAGGTTCTTTACCATTACCAAATCCAAAAGCAGCTATTCTTTTTGGTTTGTCGCTTGGTTTTACTTTAGACCAATCATTATGGTAGTAGTATGCTTCTATCTCACCATCTTCGTTACACTTTTCTGCTCTTAGTGTTTGTCTTGGGAAATGTTCGGCTTTTGCTACTTGACCATCTTTATATAATACTTGAAAACTTGCCTCTCCCAATAGTTTAAGATCAAAGGTTATTTTTCTAAGGCAAGAATTGTTAAATATAGACCTAAGTGCTGCGTACTCATCTGTCTTAGTAGAACTATCTAAAGCATCTAAGCCTTTTCCGTAAACCATCTGACTAACACCATTTATAATTGCATTGTTAGTGGTAGATTGTATATAAAGGTCTATTAAATAAGTATAAAAATCATTTGAATCCCCATACTCTACCCATTCCTTTTTTTTGTCCTCTTGGATTTTAGGTCTATTATAAGAAGATAAATTAACTATATGTACGTTATCCATTATATAAATATAAATTCGTTAGTCGTGTCTTGCTCTGTGTATTGGCTATCGTTTACCGTAAAGTCTGATATTGTTTGGTTAGTGCAAAATATCTTGTCTTTGAATATAACATCGCTTCCTGACTTTACAGTAACTATATAAAAGTTGTCTTGTTTTACGTTAAATATAGCATTTAGCCTATTGTAGTACAAGTTTTCTGTTATAGATGTAACACTTTGGTTGTAAATCTCTGTATTGGTTTGTTCGTTTACTATAGTAACGTTATAAGTGTTACCGCTTGTAAAACTTCTTGGTATAAAATCTAAGTTTTGTGCAGATGCACTTTCTTGTAAAACTATCATATATATACAATAAAAAAACTTAAATTTTGTTATTTATAAAGCAAAAAAAAGGGCAGCTAATGCCACCCTCTTATCCTAATCATTCCTAACTATTAAGAGTTAGTTCCCTCTGTTACTGTAACAGTTGCACTTCCCATTCCTGCAAATGGGTCAGCAGCAGTAGGTGAATCTACAAAGTTAGCAGGTAAAAGTTCTTGGGCAGTTAGTGTTAAAGTATATCCACTTAAATCACCCATAGCAGCACCTGTAACAATAGTACCACCTGTTACCTCTGCACCGTGTTCTAATCCCATAACAAAAACATTACCGTTGTAATCTTCAACTGCAACGTGTGGTCTGCCATAGGCTAATAACTTTAATTCCTTGTTGTCCTCTTTACTTAGTTTTTTAAGAGTAAGGTTTAAAGTTTGCTCAAAGAATGTAGTACCATTCTCTCTTGAAGAAGTAATAGTTTGCTCAAAGCTACTATTCCCCTTTAATTCATATTCAAAGGCAGTAAAAGTACCTGACATATCTGTAATCTCGTCATTAGTTTGTGTTACCGTTCCGTAACCACCAAAGTCTGTAAAATAGACTTTACTAATGCCTCCTACTACATCTTTACAAGGTTCTTTTCTACCTGCTGATAAATTACAAGCCATATTTTATGTATTAAAAAAGGGTAGGCAGATATAAAACCACCTACCCCTTATTGTTAGTTAATCAGTTCTTAGTTAGCAGAGTTTGTAATACCGTAAGTTACAATATCACCTGCGATACCGTACTCAACACCTGCGGTAAATCTCATTACTACTCTTACGTTTTGTGAACCATCAAGGTCAGCCATATCTAAAACTTTTACCTCGTTGTGGTCAGATAAAAGACCTGTACCAAAGTAAAGGTTAGATTTTTCAGCAGCCATAGCAGTATTGTCAGCAAGACCGTTCGCTACAAATAATTTAACACCATCAAAGCTAAGTCCACCTCCTGTGTACCACATTGTTCCGTTGCCTCCGTAACCATTACCACCAATTCCTGCAACACCAACGTTGTCATTAGCAGCAGCATTTTGTTGTGTAATAGAAGCAAATCCACCTAATGCTCTTACATAGGCTCTTGCAATGTTTTGTGAAACATAAATATACAAATCTTCACTACCATACAGTGTAGACGGAATCGCATCTAAAATGCTACCAAGTTGTGCAATTACGTTAGCAGATGTAACAGTTGCACCTGCAACCTCTTGTGCAGCAGGTAAAGAAGCATCAAGTGCAATTTTAGTCATAAGACCATTAAATTGTCCTGACGTTGATGTGTTACCTGTCCAAATGTTAGTTTCTGTTCTCTGTGCTACTTTAGCAGCTACGTGAGAAATTAAAAAGTCAGAAAATTTAGTAGGTAAACTTTGGTGGGCAGAAAATCCCATTGATAGTGCTTCCCAATCATCCTGAAAATCTGCCTTACATAATTTTAAATTTACCTGTTGAAATTCAGGGGTTAATACTCTTTCATCTAAAGTAATTGTAGACGTATCTGTAAAATCACAAGTTGCATCTTTTACAATGTCATCTGTGCTTACAGTTTTAATTACGCTTTTGTACTTTACATTAGGCTTAACGGTAATACCACCGTTTTCAATAGTATTAGCTGATAAAAGAGCAGCAGAGATGTATTCTCCTGCAAATTCTCCATTATAAGCTATACTTACGTTTTGTGTTGTAGTTGTTGCCATTTTTAAATTTATTTATTTTTAATATTTGAAATCTTTGCAAATACTCTATCAGCAGTTGTTAATTCTCTTTTCTGTCCGTAGAGTTTCATCTCTCTTTGTGGTTCTGCTTCAGGATTGTGTGTTACTTTTTCAAGTTGTACTTCTTGAGCAACTTCCTCTTTTTCCTCTTGCTTAGACAATTCTTCTTTGTCAGTTTCTTTTACTTCTTCTGACATTTTTTCTTTGTCTTTTTCAATCATAGCTTTAATTTCTTCAATCATAGACTTGACCTCTGCAAGTTCTTCTTTGGTTGCATAACCCATATCCTGTTTTTCTTCCTCTAATTCTTCCTCTTTTGACGCTTCTTCTTCAGCAGGTGCTTCTTCAGGTTTTCCGATTGCAGCAATAATGCCTTCTTCTTCAACCTTTAATTGTTCACCATCTTCTAAAGCATATGCGCCAACAGGTAGTGCTACCTTTTCATCGTCTGTTACAATAAAAACTTCACTACCAATAGCAAAATCTTCACTTTCTATAACAGTTCCGTTTTCCAAAGTAGCTTGTGCTAATTTTACTTCTTGGGTTTCTTCAGATGCTTCCACACCAACAAGTTCTTTTACTTTGTTTAACATATCTGTTGCTTTCATAAAATAAGATTATATATATACAATAAGTTATTTAATTGTTTGTTATATTTTTAAGTAATTGTAGCGTATTCAGTTATAATTCCGCTTTGTACACGTATCTGTGCATTTTCACTTGTTCTACAGTAATAACCATCGGCGATCGTTGTAGCAAAGTTTGATGCAATGTTATAACCTTGTTCATTTGACTTTTGTATATCTACTAATAAACCTGAATGTTGGTCTGTTGTATAGTTAAATATTGACATATTGACTGCTGCACTTGAAACAGGATTAATAGAGTTTCCTGATGAATCTCTACTACCTGTTACTACATTAAGAGATACATTTCCTGAACCTGTTTGTAATGAAGTAAATTGTGTGTCAGATTTATGTGATAATAATTGTGCAACAAAACCACCCATACCTACTGACCCATAAATAGCACTACTTTCTGTAAAAGTTATTCCTGTTGAATCACCGCTTACTACTGTAGGTTGTGCATAGCCAAAGAATTGTATCTTACCTGTAATGTTTGCTAAGTCTACAGTTGTAGATGATGTGTCAGGCACATTAGTGTCTTTTATTTTTAATCTCCATGTTCTAACACCTGTAAGATTATTTGAAGTATATAGTTTTGTTTTACTTGGTTGATAAGGTGTAAAATTACAATTTTCTAAGGTGCTTCCTGCATTAGAATAGCCATCAGGAACAGTAAAATCAAAGTCTATTGATCTCTGTATATCAGCAAGTGTAGTATTACTTGCAAAAGATGCAGGGTCTACGCCTGAAGCGCTTATACCACTTGAAAAAGATGCAGTTAGTGAGCCGCTTGTTCCTATGTAAATTGTTGCAGTACCAACATCTGTACAACTATATTCGGCAATAGCAGGTTGTGTTGCAGTTGTCGTACAAGCTAACGTGCTTCCTGTGTTAAAATATCCACTTGGTACAGTTATATTAACATTAAGCGTTCTTACTGTGTCTACACTTACTGTGCTAAACGAAGATGGACTTGTAGAAGATATTGTACCTATATCAATAGAAGGGGTTGTTATAACACCTCCTTGTGATACTGCATACCCTGTGAAAGTAATATCACTACAAGCAAGTGTAGGTGTAGCTAATTGTGTTACTGTGTCAGTTGTACATATAGTTTCTCCTGTATTAGAGTAACCTTCAGGTACTGTTACACAAACTGTAACGGTTCTACTTGTGTTAGTATCTACTATATCAAAAGACGAAGGGGTTACAGACGTTACAGTTCCTATATCAGAAGTAGGATTAGTAATAGTTCCATCTTGCGCTACTGCAAATCCACTCAATGTAAGTGAACTTCCGCCCAAAATATTTCCGTGTATACTACCTATCCCTTGAGCGCGATAATCATCTTCATCGCAGCACTCTCTTGAATATGTGTTAGTATCCCAACAAAGACATCCCCTTCTATCGTCTTGTGGTACAGGGTATTTTTCTCTATAATTTCTCATTTAGATGCTTTAGGGTGTTTAGCAGGAAGTAAATCATAATCCCCCGTATATTTAGGATTTTGCGGTCTACCGTTTTTAACTAAATATAAAAATGCGTTTACCCTTGCAAATGCCCATTGTGAAGGATTTGTTACTTTTGGTGAATGTGAAACATTAAATGCACCCAAACCTCTTTGGAATACCGCTTTTAGTTTTCCAACCGTTACTCCATAACCAAGTTTATCTTTATATCTTTCGTTAAATTCATCACTTTTTTTTTGTAATGTAGCTTCGTCTGCTTTTGATACTTTTGCACCTCGACTTGTTGAAGCATCACCTTTTGCAGTTCCCTTACCTTTTGGGTTTTTATTTGGCGTTCCTGATTTAGGTGCTTTTGGACTTTTTCTTATACCACCTCTTTCCCCAACTTCTGCAAGTTCTTTTTCGGTCATTTTTACGCACTTATGTTTTTGGTAGTCTTTTCTATAACCTTTAGGACATTTATATTTTTTAAATTGTTCTTTGGTTAAGTTATGACCTTCGCATGGCATATACCATGTTTGACCCATATACTCGTGGGTGTGCATACCATCACAATCAATATCTTTTGCTGCTTTTTGAGCCATTTCTTTTGTAGAATATGCAAGTCTATCATCTATAATTGCTAAGGTGTCGTTAATAAGTTGTGATTTAAGTTTTTCTAAACTTTTAATTTTAGATTCTGCCCATCTTAAACCTGCTTTGCCGCCCCATAATAAGTAAGAAATAGTACCACACGCTTTTGTATCACTTTCATCGTAATACTCTCCTGCCCTCGATAAATAACTAAACATTCTTTTTATAGTTTCTACACTTATAGGTTTACCTTGTGCTAATTGTTGCGCCCTAACTTTACCTACTTGTGTTGCACACTTGTTATTTACTTTTTCGTTAAGTTCTAAACCTTTTTTAGCGTTGTTTTTTACACCACTTGGATAATCACTAAAACTTTCCATTTCAGTACGTTGTCCACTTTTTAAACGCTTATCTTTTTTTATAATGCCTCTAATTTGTCCTAACAAATATTCAGCTTCTTCTTCTTCTATTTTTGCAAGTTCGTCTTTTATAGACTTATCTTGTGGTCTGTTTAGTTTGTCTGCAAAGTATCCTTCTATGCTAAATCCTTTTACTTTGCCTGTTTTAACATAGTCATTCCACACCTCATCGTTTAACACTTTCATAGATACCATCCAAGTACCTACAGGTACATCTAAACCGTAGTGTCTTGTTTTGTCTTTTTCGCTTTCTACTATCCAACTCTCTACTGCAGTAAGTCCTGTAAGTGGTAGATTGTGTTCTAATGTAGAATTGTTTTGGTTGCCTCTTATAAAAAACAGTTCACTTGCTTTGCGAACAGTATCTTTAGAAAAGTATATATAATACTCTTCTATTCCACTTTTACGATAAATAGGTTTATTAGGTACTAAAGCTGCACCCATTAGGATACGTTTTTCTTTATCTACCTCTGCAAGTTTATATTCTTCTTTTTTAAGTGCAATAAAATCTTCCTCTATTGCACCATGTTGTACAATGCTAATCGCTTCAATGCCTGAAACGTCATCGTTTTCGTCTATTATAAGTTCTACGATATTCATATTATAACAATATTATTTTTTAATTTTTGTTTTATATTGATGCACTCTCTATAATGTTTCTATCTAAACTCTGTGCAGTTGTTATATCGTTACTAACTACAAACGCTTTTACAGGTGTATCTTCTTTTTCTCCTATGGTTTGTGCTAATTGACTTTCAGGTGCAGCACCTACTATATTAAAAGCAGGTGGTGCTGATGCTGCAGGGGCAGTTGCACCCCTACTACCTTTGCCTCCTGTTGGTGTTTGCACCGATGTTATTTGTTTTACTGTTTGAATACCTGAAGCTAATATACCTGCTGCACTTATGGCTTTCTGTATGCTACCAAATGGTTCAGGTATTGTAGTAGGTGTTTTAAGTACATCGGTAAATGCTAAATAACTATTAATTGTAGCTTGTGCTATAGCTGCCGCTTTTCCTGCTGCACTATTTTCTCCTAACAAGGCAGTTATACCTCCAAGTGCTTGACTTGTTAAAGCTAATTTTTGATTAGATGTTATTTCGTCTAATGCTTGTTCTTCTTGTGCTACGACTTTTTTCAAACCACTTAAATCTGTTACTAACCCTTTTTCAAAATCGCTATCTGCTTTTTTAATTTGGTTTATGTCATCGCTTTGTTTTTGTATAGCAGCTAACTCCGCAGCACGTTCTGCTGCTTTTGCATCTGCCTCTGCTTTACGTAATCCTGCCGCAACACCTAATAGTTCTTTGTTTCTAATCAGTCGTTGATCTTCAAGTTGAATTACGTTAGCTATCAATTGTGCTTCTTCGTCTAAATCTTCTTTTGTCGATTCGCTTAAACTATTTTCTTCTATTTTAATATCACGTCTTAACGCAGCAAGTGCTACTTCTTTTTTAGTAATCTCATCTTCTTTTGCTGCAGCTTCTAATAAAAAACTAATCCTTTGCTCTGAAGTAAACTTATCAACTTGAGCAGCTTTTGTTTTTAATTTATTAATTTCTACGTTAGCTTTTGTTCTTTCAATTAATAAAGCACGTTCTTGCTTATTGGCATCTGCTATTTTATCTGCTAAATCACCTGCTAATTCTAATTCTTGTCGTGTTTCTTCCCCAAAGTTCAGCACCCTTTCTTTTAGTTGGTCAAAAGCATCACCTGCTGCACTAAAATTACCGCTAAGTGTTTCTAAAATAACTGTACCTAAACTTGAAAATATATCACCTACATTACCCGCTATTACTCCAAGTTGTTTTAGAATCTTACTAAACCTATTTTGCCCTTCCTCACTTGCAGTAAATGCTGCAGTAACAGATGTAATTGCAACAACTAAAGCACCAATTCCTGTTGATATAATAGCACCCCTAAGCGTTCTGAATCCTTTAGCGGTGTTTTTTAACATTCCTGTTAATCCTTGAAATTTACTTATAGCACCGCCTGTAACAGTATCAAGCTGCCCTCCCATTTCAGAAAAGTCATTAGTAAGTTTTTTAGTTTCTTTCGATGTTTCCTGTGCTTCCTCTTTAACTTTTTCAACTCCTTTTGCAACGTTTTTTAGATCTTTTTCAGTTGCACCTGTTTCAGTTTTTAATTCTAATACTATTTCTCTTTGTGCCATAACTCCTGCTTAAATATGTTATACGCTTCTCTTACACCTGAAGGTAATTTGTTTTTACCTAATGCTATAGATGTATATACGCCTGACTGCTTTGTCTGTTTAGCTATTTCTAATAAGTTTAATATGTTTTCTATCATACTGTTCCGTTCCAATCTACTGTAACATTTGTACTATCAACCGTTAAGAATCTTTTATCTACAGTATCTGCTAAATACTGATCTTGGTTTTCTATTACAAAGTCGCTTACCTCGTTTATTAATTCTAAATCACTTACACCTGTCGCAAGGTTAGTTGTTATTTCATTTATCTTATATATCTTGTCAAAGATTATTAGTCTATCTGCTAATGATAGATTTAATAATATCCTAAGTGGTAAGTATGCCTTAAATTTACTTAGCCTTCGCTTTTGGTCAAATGTATCGCCTATGTAATTACTATAATAAGTTTCAAATAACGTTTTCTCAAATACTGTTCCTGCATATTCGTTAAACTCTGCTTTGAAGTTTAGGTTTTGACTATCTGTTATATCTACACTATTAGATGGTATATGATAGTCCGTAATACCAACTCTTACAGATGATGTTTTAACTACACTTATTTGTGTACCACTTGTGATTTTCTTTGCATAGAAAAGTAAAGGTTTTCCTAAATATGTTTCTTGCTTTATATCTACAGACCACCCCCATTGTGCATCGGTAGGTGTATTGTTAGCATCTATTAGTCTTTCAAACTTATGATGTTCAAAAGGTATCTTTAACTCAAACGTTTCTCCTTCTGTGTTGTAGAAATCTTCGTATTGTTCTGTACCCCATTCTACACCAAACAGTTCTTTATGGCTTTCACTAAAAAAACTTTCTGTGCCATCGTAAGCAAAAGATATTCTACGATAGGGCATCAAAGCATCTACAGATGCACTATTAGTATCTAAAAACTCTGTTATATCAAAGGTATTTCTACTTTGTGCGTAAAAGTCATCTAATGGCTTTACTTGTATTATACCTTCATAATCTTGAAATGCAGTCAAGTTAAACATCTTGAATAATCCTGTAATAAAGTCTAATGTTTTAATATCAGGTAATTGCAAAGCTGCATTAAAATCTGCTACTGTTTCTACTTTTGCTCTACCTTGTAATTGTACTGTTTTATTATCGCTTCCTAAAAACTTCTTAACCCACTCATTAAGAGTAATGTCTAACTGAAACTCAGCAGCCGATGCACTTTCAAAAAATATTCTATAAGTTCCTGCAGGGAATCTATGGTTAGTGTCTATACCACCTAATGTTTGGTTACCACTTACATTATCTAATCTTTCTCTTTCTTCACCATCTCTTTCTACAATTATATTATAGTCTGTTGCATTTGTTATAACGTCTATTTTGTATTGTAGTCTTACATTATCAGGATTGTTAGGTTGTCTAAAAGTAAAACTGTCAGAAGCTATTTTATCTCGCCAAGTGTTTTTGTCATCACTACTTCCTGTAATACAACAAAAAGTAGTCTTTGCTCTTATTTGATCTTCCTCTAAAATACCACCTTCTTTTCTATGTAACCATAAATAAAGGTTATAAAAAATACTGTTGTCTTGATTAAAAAAATCACCGCTAAATTTAAGACCATATTTATCTTCTATAGCTTTTATTAAGGTATAAACTCTTAGTGCAGGTTTTAACTGTTCGTATTTTACGCCTTGTACAATAGAACCATCATAAGCTATATTACCACTTTGTGCAACAGGTAATGTACTATCGTAGTATAACCTTTGTGTATGAGTAATTAAAGGAACTACAAGTGCATCAGGGTACGAAACACCATTTACAGTAACATCTAACCCATCTTGCATATAAGTTACTATGTTGTCTGCGTTATAAGTAAACTCCATTCCGTAGATATTATCTAAAGCTGATAGTTTACTTTCACCTAATAGGTCTTTTAGGTTTACTGTATCCCCTATAAATGTAAGTCTGTATGTATGTGCTTTTGCCTGTTTCAAACTAACTCCCTCTAACCGAATCTTACCTTTTTTAAACAACTGATGGTTAAGATATAACTCTGCAGTTTTTTTAACACCTGAAACATACCCTGTAACATCAAAGTTGTAGAAGTGTTTAAATAGCTTGTTATTTTCTTTACTTGCAGGTACGTTAAATGTCTTAGTAAAATCTGTAAATATCTTACTGATGTCTTTTACGTTTTGTAAGGTCTGTGTTAGGCTTACGCTTTCATCCTTAAACAATTCTACCTCTGTACCCTCTATGTATAGTTGTAGGTTTAGCATTATTTAATATTGTTTATTTTGCTAAATGCAAATTCAAAATCTAATGTGTGATTAATTAATTTATCGTTTAAAGATGTTTTATATGTGTGTTGTTTGGTTGTTATAATTACAGGTAGTGTAAATCCTTCCCATCTTAGCCAAACGTTTTCGCTTAATAGTAATTCTTCTATTGCTTGGTTAAAATCTTCGTTTACAAATCCTGTATTTAGTTGTACTTTTTTAGTAGCAGATACGTTATATCTTTCTTGTTGTCCTTTATATGTAGGATAAGTAACCGTAGAGGTGTCTATAATATTTGCTTTATACAACTCATCTGTTACAGACATACTTTCTACTGATTTTTTAAAGAAGTATATGTCTTGGTACGCCCCATGTTTATTTACAAAAGTAGCTTTATAGGGTGTAAACTTAGGTTCGCATATATTATTTACGGTAACAGTTGCCAATAAAGTTGCATCATCCGTATCGTAAACCTGTATAGTACTGCTATCAGCAGGTATAGTAATGTATTGTATTTTTTGATTTGAATTTCCGTTATCTGTTATTTGTGTATCTACGCTATCTATTGTTACCTTACCAACCCCTTCTGCAAATATTGGTAGTTTACCTGCAGTAGCTTCAGGTAAGTAGATTGTGGTGTTGCTCATTAATAGGTTGTCTGATAATTGTGGGTTAATACCATCTTCAAAATAGCCATAACCATCCATAGCTAAGTAATGGTTTGTTACAGGACTACCACTTGTAAATTCTTCACCATCAGCATCATATAACCTCGTAATAGCAGTTACCCATTTTGTACGACTTAGGTAATCATTGTTAAAGGTTACATCTATATAATCTCGTACCAATTCGCTAATTTCAAACAGTACGTTGTCTTGGCTTGATATTCTTGTCTTTGAGAGTTCATATCTTAGGTCAGTAGTAGCATAACTACCTGACGTACCATCGTAGATATACAATTCTAACTCTGCTCTATCTAATACAGGCATAATTAATTGCTATTAAATTCTATAAAAAAAGGACTTCTTGCGTATATTCTCATCTTAACTTAATGTATCTGTTGTACAACCCTGAACTAAATCGAAATAAGTTACATCTCCTGAAACTGTTGGAAACCCAAAGGTGTTTGTGTTAAATGGGTAAACACATATATCTACACTTGTACTTGGTGGTATAGTATATGTTATGGTTTGTTGTCCATCACAAGCTATGTAATTAAGCAATCCGTTTTCTGTTGAACTGTTGTTTGTTACTCTATATGTTTTACAATGTGCAGGTGTAACTGTTGCAGGTTGCGTTACTTGTACCGTACATCCTATCTCATCACTTGAATCAGTAGGTGGTCTAAATTTAGAAGAATCGTATGTTACATAAACCACTACGTTTCTTACTGTATCTGTTGTAACTGTTCCAAAACTACTTGGCTCTACACTATGAAATGTGCCTACACTTGCAGTTGGGTTTGTTATAGTACCGTTTGCTGCTACTGCAAGACCTGATATTACAGTATCTTCACAAGTAAATCTATTTAGCACCGCAGGTGCAGCAGGTTCTTCGTGTTCTATATAGTATGGACTTCTTGCTTTTATCACGTTGTAAACTCTATAAATTCGTCAATATCTAATGCAAACTTTTCTATTAATTCTTCAGGCATTTTTAAGTATGCGTTCTCAAACGGTTTCGTAAAAAAGAAAGATGCACGTAACCCTTTTTTGTAAATGCTTCTTGCTATTACGTAAGTCAAACTATTTATATTACCCTCTATGCCTTTGTTCTTTATCCACGTACCTAATGACTTTCTTGCTTGTGCGTTTAGTGGCATTTTCTTGTACTGAAATCTACTATTTTTACTTTTAGCGTATGTGCTTTCTGCACCTCTTACACCCTCGTCTTGGTATATACCATAGTCAGCCATATAGAACTGCAAACTAAAACTGTTAGGCATCACCTTTAAGTCGTATCCTAAACTACCCTCTAAATCACCACTTGCAGAGCCTGTAATAAACTTGTTATTACGATTCCTTCTTAGGTTACCCTTTGACTGTTTTATAACAGTATTTGCAAATGCCTCTAAGGCTTTTTTAGTTTGTTCAAAGGTCATTAGCAAACAGTCATATCATTAATTACTACTACATCAAAGGTTGCAGTCCATCCTGCTAATTTATTCTCAAACCTATCTACAAATGGCTCACAAGTAACGTCAGCTTCTACTTGGTATTTATCTGTGTAGCTATCGCCTCTTTGTAAGTCATTTATTACTCTTGTAAGAAGTGCAAGTTGTGTGTTAAGTACATCCTGCTCATTGTCGTTTCCTACAAATACATCTGTAACCTCATCGTTAGATATATCTACTAAGTCCATAGCAAGTATAGAAATACTAAAAGTTGTAGTCTTTGTGCCTACTACTGCATTGTTTACTATGACATGAGAAAGTGGGAATATACTTTGCTTATCTAAATCTACATCGTCTATACTACCAAATGTAACTGTGTTTACAAATGGCTCTGCATTTAGCAATGTCTTAATTTTATCTGTTACGCTATAAAAACCTTTCATCGTTTTTTAATCATTGATTTCTCTAATTCTAATTTCTCTTTTTCAAATGCTAAATACATTAGTGATTTGTGTACATTTAGTTTGGTAACCTTGTCGAATTTGGTAACATCCCCCTTAGCCAATCCATAGATTGATTGATACCAACCCCACTTTCTTCCAAAATTTGTCGTTGCTGAAAAGTCAGATTGTCCTTCATCTCCTTCGCTAAATATTTCAGGGTAATTTGCAACAACTCCTCGCTTAAACTCCAAAAAAAAACAAGGCAACCCATAACAACGTCTAAAGGCATATCTTTAAAAATACTTGCATCTTCTTCTCCTGTGTATTCCTTTATTTGGTATCTATGGTCTTTCTTTAGATCAATAGGTCTATATAAGACTGCCATAGCCTTATGCATTGTTTCCCAATCAGAAATGTTATTGTCAAGGTCTATGTACTCGCCTAATGTAATATCATCTAACTTAGGGATCATACCATACTCTACCCCTTTCATTTTAAAGGTAGGTATTAGTTCTGTCTTTTTGTTAAAGATATTATTAAGGTCGTTTACTATTTGTGTAACGTAACTAAACTTGATTCTTGCTATGTCTTTTAGGTCAAGCCTACAAAATATCTCTACCATCTTATGTAATAGAAAATTAGTGTTTTGGTTTTCCTCTGTGTTTAGCTTTGCAAACTTCTGATACTGCTCTAACGTTATGTCAGATAATTCGTCAGGTATGTATACATCAACTTTCATATTATAACAATAAAATTTTGTGAATTATGTATAAAAAGAAAGGGGGTAAAACCCCCTAACTCTAATTAACCAAACAAAATGAAAAAAAATCTATACCTCAATATACTTATTTTTTTTAAAACACCAAACCTTATCTTTTATAAATTTATGCTTATACATAAAATATATATCTACATACAGTTCTTCCATTCTCTTACTATAAGCCTCTTGTCCTTTTTTATTCTGCTTATATTCTACATCGCCTAACTTGTATTCGTTACGCATTTGTAGTTCTAATCTTACCTTTGTGTTGTTATCAAAAGGCACAGGATAAAACCTATAGCCATTATCCCAACACCTTTGTTTCATTTGCCAATCTTCTATCCTCGCCATATAAGAAAAGCTATTTTAACAAATGCAAATGTACCAATGTAAAAGCTACCAAATAAGATAGTAGTGCTTACTAATGCTTTCTTAATGTGTTTTCTGTTCTCTTTAGAACAAATCTCTTTTTTAATAATAATAAAATCTCTCATTGTTTTATAATTTAAAAGGGGGTATCTCTACCCCCTGTTGTTTTTAAATGTTTTTGTAAGTTATACCACTTGATGCTTTTATACCTCTGTCGTAAACTCTACTTATGGTATAATAAGCAGTCTTGTAGTCTATAGTTTTTGACCTTTCCTTAGCTTTACGTTTAGCATCTTGAAAGTTTTGTGCATTAAATGTATCTACTACAGTAATACCGTCAGAGTAAAAAACATTGTAAATAAAATCATTCATAATATAATTGTTTTAATGTTTACAGTTCAAAGATATAAACATTTTATTAAATACCAAATTAATATACAAAATATTCTCCCCTGTGAGAATTATCTATTGTATCAGTTAGTATATACCTACAAGCATCTATGCAGTCAGGGTGTTCTCCTGTTGGTTTAGGTAGTGTATTACCATCTTTGTCTTTTGCCCATACATAGCCTTGTAGTTCTCTTTTTAAATTCCTGCTTTTGCTTGTAACATATATTTGGTTTTGGTTTATTAAGTTAATTCCAAAGTTTACACTATCCCTGCCTTTAGTACAAGGGTAGATATTATGACCATCACGTCTAAGCGTTTCTATGGACTTAGGTTCTGCTTGGTCAGCTATTATATTCTCTTTTATGTTATTGTGCCTTAGAAACAAGCTAACATCCCTTAAAACGGTATTAGACTTATAAAATACCTCATCAAATATGTAGGCTTCATTGTATTTGTAAAGTGCTATAATTGTAGTAGGGTCTGTATATCCAAAGTCCATACCATATCCTAATAGTCTTGCATCTTGTGGTATTGTGTCTATCTCTTTCCAATCGGGAATACAAACACCCTCTAAGCTACCTACCTCACCATCTAAATATACCCTGCACCAATTAGACCAATAGGTAGATGTCTTTGCTTTATCTCTTGCTTTTAGTAGTTCTTTTACGATGCTCTGCGGTAAGCTATCGTTGTCTTTGTATGTAAGTGTTACAAAGTCTGTATCGGGTTGTCCTATTAGTTCCTTATCTACCCAAAATAATCCTGTTGGGTTGTAGTCTAACCATATAATATCATTGGTTCTTATTGCAAGTTCTTGGTATGCATCAAAGCCACTTATAGTATTTGCCTCATTCACAAACAAAACATCTCTACGACTACCTCTGAGTTTACTGCTATCGTCTGTACTAAAAAAGTCAAAGTAGCTGCCATTGGTAAAAGTATATCTCATTAATGATTTATTGTGCTGAACTTCTTTATATCTATTTAGACCTTTTAAAATACTAATAAAATCCTTGTATCCGCCACGTCTAAGAGCAGGTACAGTTCCTGTAACAACAGATATTACCATGCTTTCATTTCGTATAGCATAGTCTATTAGTATAGTGAGTATAGATATTGTTTTAGAAGCTGAAGTGCCTCCGCGTACTATCCGTACTCGATTATTCAGTTTACGTAATATGTTAAGTGCTTTTGTTTTTTTTACCTGCATACTAATCTACAAACAACGGTATGTCCTCGTTGATTGTAATGTCCTTAGTTTCTCTTGGCTTACCTGCATAGTAATTATAGAAAAGTTGTACGTATTTAAAATCCTGCTTTTCTAATCCTTTCATCAATGCCTCAAATGCCAATGGCTCTAATGGAGTAAGTTTTTCTATCAGTTGTACTTCTTCTGCTTTAGGTTTTCTACCTGCGTTCTTGTTACCTCCGTTAAACTTTCTTTTGTCCATAATCAAAAAAAATCATTAATGATTCTACTATAACAATAAAAAAAACTATTCTTTGTTAAAAAACAATGCTATTAGTAATGCTGCTACTGCAGTTAAATAAAACATTCCTATGTACTCCCACACATTAAACATTTATAAGTTTTAACAGGTTTCTGTGTTTGTTTTCTACATCTCTGAGTTTTATAAGAGTTTTTGCATACTTGTTTCTGTAGTATTCTTTATCTCGATACTTTCTTTCTCTGTTTAGTTTACTTGCTATTATTTTATCTAACCTACTGTAAGTATCTATGTAAGATTTTTCATGCTTATCTATCCAATTATCAAATAGCTTTAGTCCGTGTAACACAGTAGCGTGATTCTTACCTACTGATTTACCTATTGTGTTTAGAGAATGTAAAGTATATTCCCTGCATAGCTTATAATACATTGCTCTCATATATACATACTCTGTTGTTCTTTTTGTGTTTAATAAGTCGTATCCTGTTTCCTGTTCTACTAACTCTCTAATTTTGTCTATTGTCATTTTCTATTTCTTTTATCGCTTTTAATATTCCTGCACAAGCCTCATAGTCCTCTATGTCCTCGTACATTTTTAATGTTTGTTTTAACTCGTCTAATGTAACACCATTTTCTATATCTAATAGTGCTAATAGGTAAAATTCGTTTGCTACTTTTCTATTCAAATTTATTATAATATACCTCGCATCACATATTGATCAAGGTCGTGTTCTTCTACAAAGAAGTATTTATATAGGTCTGTAGCTTGTTTGAATTTGTCCTTACCTCTTGCTATAAATTCATCACTTGCCTCAAATATTCCTATATCACAACTACCCTTATCAATTACCAAGAACGTAACCTTATTTGCTTTGAATAGTCTTTTGTAAATATATGCCTGTAGGTCGTAACCAAATTTATCTGCAGAGTACCTAAAGCCATTCAAGTCTTGACTACTTTTTAAGTCTATAATGTGATCTTCTTTAAGTATGTCCGCTTTTCCTCTTACAGGAAACCCATCTAACATTTCTAATGCAGGTACTTCAAAATCTGACTTATTAATTAGTTTAATAGCTTCTTCGTTTCTTAATAAAGCATCTGTTAGTCTTTCAGCATCTTGTTTCTCTTTTTCTAAATATACCTCTCCGTGTTTAGATAATGCCTCCTTGTAAACTTTAGCGTTTTTAGAAGATACATCTACAAACTCTAACCTGTCTATCTTGTGGGGTTCTAATACCATCCAATGTAATAACTTACCTGCTCTTAGTGCAGGGGTGTCCTCTACACTACCATACTTAATTATGTTTCTGTAGGTCTTAGGACTTTTAAGAATAGTTTTTAGACTACTACTACTTAGTGCATACTTGCCAAGATGACCATAATAAAACTCATCATCATAAGCCTGTGTCAGTATTTCATCCTTACCCCAAGCCTCACCATTTAGTAGTGTAATCATAATCCAAGTATTTCGTCTTGTGATTCTTGCCTATTACTTAGTTCAGCTTTAGCTTCCTCTATGTGGCTTTTAAGTGTGCTGCCACTTTTAATAATTTGTCGTAGTTCGTCATTAGAATAAAATGACCATAAAAACTTACTGTAGTTATCCATAATTTTGTTTTTAGTAAAACTACTTATTAATATTTAATTAACAAATAAATATGTGTTTATTTTATAAACGCAATCCAATGTGTATTCATTTTTTTACCGCTTTTATGACCATACAAAGGTTTTTGGTCTGTTAGTTTTAATATTTCTTTTACAGGGAATTGTACTTCACTCCACTTAAATATCAAAGTACCATTTGGTTTTAGTACTCTAAAACATTCTTTAAATCCTTGTCTTATCATTTCTTTCCAATTCCCCTCTAATTTACCATACCTTAAAATAATTTCTGAATTTGATTTAGTTTCTAAATGTGGTGGGTCAAAAACAACGTGCCAAAAAGAATTATCATCCTGTTTAATATCTGTAAAATCACCTATAATATCAGGGTCAATAATTAGATTACTATTAAAAGATAAATAACTGTTATGATGTTCTTTCTTTCTCTTATCAATAAATAATGCTCTATCATCTTTTTTATCAAACCACATTCCCTTTACACTACAAGCAACATCTAAAACTTTCTTCATTATTTAAGTTTTTTTAGCTTTTGTATATAAAGTGCAGCATCAAGCAATTCAGTTTGTAATTCATTTAGCCACGTATCAAAACCTTCAGGATTCTTTTCTAATGTAGTTCCGTATTCTTTTTGTCCTTCTTCACTACGCTTGTCCATAATATACTTTACATCTTCTACTATGCCATCTGTGTGCATCTCGAAGTATTTCTTTTTACTATCACTCATAAGCCTAATTCTTTTTCTTTTTTAAGTTTTGCTATTTCTTTTTCTAATTCTTCTACTTTTTTTTCTGCTTTAGTTGCTCTGTCTATTGCTCTAAGTTTGTCTGATCTGTATTCACTTAGTGCTTTGTTAAAGTAAAGTTCGTTTGTGTATATCTCTGTAATGTAGTAATTAATATCTACAAGACTACCCATTAGCTTATCAACTGCATCAGTTGGTTTTTTCTCTTGCCACTCTAACAAGGTGTTTGCTATTATATCAAAGTTAGCTAAGTAATTAAGGTGTTTTAAATTGTGTATTTTTTTGTGCATTGTTGTAATGTAATATTATGTCTATCTTGTTTTTTATTTTCTGTAGTTCGTACATTTTTTCGTCTTGATAATATATAAGTAGATGTGGTACTTTAAATCTTTCTCTGTAATCTAATCTTTGTTTTTCGTGGTTTTCTTTTGCCTTAACTTGATAAGGTTTACTCATATACATATAGCTGATTGGTTTAATCTGCCCACCAAACACTAATGTGTCTTTTGTATATACCTCAAAGTCTGTAAAGTATTTTTCATCTAACTCATATAATGCTTTTCTAAAATCTAAATTAGGATAAAAACTATTAAGTTGTTTTATAAATTTCATTTCCCTAACAAATCCGTTGTAGGTTTGTCCAATAATTCTATGATATATATAGTCCACTATAGTCTTGTCATCATATCCTGTCAGTTCTTTTATTTTAAATGCAATTTCACCTATCCTAATTTCTCTATCTATTGTTAAGTAAAATGTTTCCCACCCATCCATAGTAAATTCATTTGATAAACGATAGTAGTTATCTATAAGTTTCATACACTTACCTACTGACTTACTGTTAAAATACTTATTAACCCTTTTATCTTGGTTCAGAGTTTTGTATATTTTATCTTCTATCGGGTTTATATACATTACAAATACTGATTATATACTGCTACTAAGTCTTTCCATATTATCTTACCAAAACTACAAGGTGTACAATCTACCTTTGTTTTAAATATTCTCTCGTATATGTCTTTGTAAGTTTCTTGTTCGTCAAATGTAAACCTATTTTTTTTAGTATCTATAGCCATCTTAATAAGGTTAAACTCATTTTCACTTAGACATTCAGGCTTTTTGTACCTAAACATTTTGTTTAGTTTTTCCTGTCTTTCATCGCAGCCACAATCTTCCCCTGCTAACCACTTGACTGCTTTCTTTATGCCTGTAGCTTTTGTTATTTTTTCTACAGTATCGCCAAGTCCTTCACTTGCTTGTGCGTGTTTCTTTGCCCATTCCTTGTAGAGTTTAGTCCTCTTGTCTTTTGGTGGTAATTCGCTCATATTCTTTTAATTTGTAATGAATAAAATCTTCGTCAAATAAATCTTTTAGTTCCTCTTTACATTTTTTTAGTGTGTTGTATATGCTAACCCAACTAATTTTAGTTTCGTCTGCTATTTTTCTAATAGACATATCTGTATCTCTGTACAGTCTAAATAGTGTTTTGTCATACCATCGCCAATTATTAATGTGGTCATCTATTAGTGTTCTAAATTTATCATATCCTATTTGCTCATCCAATTCCGTATTGTCTGCAATTTGCGTAAAGTTTTCTTCCGCATCAAGTTCAATTTTTTTAACCTTTTTTTTAGCATTGATAAACTGTAGCCAAGTAGTGCGAAGGGTAAAATACATATACCCACGACTAACAACACCATTATCAATAATTTTTTCTTCACTTGCGTATTTATAAATTATTAAATAAGCCTCCTGTACAATGTCCTCTTGAAAGTTTTTCTCTCCAAACGATTCTACTATTTTTAACCATTCGTAATGTCTTTCAGCTACCTTACTTAGCCACTCACTTCCCATACTACGTTTACACTTATTATTCCTAAAATTGCTTGTAAAGTGTATTCCGTAATTTCTTTATTGTTTTCTGTAAATTTTTCTTCGTGTACTAAAGCACCTATGACAAATCCCTTTATAGGAGATATTATAATTTCTGCTTTGTTATATAATCCAACAAACGCAAAAAAAATTGTTATAATACCTGTTGCTATAAATAAGTATACCATAGGGTAACTAAATATTAGTTCAGCTTTCAAAATTTGATTTTGTTCGGTTCTTCGTGCAGTATATCTTTACCTTGAAATTCAAAGCCTACATTGTTTAGTGTCATTCGTAACTTAATAGGTTTTTCAAAAGGTGTGCATCTACCTCCTGTTTCTGTTTCTTTTACTTTTAAAACGTGCAAATGGCTAAACATCCATTCGCTTTCGTGTGAATTATATCTATGACAACAAAGTACGTCATCTGCTCTATTAGACCACTTACCACCACCCTCTACACTTGCAAGACCTAATGGCATAGGTAAACTTGCATACTCATGTTCTTTGGGGTGAGTACGTCTTAAAGCCTCAGTTACACCATGTGCATTTAGATATACTGTTACGTTTTGTTTTTTTGCAAACAATCTAAACTCTGTAGCTATTTGGTAGTCGTATTCGTGTCCGCCTACTGCTTTTAAAAGGTGATGGTCTTTACTTAAACTATTATAAGGGTCTATAAGTAGTGCATTATAATCCCAAGCGTTTTTAACTGCCTTTGCCTCTTTTAGTAAATCCTTATAAGTGTACAAATCTTCTACGTCTATAATTTTAAAATACTTGTCTGCCCATTTTACTGTATCATTAATCTCATCTTCTTGTGCGGTGTGTATAGGTTTATTCATTTTAAACTCAATAATCTTTCTTAGTATGCTCTGTGGTGTGTTTTCACTTGACCATATTAGAAATCTTAGTTTGTGTTTTATTGCCCATACTGTAAATAGGTAACTAATTATTGTAGTCTTTCCTACGTTTGCGTGTCCTATAATTAAATTAAAGTTTCCTTGTTTGTATCTTATGTATTCGTCTATGTCAGGTACACCTATTTTTAATCCTTCTTTTACCCTGCCATATTTAATATCTAAAATCCTTTCTTTTATTTTATTACTTTGTGCTATCATCTAATTTGGTTTACGTTTAACCCATATTTTAAATATTCTTTTCTACTGTTTCTTTCTAATGGATCGTATTTGTAGCCTAAGATAGGATTTATACCGTAATTCCAAAAATCTATAGGCATAGGTTCGTCTTGTTTTAATCTTTTGGGCATAAAAAAAAGGGGGCAATGCCCCCCTATTGTTAAAATGGTAAATCTATTTCTGCTTCTCGTTGTGGGTTTTGTTGTGAGTTAGTAACCT
>VTLG01012281.1_pt1 | contig 31847 bp, 47 predicted proteins | sample 4694571 | NCBI WGS metagenome assembly VTLG01 (sample SAMN12604809, study PRJNA352737) | marine metagenome | biome: ENVO:00000447; feature: ENVO:00000209|ENVO:00000569|ENVO:01000036; material: ENVO:00002151; isolation source: viral sequences binned using virsorter ...
GGAGTACATTAATGCAACTAAGTATGATTGTTCTTGTGCTTTATTTGAACGGTTCTGTTATTGAGTTTATGGGTCACCACGAAACAGGTAGCGGATGGGAGCGCATGGGAATGGCGGGATGTTTGCAGATGAAGCGAACATTAAAAAGAAATGGTTGGAAAGACAACCTTGACGGAACTACTAGGTACGCTTGCGAAAAGCGTAAAGTAGAACTTAGAACTAACTGGGAAGGAAACGAGGTAGTAGCATCAATAAAATGAAACACTTAAAGGAACAGAATGAAACGTATATGCAACACTTACGAAAAGCAATGTATTATTCTGGCTGTCTGTTGGTTGGGAGTGTGTGCGCTTTCGCTCATGCTCTTGTTCCATGCGTTTTAACCAAGACAACTACTAATTTAATTAATCACATTCAATCCAGATTGGGAGGATAATGAACGACATTGTTAATAACTCAAAAAGCGCAGGATCAACTAAACTACTTGCTGGAAAATGGAGAGGTTTTAGAAATAGGCTTAAAAGGTGGTGGATGCAATGGCCTTATTGTGACTTTAGAGAAGATGATATCGACAGGTATCACAGAGTTGAGCATTGGCGACACTACCAAATTCGCAGATCAGATGTCGCAGACATACTTACAAGGCGGTAGCCTTGATTACGAGGATACAGGATTTTCTAAAACGTTTGTGGTCAACCCAAGTGAAGGTACAGCAAGATGCGGATGTGGTAATAGCATCGCTCTTCCAAAAGTGTAACAACTTTAAAGTTTTTAGGAGATAAGGATGAAAGAGAAATGGAAAGCATTACCAAAGAAAACAAAGATGTGGATCATGGTTGGCGTAGCCGTATTTATCGTAGCCTCTGCTATCTGGGGTTAGCCCTAGGACTTATTGGATGCACGACAATAAAGAAAGCCGGAGTTACAGCGACAGCGGCGGCGGCAGGTGCGACTGCGGGGACTGTGTTGAGTGGGGGTGCGATTGCGCCGATAGCGGGAGCCATGACAAGTGCCTTTGTGGCAGATGTGGTGACAGAAGTGACGGATACGTCCCCTACTACTATGGGGGGTAGTTGCGCTCCTGATAACTTCTGGAGTTTACTCGGCTCTATGACAGAGATGGGAGGCTGGTTGCTTATTCTTGTGGTGGTCATTCCCATGGTGCTTGGATGGTTTTTACCCGGCCCTGTAAAAATGAAAGGGAGGGACAAGCATCCTAACCAGTTTATAAGGTGAGCGACTTTGCCAAGGATTGCATACGATCAATCGCCGGGGTAATATTATATATAATTTTTGTAGCAACAATATTTATTTTAACTTATGTCTAACAAACCTTTAGTTATAGTAGAGTGGCGTGACATCATAGCAACATCAGGGTGGGAGCAGGAGATTTCTTGCCCCACCCTTTTTACTGTTGGGTGGTTAGTTAGTCAGGACGATGATACAATCGTGATCGCAAACACTAAAGACCCTGATGATTTTACCGGGGAATCTAAGGCTGATCTTCCTGTGTATTATGGGCTTCATGCTTTTCCTTCTGGCGCTGTTGTTCGCGTTCATCCATTCGATCCCGCGCATACTTATACAGAGAAATCCCCTCCTTCCTCTCAAATATCTGCGCCCAGTTAAGAACCTCACCACGCACATTTAAGGTCTTGTGTTGGTTTAGCCAACAGTACCTAGCAAAGTGCAGCCTCCTCTGGTAAGCCCATTCTTCCTCTTGTTCCTTAAATGTTTTTGTCAAGTTGGTCTATTCTCATGTTGTACATATCAACCAAAGTTATAAATCCATTTGAGTCATCCTTATCCCCTTTAGACATTGGTTTAGCCTTGCGCCAATACTTGTCTGCATCCATGTACCCGCATAACCAAATGTTTTTCAAGCCGTAGTAAGAGCCTTTGCGCTTTCTGTCAAACTCCATGCTTATGAAAGCATACACATCAGGATGCTGATGCTTGCTAGTCTTTGCTACGGATACCTCGTATAACGCTCTGGGAGCGACTGTGCGGCGTTTAGTTTTAACCTCTATACGCTTACCCTTGTGGATAATATCGTACTCTCTGTGGTCTTGTACGCCTACTGATAGGTGATTGGCTAGGGCAATCTCACCTAATCTTCCGGCAAGATTACCCGCACCCTTTGTAATGGAATTCTTAATGCCGCCAAGATCATTTGCCCACTGCAATGCTTGGTCTATCATTTCCTGATTGAACTTTATTGATTGCATCTGTTATGGTTCCTATGTTCCAGCATTTAAATAGTTCCGTACCGCAATTTTTATAGCCAAGGTTACGCATATTGAATTCACTAAGCAATGCGTGTACTTCTTTCTCCGCTTTAAGAGCGTCCTCAAACCAATACTTTTCTTCAAGGTCAAAACAACCCCATCTCCTAGCCTCTCTCAGCCTGCTCTGTGTACCATCAGGGTGAGTGCTTCCAACCTTAAACATCCAAGGTATTTCTGTATTTCTAAAAACGTAGACCCAACCTTGTGGAACTACCTCGCCTTCAACGTGTACCGTTTCTCGTTTGGTCATAGGCTTTGACGGCCCATACTCAGACTTAAAACGTGGGGTAATGTCTACTACTTTGTCGTTGATCTTCCACTCAACATTATTAGCCTTATTGTTAGTAACCCAATCAATAGATTGGCTATCTAATTTAGCCTTATCTTTGCACTCTTTCCAGTGTACGTCATTCTTTCGATCCTTTGACATTCCACCGTAATACTCTTTGGCTCTACTGGTAATCCAATCCATTTTCAGTTGGTTAGTTTCAGGGTGACGGGGCCTGATTCGGTTGTAGTAAGTCTTGCACCTGCGGCATTTATCCTGAAGACCAACCTCGTTGGATTTATGGGAGCCAAACTCACCCACAGGAACCATGTGGTCAGGATAGTCATCCAAACATTCCCAATGCCCCATGTAACCACTACATCTTTTTACGTTCATTTATCCACTCCATAATACATTCATCTAGTTCCTCTTTAGTTTTAAAGTGTCTGTTGTCTACATGAAGGTAGGTTAGTTTGTCATCGCTGACAAGGAAACTCCAACCCTCATTGTTCCTGCTTCTCTCTACCCTGATATCATTTATCCTGCCTAAGTTAAACGCTGATCCTTTGCCCCACTCAATGGACATCTGGGCCTCTCAGTTCTGAAGAAAACCCCACAACATTCCCGCCTGTATCCTGCCTCAACATTCGTTTGAATGATCTCCACATAAACTCATGCGCCTGATACTCAGATTGGTTAGCGCACCCCTCAAGCAACTGCTCCATCTCATCCTTGTCAAACAATTCATGTTCCATCCCATCCGTCATCAGTTCCAGTGCCGAATCGAAATGGAACACGATCATCGCTGGTATACTCATCTTAGTTCTTTCATCCTTTTGTGCAGTGTAAGAGCCGCTAGAAAGGCTTGAAAGTTTTCTTCTATGGCTGTTGATCTGACTGCCTCAAATCTTCCTGTTGCTTTGTCACATCTGAGAATGTAGGTAGCATCCACTGGAATTCCATGAATGTCCTCCACCGCTTTCGCATACGCCGCAACCTGTAGATGATACTCAGGATAAACCGCCTTACTTGTTTTCCAATCAATAACACAATATTCTCCATTAATTATTGCTCTTGCATCCACAGTTCCCGCATATCTGTATTTCCTGTGGAATAGTTTTTCTTCTGAGGATTTCCACTCAACTACATTCTGGCTTACCCAATCTTTAAATGCGCCTATAGAATTGACAGCCTCTTCCTGCTTGGGCATCTGGGGTATGTCACCCCCTTCAAGTTTCCAGTTAATCGCCCCCTCTACCCATTCATGGGTAATGTTACCTATGTTTAGCGCATCATGTGATTTGCTACGATAGGCAGACTTCATCCCTTTGATAAGGGGATCAAGGGCCATACGCGATTTGTAAACCTTGGTTTTTTTAGATGAAGAGTCCTCGTCAAAGAAGAAGTTCTTCTCCAACCAGTTAGCCCCCACCTTTAAAGCCCAAGGTACAAGAGCGGGTTTAGAGATAATGTCCAGAACCTTAGTGGCGCTTGGGATTATCTCATCCCCCACCTTGTATGAGTGGAGTTTACTGTCGAATAACATCTCGACAGTATCCCCATCATGGTAGTTAAGTTTCATTAAAACGGAACTTCAGAGGATACGCCCTTGGACGCACTTGAACCCGCACCATTATACGGCTCTTCAATACGGCCAGAATATCTCAGTTTACCTGAGTTCTTCTCCCACACTGATACACGCTTCTTCTCACCATCTATCCAAGCGTAGCCGGTCAAGTCAGGGCGATTCTCATTCCCTTCCTTGTCATTTTCAAACAGCGAAAGATCGCCGTCCTTTGGTACATAGTCGCTCATATATATCTCCTATAAGATTTTGTGTTCCAATCGCCTGTTTGCTTGCTCAGTGCGCCAGACTTCAATATGAAGTTCTGCCACCTTGAGTTCCCAACGTAGACGCTCTTCGTTTTCTATGGCTACCGCGATACCCTCTATTGTTTTGGTAACTTCCGGTTGCATAGACACCCAGTTCTCCTTGTCTGCTACAGTTTTGCCTACGGCTCTACTGTACAACACGGAGCGTTGAGTCTTTTTGTACTCCGTCAACTGGTACGTTTCAGCCTTGGCCTTTGCGTACTTCGGAGCAGTCTGTTCTATCTGATTGAGGTATCCCTCAACTTCGCCTTCAATATTCATATCTCTATTATACCTGAATTAAATGCAATGTCAAGCGTTCTTAAAATATATTCGTACTGCCAGTTCATAAATGCCGCATCTCCTGAATGCATTTTACTATGACATTTAAAACAAAGCGGCATAGTTAGCCAGTCGCCAGCCTTTTGGCCCATGCCTCCTGAAAGGTAAGACCCCCTTCCCTTAAGGTGGTGAGCCACCACCGTACCATCCCTTATTTCACAAGCGGCGCATGGCAGTGTGGCTACCCACTCAAGGTAAGGCTTGCTCTTTATTCTCTTACGTTTTTGAAGACTCATTGATCTCTTCTATTAATATGTTAGCGTACTCTATGATCTTGCACAAGTCAGACATTGGTTCGCCCTTCTTGTCCCATCTACTAGCGTATTTTACTATATTACCTGAGCAGAAGTCAAGTTTATTAGCAATGATATACTCAATAGGTTCTATCTTCATCTTGTAGTGTGAGGGTTTCATACTTGGTCATCTATATCGTTGTCAATAGGAGAGTAACCTCGAAACACTCTCTCTCCATGTTTGTTGTAGACCTTTAATGTGTCACGGTCTATATTTTTATATCCGTTATTTTCAGACCAATCAAACTCGCAAGTATCACCTTTGTAAACATATTGCCTCCATCCTTGAGCAATAAAGGAGTATGCTTCTCCGTCTATATATAATTTGTGGCTATGAAAAGAACTGTCTTTAGTATTTTTTCCCATATTCCACCTACCGGGTTTATAAATTCTATGGGTAATATACTCTTCTATACCTGCGTTTTCAACCCTCATATCCCGCATACCCCGCTTAGACATTGCTCTTCGCTGTTATCCTCATAGACCACGCCACGCTTACTGTGAGCCTCTTCATAAGGCACTGACGTTATAGGCTGACCACCCCTAGCCCCATCAGGATACACTGTCAAACCCCTTAAACCGGGGGCGTAGTTAGCGATGATCTTCTGAAAGTCCACCACAGTATCCTCATTGTTTGATTCCGTTCCCCAAGCAGGAAGGTTCAACGTGGAACTAATAGCATGGTCAACGTGCTTCTGTAGTTCATATTGAAACTTCACCCTGCGCTCAGGATCAAATGCTAGGTCTACAGCAGACTCAATCTTCTCTGGTTTTATTCCTGAGTCGATGAGTTCTTGGGCCGTACCATCAACGACAAACTGATGCTTCCATCTGACTCCATCTGCAAGGTAGCGCCTGCGGTATGCCACGGCGTAGATTGGCTCCACGCCACTGGTTGTTCCCGCGAGAATGCTAATTGTCCCTGTCGGAGCGATTGCTCGGTAGCCTTTAGGACGGTTGAGAAAAAGTCTGTCGCAATGAGCGTCAGCGGATCGTTTGCTTTCTCGTTCATAAGTTTTCATCCATTGTTTAAGTTCATCTACCATCTCGTACTTATGCCCACGTTTGAGTAACCATTCGTGCATACCCATAAGTCCAAGCCCTATACGACTGTTCTTCTGTCTTACCTCTTCCACTTTCTCGTAAGGTAGTTGCGCCCTGATAAGTCCACATACCAAGAACTTACTCGCAAGCCCAACCACTTCACGGAATTCCTCAATAGAATCAATGTTTGCAAGGTTGACAGAGCCAAGATTACAGACATCACTGTCATCTTCACTCGTAATTTCCGTACAAGCATTTCTAAGTGTTTCATTTTCTTTTTCTCCAAAGTTAAAACTAAATCCCGGTTCACCTGTCATCATAGCCTGACGCACATTCTTAACAAAGATGGGATCAGAACCCCGCGCATCAGTATTTAGCCATGCATCGTCATAGTTTAGACTGACGTTCATCATATCCAATGGTGCAGGGAAGTTAAAGTCTGCCTGTTTCAAATCAGACAGGGTGGTATCCCCGGCCTTCATATCATGCCAGTTCTTAGCCGATAAAAGATTGGACGCATCCTCATGTTGCCAGTTCATACAGCCATACAGGGCAGACCTCCGACTGCCACCCTGCATGACATTCCTGCCGACCTCGTTCAAGGTGTGCAGAAGGGGGATGGGGCCGGAGGCAACCCCACCTGTGCGTTTAAGTTGTCTGCCTGACGGCCTTGCGATGGAAACATCTACTCCAATGCCCCCACCCGTCATTAAGCATGACATCGCTCTCTGCGTCACACTAGCCCACTCTTCTCTGGTATCCTCTTCCAACCTCAGCAAGTAACAGTTGTTATAGAACCGCGCCTCTCTCCCTGCGTACCACAGGTATCGTCCACCGGGCATAAACTTAAAGTCAGATATGTACTGAACCAGTTGATCTTGGTCAGACTTGGACATCAAGTTATTCTTTTTACCATCGTATGTCCCGCAGACATTGTTGACTACGGTGTGTGCTTTGTCCTCCCACGTTTCATAAGGGTTGCTTGCGTACTTCTGCTTAAAAATAGTTTCGCCTAGTTCAGTTCTAAATTTCATTGTATCTATATGCTCCACATACGTTGTTTTCCCAATCCCAAGACGGCCCAACCTTCGGCATCGCGGCGTTCTCTTTTTCTCTTTCGTAATGCCAAGCCTTGTTTGAGAACTCTCTGAAGGTGGAGTAGAACACATCCCCCTCACATTCAGCAAACTCTTGGGCAAACTTCACCGCCTGTTCAGCCAAGTCACGCCTTGCTTGATCCAACTGCAACTGATCGTACTGCTTCTCCTTCTTGTTCTTAGAGCGAATCTTCATAGTCTTTTCTCCATTTTTCTATGTCTTTGTTATGACGTTGTGCCATCAGTTTATCGTAGCCCTCCGGCGTAGCCCAATCTGCTGGTTGACGGTTTGAATCAAAGGCGGAAGGGTAGTAGAGATAGCGTCCAATTCCCCAAAGGACTCCGGCTCTCTTCAAGGCATCGCTAATGCCCCCTTTGTCGCCTTCAATGTCAGTATCACCCGCGCCGTCAGACTTAGTAACCCACTGACCGTCAATCCTGCAAGCCAACTTACAGATCATACGACCACCTACACTATCGTAATGCGCTTGCCAACCGCCAACACCAAACACCTCATCCAGTCGGTTCATTACATCCCGCGCATCAATGTACACCAAGTCTTTACCACCCTTGTAACCTTTGCGCCACTTGTGATTGGCAAAGGGTTTCTTCAACGCTATCTCTACATATTTCATATTATTCCTCGTTTTTAACTAAAGTTTCGTGATATCCACCATCGTCATCATACCACCCATGATACACATTGTCAACAACTTTCTGGCGGTGAATGATAAATGGTTCATCTTTGGTTCCATTACCCTCGACCCGTTCTCCGCTAAAGGTGCGGTATTTTATTGGGGAAAAGAACTCATCCATAAATCCCCGGTCAAAGGGGTGTACTGTCATCTTCATTTAAAACTCCTATAAAATGTTCAGCATCTACGACTGCCAAAGGTTTTTGCCTATTGCGTTTAATGATAAGCAAGGGTTCGTAGCCCCCTGCGTTTGCTTCTGCTTGTTTCCAAGCCTCCCACAAATTTAATTTCTCCACGTTCTTGCACTCTATACTGTAGGGGAAGATTGCTCTGGCCTTTGGGGAGAGCATAACATCCTCGCCCCCGGCTCCCATACTGCGTGAGTGTACATCATCTGGCTCCAGATCAAATGCTTTAATTAAGAGCGACCTGACCCACTGCTGAAGCCTTCTGCCCTTGGACTTTGCGGATGATGTTTTCATTTATTCCCTCTGTTAGTGCTACCCTATCCAACTCCCCCATCACGCCACCCTTGGGTGGGGTCTTGAGTATGGCCTTGGGCAGTTGCCCATCATGGTAATAGTTCATTGAGGCTAAGTCAAGTTTCAAATCCAACTCCATTTCAGCCCCGTCAAAATGCCTTGCTTTACAAAGACTTAGGTATGCGTCAATCTCTGGGTCATCATGCACCCTGCCCAGAATGATTACGTTGTCTGCCCTGTTGGTGATATCAGCAGACCCCGCGACACTCCATTTGTCTAGCCTGTCCTTGATCGACTGGCCCTTCCTAGCGTGGGCCACAAGTATAACGTGTACCCCTAACTGTCTGGCTGTATTGGCAAGACCCTGCACCACCTGTTTCTGACCGTTCCAATCATCACTGTTCATATTCATGGTCATCAGGGAGTCTACTAGAAATACATCAATACCCAGTTTGTCGTAGGCGTACCGCATAACAGACAGCAGGACACGCGGATTGACTGTGCCGTGTTGGTCATAGAACCATAGTTTGTCATTGCTCCACTTGGTAAACTGCAACCCCGCTTCCATGTCTGGTTTGTTTTGCAGTGATGCCTGTCGCCACATTCTAGCCAACTGCGCTTTAGGACTCATCTCAAGCGATACTGACAGGCACTTATGCCCCTGCTCCATAGCAGACAGTAAACACTGAGAGGCAAGCAGGGATTTCCCCGCGCCATTAATCCCTGCAAGGATTGTCAATTCTTCCCCGCGCAGTCTGAACTTGTCATCAAACTGTCTGAATGGGAGTTTAACCCCCTGCAATTGCTCTTCATTGAAGAAGAAGTCAAAGACTTCACTGGTAAAATCATTAGACGGCCTGACCTTACGCTCAACTGATCCAACACTATCGTACCGCTTTAATTCTTTTTCTGTGATTTCCATATTCTTTTGCCGTATATCCAGTTGCCACCGTGTCGGTAGTATTGATCGAATGATTTGAGTTTGGTGCTGTAAAACTTGCTCCAATCCATTCCCTTGATCCTGACTTTGTTTGAAGTCTCCACCCGCATGGGGTTGTTATGGTCATTGTCTAGGAATTTTTGAGGTATTCTACCAGTCATATTCTGGACACGCAAGTATATTTTCCACGCCTCTATCATCATCTTGTTTGTTGTTCTGCGGGAGCGGGATAAAATGTCAAGACATTTCACCGCGCTCTTCATCATTGTTTCAGATTCCACATCCCCTTGGTGGCGTACAGTTGCCACCATTCTTTTGGGGATGTTTCTGAGAATCCGTAATGCTCTTTTTTCAATCATTACATCTCGGAATATGTGCCAGAGTAGGGGTTGGGTTCTATCTCTTCATACTGAGGTTCCCATTGCCTACGTTTGTCATCCTCTTCTGACACGGCCTCATCGTATTCCTGCAACGTCCATGTGCTGAGGTCTGACAGTTTAGACAAAGCCTCCGGGGTAAGAATAACGCCATGCCCATCCAACTCAAGCACGATACTGTTATCTCCCCCAAGATAAACATCAACGTCGCTCACCTCCAGATCATCAAAGAACTTGTCAACCTCCTGACGCACCCGCTCATTGACCGCCTCATCAAAATCCTCAGCAAAAGACTGTGATTTGGAAAAGGCGTTAAAATCTCTCTCAACTGGGTCTAGCATGTTATTCTCCGTAGTTGTCACCGGCATAGTCTACCAGTGAATCGAATGGTATCTCTTTTTCCAGTAAATCCCAAACCTTCTCTATGGTTGATTCTGGGAGGTATTTCCACATTCCCTTGGTTGAGTAATTCATTAAATCCCATTTTACATCATCAAAGTTTTCTTTAGTTAGCATTTTCTTTTTCCTCTAGTTGATCCATCGTTTGATTCATCAGCGTTAATACTGCCACCAATTCTCTCATGCCCTCTTCCAGTTTGTCAACCCTTTTCTCAAGATCAGACTTGAGGGTTGATTTTCTAGGGGTGTTATAGCCGTCTAGATTTGCACTCATTTTATTCTCCCAAATCGTCCATGTTTTCCCAATCTTCTGGCAACATGCCAGTGATCAGCATTTCCCTTTCATTTGGATACAGGTAGCGGAAAGCGTTCTGTACCAGTTTGCCATCAGCCCAATCTTTTGCATCTTCTCTTGGGTCAGTCGGTAATCCAAATCCCGCTACAAACTCTGTTGGTTTGCCTGTAAGGATATTCCTACAGTGAAATTTCCAACCATCCTCTTCTGAGTAGGTGATATTTTCAAGCGCTTTGTAGATCATTTTAAGCCCCCATTAAGAGTGATTTGAGGTCAGGTATAGACCACCCTGACATATAGGACAGTTCAGAAAGTGTCACCATAAGGTGCGAATCAAAGTAATCAATTACGTCTTGAGAATCCCACATTTTTCTTTCCTGTTTTGAGTGTGTAACCGAATGATACAGGATAGTTTCCGGTTTGTCAAGAACAATTTGCACATTTTTATCTAATTAATTTAAGTCATTGATATTAAAGGGATTATTCCTAATAGATAAAGTATTGACAGAAATACTCTTTTGAATTAAAATAAGTCATTGAGTGGTAGACTCTTTTAATTATGTGGCTCTTTTCCTGCCACCATCTACCATATAGGGAATAGGTTTGGGACGCGCTTGACTGACAACCCCGGCGCGATAACCGCATCCTGCAATCAAGACGTAAGCAGGGAGATGTATCAAATCAGGTTTAAGTGATGTAATTCCCGCAAGGGATCACCGCCCTCACATATGGCGTGTACTATATGTCCCTGATAGAATCCCAGCCTTAAGGTTATATCCTATCACATAGGGGGTTGTCCTGTATTGCGCCTAAATGATAACTGTTGCATAAATACAACAATGAGTAGCGATAAAACAACAAGAGCCAGACGGCGAAACCTAGTCCAGAAACATTCCCATGATAATTATAAGGGATATAGGCATAAACCAAAGACCGCCTATCAGCGCAATTCTAAGGCTGTCAGACGTGAGATAGACCTAACCCTAGGGGATGGTACTAGTAGGCCATAATCAGCCCGTACAGGCCAACTGAGAGCCTTGCAGGGCGTGTTATAGCGTTATCGTCCACGCATAAAAATCCCGCCCATTACAGGCGGGTCAATGGTAAGACCAGTTTTAAATTTAGTTACTTTACGGCTTCGACAATAACATTGGTTCCAGAATCCTTACGGTAGCATATCAGGCAATCCATACACTTTCGGCCAGTACAGTTTTGATTGATGGTGCTACCCTTCGACACGTTATTGAAAACCTTATGAAAACCCCTAGGGGTATCAATAACCTTATCAATGCGCGGGTTTGAGAATACCAGAATCAGGTTATCAGGTATTTCCCCGTCAAACTGGCGTACAATTGAGGCGCGTTTAGTCCACAATGCAAAGTTACAATGTGGGTTTTTCCGGGCAATATTAACGATGTTTTGGAAGTGTGCTGTATTAATTAATTCCCCGTGCCCATTAAATCTGAAATATGCCTGATTTATGATAGGCAATAAATCCCAATCTATCAGTTCAGACAGTAGCCTAGAATTATGCTGAAAGGCCGGTACGCATGATTTCCTATATGTGGATAACATTTTGTGCGAGTAGCATTTCCCACAGATAGTATCAGTTTCTTTCTGTCGGATGCAAAACTCGTTTGTTGTGGTGTCGGTATTGATTGCTCCCATGTTGTGCAGTTTACCGCTCATTTTGCTGATCTTGATTTGCTCAATCATTATTATTCCCCGGTTAAGTCTTCAATGGATTCTAAAGCATCATCGTCGAATAGTCCACCACTATGGGCGCGGTATTCTTCAACGGTCTTTTGTGGCTTTAAACGTGTGACAGTCAATCCGTTTTCGTCAATATAGATATAGTCGATTTCCATTATTTGATCCTTAAAAATGGTGATATTAAAAGAGCGCCTATAACGATTATACCCATTGCCAACATGGGCAAACCGAAAACAAGCCCCAGAATTTCCATTATTGTCTCTACCATGATTGTTTCCTATTGTTTTCCTACCCGAAAACCCCACATATAGCGGGGCGCTCAGGTTGATTGTAAAGGGTTGATTAATTCCAATAAAAGATCATCGGCGCATGGCCGGCGGGCTTTCTGAGGAAAGCAACGCTACATTCTAGCACAGGTTCGCCGGTTTCAACGTCCACGAATGTGTCATGCTTATAGGGGTTGTAGGTGGCCCGTCTGGCGTCTTTTAAATGATCCATATTCGGCCAGATAAAGAATGAATCTCGGATACCTGTTACCCTAGCGTGTACATTCTTACGCCCTGTTTCCCGAACCTTGCGTTGGCCTGCCTTAGCCACGTTAAACCGAACATCCCGCAGTAATACACTGTCAGAATGGAAACAGACTTTCCCGCTTTGCTGAACGCTGAACAGGCGCTTGTGAAGGTTGAAATAAACTTGTGATCTTTTCATGGTCTTGGTTCCTATGGTTTGTTTACCCGAAAACCCCGGCTATACCGGGGTTCTTAGGATGATTGTAAGGGCGGTTCAGTCGCCTATATCAGCGTATGATTCTTCGCCATTGTAGTAGATATCATCCCATTTATCCATCTGAGATTCTTTTTCACAATCGGCGTGGTAGTAGTTAAAATCTGAGGTCATACCGGCTTCTGGTGTGTCCTCAATGTATTCTTTACAGTATATGCATCTGGGCATGATTAAAGTCCTATTGATTGAGTAGTAAAGCGCATTATCCACACTATCGGCACAGTGTCAACACTTTTTTCAATTATTTTTCGCATGGTGTTTTGGTGCTGTGTTTGCACATTGTATCCCCTCACACTCACACCAGTTTAAACTACCGGTTCCGAACCCGACACTGTAATGACAGTCTAACCCGGCAACACGGTAACGGCGTAAAGTCTTGCTACTATCTATGGCAAAATAAAATCCGCCGATTCTGGTCTACTGCTCAACTGAACCCTGCTAGTCTAGCCTCCTTACATGTGCGCGTGGCGTGGGCGCGTTAGGCGACCCCCCGGCGACCCCTTTTTTTTCTAGCGCAATGGCGTTATATTGTATCCACTCACCATCAGGACATTTCACCCTTCATAAGAATTCTCTAATATGGCTGACAGAAAACTAAAATATGGTCTAATTGAAGATGCTTTAGGTGTAGGAGAATTAGGCTTGCAGATGGGTGGTGGTTTGTTGGGGGCATTGGTAGAACTACCCGGAGTAGCGTATGATACTTTGGCTGGGCGAGGCTCACCAGAGATGCAAGAGAAATATCCGGGGTTGGGTGAGAGGCAACAGTGGGATGTGACAAAGGATTTGGTGAACCTGCTGTCTTATGAGCCAAGAACCGAAGCGGGACAACATTATTCCCAAGCCGCGGGAGAAATCGGTGGGGTAATAGATGAGGGGTTGAGGGCCGCTTCAGGGGCTATACCAAATGCTTTGGATTTTGTTCCGGGTGAATGGCCTTATGCCTCCCATCTCCTTGACCAATCTTTATATGGAATAGCGTCAACAATTTCCCCCACAAAGGCTGTAAGAGGCTTAAAGGGGGCGGCTGAAAGGGGTATGGGCGGCATGGCGGGAGATTTGTATCTCGCCAGAATGAAGAGAGCAGAGGCAGAAGGAGAGGGCGGAGGCGGTCTTGATATCCCTTGGTATCAGGGAGGGAAGTATGCTCAAGTAGCGCAAATGCCTCTTGAGGTTGCCAAGTCGGCATTAACCAAAGTATTTGCCCCCAAAGCCGCGTATCTGTCTGAAACCTATGGTTTAGGCCCAATAACGGCAAAAGAGTTAGGAAGATTAGAAGGGGTTATGGATCAGTCCAAACTAAACTCTGCAAAATATTTAGAAGCCTTTAATACTAAATTAATACCAAGAATAGAGTATTACCAATCCCAAGGAATGACTAGGAGGGATGCAAGAAAAAGGGCGAACAAAGAGTTAAAGGTGGGGGAAGGAAAAGAACTTTGGGAGTCCAAAAAAGAAGCGGATAAGGTTATAAAAACCGCTTGGAATGAGTATTTCAACGAGATAGCCAAGGTGATGGCTACTGAACGTATGTATAGCCCAGATAGCAAAAGATTGAAAAATCTTGAGGAAGGCTTGTTACAACAAATATTCCCAACATCTAAGATAGCATCATTTGATGATGTATTAAAAAATCCACAACTCCTACCCATAGGTGGGGATATAGACTCTAAAGCGCTGGGTCATGTGGTTCCATTTATCGGAAATCATCTTGATGTAAAGGGTAAAAATATTCATTGGGTTACAAAACCTTTAGAGGGCGCTGAAGGAGCGGGAACAAGAGCATCTGCTATAGCAAGCCGACTTGACAAGGATGGCTTAAATACAAACGCTTACTATGCCGTCCATCAGGCATTTCCGCGAATAACCCTACCGCTAACTAAGGCAAAGATTTTAAAGGCTGTAGAAGAGATTGGTGGACATAACCTAAAGACGCTAGAAAAAACGCTAGTCGAAAAGGATGGGTACATAAGTTTCGGAACAACCTCCTTAACCCCTGATCGCTTACTGGCAACAATGAATCATAGATTTGTAATAGACCCCAATACTGGTTCGGGAGTCCTTGTAAACTACGACCACTATCAGTTGGGTGCTAACAGGATTTTAGACGCAGTTGCTAAACTTGGGCAAAAAAATAGATTTGTTGTTATGGATACAATGAATTTTAAATTAGCCAAAGATGCCCCAGAATCCCTAACTATAAGGCCAGTTCCAACGTCCAGACTAATGCCTGAAGGAAGGATGGATAGGGATGTTGTAATAGAGTCGATGAGGAAAAAATTAGATGATAGACCCTCTGACGCTTTTACGTTAGGCAGAGGCGCTGAAGCATTACATTCGTCAATACTACCCGCAATGGTATATGGAACAGATGAGAACTGAAAAACAAGAAACATTTATTGAGCAATACTGTCTGCATGGGAGTGCCGCTAAAGCCGCGCAGATTGCAGGGTATTCCCATCCGAAGCAAAGAGGGTATGAGTTAAAGAACCAGTTCTCTAAAGAGATAGAATCCCGTACACGCAAGATGATTCAAGACTGTGTGCCGGGAGCCTTATTGCAACTGAAATCTCTTTCAGAAGGCGCTGAGAGCGAATCTGTGCGACTTGGTGCTGTGAAGGATATACTGGACAGGGCTGGTCTTAAACCCACTGAGAAGATCAAACAGGAAGTGTCACACGTTGAAGAGAAATCAACGGAGGAATTACAACGAGAACTGGAAGCCCTTGTTGGCCCTCTTAACTGATGTCAATACAATCATGCACACTACCCAACGGAAAGAAGGGTTATAAATGGGGAAAATCTGGAAAATGCTATGCAAGTAGAGCATCCGCTGAAAAGCAAGCAAGAGCCGCCTATGCCAGTGGATATGGAAAAAGCGGTAGAAATAGCAAAAGAACTAAGAAAGCGTGAACGCTTTAACAAGATAGACTTCTACGATCCGTATCCGTATCAGCAGGAATTCCACGAAACAGGTGTAGGCGCAAACCAGCGCCTGTTAATGGCGGCTAACCGCATAGGTAAATCTTATTGTGGGGCCGCAGAAATGGCCTATCACCTTACAGGGCTGTATCCAAAATGGTGGAGGGGTAGGAGATTTAACAAACCCATCACAGCATGGGCTGGTGGTGTGTCAAACGAAACCACCAGAGACATTGTACAAGCAGAGTTATTGGGTTCTCCCGACGATCCAGAAGCCTTTGGCTCCGGCGCTGTTCCCAGAGAATGTATTATAAAAACTGAACGTAAGCCCGGTGTTCCAAACGCCAAGTCCGTAGCCCTCATACGGCATATTTCCGGCGAGAACTCTTCTTTATTCTTTAAAGCCTACGAGATGGGCGTAGACAAGTGGCAAGGTAGGTCAGTAGATGTGGTATGGTTGGACGAAGAACCTTCCAGAGAACTCTACTCACAGAGCGTCACGCGAACCCTAGACAGGAGAGGAATGGTCTACATGACCTTCACTCCTGAAAACGGCATGACTGAAACAGTCGCCGCCTTTATGAACAACATAAAGAAGGGGCAGAGCCTGACTAACGCCACATGGGATCACGCCTCTGAAAACGTGAAGTCCATGAATGGGAAGAAAGGACATCTATCCGAAGAGGCGATGGAGCAGATTCTCTCCGCTTACTCTCCCCATGAGAGGGAGATGCGTAGATTTGGCAGACCGTCTATCGGTTCTGGCCTTATCTTCCCTGTCAACGAAGAAGATTTAATGATTGATCCAATAGAAATAGAGGATCATTGGCCCAGAATTGCGGCCATAGACTTTGGTTGGGATCACCCAACGGCTGTTGTTTGGTGCGCAATAGATAATGAAAGTGAAACCTTTTATATATACGATTGCTATAGAGCATCTAAAGCAAGTCCAACGGTACACTCCGAGGTGATAAGGCAACGTCCTTATTTTATTCCGATAGCCTACCCGCATGACGGAAATCGCAGGGATAGCATGGGAAACCCCGGCCTTGCCGAGCAGTATAGAAACTTAGGGTGCAACTTCCTGATGCAACACTTTACCAATCCTCCGGGGTTGGGAGAGAAAAAAGGCTCTAACTCAGTAGAGGAAGGTCTGATGGCTATGCTACAGAGCATGGAAAAGGAAAACTTTAAAGTATTCTCTACACTCTCAGATTGGTTTGAAGAGTTTAGAATGTACCATAGAAAAGAAGGTAAGGTTGTTGCGCTAAGAGATGACTTAATGAGCGCTACACGGTATGCCTTCCAATCACAACGCTACGCCATAGCAGGGTCTGACCCGAAATGGACTAGCGATATAACCTATAGGAATTACGGAATTGTCTGATAAAGAACGAGAACTGATATCACGAATCCAAGGAGAAATCACAGACTCTCTTGGTTATGATGGTGAGATATCGGAACAGCGGGAAAAGGCTCAGGAATACTACTATGCGTTGCCATTTGGTAACGAGGTAGAGGGCCGCAGTCAATACGTTGATTCCACTGTTCAGGATACAATTGAGTGGATTAAACCCTCTCTTATGCGTGTGTTTGCCTCTGGTGATGAGATGGTTAAGTTTACACCTCACGGCCCGGAAGACGTACAAGCGGCAGAACAGGCCACGGATTACGTCAACTACGTCTTTACAAAAGATAATCCGGGCTGGGAGGTTCTTTACTCATGGTTCCACGATGCCCTCCTACAGAAAAACGGTATCGTTAAAGTATGGTGGGATGAGTATGACGAAGTAAAAAGAGAGGAATACCATAACCTTGGCGACCTTGAATTTGGATATCTTATTTCAAGCGATGACGTAGAGGTTATTGAACACACCGAAGTACAGTCAAACAGTATCACAGAAGATGGTGGTGTTTACCATGACGTTGTTATCAAGCGTAGCAGTTACGATGGCAGAGTCCGTATAGAAAATGTACCCCCTGATGAATTTTTAATTTCTCGCGAAGCAAAGTCAATCAAGGATGCTAGGTTTGTCTGTCATAGAGTAAAGAAAACTTTATCAGAACTCCGCATGATGTACCCCGATGATGACTTTGGCATTGAAGATTTGGGTGGCGGATATAATGAGCAATCTTACAACGCAGAGCGTCTAGCGCGTTATCAGTTTGATAACTCAGACAACATTGGTGAATCATGGGGCGGAAATGCAGAAGAAGCCCTGAGAGAATACTGGCTACACGAATCATATCTTAGAACAGACTTTGATGATGACGGCATTGCAGAACTTAGAAAGGTTTGCACTGTTGGCGATTATGTGTTTGCCAATGAAGAGATTGACTACACTCCGTTTGTCTCAATTACCCCTCTAAAAATCCCGCATAAATTCTTTGGGATGTCTGTTGCAGACCTTGTAATGGACTTACAGTTAATCAAGAGTACGCTTATGCGTAACCTGATGGACAACGCCTACAATCAGAACTTTGGTAGATATGCAGTCTTAGAAGGTCAAGCGAATTTAGATGACCTCCTAACCCAGAGACCGGGGGGCGTGGTACGAGTTAAATCTCCCAACGCCGTCATGCCCTTGGCTACCCCTCCCCTTGAGCCTTACTCATTCCAGATGCTAGGATATCTGGATGAGGTAAGAGAATCACGTTCAGGAGTAAACAAGAACACTCAAGGCATTAATGCAGATGCTCTAACGTCACATACTACGGCTACCGCTGTCAATGCTGTTATGACTAATGCCCAATCAAGAGTTGAGATGATTGCAAGGCAGTTTGCCGAGACTGGCGTTAAAGAATTAATGTGGTGCATATACGAACTGCTACTCAAGTATCAGGATAAGGAACGAGTAGTTATGTTGCGTAACGAGTGGGTTCCTGTACGCCCTGATAGTTGGTCAGATAAAATGGATTGTACCGTATCTGTCGCATTAGGAAATGGCTCAAAGGATCAGCAGATGGCTCATCTGTCTCAGATGATTCAGTTTGCCGCTCAAGCAATGCAGGGTGGGCTACCAATTGTAACTCCACAGAATATGTACAATCTAGGCTCCGCATTGGTAAAGGCTATGGGTTATCAGAATGTTGGGGATTTCCTTACAGAGCCTCCACCTCCTCAACCACAACAGCCTAGCCCAGAAGAACAAACGGCTATGATGGAGCAACAGATTAAAATGAAAGAGTTGGAAATCAAACAGGGCGACCTACAAGTTAAGATGATGAAAGTACAACAGGACGCACAGGAAGCCGCTGTAGATGCACAACTTAAAGCCGCTGAACTTGCGCTAGAAGAGAAACAGAACAGAGGTGTTTTGATAGGATAATACTATGGATAATTTTTGGTCTGAATATACAACAGAAAAGGAAATAAAAGACTTTGATGAATCTATGAGGAATATAGCATTAAATCTATTAGGGGATAGGACTGATATTCACAAGCACAGAAGTCTTGGGTTTAGTGGAAATTTTCGTGATTTTATTAGAGGATTATATGGTATTCAACAAGGAGAAATAGCGATGAAAGATGATTTTCCTCGTTATTTTTCTGATTGGCATGTAGACAAGCGTGGATCATTTTGGGATGAGCGCCTTATGAATCCTCAAGATTTTCTTGGAATGTTAAATAATTACGGCCTTTCAGAAGATTTTCTTAATTCACTCTTTAAAACAGAAGGGTGGCTTACGAAAAATATTGAAAGTGCTAGGAGAAGGGCATTAAGATCGAAAGGGGAAGAAACACCTCTTTGGATGTCATACAGAGATAAAGACAGCAATCCAACTTGGACTCATGTTTACGGAGTATCTCCAATTTGGGTTAATAAATAACGGTAAATAACTATAGGTAACACATGAGTAGAGATATAGAACACGCTAAACGCCTTCTTAATGACCCTCTATACAATGAATCATTTGACAAACTAGCAGAAAGTATTTTTAACACTTGGTCACAATCAGGTGTGAACGATGTCGAAAGCCGAGAACAATGTTGGCTTTCATTACGACTCCTTGAAAGGATTCGCCTTCATCTAACCAGTATTGTAGAAACTGGAGAGATGGCGGAAAAACTCAAGGAATACCACATATAAGGAGATTTAAAAATGGCGGATAAGCAAGTAGCCCCGCTTCCGGTTGATCCGGGAAGTATTGTAGAAGCACAATCAGCAATCTTAGGTTTACTGGAGCCTGAAGAGGTCACACCAGAAACAGAAGATAGCACCCCTACGGAAGATGTTGAAGAGTCTACTGAGGAAACTCAAGACGAACCATTGGAAGAGGAAGTCCTTGAAGAAGAATCCGAAGTTGAGGAAGAATCTGAAGAGGAAGAGTTAGACGAAGATGAGGTCGAAGAGGAACCTGAAGTTTATGCCGTCAAAGTTGACGGCGAAGAACTAGAGGTAAGCCTTGATGAACTTGTTAATGGGTACTCCCGACAGTCTGACTATACTCGTAAAACGCAAGAACTTGCAAGCCAGAGAGATGAAATGACTCAACTGCAACAACAGTGGGCCAGTGAAATATCTCAGGCACAAGCGGAGCGTCAGCAATACATAGATGCTCTTGGACACTTTGTTCAAAACTCTATGGCAGGATTAGAACAGTTCAGCAATGTTAATTGGGAGCAACTGCGAGAAACAGACCCAATTGCATTTGTTACAAAAAAAGAAGAATACCGTGATGCTCAAGAAAGCGTTAGGCAAGCGCAGGCCCAACAGCAGATTGAAGCAGAAAAACAACAGCAAGAAGTTGCCAGAATGAGACAACTGGCCGTTCAGGAAGAACACGCAAAGTTAGTAGCCGCTGTGCCTGAATGGAACGAACCAGAAAAACGTAATCAGATGGCATCTGAACTTTCAACATACGCTGTTGAACAGGGATTCTCCAAAGAAGAACTGAAACAATTAATCGACCATAGATCGCTAATCGTTCTAATGAAGGCGCAGAAGTACGATGCACTTCAAAAGTCTGATGTTAAAGCAAAAAAGATTAAGAACAAACCCAAAGTAGTTAGGTCTGGCAAAGGCACTAATAAGAAAGCCGATAACGACAGATCAAAACGTATTGCCTCCATGAACCGTCTTAAAGAGAGTGGTCATGTTAATGACTCTGTTTCTCTCTTTGAGGACTTTGTAGAACTTTAACTAAGGAGGTATATTGCTATGGCAATCCCTACTAATACTCGCGAAACCTACGGTGGTGTACAAATCCGTGAGGACTTGAGCGATATTATTTATAACATTAGTCCAATGGACACGCCATTTATTTCTGGCATTGGCAAAGGTACGGCGTCTAACACTCTCTTTGAGTGGCAAAAAGATGAACTCGCCGCCGCCGCCGCAAACCAGAAGAAAGAGGGTGATGATCCAGAGTCGGTGGCAGTCGTTGAGCCTGTTAAGTTGCAGAACTACACTCAGATTTCTGAGAAAGCAGTTCAGACTTCTGGCACTGCGGAGGCTGTGGACTGGGCTGGCCGAAAGTCATCTCAGGCTTACCAGTTGGCAAAGCGTTCAAAAGAACTTAAACGCGATATGGAAAAAATGCTTACTGGTGAAGATGTTGCCACTGTTGGCGCATCTGGAACGGCTCGTAAGACTGCGGCTCTTAACTCTTGGTTGGGTGATTCAACTGCCGGTGATTCCAACATCATCGACGGCCCGACTGACGCCGCTGTTGCTAACGCCGGTAATGGTACAGCAGTTAAAGCCCCAAGTGGTGCTGACGCTGTTTTGACGATGAGCATGGTGAATAACTGTGTCGAACAGATTTGGAACGCGGGTGGTGAGCCTGACGTAATCATGTGCGACTCTTCGCTCAAAGTCAAAATGTCGGCTCTGGCAGGCTCTGTCATTGCTGATCTTGTAACCAACCATGACAAAGCAACCCCCGGTGCGGCTGTCAACTCTGTTGACGTTATCGTGACGGATTTTGGTACGTTCAAAATCGTGCCTAACCGTTTCTGCTTGCCGAACCAGTTGTATGTATTGGATTACGATTTCTGGAGCGTAGACTATCTGCGTCCTTTCCAGACTGTAAACCTTGCAAAAACTGGTGACTCCGTTAAACAGATGATTATTGCTGAATATGGCCTTCGTGGTAAGAATGGTCAGGCATCTGGTTCTGTTATCGGAATTAAAGCCGCGTAACTGTGTTTGGCCCCCTTCGGGGGGCCATTCCCTTTGAGGATAAAATGAGCAAAGCACAACTTAGAGAAGGTCTTAAACCCCCCAAAGAACCTAAACCTATAGAAAGGAAACCTTATACCGTAAAAGCATCTGTAAAAAAGGCGGTTAAGACATTAAAGAAAATGTCAGAAACTCCGGGTGCATTACCATTATGAAATATATAAGACCTACTACTGTAGAAGAACATTCTGATGGCACGACAAGTTTTGTTACTCATCAAGATGCACAAGGCATTGTAGATAACAATAAAGAATTATTAAATGACTATGGTGATAAACTTACCTTTGGTAAGCAACAGCATGGCATGAGGGTCGCATCCATTCCTGTAACCATATGGGAACAGTGGATGAAGGAAACTAACGGAGCGATAGAGAAGGACAGCAAGTTGATGAAAAAATATCTCAACGACCCTGATAATGCTTTCCTACGCACCACACCAACGAGGCTATAATTATGTGGCTATATAACCCCGGACAGCCGGGAGCAACACAAACGAATTACGCCCCACTTAACGATAAAGTATATTACATTTCTCGTAGATAATGGCTATTAATTCGTATTCAACGCTTCAAACCGCTGTGGCTAATTGGCTAGACAGAGATGATCTGACTGCCAGAATACCAGAGTTTATATCACTATGCGAGGCTAGGTTTAATAGAACCTTGCGTATTCGCGCTATGGAAACTCTGGATACTTCTGTGTCTACTGTGGCTGGAACTAAGACGATAGCATTGCCTACAGGCTATGTTCAAATGCGTGATATACACTTAACTAGTGATCCGTTGATTCAATTACAGTATGTTACTCCTGAAATTATGAATAGAATTAACGCGGGTAGCGATACTGGAAGGCCAGAGGTATATACTATTATTGGTGAAAACATTGTGCTAGGGCCAACGCCTGCCTCTGTATATACCACAAGTATGTTGTACTATAAAACATTTGACGCTCTTAGTGATTCTAGCCCAACCAACTGGGTAATTATTAATGCGCCAGATGTTTATTTATATGGGACTCTGCTAGAGGCAGAGCCTTTTCTTATGAATGATGCTAGGGTTCAACTATGGGCTACAGCATTGACTGAATCTATTAATACCCTACAGGAACAGGATAACAAGGATAGACATTCTGGTTCCGCTCTTAGGGTTATGAACACAGGCGGGTATTACTAATGGGATTAGAAAGCGCAACCTATTTAAACGGACTCGTTGATACAAATCCCGGTGCTACAGATAACGTATCGCAGGGCGACGATCATCTTCGTTTAATCAAATCTGTTCTAAAGAACTCGTTCCCGTCTGTTGATGCGGCGGTAAACGCAATTCACACAGGAACCTCTGCACCCTCAACCTCAATTTCTGCGGGGTTGTTATGGTTTGATACAACTAACAATGTATTAAAGTTAAGGAACGAGGCTAACGATGCGTGGATTACGCTACCAATATCCCCCGTAACATCTAATACTGTAGATATTGATGGCGGCTCTATTGACGGTACAGCGATTGGAGCGGCATCTGCATCTACTGGTAAGTTTAGTTCTGTAAACATTGCCGCAGATGGAGCCACGGTAACAGGGATTAAAGATGAAGATGATATGGCTTCCGATTCGGCTGTTAAACTTGCTACTCAACAGTCGATCAAGGCGTATGTTGATTCACAGGTTACGGCGCAAGACCTTGATCTTATATCTGACAGTGGCACTATCGACGTTGATCTTGATTCAGAAAGTCTTACTGTTAGCGGTGGCGAGGGTATTGACACTTCAGCGACAGGCACGACTCTTACAATCGCAGGAGAAGATGCGTCAACCTCCAACAAGGGTATAGCATCATTTAACTCTGCTAACTTTGCGGCATCCTCTGGTGACATTACAATTAAGGATGGTGGCGTAGCCAACGCTGAACTAGGGGATATGGCGGCTAACACGGTAAAGGTTAGGGATGCTAACTCTTCTGGTGTACCCTCTGATAAAGCCGTAGCAGACACAGAAATTCTTATTGGTGACGGAACAGGATTTACAGCCGCCGCATTGTCTGGTGATGCTACTATGACTAACGCAGGAGCGGTAAGCGTAGTCAAGATTCAGGGTCAGGCAGTTAGCGCAACAGCCGCAACTAACGATCAATACCTTAAATACTCCAGTTCATCTAACGAATGGCAAAAGGTGGACGTTCTTGCTCCTGACCGACTAACCACTAAAGGTGATCTTCTTGTCTACAATACGGTAGACTCTGAAACTAGATTACCTGTTGGTACTAATGATTACTCTTTGTTGGCTGACTCTTCTGCAACTAACGGTGTAGCGTGGAAACAAGTTCCGACAGCGGGTATTGCTGACGATGCTGTTACCGCAGGAAAACTTGCTGATACCTCTGTTACGCCGGGAAGTTATACGGCCTCTGCTATTACAGTAGATCAACAGGGGAGAGTAACAGCCGCCAGCAGTGGTAGTTTTATAGCCAAAACTTCTGCTACTGGATCAGGTCAACTTCCGTCAGGAACTACCGCACAACGCGATGGATCACCATCAGCGGGAATGATCCGGTACAACAGCACGACAGGGGGTTTTGAGGGCTATGGTGCGGCTTGGGGAAGCATTGGCGGAGGAGCCGCAGGAGCAGGAGGGGATGAGATATTTTACGAGAATGAGAAGAATGTCACAACCTCATATTCAATTACGTCTAACGAAAACGCTATGAGCGCAGGCCCGATAACTGTTGATTCGGGAGCCACTGTCACAATTCCTAGCGGATCAACTTGGGTGATCGTCTAATGGCAACACTAGAAACTAATCTTGTACAGCCTTCAACAGGCACAACTCTTACGCTGGGTGCGTCGGGTGACACTATCTCAATCCCAAGCGGCGCGACTATAGCCAACTCAGGAACTGCTACAGGGTTTGGTGATAACACTCCAAGTTTTGCGGCATACAACGATGCGGCTCAATCAATCAGTTCTGGATCATGGACAAAACTCATTTTTAATACAGAGTCTTGGGATACTGATTCAGCATTTGATTCATCTACCAACTATAGATGGACTCCGGGAGAAACGGGAAAGTATTTGATTTGGTCAAACGTGTATTTAACCACTGCAACTTACGGTGACGTAAAACTTTATATCTACAAGAATGGTTCTTCAACATCTTACCGATACGTTATGAAACAGGCAGATGGTTCTGGAATGGAAGTAGTCGCTCTGATGAGTTTAAGTTCGTCGGATTATGTAGAAATGTATTTGTACGCTCATGGTGGGACGGCGGTGACTGAAGCAAGTGCGTCACATTTTGGCGGCTTCAAACTGGTGGGGGTCTAACATGGCAATAACGGCAGAAGGTCTACAACAACTCGGCTTTACGCCAGAAGTGGATTTTTCACTTCAAGACGATGGTGATGGCACATACATCCGTGAATGGTTGAGCGCGTCTCCGCAACCAAGCGTAGATGAAATTGAAGAAGCCGAACCGCTTTGGGCTTCGACAGTCGAAGCAGAAGCCACGCAGAAAGCCGCAGACAAAGAATCCGCGAATCAAAAACTCCGTGATCTCGGTCTGACTGACGCAGAAATTGAGGCGTTCAAATCATGAGTAGCGAATTAAAAACAAACAAGATCAGCCCTGCCACAGGGACTACCACGACTCTAGGAGATGCTTCGGATGTATTTCAACTTCCCGCATCTGCTGAAATTGATATTGCTTCTGGTGCAACGCTAGACGTAAACGGAACTATCGACGCAACTGGCGCAACCATAACTGGATTTCCGCAAGGTGGTCTGCAACATATCACCACGGTCACAAACACAAGTGACGCTAGTTCAATCGACATAGCGGGATGCTTTACAAGCACTTACAACAACTATCGTGTAGTAATGAACAACGTGTCACCTGTAACGGATGGAAAACACATTTACCTCAACTTTGGAAACAGCGATCTCTCAACAATTGAAGATGGCTACCAATGGATTATCGCGATGTGGGCGGCAAGTATCTCTTCAGAAAATTTTTATTACGAAAATGTCTCATCTGGATCGTCAGGTATAGAACTTGCACACAATATGTCAAACGACACGCTTTACGGAGTGAACATGAGTTTTGACATTTACGCTCCTTATGCGAATGACACCTACACCGCATTTTCTGGATCAGGGCAAACGTTTAACAACGACGCAAACTGGGGAAATATGTATCTTTTTTCTGGTTCCACACGCGCCGCTGACTCTAGTGTAAGAAGTGAAAGCATGAGAATCACGTCGCAAAGTGGAAACGTAGACGGCAATACTAATTGCTCGGTTACAGTTTTCGGATACGCGGAGAGTTAATTATGGCATTTACAAAAGCAGACGTAGCACCACGCAACATTAACGGTGAACTGGTTGAACTCTCTGACGCTGAGAAGCAAGCCATCGTAGACGAGTGGAACACGCCAGAAGTTGATAATAGAACCTACGCACAGAAACGAGCCGAAGCATACGCCCCCATTGCTGACCAGATGGATATGCAATATTGGGACTCAGTGAACGGAAGCAGAACATGGCTTGACCACATTGAAGCAGTAAAGGAGGCGCACCCTAAATGAGTACAGTAAAAGTAGACGCAGTAGAGCCTCGCACTGCGAGTAGCACAATCACTATTGGAGCGGCGGCAAGCAACCTAACTACGCTTACTTCAGGCGCATCCATCACGATTGACTTGAACAACAACAATAACTTCAAAGTTACGCTTGCTCACAACGCTACGTTCAACAATCCATCCAATCCCACAGCAGGACAGACAGGCTCTATCTTTATTACGCAAGATGGTACTGGCTCAAGAACGGCCAGTTGGGGAACCTCATGGGACTTCATCGGAGGAACAGCACCAACCCTGACCACGACAGCGGCTGGGGTAGACCGTATTGATTACGTCATTCTCGACTCCACCAACATACAGGCAGTGGCTACTCTGAATTATTCGTAATGAGTCTAACCGGTAACAACATACTTGGTGGCGCATCTGGTCAGACTACTGGCTACGACATAGAACAGTCAGTTCGGTTTAACAGTCCCGATTCTGCTCGTTTAACTAGAACAGCCGGAACAGCCACATCTAACGATATTGGCACTTTTTCTTTTTGGATAAAACGCGGTCTAGTTAGTGGCGGTAGAGGATTTTTTAGCAATCATTCTGATGCCAGCAATCGAACTCAAATTACTTTTGATGCCGATAAAATAATGATGTATGGGGTGATTGGTGGATCAGGGAGTTCGCCAGAACTTGTAACGACTCAAGTGTTTCGTGATCCCGCCGCTTGGTATCACATTGTCATTGCGGTTGATGTTACTCAATCTACGGCGTCTAACAGAGTCAAGATTTACGTTAACGGCAGTCAGGTAACTGATTTTTCTACAGGAACTTATCCGCCCCAAGATACAGATTTACCTCTGTTTTCTAAAACTAATATGCAAGTAGGAGCGGTATATGATGGTTCTGTTGGCGGTTATTATGATGGGTACTTCGCAGAGTATTACTACATAGACGGCCAAGCACTCGCACCTTCATCTTTTGGCGAAACAAACGAAGATACTAATCAATGGCAGGCGATTGAGTACGATGGAAGTTACGGCGATAACGGGTTCTACCTAAAGTTCCAAGACTCATCTGCATTAGGCGATGACTCTAGCGGCAATACCAACGACTTTACTGTTACGAATCTGGTTGCTACAGATCAGGTACTTGATAGCCCGACGAATAACTTCTGTACGATGAATCCGTTGGATAAAGCGTCGGACAGTTACAACACTCTGAAAGAAGGTAATCTTCATCTTGAAGCAACAGGGCAGGGAAGTGCGTTATCTACTTTTGCCATGTCATCAGGCAAGTGGTATTGGGAATGTCTAGTCACCATAGAACCTACTTGGTGGCCGGTTGTTGGGTTCTGTAAAACTACCGCTAATGTTGGAGTTGGAAACCAAAATTACACTGGAGAGCAGACGGGCAGTTGGGGATACCTTACTGAAACAGGCGCATGGTACGTTGATGGATCAACGTCCTCAACATATACAGCGGTATCTGCTGGCAACATTATGCAGTTTGCCATCGACATGGATGCTGGTAAAGCGTGGGTTGGGATCAATAACACTTGGGTTAATTCTGGCAATCCCGCGACGGGTGCTAACGCTATTGTTACTAGCGGATTAACAGGTGATATTACTCCTGCGTTTTCTGATTCAGATGCGGCGGGACATGATCTTGTAGCCAACTTCGGCCAAGACAGTTCCTTCGCGGGAGCAAAAACAGCACAAGGAAATGGCGGTGATGGCGAAGACTTCTATTACACGCCACCTACAGGATTCAAAGCGTTAAACACTGACAACCTCAGTGACCCTAGCATCGCTGATCCCACGGCTCACTTCAATACGGTGTTGTACACGGGAAATAGTGGAAGCAACCAATCAGTAACAGGCGTTAATTTTTCGCCTGATTTCTTGTGGATTAAACCTAGAGACTATGTTGATAACCACGGATTGATCGACTCAGTAAGAGGCGGAAATTACAACTTATGGTCAAACTCCACTTCCGCAGAACAAGACAATACAGGCGGAAATGACGCAGTAACTTTAGATAGTGATGGGTTTACCGTAAATCAATTTTCAAATTCATGGAATCGCAATGGATACCTGTTCGTTTCATGGAACTGGAAAGCCGGAGGCACAGCATCTACTAACGAAAATGGAACCATTGATAGTTCAGTAAGCGCAAATACTACCGCTGGGTTCAGTATTGTTAATTGGAACGGAACTGAGGCAAGCGCAACGATTGGGCATGGATTAAGTCAAGCCCCAGAACTTATTATTGTTAAAGATGTTGATTCGGCTAGATCGTGGCCCGTAAACATAGAAAATATAACTGGTACGGCAAACCAATATTTGCTTTTGGACACCACTGCCGCACAAGCAACTTCAACCGCTTATTGGGGAGGCACACCGGGAGCGTCAGTATTCACGGTTGGTGATTCAGCAAACACCAATGATGATGCCTCCATGATTGCCTACTGCTTCCATTCAGTAGAAGGCTACAGCAAGATAGGCAAGTACACGGGTAATGGAAGCACAGATGGAACTTTTGTGTACACAGGTTTTCGCCCTGCTTTTGTAATGATAAAAAGATACGACAGTTCTTCAGGAGCAAATTGGATATTGCTTGATAGCAAAAGAGATACTTTTAACGTTGTCGAAGATTCAATCTATGCAAATCTTAGCAATGCTGAAGATGCTACAGATAGGTTAGATTTTGTGTCTAATGGTTTTAAATTACGACAAAACGGGACAACAGTAAATACATCTAGCGGAACTTACATTTACTTGGCAATTGCCGAATCACCATTTAAGACATCTAACGCGAGGTAATCATGTGGTATAGCGAAACAATAGGAACAATTAAAACGCCTCGCGCCTTAACGGTTGATGGCGTACAGCATCCGTCTAATATTTTTAGAGCATGGTCTAAAGCAGAACTGCTTGGGATCGGAATTGCACCCGCTAGAGTAGAAGTACCCGACTCACGGTACTACAACACCGGAGCAGAGTCTTACACCTTCACTGACGGCGAGTGGGTGATTTCCTACACCACGACGGAAAAGAATGTCGATGACCTCAAAGCAGACCTGATTCAAAAGATCAAAGCCAATGTCGGCACTTTGCTTTCCTCTTCTGACTGGATGGTTATTAGGGCGGCAGACGGTGGTACTGCTATGCCAGAGGCATGGACAACCTACCGAAGCGAAGTACGTGCTCACGGTAACAGCCTTGAAAATGGTGTTGAAGCCTTTGCATCTGTGCAAGCGGTAAAGAACTTTCAGAACCATGAGGTGCAGGAGGAACGCAAAGTCTCAACCTATGACGATGCAGGTGTTGAGACTATCGGCCCTGAGACTGAAACCGTCACACGCACCGTAGACAAAACATATTGGAACTGGCCTACGGCTCCTGATGCAGTTGCAGACCCATACCATGTTCGGTATCTTTAATGGCGATTATACCTGTTGACAATCTAGGTCAAGTAGGTATTGTAAAGGATATTGCGCCCTTCCAATTACCCCCTAATGCTTGGTCAGATGGAAATAATATACGAGTAGAGCATGGTGCGATTATTAAATCGCCGGGATACTCGTCGGTTATTGAAACCTGCCCTATTGCCCCTTACTACATTACACAGTTAAAAGCGGGTACAGCAGAGTATTGGATAGTAGCAGGGCTGGCTAAAATATACGTTCATAACGGAACCAGTTGGACAGACATTACTAGAACTAGCGGAGACTACAACGCTACAGCGGCAGAGAACTGGACACACACAGTTATCGGTGGTGTTCTTGTAATGACCAACTTTGTGGATGATCCACAGGAATGGCCCTTATCATCTGGTGTTCCGTCTGTGTCTAACAAAATGCAAGACCTGTCTAACTGGCCTGCAAGTACAGAGTGTAAATCACTAAGATCATTCCGCTCATTCCTGATTGCCCTGAATGTAGAAAAGTCTTCAGTACCTAACTCAAGGGTGGTTAAGTGGTCAACAGAAGCCGCTGTTAATTCTGTCCCAAGTTCGTGGGACGAAACCAGTGCTACGGTTGACGCTGGTGAATATTCTTTGGAGGATACCAAAGGAGCCATCCTTGATGGCCTTCCCCTTCAAGATACCTTTATGATCTACAAGGAAGATTCTATCTACGCAATGACGTATGTAGGAACTCCCTTTATCTTTGCGTTTCGCCAACTATCCCCAACTGTGGGAGCCTTGGCTAAGAACTGTGTCACAGAGTTTGACGGTGGACACTTTATCTTTGGAAACGGTGATATCTATATCAATGACGGCCAGAGGATTAAGAGTATCCTTCCCCATAAGATGAGAGACTACATCTTCTCATATATTGATGGAGATCAGTATAAGAAATCATTTTGTGTTACAGACTATAACAGGTCTGAGGTGTTGGCCTGTTTTCCCTCTGCTGATAACCAATCTAACCAGTGTGACAAAGCCCTTGTGTGGAATTGGGTAAACAATGCTTTCTCTATCAGAGATATTCCTGACCTTGGGCATATTGCTTACGGAACTATTCAGGATGAAACTGCTTTAACTACTTGGGCGGCGGCAACCCCCACATGGTCAACGGTGTCTGGATATTGGGCATCTAACTGGAACACAGTTGAAAACGTCCTTGTATTCGCTTCTCCCACAAATACCAAGGTATACAGGGATAGAGTAGGGTTTCAGGCGGATGGCACTAATATGCAGTCTTATGTTGAACGTGTTGGTTACTCAATGGATGAGCAGAATAATCCAGATCATTCCACCGTTAAACATATCAAGGCTATATGGCCTAAGATGACGATAGATAATAACGAGACAGTAGACTTCTATATTGGCACTCAGATGTCTACAGAAGAGGCTGTTACTTGGGAGGGGCCAATGTCCTTTAACCCAGATACACAATCTAAAATATCATGTAGGGCATCAGGCAAACTGTACGGTGTAAAGATTGAGTCAGATAACGACGCCGGTTGGAGATTGGAAGGTCTTGAGTTTGATGTACAGAACTCAGGTCGTAGAGGGAGCAGGGCTTACTGATGGGGTATAACACTTATACGGATAGGAAGGTAAAGAGTGTCACATTCTATCAGCCGGGATCAATCCCCGAAAACCCTGAGTATCTTGGAGAGTTTCTAATTAGAGAACTCAAAAAGTTAGGGGACATTGTTTACAACGTGTCTAATCTCAGACTAGAAGAATTACACGAAGAACCAGACAAACCGAGAAATGGTGACATAAGATATGCGGATGGCTCAGATTGGAATCCCGGCGGCGGTGCTGGCATTTAT
>VTLG01016412.1_pt1 | contig 31838 bp, 35 predicted proteins | sample 4694571 | NCBI WGS metagenome assembly VTLG01 (sample SAMN12604809, study PRJNA352737) | marine metagenome | biome: ENVO:00000447; feature: ENVO:00000209|ENVO:00000569|ENVO:01000036; material: ENVO:00002151; isolation source: viral sequences binned using virsorter ...
CTTATGCAAAAAAAAAAGAGCAATCTAATTAAAGACTACTCTTTTCTATATAGGCAGATGTATTGGCACGCAAATGTTTCCGCATCTATTAAGTGTTCTGCAACTAGTATCAGCCACTAACACACCTATAATATTATTCTATACAGGTAATTTATCGGAAGGTAGCGACCCTTCAAGGATATTATTTAATTGGCTATCCTTACCTTTCACCAACCCTGTATAAAAACTTCTAAACTAAATCTACCTCTATTGTTTTTTCTAGATCATATGATAGAGGTTTTTCTCCATACTCTCCTTCTTCTAGTCGGTAGTGGTATACACCGCCTAACCATTTACCAACGACATTTTTCTTGCCGTATGGTTTCTTGCGTAAAGTTCTTATTCCCGCTGACGTTCCTGTTTCAAGATAGCCAATTCTCTTTGACACTTCCTGTACAGAATGCCAATGTCCGTCTGACAATACATCAAGTATTCTCTCTGACATTCCTCTGCGTTTATGGTATTTCTTTTTTTCTTCAGTCATCATCATTATCCTTTGCTACATAAATATTAGGGTGGTCTGCTCTGACTAAATCTTGCCAATGTGCAGGATGAATTTGTCCTTTATTTTCACCGTATTCTATAGTCATTTGCTGATGTTTAAGATTTGCTTCTTCTACTACATCATCATAGGCCTTGTTAAGTTTAGAGACATCTGAATAAGTAACATACTCTACTCCATTTTCGTTAATCTCTTGTACAAGTTTCTTAACTTGGTTCGTAAGCACCAACTGTAAGTCGGTAATGGTAGGCACTTCTACTTCTTTCTTTTTTGTTCTAGCCATATCTTCTTTCTCCTTAAGTTTTAGCTCTCTATTTATCCACTCCGAAAAAGTGTTCATATGTTGTACTCCTCTTATTTATTGTTGTCAAGTAAATTATGTAGCTTCGCCCCAAACCTCATATTTTTCTAAGTCTTCTTCAGTTATTAAATCATGTTTAACACACAAGCTACCAATGTTTCTATTGACTAGTACAGGATGTATTTCCTTTTCTTGTTTTGCCATTTTATCAAGAGTAGCTAAACATTCATTATGGTTCATAGGATTTAGGTTTATGTACTTCTCCATGTCGTTCATGGTGTTACAAGTTTTTAAACAATAAACTATTATGGCATAATATAATATTTCCATTATTCTATATCCACAAGGTTATAAACATTTCCTGTATTGCCTATAAATTTTTTAATCATCTTTTTGCCACAGGTTATTTCTATGATAGTATTGAGGTTTATGTTCCTGTACCCAGAACTTTTCATGTCGTATACAGTTAGGTATCTATCTCTGTTGTTGACACTTATGCCACCTTTAAGGTGTTTCTTCACACCTAACTTACAGTTCATCTCTCGTATCTCGCCATTCTTTTTGACAAACTTTGCTTTAAATATTTTTTGTCCCACCATGTTCTTAATTACAGGGGTTACTAATGCTTCAGTGTATAGTCTCATCTTCATCTTCCTCCTCTAGTTCATAAGTCATTGTTAAATAAAGTCCAGCTAAGGTATTAATTATAATACCACACATATCTATCTTAGATATACCTAATAGTACATATCTATTGTACAAGTCAAGTAAATCTTTAATAAACATTTCAGTTACCTTTTTATTAGGGTCTTCCATATATGTTTCCTTATAGGGTTATATATTAGTAACGCCAAAAAATTTTCCTGTCAAGTAATTTTTTTTGTTGACATAGTTTTTTAAAAAAGTTACTAGTAATGGAGAGAAAGATACACGAGGAGATTACCATGCGAGGAGACATTGATGTTGCTTCATTTGTTAAGGCACTGTCTATACCTGTTGATGAAACATATAGAGGCGATTGCCCTGTTTGTTTTCGTAAAAATACTTTCACTGCTACTCATACTTCTGGGCGGTTGTTGTATAATTGCTACCATGCTGATTGCTCAGTTGGAGGGACTACAAAAACAGGCAATCTTGTTCAGACATCGTCTGTGGCAAAAGATAAAAAACCTGACAGAGTAGACCTATCTGTATATAACAAACAGTGGGTGGGTTTAGATCGTAGTCAAAGAGTTGTTGACTATTTAAAATCTGTGCAATCCTACCATGCTTACAAAAATAGATTTGCTAACATTCGCTATGATGTCAAGGAAGACCGTTGTGTGTTTCTTGTATACAAAGATAAAAGTTTAGTTGATGCTGTGGGTAGATCGTTGACAAATTCTAAACCAAAGTGGAAGAGGTATGCATCTTCTCGTGTTCCTTTTGTTACGGCCAATGACAGTAGCTATCTTGTAATCGTTGAGGACTGTGCTTCTGCTTGTGCGTTGACATTAGCTAATGTACATGGTATGGCTTTAATGGGGACAAATTTATTGACAGATTATTTAAAATACATTAAGCATTATAAACTTGTTACCGTTGCATTAGACAAGGATGCTTCAAAGAAGGCAATGAAAATAGTACATGAATTGTCTATCCATGTGCGGACAAAGTTAGTGTTATTAGACAGAGACATAAAGAGGTGGAGTGAAGAAGAGATAAAGGAGAAGTTTAATGTCGCTTGAGAAACAAATATTATCGGCATGTTTATCACATGAGTTTTACAAAGATACTGTAGAGGTTGTATCAAAAGACATGTTTGCCAATGGTGTAGGTACTATCTTTGACACTATCAGTTTTGCACAACAAAAATATGAGAGTGACATTGACATAAATACACTGATACAATTACATAGAAATAAATACCCTGCGTTACCAGAATCATCCAGAGAACCTATAGAGGATGTAATCAAAGAACTTGACAAATTTATGCCAAGCAACAAGGTCATTCTAAAAGATTTAATCATTGACTTCTGGAAGAAAGACAAAGCCCATAAAATTAGTGACTTATCTGCTGACATTTGGTTAGGCAACAGTGACGACTTTACTGTACTGAGAGCTTTAGTTGACACTGCTATAGAAAAAGCACCAGAAGATGAAGGGAATTTTCAGGAAGTGAAAGATGATGTAAAAGATTATATTGACGGTTGGGATCAGGGGTTTGAATTTAAGTTTGAGTTACAATCATTGGCTGACAGAATAAGTGGTGCAGGTAGGGGTAATCTTGGTATTATCTTTGCAAGACCAGAGACAGGAAAGACAACATTTTGTACATACTTGGTATCAGAATATATCCGACAAGGATTCAAGGTAGCGTACTTTGCTAACGAAGAGCCGGGCAGATTGGTCAAGGGTAGAGTGTTTTCTGCATACCTTAGACGTTCTATTGACGAGATGAAAAAGAACCTAGAAGATTCTATGAATGTGTACAAGAATGAAATAGAACCTAACCTAAAATTATTAGAGGGTAGAGGTATCACTTTATCAGAGATAGAAAAATTTATTGACATACATAAACCAGATGTGGTAATGGTTGACCAACTTGACAAAGTAGTCATCAATGGTAATTTTGCTAGGACAGATGAAAAGTTACGAGCATTGTACGAGGGAGCAAGAACAATAGCCAAGAAACAACAAGTATTATTTTGGTCAGTGTCTCAAGCATCGTATGATGCACAGGGTAGACAGGAGGTTGACTTTAGTATGCTAGAAAATAGTAGGACAGGAAAAGCTGCCGAGGCTGACATTATCATAGGTATAGGAAAAAACTTTGGTGAAGAAGAAGATTATGTTAGACATCTTTGTATATCTAAAAATAAACTCAATGGGTGGCATGGGACAGTGACATGTTCTATTGATATATACAGGGCGAGATACGAGTTATGATACTAAAAGCTGACGGATTTGATGATGCGATATTGGGCTTAGGCCGAAGGTGTAGTCAGCCAGATCTGTTAGTTTATGATGTTGACAAATGTGTGGTTATACTTATGGAAGATGGCATGACACAAGAAGAAGCTATGGAGTACTTTGAGTTTAATGTTGTTGGAGCATGGATGGGTGAAGGAACACCTATCTTTTTATACAGAGGAGAAGATGTGGAGTGATAACCGTTCTTGACATAGAAACAACATTTAAAAAAGATAACGAAGGTAAACTAGATGTTGATCCTTATACAGGAAACATGCTAGTATCTGTTGGGTATGACATTGTAGACACCGAATCAGGTTACATTTGTTTTACCCACACAGAAAAAGAACCTACAGAGAATGGCTTTGCGATACTGCAGAAAGTTTTAGATGATACTGACATATTAGTAGGACACAACATTAAGTTTGATCTCAAGTGGTTACTTGCTTGCAACTTTACTTATACAGGCAAAGTATATGACACTATGATAGCTGAGTATGTTATACATGGTGGTGACAAAGTTGCCTTATCTCTTGCCGAATCGGTAAAAAGGTATGGTCTTGACGAGAAACGTACAGATTTAACAGAGCAGTACATGAAAGACGGTGTGTCCTTTGACAGCATTCCTTGGGATATTGTAGAGGAGTATGGAAGAGCAGACGTAGAGGTGACAAAGCAGTTGTATCTTGCACAACAAAAAGATGTTTCCAATGGACTTGCGCCTACCGTCAATCTAATGAATGAGATGTGTCAAGTTCTTACCGAAATGGAAAATACTGGTATGAAAGTTAGTGTAGATGCTTTGACAAATATTAGAGAACAATATCGTAATGAATACAATGAGTTACATGAGTTTCTTGATGAAGAAGTTAAACGTACAATGGGTGACACTCCTATAAATTTAGATAGCCCAGAGGATAGATCTAAAGTTCTGTACAGCAGAGAGGTAACAGATAAAAAATTATGGGCGAGTACATTTAATTTAGGTTATGAACAGTATGGTAGTACAAAAAGAAAGAAGCGAGTAAGAAAATACAAACAAGATGATTTTGTTAGAAAGGTAAGAACATATACTACTGTTGTACCTCACACAGAATCACATCAGTGTCCTTCCTGTAAAGGCAGAGGATACTTTCATCCACTAAAGAAAGACGGCACAGTCGGCAAAGCTAAAAGAATTTGTAAAACGTGTGGGGGGGAAGGGGTTGTGTTTAAATCTACAGGAACAGTCGCTGGATTTAAGTTAGTGCCAAGAGATGCCTATGATATAAGCACACATGGATTTAAAACAGATAGACCTACACTAGAAGTATTAGCTATGTCTGCTAATGATGAACAGAAAAAATTTATTAGTTCTTATATAAAGTACAATGCTATAGGTACATACTTAAGAACATTTGTTGACGGTATAGAAAAGGGATTGGATAACAAAGGTTTTATTCATCCACACTACATGCAGTGCGTTACTGCTACAGGAAGACTATCTTCTCGTAATCCTAACTTTCAAAACATGCCAAGAGGTACAACTTTTCCTGTACGGGAATGTGTTGTATCACGATGGGATGGAGGAAAGATACTTGAGGGTGACTACAGCCAATTAGAATTTAGGGTTGCAGGTTTTCTTGCTAATGACGACCAAGTGTATGCTGATGTACAGAAAGGTTTTGATGTACATAGTTTTTCTGCGGAGGCATTGGGTGTTTCTAGACAGGAAGCAAAAGCACACACGTTTAAGCCATTATATGGAGGTACATATGGAACAGAAAAAGAAGTTGAGTACTACGACCTTTTCAAGGCCAGATATTCAGCTGTTGCTAGATGGCATGTCTCTTTACAAAACGAAGCGATTAAGACGAAAAAGATTACCCTCCCCTCTGGTAGGATTTATCATTTTCCTCATGTTCGTAGGAACTTTCATGGGGGTTCTACTCACGCTACCGCCATAAAAAACTATCCTGTACAGGGATTTGCTACTGCAGATCTGCTCCCACTTGCTCTTATAAATTTAAGACAAATTTTATTTGACAAGGGTATGCAGTCTGTGGTATGCAATACAGTACATGATTCAATTGTCCTTGACGTGTTTCCTGAAGAGGAGAAAGAGGTGATTGAAATTTTAGCTGAGTCCATGTTAAGTATAAGATCGGAGGCTAAGAAAAGATACAATATTGATTATGACATGCCTATCGGTATTGAATTGAAAATTGGCAAAGATTGGCTTAACATGGAGGAGGTTTTAACACTCTAAAACAGAGGAGAAAAGTATGATGTCTAATGACGTTGTAACGAAAGAAGCAAGTGTGGTACCCTCACTGAAAAATATGTCAGTGGAAGAGATTGCTGCACTTACTGGGCAAGAAGTAGGTGGTTCTGAAAGTAATCAAGGTTTACCTCGTCTTGCTATTAACCACAGTGAAGAGGACAGCGAGGGCCGAACTATTTCTCGTGGTAAGTTTGCTTTAAAACTACCAAGCCTTGTTACTGCCTATGCTAAGGAAGCACACGTTAGAATCTTCTATCGTCTGTACACCTACAGCAGATGGGATGCAGATCAAAATACTTTCGGTTGTCAAACAATACAAGCACCAACTTTAAGTGCTGACTTTTATGACACTGAGGGTAACATGCGTTGTGGTAGACTAACTAAAGATCAAGCAGATGCTTTACCAAAAGACAGTCCAGAGATGGCATTACATAAGAGTGTGAAATGTAATCAAGTTCTGTATAATACAGTACAGCTCGTTGATCCTGTAGATGCTGAAGGAAACAAAGTGGACATGCCAGAAGAGATACCTTCTGTATGGTATGTTCGTGGATCAAGTTTTCTGCCAGTAAGTGATCACATAAAGATGATAGCTAGACAAAAGCAAATCATGTGTACTGTGGTAAACAAAGTAACTACGTTGAGAAAGAAAATGGGAGGTGCATCCTATTACGTTCCTACTATGTCTGTTCTTAAATCAATAGATATAAAAGAAGGTGATCAAGAATTAATGACCAAGTTCTTTGAAACAAAAGAAGCCATTAACAATAAGACAATGGCACAGTGGAGGGAGCAAAAAGAAAAGAACGCCAAATTAGGAGACTTGTCTGACTTTGGTGATACTCTTGAAGCTACAGGATAAGACTTTTGTTTAATCCTATTCTTATGAAAGTGCAGGGATTTCTAGATCGTGCTACAAAAGAAGGCATTGATCTAGACCCTGAGCTTTTAGAAAATTTTAAGAATGACTGTGGGAATGCCCTAGTCAAGCAACTGTCTCGTGGCAGAGGTGAGTACTCTTTACGTATGAGTGGCTTGGGTAGACCCATGTGTCAACAGTGGCATGATAAGAATGGTTCACCAAAAGAGATACAATATAATTCTATTATGCGATTTCTTTTTGGTGATATTATAGAAGCTATTGCTATGGTGGTGTTAAAATCATCAGGAGTTAATGTAGAATCTGAGCAAGAGAAAGTAAAACTAGGTTTAGATGTATGCGAACTTAGTGGTACTTTAGATGTTGTAATAGACGGTAAGGTGTGGGATATAAAATCTGCATCACCTTATGCGTTCTCCAAGAAGTTTGGTGGAGAGTTTGGTGGGTACAATAAAGTAAAAGAAGATGATACCTTTGGTTATCTTATGCAGGGTTACCTGTACAGCAAAGCAAAGGGCATGGATTTTGGTGGGTGGATAGTTGTTGATAAAGCCTCTGGTGAATGGGCAGTGTGTGAAGCACCAGATTATCAAGAGGAAGATGCTGTGGAGCAGTTGGATAGAGCAAAATCTAATGCAAAAACAATGTTACAGGACAAGCCATTAAAGAAAGAATTTAAAGATAAAGAAGAAACTTTTCGTGTACAGTATGGAAAAAGAAAAGGTGAGATAATTGCTACAGGAAACAGAGTTATGCACACTGTATGTAGCTACTGTGATTACAAGATGCAATGCTGGCCTACCGCAGAGCTATACAAGAAAGTAGGAACACAAGCAACACAGCGACCATTAGTTTGGTATACAAAATTAAAGAAGAGAGAAATAGAGGTATGATTTATTTATCTACAGAAGTAACCATAGGAGATAGTTACATTAATGAGAATGTATACTTCGGTTACCAAGAGTGTGATAAAACATTTGGTGGCGATAGTATTGTAAAAGAACTACGCAACAGGCCCAATGGCATACCAATCCGAATGACTAAGACGTTTGACCTAGATGAACCTTGGGGTGATGATAGGTTTGATGAACATAAGGAGAAAATAGACCATGACCTAGATATATTAGCTACACAAGCAAAAGTGAGAAATAGCCTAGTAGTATTACACTGGACAGGCATAGAAGAACAGCGAAGCATTTTAAGAGAAAGTGCACCTAAAACTTTTAAATATTTTAACGATAAGTTTGAGGATATAATACATAAAAACATGCCGAGGGTATAATGGTACTAAGACATCATGGCTACCGATCAGACTTTGAGTTGTCTATCGCTGTAGCCTTAAATAGAAACAATGTAAAATTTGAATATGAATCGGAGAAAATAGATTATGTTAGGCATTCTACTTATAATCCTGACTTTACTATAGTAGGTAAAAACTTCTTTGTAGAGGCAAAAGGTTTGTTTACCACAGCAGATAGAGGTAAACATTTGTTAATTAAAAAGCAACATCCAGAGTTAGATATAAGATTTTTATTTATGAAAGCAGATAATAAATTATATAAAGGATCTAAAACTACATACTCAGGGTGGTGTGAAAGGTATGGTTTTAAATGGTGTCAGGGGTTTTTGCCACAAGAGTGGTTAGATGAATAGAGAACAGTTAAATTTATACAAAGACAATCTTCCTAAAAATATGTATGTTATACTTCTTAAACCTGACGGAGAAGATGGAGTTAGTCTTGCTGTAGTGGATACACATCCTATAGGAACTAACCATGTAGACTTATCTTATATTCTTTCTAGAGGAGTTTTGTCTTTATTGGCAAATGACATGGACATGATAAAAGAAAGAGGACAGAGTGTTATACTGGATGAAATGAGAAGTGCAACAAAACTTCCTATAATGGATAGTATTATGGATAGGCAGGCAAAAGTAAAACGGACACAAAAAGATAACATTGTGTCATTGTTTGGAGAAGATGATGAAAACAAGTAGTCACGATGATATGATAAGACAGTCGGTAAAAGGAAAAGGTAGACAGGTAGGTGGCAATCACTATATAGATTTTGAGATTATGCCCATAGAATATATTTCTAAAAATAAACTTGACTTCCTAGAGGGAAATATTATAAAGTATATCTCTCGTCATAAGAAGAAGAACGGGGCAGAAGATATAAGAAAAGTTATACATTACGCAGAATTAATATTAGAATTAGAATATGGAGAAAAATAAATGGCATCATTATTAGGGGGAAATTATTTACCTACAGAGTATCAATCATTCATACACATGTCTCGGTACTCACGTTGGTTAGAGGATGAAGGTAGAAGAGAAAGTTGGAGTGAAACTGTTGGTAGACTTATTAGTTTCTTTAAAGAAAATATAAAAGGTATTGACGCAAAATCTTGGGAGGATATGGAAGAAGCAATACTATCATTACAGGTTATGCCTAGTATGAGAGCATTGATGACTGCAGGTAAAGCATTGGAAAGAGAGAATGTTGCAGGCTATAACTGTTCGTATATACCGATAGATAATCCTAAAGCATTTGATGAAGTGCTGTACATACTAATGAATGGTACAGGAGTAGGGTTTTCTGTAGAGAGACAGTACTCTGATAAGTTGCCTACTATTCCTGATGTAGAATTTGAAAAGACAGAGGATGTAATTGCTGTGGTAGATTCTAAAGAAGGTTGGGCTAAAGGATTTAGAGATCTAATCTCTTTCTTGTATACAGGAAGGATACCTAAGATTAACGTAACTAAAATTAGACCTGCAGGTACACGACTTAAAACATTTGGTGGTAGAGCTAGTGGGCCACAGCCGTTGGTAGACCTGTTTGATTTTACCGTAGAGAAGTTTAGGAATGCCAGAGGTAGAAAGTTATCTTCTATGGAGTGCCATGATATAGTTTGTAAGACAGGAGAGGTAGTAGTGGTAGGTGGTGTACGAAGATCAGCACTTATATCGTTATCAAATCTGTCAGACCAACGCATACGTTCTGCTAAGACTGGTGATTGGTGGACTACAAATCCAGAGAGAGCATTGGCTAATAATTCTGTTGCTTATACAGAAAAGCCAGATCCCGGCATCTTTATGAAAGAATGGCTGTCTCTTTATGAGAGTAAATCAGGAGAACGAGGTATGTTTAGCAGGGCTTCTGCACAGGCAAAAGCTGCTGAGAATGGTAGGAGAGATGCTAATTGGGATTTTGGTACTAATCCTTGTAGTGAGATTATACTACGACCTAATCAATTTTGTAACCTTACAGAAGTGGTAGTACGTTCTACTGATACAGTAGCTTCTCTTACAAAAAAGATAAAGATTGCCACACTGTTAGGCACCATACAATCTACTTTTACAAACTTTGGTTATCTTAGAAAGAGGTGGCAGAATAACACAGAAGAAGAAAGATTACTTGGTGTATCTCTTACAGGTATTATGGATAGTCCGTTAATGAATGGCAAAGAGAGTGGACTAGAAAAACGTCTTGAGACTCTGCGTGCTGTTGCTGTAGAGGCTAATAAATATTGGGCAGAGAAATTTGGTATAAACCAAAGCACTGCCATAACATGTGTTAAACCATCAGGAACTGTTAGTCAGCTAGTGGATAGCTCTAGTGGTATACATGCAAGACACAATCCTTACTATATAAGAACAGTACGAGGAGATAACAAAGACCCTCTTACAGAATTTATGAAAGCATCTGGCATACCATCTGAGCCAGACTATATGAAACCAGAACATACAACAGTATTTTCTTTTCCGATGAAAGCCCCTACAGGCTCTGTTTGCAGGAATGATATGTCTGCAATAGAACAGCTTGAGTTATGGAAACTTTATGCAAAGCATTGGTGTGAGCATAAACCTTCCGTTACCATTTCGGTAAAAGAAAGTGAATGGGTGCCTGTCGGTGCATGGTGTTGGGAAAATTTTGAATACCTAAGTGGTGTCTCCTTTCTCCCCTTTTCCGACCACACGTATCAACAGGCCCCGTATCAAGATATAGATGAAAAGGAATACAAGAAACTTGTAAAAAAAATGCCAGCAACTTTAGACTGGCACAAACTACAGGATTTTGAAAAGGAAGATAATACGAAGGGATCACAGGAGTTAGCCTGTACTGCCGGAGTGTGTGAGTTAGTAGACATCTAATGCGGGATAATAAACCTGCTATAGCTCCTGCTGATGTACCTCTTCTTAGAAAGGTAATTGCTTATTATCTAAATAACAACCATGCACCAGAAGAACAAGAAGCCTTGATCAATTTATTTCACCGGCTAGGAAGATTGGAATAGTAAAATGTCTGAAGCGAGTCTGTTTGAACTATCCGTAAAGGTCAATTCAGACGGCAAAATTATAACACAAGTAGATTACATAGAGAGAGAAACTCTAATTACCGCTCTTGACGAGTGGAAAAAAGATTACCCAAATACACATGTACTAGGAGCTGTGGTAGAATACCTCAAGAAGGTAGGCCATGCTGTAGAGGAAGACGTAGGAAAGCTTTGTAAGTCTTAAGAGTAATTATAAGATTTCCCGTAAGTTTTTTTAGCTTTTTTCTTCTTTTTCTTTTTATTTTGTACTTTTCCACCATAGGCCATTGCTTGTGGTATGTAACCCTGATCTAAAAAATACATATGTTTTTTGTCATCTATTAACATCTGTTCCTGTTCAGATATTCTTCTTCTTACAGGATCATCTGTAATATCTGGAATAAATTGTTCATTTAATCTTTCCATTAGATCTTCTTCTGATTCTGGCATTTCTTCTACAGTTACCTCCTCCGGAGAGGGCACAACTACTGATCCAAATTCATTTGTATTATTAGTATTATTATACATGTTTGGTGGATAAGTAGCAGCCATTCTTAATCTATTAGAAATATCAGCCCCTGTAATTCTTTCTCTTGTTGGCCTTTGATTTACAACCGAAGCCATGCGATTTGATTTTCTTGCAGCTTCTTCTCCTGCTAACAAGCTAACTTTATTGGAGTCCATAGCTCTTGCAACTTTACTAACAATAGCATTTTTTTGGTTAGTATCTTCAACAACTGTTTTTTTATTCTTAACAGTTTTTACAATTTTCATGTTACTTCTAGTTTCTTCGTTTCCTAAAATGTAACGTAGTAAATCTCGTACTCCCCCATTACCAATTTTGTAATCAGCTACAGGGGGTCTATTTCCTTTTAGTCTTTCTGATTCTGCCATGCTCTATGTCCTCACTTTGCGTGGACCGTTGCTGTACATAACAGCCCCACCATATTTCATTTGTCTTTTGTTAGGGTATCGTTTTCCTGTCATAGGATCTACATTAGATAATTCCATTGCATCTGCCATAGGCGTTGGTGGCACCATAGCTTTTTCAGGTTCTGGTTTAACTATATCTGGTTTAGCAGACATATCAGCTCTGCCTCCTTCAGCCATCTCTTTGTAGTTGTGTTTTCCGGGCATGTGTTTTCTCCTTTATGTTCCAATTTCATTTTGCATGTTTTTAATATACTCTTGTTCTTTTATTAAAGCATCGTTGTAAGCATTTGTTTCAATTTTTAAATTTTCTTTATTTGCTTCGTTTTCAATTTCTAAATTTTTTTGTAATAAAGAAGACTCGTCTGCTGGAACATATCTATCTGATTGTAGGAAAGGGTCTAAATAATCTGCTGCTGCTCTCCATATACCTTTTATTTTAGGCACAGCACTTCCCTCTGTTCTATAACCTTCTTCTCCAAATAGTTTTTCTCTTATAACATCTATTTCACCTACAAGTTGTGGTAGCCACGAGGCTTCGGCACTTTCAAGAGTTAAACTTAAAGGTTTTCCAGATCTAATAAGGTCCGCTACTTTACCTGCTGCATCTGGATTCATCATAAGAGCAGCCATAGTTGCAATCTCATCCCTTTTCATTTGTACAACCATTGCCTCTGCTGCAACATATCGTAAAGAAGTACGGCCAGAAGCTACAGCATATAACCTACTCACATATGAACCAACAGTCAATCGTGCTAAACCTTTTGTTGGGTCCTCTACTCCTCTTACAGATCTTCCCCCTGCTGATGCTACAGAATCCATAGCAGTAGCTTCGGCAATAAATCTAAGATCATCTAAAGCAGAGTAAGCAATTTCTTTACCATTTTTAAATTTTCCTGTGCCTACTTTTTCAATTAACTCTGGAAAAATATCACCGATAACAGTTTCGTTTCGTTCTAAATATTTTATAAACTCATTTGCATCAAGGGCTTGGGTTGGAATAAATTTTTTACCACTCGTAAATGCTTTTTCTGATCCGCTCAACTGGTCAGGAGATAATTTTTTTGCCATAAGATCACCAGTATCTCTAGTGAATCTTTTAAAAAAGGTATCTACAAATAATCCATAAAGAACTTCTTCCGTTTGTTTTTTATCCATACCATTTTTAATTAGTTGGTTTTTTATATTTATTAAAGTGCCATTAGATACATCTTCTAAAATTTTGCTCGTACCTGTGTCTAAATAATTCTGTAAAAGTTTTTGATTGGTTCTATTAGTATTGATTACAGTATTATAAGCAGCATCCATCCTTTTTATAAATTTTTGAGCCCCTCTGTCTTTTGCTTTTCCAGCTACTTTTATAGCTTCTGCTATGTTAGAATTTTTTCTTACTGCTTCTGTAAGTTTTGTATTAAAATCATACGCTCTTTCAAAATTAAATTTACCACCACTTACTTTTTGCAGAGTTTCTAACATGTGTATAGATTTATGAGCATTGGTATTACTAATTTGTTGAGTAACCGTTGGCATTTCTATTTTAGTGCCGTTTGGAAGTACTACCTCCCTAGTAACATTTTCTAATTTACTAATATTTATATCTTTAAGTGCTGATTCTTGCACGTATTTAAGGGCGTGCATATTTAGTGCATCTATCATAGAATTATATTCATCAGATCCTTCAGGAAATGTTAATGTAATTTCATCATAAATTTTTCTAGCATTTTTAACATCTCCCGAAAATATAGTATCGGCCCATTTTTCTACTGGTACTTCAAAGTTATAACCACCCAACATGTTTTTATTGTATCTACCTTTGGTACCATAAGTTTGTCTATACAATTTAGTAGACATTATATCATTATAAACAATATTTTCTTTTCTGGCAGCTTCATACAAAGCATCATCTAATAAACCACTATTTTTTAAATCTTGTATGCCGTTGTCTAATTCATTTTTAACATCTATGAAATTGTATTTTTTAAAAGCTTCTGCATTTTTTGGATCTTCTCCTAGTGCTGCTATACGATTGTTTATTCCTATACGAACATTGTCTATATCTTGAGCTGATAATTTAAAAGTAGGAATGTCCATACCTTGTATGGTCACTTTATTATCTATCATGTATGCTAATAATTTTGCAGGAGATTGCGTAATTTCATTTATAACACTATCTTCTATGCCGGCATCAGAAAGTGAAGATTTAAAAGTTGGAATAAACTCTCCAGATTTCATGCCGTTTGTTTTTTCTATATTTTTAATATAGGCAGTTGCAGGCTCAGAAAAAATATCATCTATTTCACCGGCTATTTTAGAACTTTCACCTTGCTTACCTATAAATTCTTGAGATGCACTTATTTTTTCAAACTCAGCACGAACACGTTTGTAAATATTTGTTCCATCTACAATTTGTCCTACTCCACCTTCTCCGGCTTTTTCGTAAGCTTTATTTTTAGAATCTCTTACATTATCTATGCGGTTTATAAGAACTGATCCCATGGCCCTACTTGTATAAGTTGAAGCTAAATCTGCATTTTCTGTAGTTTTTGCAAGAGTAACTAATTTCCTATATTCTACTTTTTGTAAATTTTTCAATAGTGATCCTGCTTTTGCAGCTTGATCTTCTGCATCTAGGAATTTTAAACTTTTAACATATGTTTCTATTTTTTCTCTAACTTCCTGATTTGTTTTTTCCCCAATTTCTGACGTTAAATTTGATAAATCTACAGTCAAAGCATCTTCAACAGCTTCTATAGAATCTATCTTTTCTATATTTAATGTTTCAATCATTCTTTCAACTTCATCCATATATTCTTGCACATCTTCTGTTAAAAATTCTGCTCTTTTTGGATCTTTTAAATTATCATTTTTCATGGTTATAAGATCTTCGTAATGTTTTTGTAAATCTTCTGTATATCGTTTTTTCATCTGATAAAAATCTTCTAAACTAACCTGCCCTAATATACCTTTGTTTTTTACTTTTGTTAATCCTGTCATTAACATCTCCGGTTCTATTGCCCGTAAAGTATTTAAATTAAATAGTAATCCGAATCCTTGTTCAGGATTTTTTACACCCATGTCTTTTAGTCTTGCACTAATTTCTAAACCACGTTCCATGTATTCTATAACATTTTGTTGAGATTCAGCACTTAATGAACTAAAGTTTTTTTGAAATCGTAAAGCATTTGTTTTTTCTTTTCTACTTAAACCTATACCATCTAAATTTCTTTCTCCTCTAAGAAAATCAATAACTTTCCCCGTTTTTTCTTGTCCAAAAAATACAGAAGAAAGTGCCACTGTGCTTTGAGCAACTCCAGAAGCTCCTTGTATTATTTTATTAATAGCTATATTTCCTGTAGTAGACGCAAGTAATGCTCCAAAAGCGTTATGCCCTCCTCCGTGATCCCAATCTGTTAATTGATCTAACATTGTTCCACTAGCTATGTATAATCCTTCACCAGTAGCCACATCAGTAAAGAAAGCCCTTGTATTAAATCTCATATTATATAGTTGATCTCGTGCAAATCTTCTACCATGAGCAGAAAGTTTAAGCACAGCTTTATTTACTTCTCCCTCTCCTATTGTTTTAATATTAAGTTTTAGTTGATTTGCTAAAGATCTTGGAGTCCACTTTACACCCTCTTTTTTATAATTGGTAATAATATTATCTGCTTCTTTTATTAGTTGTTGATTTAAGCTTCTATTAAGATAACGTAAACCAAGCATGTATTGGCCTGTTGGCAAAAGACTTTCAAATGCTAAATTAGCAGCTATAAGCATAACAGGTAGACCTTCTCTATTATCTAAATTTCTAGATATTTTTTGAATTTCTAACGGATCTATTGCTACATTACCATCTTGATCTATTGAACTAACATTTCTACCTACTATAGTATTAGGAAAATAATCACGAAAGTATTGAGCTACAGGAGTGCTGTAAAATCCAAGTTCTGTATTTTCTACACCTTTTAAAAATTCTTCTATAGTTGGAAACTCACCAAGCCAACCTGTAGAAAAACCAAACACTTCTTTAGGGGTTATCATATTAGCTGTTAAAGCAGTTGCTGTTATAACCGGTGCACCGAAAAGGCCCGTAACTGTAATTGCTGCAGCAGGAGCAGATGCCCCAACACGAGTTAAATTTTCTGTTAATAATCTTGTTAAAGTTACCGGCCTTCCTTCCATAGATGCTAAAGAATCTAAATCTAAATCTCTTATTCTTCTTTCTGTTAAACGAAAAATACTATTAACTTCTTTGTTAGACATTTCTTCTGCTGGAAAATAGTAAGAATCCAATGGAATATCTTGATCTTCTGGGCTGTACAAATGAAATCCCCACTCTATTACATCTCCTGTTTCAGCATTATACACTGGCTCTAATTTTAAAGTGTGTCTTGCAGCACGTAACTCTCTTGCTACAGATTCTTCTCTAGCTTCCTCTTCTTGAAATTCTATTTCTTCTGGTGTACGAGGATCGGGTAAATTACCACTCTCATCTACTTTTTCTGCCATCTCTTTTTGAAGACGCCTAATATCTGAAGTAAATGTAGATCTAACATTAGGTTTTTTTTCTTCTACTACAGGTGGCGTTACTTCTTCTTTTTCTTCTGGAAAAACTTCAGGGTATTCTATTTGAGGAAATTTTGGTAGATTTTGTGGTAAAGGTTCTATGTTTGTGTCAGCGAAGTCTGTTATGTTTTCATTAGTATTTTTTGGAGTAGTTACCTCTTTGGTAACAGGACTTTCTCTAACACCTATGTCTTCTAAACTTTTATTTAAAACTTGATCTGTAATTTCGTTTGGAGTACCGTTAGCCATTATTTATTTTCCTCCCTTTACGCTGTTTACCCTTAATATGTCTGTAATTAGAGCTTTTTCTACGGCACCTACACCTTCCTTAACCGTACCATCTTTATTTAAGTAATTTTCAGAAAAAGTTAAAAATGCATTTAAATTTCCTCCTTTCCAATCTGGAAGGCTTTTCTTTACAGGAATTTCTTTATTTAAAGTTTCTGGTTTAAAGTTATAACCAAACGTAGTAGTAGTAGCACTATCAGGTGGTGGACTATCCTCATTTGCTGGAGGATTGTCTACTAATTCATGGGCCCCGTTAGGCACATTTGTTATGTTATGAGCATTATCAGCCATTGCAAAATAACTACCACTTAATTCTGCAACTCGCACCCAAAGTTGTCCACGAGGTTCTACGGTTTCAGGATTAAGCACACTGTAAGTGTTACGTAAATTTCTACTTAAACTTACGCCATATATGTAGTCTTCATATATTCTTGCTGTTTGATAGTCACCGATAGTTCCAGCATTTTTGTAAGCATCGTGTGCTTTTTGAGTACTAGATAACATATTGATGATTGATTCCATTCGGTGTGATTGGAACTCTTTGTTTACAAATAAACTGTTACCTAACGCTCTTTTAATATTTACTACGTCTTGGTCAGAAATAGTTCTACCACCTGTTCCTCCTTGTAAAGCTGCAGCTAATTGGTAAGCAAAAACTTCTAGCATTACTTCATACTCAGCACGGAAATTACCAACTGCATTTACTAATTCTTGGTATGAACCGTATTTTTCACCATCAACCTCAAAATTATTTAAACGATCTTCAAATTTCTTTCTACCACCAATTTCGTAGTTTATACCAAGACCGTCTTTTACAAGGTTTACAAGTTCATTTATTTGATCTTTACCACCACCTTGTGTTAAAAAATTAGCAATACCTCCCATGATTCTGCCAGTTCCACCCATTGGCACAGGTTTTTTTAAATCCTCTGGATCATAAGATTCCATAAGTCCTAACATTTTGTAAGCAGTTTGTAGTGCTGTATCTATAGAATCGGCCTTTTCCGTGTGCCCTTTTACATCAATATTCTTATCCTTTGCATATGCAGAACCGGATGTCTTAAATTCTATATTAGCAATCTGGCCCGGTCTTCCGGGAAGACTTGTTTGTTTTTGCAATACATCTCTTGATGCTGAACGAATAACATCGTACACAAATGCATCTCTATCTAGATCTACCGAAGCTTTATCTTTAGGATTTTTTGGTTCAGGAAAAAAGAAATACGAAGCATTTATTAAATTAGTTGATGTTTCTCTAGATAAAGAACCACTTTTTATTTCATGGTAAAAGTTTGTTGTTTTAGAAATGTTATATGCTGTCCACAATTCTTCTGTAGAAAAAGTTGTTTGTATGCCTTCAGGTGTTGTATTGTGATGAGGAGCTATAACGGCTGCATATTCTTGAGCATCTTTTAGTAACGGTGCTGTGTCATCTGTTGGTTTAGGCAAAATAAATGTACCATTGTTATTTTTAATAGCTACTTGATTATCATTTACAAGAGACGTTTCATTTTTGCCATTGCCACTAAAATTTTGACTAAGAGTCCAATGACTAAATGGAATAAACGAAACACCCGCCTCATTGCTTTGAAATTCCTCTTGTTTAGCCAAACTTTGAAGTGTAGCACCTAAACCATCTAATTGAGCTTGTTGGTTTTCATCTAACGTGTTGTAGTTTTTTTTGTACACATCTTCGTATATAGACATAAAAGATAACAAATCATTTGAATTATCAATTTTTCCTTGTGCTAACCTATCAATAACTTCTTCTCCATCACTTCCTAATAAGTTAAGTCTAGTGCCATCCGGTTTATTAACATACAATTTGGGTGCTGCTGCAAACTCTGCTGCAGCGGTAGCATTGGCAGATGTTGTAGCCTTTTGACCAGCTAACATCATTTCGTGATCTCTTAATGCTTGAGCGTCTTTCGCTTCTCTACGTCTTTGTAAAAACCCTGAAACTCCAGCCATAAATGGACTTATACTCATTATCCCATACCTCCTTCTTCTATCATTAACATAGCTTCTTCAGGAACTGGTTCTGCCTCCGCTTCAGTAGCAGGCATATTTAAAAAACTACCAGCCTCTTCTTCTTCTGTAAATAACTCTTGCTGTGCTACATCAACATCTTCTATTAATGATTCAATTAAATCCGCATGTGCTTCTGGGTTATTTTCTTTTAATCCTTCTAGTATCGTTTCATCTGTTACTGTTGGGTTATCTTGTTTATTAAACATAACTAGATCAAATCCTTGGTCTTTTGCTCTTACAGCAAAATAAGCTGATAGTGGAAATTTTAATAACTCAGCTATGTCTGGTGACCAATCACCATTAGCAAATCCAGTAAAAGCTATAGTATTCACAATGCTTTCTACAGGAGTTCCTATCATTAAAAACTTATCTAAATCATCTTCTAATTCTGGGTTTGCATCTATTTTAAATATAATATGTTCAAACGCATCATCTACATTTGTAAATTTTGGAGGAGTATCCCAAGGCCATTTGCCCGGTTCATCAGTTAAAGACTGGCCCGGTATGGGTGAATCAAAGGGGTCCATAGAGTATGGTGACCTTTTATCATACTGATTTTGGTTGTTTACTTTTTTTGGATTTAATAACATGGCTATTTCCTATGCTGAGTATGTTCTTCTAAATGATGGTTTTGTCACTGTAATTGCTGCATCTTTTAAGGCAATTGTTTCTCCTATTGTACCAACCCTACCTACAGCTTGTCCGTGAATTTCTGGAAGATATTTATCTGAATGAGCAAGTTTTAAAAAATTAGATGCAGCACGGTTTGGATCATAGGGTGTTACTTTTCCCGGAGCTTGTATGTTTGCCATAGTTCCACCTACATTTATTTGTGGTTGAGCCTTGTGAACAATTTGTTGACCACCCCTTCGGCCTGCTTTCATATTATCTGGTGTTCCACCAATGCCTGTTATTTCTTGTAGAATAGGTTTTCCAGCAACATCATAACCTATTGTAACAATCTGTTTTCCTAACCCATTGTTCCATCCAACAGCTTTTTTTAAACCAGAAGTAACATCAGAAAAATTAACACCCTTTTGTCCTGTAAGGTAATTATAACCTTGCCCAGTGATAACATCATATATATCTCGTGGAGTAGATGCAATATCTGCAATTCCACCAAACACATCTTTTAAAAATCCTGTTTGTGCAGTCATATTGCCTCGTATAAAATCTGCAACTTTCCCTCCGGTATAACCAAGGGCAACTGCTCCACCTAAATATTTCCATAAATTTTTCATTGTTATCTCCTATCCAAATATCTTATCAAAAATTGTTGAACCTAATTCACTATATACACTATCTTTAAATTCTGTTTGGTATTGCTCTGAACTAAATTCATTTTGTTGAGCTTGCACAGCAAATTGATGAGCACGAGCTGCTGCTGATTCTGCTCTTTGTAAAACCCAAGCTGCCTCATCACGATACCTTTGCCACAATTGATTTTGTGCTTGAGTAGATAACCCTAAAAGATTTTGTGCGTTTATTCTTGCACTTTCATTTGCTACTGCAGTGTTCTGTGTATTAATTTGTCTACGCCACTGAGCATTACTTTGATCAATTTGAGCAGACATATTTGCATTAAATTTATCACGGCTGTCTTCCATCTGTGCTGCAAATCTTTCTGATGCATTTGCTTGGTCTGAATTAAACTGTCTCATAGCTGCAGTTCTTGTATGGTTTGCATTCTCTACCTGAACATTTAACTCTTCATAAAACTCATTTACTTGGTTTGTAGATTTAGCATTAAATTGTCTTGTTGCATTTTCTTGAGCTTGATTTGTAAAAAGTTTTTGTATATGTGATTGATGTGTTAAAGTGTTTGCCTGTTGCTGTTGTGTTAAATTTTGTGTATCTATTGTTAAAAATGACCGTGCATTGTTTACAGCAGCTTGCATTCTAGCATCAAGGTTAGCCTTATCCATAGCAGCATATGTCATAGCATTTTGTAATGCAGTCTGCTGGGAATTATTTAAATTTTGCATCTCCATTCTAGAATATGTTTGAGCATCAGCAGCAGCAATTGGTACCCCTGATTCCATAATTGCTTGCGTTATCGCAGCTGCTGCCATAGAGGATGCACCAAGACCACGATGTTGCATCTGTGCAGTTACATTTCTTACAGCTGGAGCAGCCCATGCCGGTAGCTCTTCACCAGTTTTTATACTTTCAAATAGTTGTCCAAGTTGATATTTAACTGTAGCCTTTTCATTTACAGTGCCTTGAGCAGCCTGTGCTACAGATTCTTGGGACACTGCACCTTGTATGTCCCCTATTTTAGATTCTTGTGATAGGGTACCTTGAGCAGCAATTGCTTCTGGGGTGTTTGCTACTGTATAAGCAGAGTACGTGCTTGCTGCTTCTGCTTGAGGTTTTGGTACAGATAATCCTGTAATGTCTGCTTGAGCTACATTTACCGTTGGTGCTGTACCTACAGAAATTGCAGATAAATCTTCTTCGGTCTGTGGAGTAATTGGTGTTGGAGATATAGTCTCACCTGCTGTTAATTCTGTTTTTTGAGCAGGTGTTTCTCTTGGAGATATACCTAATTGTCCTGATATAGACTCATCTGTAGCGTCTCCACCTTCTTGTAATCTTTTTCTTGTATCCCTCATAATCGTTGGTAACTTTGCCATTTTCTAAAACCACTTATTCATTAATGTTGATATTGCTGCACCAGCTCCACTTGCTACAAGAAGAACTCCTACAAATAGCCCCTTGCCTTTATCCAGCTGGCTTTCTAGTGAATCTAATCTTTTGGACAGTCGGTCCACATCTTTTGACAGTGTCTGTACAGCCTGTATAAGTTTGCCCATCTCTATTTCATCCGTTGCCATTATCTACGGTTTCCCTTCACTCCACTGTCATCAGGCCAATCGTCAACTTTAGCTATAGTTTTTACAGAACCATCCTCGTTGTATTCAGTTGTGTGAAGAACCTTGAATGCATCTATGTCACTGGCATTATCTATGGCTGTACAGATAGAAGCATGTGCTGTTCTCACTGCTGCCATGTAGGTGACCACTGCTGAAGGAATTGCTGTATCAGCAGTAACTTTACGTTGTATTAACCAGTTAAAACCTTGTAGTAAACTATTAGCATTAGATGTAGCTTTGTTTTTAGCTACAGTTTTCAAGCCATAATTAATAGTTTTAGAACCATCTGGATTTAAAAGTTGATTACCATCTTCATCTTTAGCATCTTCGTCATCTAGTTTTCTATCGGCTGCTTTTTCTCCAATAGTTCTTACAACACTATTTTTATCACCTGCTATAGCAAATGCTTCATTTTTTTCTATGTAATACTTTTCATTTAAAGATGTGCCACTTGTTGTTACTGGCACTATACCAATAGCTTTTCTTTCGGCATCTGTCCATAGAGAAAATAAAGTTCTAGGATGCGTTATCCCATCTACTGTCATTGTTTTCGGATTTACAATAATTTCTTCTATTGTATCTTTATCCGAATTTAGTTTAGCCCACATTGTTTTTCTCCTCTATCTTGCTGTTGCATATTGAAATGGATTATGTGCCATTGCTAAGTAAAGATAAGTTTTACCACTTTGATTGGTTCTTCCACCAGTATCTAAACACTTAAAACCATTACTGTACATGTCTATTACATCTAAACTTGTGCTTTCTGCGTCATGTATATCCATTTGTAAAACATGGTCTGCTTCATTAAAAGGGTCTCTTTTATCATCATAAACTGTCCATTCTGCACCAGTATCTTTTGCTTTAATCATAACCCATGCTGGTTTAAATCCAGTATAGATATATGTACCTTGTGCATCTGCTAAACCATTTCCTCTGTAGCTTCCTACTTTGCAATACCCTTCTACATCTGTAAAACTATAAGCCAAAGTATCTATTGTACTATAACCTAACCCATCTGTATTATTTATTGAAAAAACAGTTGAAGTAGGAGCAGACATAGAACCATTACCAGATTTATCTATTTCAGTTACATGCGAATTAAGTCTAAGAAAATAACTCCAACTTGTAAGTACATCATGTCCTACCCACCATTGACCATCACCTCCTCCTAAATTACCATATCCTTTAAATATAATCATTGAAGGAGCTTTACTTAATCCATGTCCAACAGTTGCTGTACCAGTACTTGTTACACCTCCTCTAAATGTTGCAATAGAAAATGCACCAGAAGGATCAACTTGTACTGTAGAATCTACTGAGCCATTACTATTTGTAGCTGTTGTTCCACCATTAACTCTCCAATTCCAAGAAGCATAAGTATTAGTATTGCCATTAAAATTAGCTAAATAATCTGAAGTGCCATCTAAAGAAAAACCATCACTACCAAATGCTGTTAAATTTGCACTTGTTGCTGCAGCACCATTAATTTGAGAAAAGATTACGTTATTTGTACCTCTGGTTGAATCTACTAATGGTCCATTTGAAGCTGTATTTCTTATTTTTATCCATGTAAGATCAGGTTGAAAACCAAGTCCTGTAATATTATTTGTACTACCATTACCTGTATATAATAAAGGACTAAACAATTTCTGTGGATAATTGTCATCAGTTTGTGCAGGATCAACTGCAGCTGCTGTAGGAATATTTGCAGCACAACAAGCTAGAAAATCTGTGCCACTTGGATCGTAGTTAAATAATCCATAGCCATTTTTATCAGTATTAGTTCCTGCTGTTATTGTACCATTAAAGGTAGGGTTTTGACCTGCATTTAATACACCTATACCATTACTTACATTTTGACATGTAGCCATAAAATATCTACCTTTAGGAATAGTAGACCAACTTGCTTGTGGATTAGTACCATTAGCAGGACTACCAGAGTTAGGTATAGTTCCATTTTTACCTATCCATAATTTTCCATTATCACAATCTAACCAAAAACTTAAAATATCTGCATCAGCAAGAGAAGTTACACCTGTGCTAGTTACACTAATTGTACCCATTTGATCAGGATAACCTCCACCACCATACATTTGTCCTGCAGCAGATTGCCATGTAATTATATTATATACTCCTTCTGAACCACCAGCTCCATATTGTCCTATACCAAATGTAGGACCATAATCAGTTAAATCTTCTACCCTACATTCCCAATACCATTTTCCAGTAATCATACCAAAAGTACCTTCAACATTACCCCCTCCAGTACCAGTACTTTTTAAATTACCTTCAGATAAAGTATTATTTGCTCCTACATTAGCTCCATTGTAGGTCATAAAATTACCACCATTAGAACTAGAATCAAAAGTAGGAGTATCTATCATTTGATCGTGTGCTGCTATACCTGCTACTGTAAAATCATTATCATTACCACTAAAATCTTCACCTAATGCACTACTGTTTGTAAATTTTAACCAAAATCCATTAGTTCCAAAAGTAAGACCAGAAGGGTCTTTTGGGATAATTACACCATTTTTAGTTTCTACTAAATTATCCATAGGATCAAGACTTGTACCATCAATAGAAATTACTTCAGCTATATAACCATCAAAACCTTGATGAGGATTGTTTCCATTTGATGCTGTTAAATTAGTTCCTATAAATTGATAACCACCACTATTCCAGCTATGATCTGCGTTTTGTGCTGGATATGTTGTTGATTGTAAATCTGTAATTAACTCTCCATTAACGTACATTCTTGCTCTGTCTGCTTCTGTTGCTTGTGTAGAATCATATCTCCAACAAACATGAGTCCAACCTGATGTATCCTTATACATAGCATTTGTTCTAGTAGTTAAATGCCAAGAACTACCATTATTATTTTCAAAAGACATTCCATTTATAGTTCCAGTATAATCATTAACCATACCATAACCTCTAGCAGAACCACTTCCAGAATGACCACCCCAAGTAGACATAGAAGTATGAGAATCAGATGTAGATATTCTTGCTCTTTTTATCCACATACCTAATGTCCAAGTATCTCTATTTCCAGCATCTCCATCACGATAAAAATAATTTGTAGCTGTAGAATTTGCAGAACTATTTTCTACACGAACACTATTAGCTATTTGATGCGTATAGAAACCAGCTGCAGTTGCTGCAGATTTAAACATAAAAGGATTAGAGAGAGGTCCACTCATAAATTAAATTACTCCGTTACTATGAAGGTGTTGCAAATGCTAATTGAGGTGCTCCTAATAATATACTATTTGAAGCATCTACGAAATACGGTATTATATCTATAGAGCCAGCAGCTGTAGATATTGTTCCTGTAGAACCTGCAGGCCATTCAAAATCAGAACCTGTGGATAATGTTCTACTACCTGTACCATCTTGTATTAACACAATTATTCCACTTTGTCCAACACTTTCTGTACTTGGATTAGCTAAAGTTACATTTCCTGTTGCTGTTAGTACAAAGTTTTGGTAGGTGTCAAAATCAAGTGTTATACTACCACTATTTGAAGTATCTGTTTGTGTAGCACCTACAGCAGCTGCACCAAAGATTGATTTACCAGCAGCAGACATGTCCATTGTTAAGGCTGTTACAGCACTACCACCGTCATCACCTTTGAATATAATATCTTTGTCTTGTACACTAGCAGTTACTACAGCATCAGAAGAACTATTACTAAAGTCAAGTATTGATGTGCCACCTGATTTAAATGTTACATTGTTACCTGCAGCATCTAATACAATGTCTGCCCCAGAGTCTAATGTTACAGTAGTACCAGCAAGTTCAGCAGTACCATCTGCTGTTATCTGTATGTTACCTGCAGCAGCAGCTGTGTCGGTTGTTTCTATTGTTAGTGTACCGTTTGTGCCTACAGTAAATACAGCAGTATCATCTGTAGATCCTGTCATGGTTATTACTTTACCATTTACAGCTACATCATCTACAGTCAATGCTGTAAGTGTGCCTAAACTTGTTACGTTAGCTTGTGCAGCAGTAGACAGTGTACCGGCTATACTACCACCAGATACGTTGATACCTGCACTAAATACAGGTATTTGATTCATGGTTACTACACCATCTGAAGCTATAGCTATTGCATCAGCATCAGAGGCAGAACCTATTGTGCCACCGTCTTTGATAAGTATGTCGTCTTTAAATGTTACAATACCTGCTGAGGATACTGTCATAGCATCAGCTGCTGAAGCAACACCAATTGTGCCACCATCTTTAATAAGTATGTCATCTTTAAATGTTACAATACCACCTGAAGATATTATCATTGCATCTGCAGCAGAAGCAGAACCTATTTGACCATCATCGGCTATTTTAATATCATGGTTAAATACAGCTGTACCTGCATCACTACCATCAAGAGTTAAGAATGTTGTATCGGAACTTCCATCAGTTCCTTTAAATATAATATCTGTATCGTTGCCTTGTGCATCTATAGTTATGTTACCGGCAGAAGTTGCAAGAGTTACAGCAGCATCTCCTGTACCTATATCATCAGCAGCTGTAGCAGAGGCTACGTATGTTTTAATTCTAGAAGCAGCAACTTTTCTGTTTGCACCACCAGCACCATCATCAATAATAAATAAATCTGCATCTACAATGTCAGCACCAATATCTGTAGCACCGTCTATATCTATGGCAGCTACAGGTAATGTTCCTGAATCTCCTGTTCCAATCAATGTTCCTGTTGAGGAAGGCAATGTCAATACAGCTGAACTACCTACAGAGTGTGCAGGACTTTTTAGCTGTACACCATGTGAGTTGTTTTCACAGTTAAATTGAATTGTGCCCGGATTAGTGTCTCCTTTGATTGTTACATGCCCTGTGCCTTTTGCTGTTAATTCAAGATCAATGTTTGAATCACTACCTGTTGCTGCTAGTAAAGGAGCATTGCCTGTTGCAGCATTTGTAATATCAAATTGATTTACAGCAGATGATGTTGTTTGGAAAATAATTTGTTCGTTACCGTTTTCATCACCGATAAAGTGTGCATCATCTATTAATATGTTGTGTGAGTTAGTATCTAAGTTGGCACCTAATTGTGGAGATGTATCTTCTACTACATTTGATATTGCACCAGAAGAAGCAAGACCAGATACAACTGCACTTCTTGCTATCTTTTTAAGACCACCACCAGATGTGTCTACAGCTAAGAAAACATCATCGTTAGCTACAGTAGATATTTCAGATAAATCACCTACTGCTACAGGATTAAAGTTAGTCCCATCTGCAACAAGTATATGTCCTGAAGTGTTTGTACCCATAGTAATGTCATCACCAGATATTGTTAAGTCTCCAGCTACGGTTACATTTGCACCACTCATTGTAATTGCAGTGGTTGGTGTAGAACCAGACTTGATTACTAGCTCACCACTTGATTGTGATATACTACCAAAAGTTGTACCATCATCTTTTAGTGTAATGTCTGCACCACCAGCATCTAACACAATATCACCAGAAGAATCTAGTGTAATGTCTGTACCATCATTTGTAATAGTATCAAGTGCAATGCTTCCAATGTTAGTGATATTAGCATCACTCATGTCAAAAGTTCCAGTAACATCTAAGTTACCACCTACTGAAACATTACCTGTAGTAGTAAGATTATCGTTAATGGTTACTTCGGAAGTTGTATGCCCAATTGAAATAGGCACACCAGATGTTGCAGTACCTATAGTAATACCATTTGAAGTATTAGAATTGTCTATATTTAACGATGTTGTTGCATCTAATGAAATAGTTGTACCATCAACAGCAAGTGTACCATCTATATCTGTATTATCTAAATTAGCTGTACCATCAACATCTATATCACCAGCAAGATCAATACCTGCTGCACCTGCTAAAACTAAATCGTCTGTTGAAGTATCCCATAGCATATAAGCACTTGCTGTATCTCCAAAAAACTTTACGTCATGTCCTGCATCGTCAACTCCTATGGTCAAAGTACCAATCATAGTAGTATTTCCAGTAACATCAAGACTTCCTGTAACATCTAGCTGATCAGCAGATTCATCCCATTCCATATATTTACCAGAAGTAGCACCAAAAAACTTTACATCATGTCCTGTATCATCAACTCCAACATTTATTGCATCAGAGAATTTAAATAAATCTTCATCTTCCATCCATGTAATAACACCATCATTGGTTTCCCCATCAAATGTCATTACAATGTCTGTGCCAGCTGTTCCTACTCCAAATGTTGGTGCAAGGAATGCTGAAGCTAATTGGTCAAACTCATTGTTTAAATCAACGGCCTCAATGACACCTCCGTCTACTATTCCTGATGAACTCTGCCTAGTATAAACAGCCATCTATCTTCTCCCTCCCGGTGTAAATTCTAGCTCAAAACCTTTTATAGAAAAAGGAATGTTACTACTTGTATCTGTTATCTTTAATGCTACAGCAAAGCCAGAGCCTTCTACAGCTTGTCTTGTTATTGGTAAATCTCCTTGTCCAAATGCAGAAGTACCAAATATAGCTTCTCCATAATTAGCCCCACTACCTTGGGTAGTTAATGAAAATACGCTAGGTTGCGGTGTATCTATATCATCATAGTTATATCGTACAAACATACTTGCAGACACTGCACCTTCAGGTTTCCAGTTAAGATTTACTCTTTGCATATTTTTTCTAATACCCGGATCACCCATTGTTATATCTGGTGAACGATATGTTGCATCAATGTTGCTAGAGTATCCACCTCTTGTCCAGACGTTGCCTGAATCTTGTTTGTAGATATAGCCATCGTAGCCACCATGTATTACTGTTTCTACGTTAGATATATAGTCAGAGTCACAAGATGATACCTTCAGTCCTTTTATATCTGCGTACTCAAAACCCATCTGCTGTGCATTAGGATTCATTTTAATTGTGGCAATTAGCCCTTTTTGTGATCCCTCAAAACCATCGGTAAGAGGATAAAACAAACGGTACTGTGATTTGTCTCTTATTACTAAAGAGGTAACATTATCATAAGTGATGTCGTTAATTCTGTCTTGGATTTGCTTAGATACAGTTCCAAGTTCCACGTCACCAATTCTTGTAGTACCAGCAATTGTTCTAATCCCATCTGCAGATAAGAATATAATGTCACCACCTAACTCCTGTATTGAATGATTAGCTATAGTACCCACGTTCTTTGCAACCTCGGCAAGTGCAAAGTTACTTGAGCTTGTTCCTGTTACTTTATAAATTTTTCTTTGGCAAAATATAAATAACTCATCACGAAAAACTTTTAATCCTGTAACTACGTCACCAACTTTTATTTCACCAGCACTTGTATCAAAATCATCTTCTGTAAATGGTCCAGAGAATATTACAGAATGAGTAGAATTAGACATGCCACCATAAAACATATGGTTAGCAAAAGATTTTACAAATTTAGGATTAGTAGGAGCTGTGCCTCCACCTGTAGCATTTATTATATCTTCACTGTAGCTTGTGTCAAGGGTAAAAGCTGCAGCTGCTCCTGTAGCAATGATTATTTTATCTGTGCCGTTGTAATTGTATTTGTCAAAATCATATGTGTATGTTGTGCCTTTACTTGTAGCTCTACTTGTCCAACTGCCACTTGTTGTTCCAGTATATACAGTGCCACCTCTTGCTGCAACTACAATACCGTTAAATATTACAGATAGTAGTATCCTCTCATCTGCAGTTGCTACTTGTGGCACGATTGTAGTATTGTATTTTGTAGTTCCGTTTAACCTTCTGTACCCACCAGTTATATCTGGCTCAAAATTAGATAGTTGTAATGCTTCACCCGGTTGCATGGTAAACACATCTTTGTTGAGGATGAGACCTCCAGCACAACTTGCGGTAAAAGGTTTTTGATAAGAACTATCAGGCATTCACATGTATCCTTGTATCTGTCATATATGTTTTCGTATTTATGTATTCTGTTCGTATTATCTGCATTTGGTTGTTAAACTCTCCTAAAGCCATTTGTGCAGCTTGTGGATCAGATCGCAATATATATGCATAGTATTTTGCTCTTGTAGTTATTACAGATTTAAACCTATCATCTAGATCCATAGTGTCCCCGTGTGCGGATAAATCTGTATGCACTTTCCAATACTCGTACTGTATTTCGTAGTTGCTTTGATTTGGTACAGGAGATAGGCCAAACTTCTTGTCTTGTGTAGGATAAACATAATCAGGAACACCTAAAGAGTCTTCAGAGTTAGTTAAATCTGTTTCTAAAAATTTACTGTTCCAATTATCATAAGTCATATATCTTAATTTTTTTACAGGTATATCTTCAGATATTCTTACATAGTCTACATCTAATTGTACTCCAGATGCAGTTTCAAAATAGATATATGTTGTTTGTGTTGTTGCTGTAAATGTTGTATCTAAAATAGCACCTTCCCCAAAATTCTCTACAGATTTTGTTGTGCTTAAAACTTCTCCTCCACTTGCTGTGGTGCCTACTTTTATAGCTAAAGTGCTTGTAGAACTGTTAGGACTCATAACCCTAACTTGTAATCTATATGTTGTATTCTTTACTGTTGAGATAGATTGGTACGCTGCTGCATCATTTAAGTTCAGTCTACCATTGCCACTACTGGTATAAGATGGAGAACCATCCCCTGTAGTCCATCCAGTTATGTTAGATGTAAACTCTCCGTTTGTTACTAACTCTTTTGGTACAAGCCTAAATGTATCCCAATCCATTTTTCTATATGCAAGATCGCCACTTTGTGGTGAGGCTGAAGATGGTAAGGCATATGTTCTTTGTCCAGTAGTTGTAATTTGTTTTGTAGATTTGTACAGATCAGGTATTTCTGATAGGGAGTTATATACTTCATGCATAGCTTTTAACACAAATTTTTTCACAGATGTTTGTATTCCTCTGCTACTAGAAAAGTTAGAGGATGTTAATTCTGCCTCGTTTAATTCGTTTAGTACGTTGTTTACTAATGTTAAGTATGTTGTTGCCATTAGTTTATCCCCATTGTTTTCTTGCTTTTATTTTTGCTTTTTTAGAAAGCTCATTATAATGAAATAATTTTACACTAGTTTTAGTGTGTGTCTTACCAGAGTGTAATGTTCCGTCAGACATTTTATGCATACCACCCTTATGAACAGTACCGTCTTTTTTATAATGGTTTACACCTTTCATTTAACAATTCCACTTTCGTAATGATTTATTAATTCTTGAATTAGGATCTCTTCTTTTCTTAGCTCCTGTTAATCTTTTTTTCATTCCACTCATTCTTGCACAGAAACTTTTTCTTCTATTGGCTGCCTTTGATCCCCTTTTTAGTTTGGATGGTTTGGTTGTTACGGCTGTTTTTAATTTTGATCCGGGGTTAGCTCTTCTATAGGAAGCTACACCTTTTTTGTTTAATCCACCGGATTTAGACTTACCCGCTTTTCTTTGCCAAGCTGGAGTTTTAGCCACTAACTATCCCCTAGCTCTTCTAGCTCTTTTAGCTTTGTTTTTTGCAGAGTTTGGAAATCCCGCTTTCATATTTGCATAAGCTTTATCTGAGATTGTAGATTTTTTCTTTGTATTACTTGTGCCAGCTCTTCTTTTTTTATTAATGTTTGCATATAAACTATTTTTTGGTTTAGCCATTAGTTATCCAATTTTTTTAATATTAAGTTTAATGTTTGTGTAATGGATTTTAAACGAATCTCCATTTCTTCTATTTTTTTGTCTGCATCTGTTTTAGGCTTATACACCTTTTGTGTAGATCTTAAATCTATTGTTGTCATAAATTTGCCTCTATTTAAATTGAGGGAGAGGAATAGCCCCTCCCCCAAAGTTATTTAGTACTAACTTGCAGTATCGTGCTGAGAGTCAGTATTTGTGTCAGTTTCATTAACTCCTGAAACATCACACATAAC
>VTLG01004203.1_pt1 | contig 31828 bp, 43 predicted proteins | sample 4694571 | NCBI WGS metagenome assembly VTLG01 (sample SAMN12604809, study PRJNA352737) | marine metagenome | biome: ENVO:00000447; feature: ENVO:00000209|ENVO:00000569|ENVO:01000036; material: ENVO:00002151; isolation source: viral sequences binned using virsorter ...
AAACTTGATTACTTGTACCAGCACTATCATTTGAATCATACATAGCACCAGTAACTTTTAAATATCCCGTAACGCTTAATCCGCTAGATGTAAATAAACCCCTTTGAGTTCCAGAAATTGTTATTCCAATTTCGTTATCATTTGGTGCATAAAACCCCGTTGTAGCGGTACCATTTATAGAAAGACCAGGAACACTTACAGAGCCAGCTGAAAATAATAGTTGAGTAGATGATAAATAAACACTAGAATCATTACCCGCACCATCGCTTATTCTAATAATAGAAGATCCTACATTTGAATTGTCAGACACTTTAAGAAGCGAAGTATAAGTTGAGGCAATCGTTTTTCCAGTAAGCGTTGTTCCCATTTGAAATTTTTATTACAAATATATCTATTTTCTAACTTTATGAATATTCATGTGATACTTAGTGTGGTGTTCCCTATGACAATTAGAACAAAGAATTTCACAATAATCTAAAACTTCTTTTAAGATCCTATCCACTTTCCCTCCTTTAACAAAAGATCCTTGTGTTAAATTCCTTATCTCTCTTGCAATAGCAAAAGATTTTTCACCTTTATGGTGAAAATCTAAAGCACTAAAATTACGATCATATCCACATCTTTGACATTTGATGCTCATGTGTTCTGATAACTTATAAATAAATTGTTGTTTATAATATCGGTGTCTTTTTTCCCTTTTTATATTGCGACAGCTTTTACAGACTCTTTCACACTTTCCATTTTCTCTTTTATAATACTTGTCTATTGTTAAACTTTGTTCACATATTTTACACCATCTAAGATCTTCCCTGACCACGATATTTTTTTTTATAATATTTTCCTTTTTTGTGGTTTGTGTTTCTATTCTTTGAGTGTATCCATTTCCTTTTGCGTTTAGGTTTTTCTATATACGCAAAAATGTAATTTCTTCGTCTAGTCATTTGTAGAAATAGACTTTGCTTTTTCAATAGATCTTCCAACAAAGTAAGCAGAATAAACTACCATTAAAAGTGTCTGATATATTGGTTTATATGCTTCATTAATTGTAAACTCACCAATATTTCCATCAAAGAAACTCATAATAACAAACACAAATGTTAAAAAAATTAAAGTAAGTGGTCTAATATTTTTACTTAACCATGAATCAGATTTCATGTCATTTTCCCATCTTGAAGTAACCTGTGTTTGTGCTGATTGTTCTGCTTGTATAAGAATCTTAGTGAGATCTTGTTTTATTTTTTCTTTCTCCTCTTTGGTCATTACAAACTTGTCCACAATTCCTGCAACTTGCTGTAACGCACCACCAAATATTTTACTAAGTATTTTCATTTTCCTTTTTTAATAGAATAAATTAAAGCTATTAAAATAAGTCCAAGACAACTTATTACTATAACACTTTCCACTATAGTAGTCATTAGTTTTTATTTAATTTATTATAACACAATTAATACAACACTCACAATCACAAGAGCAAGGGCAATTACATTTAATACATTCACACATAATATTTTATTTATAATTCTTCTATTAAATCAATTAATTTGTTTTCAACCTGAATTAATATATTAAGTTTTTGAACCCCATCATATTCGGCTGATGATAAATTTTCTATAATATCTAAAAGTGCATTAATCTTACTAATAGTTTGACCTACCCTTATTTGTTTTTGTAAAGTCTTTTCATCTACAGTAACTTGTCCAACATTTCCACTTTTAATTTGTTTCATTTTTTATATACTTTTTTTTCTAAGTCTTTTATTTGTTCTTCCATTTTTGCAATTTCCATTTGTATATAATCCATTTTTTGATTTACGATATTAAAATCATCATTTTGAATTTCATATAGAGGTAAGGTTTTTGCTATTTCTATTTCCTTTTTTAAATCTGAATATGAGAAACTAATAGAAGCAACCATAGTTACGAGTATAATGATTGTTTTAAAATCAAAGATAAAATCTGGTTTCCCATCATTATCAAAATCTATTCCTACTTTCTTTTTACTTGGCATAATGTTTACTTTAAATGTTTAATCAAAATTAATAATTTTAATGATAACTTTTTTTTGCTTTTGTATTACATTTAATATTTTAGGATATACCCTCCGATAACAGGTGGTAGAATTTCCTAAGAACCCCGCTTTAGAAATGTTTTGTTCCACAGTATCTCCAACCAATATACAACCATCAGTATCATCATCTGTATTGCCGCAATGAATAAGTATCCAAGAAAAGCCAGGTACTCCAGTAATGTGCAACATACCCTCGTGAAGATGTGGAAACCTTTTAGCATATTTATTATTATAACCGCCCTCTTTGCGAAGTGCAATGAAATATTGACCTGTAGGTATTCGTGTCTCTTTCGGTTTCTTGATTGTTCTTTTTTCATCTTCAAGAGTATAGCATAAAAATTCTTTAGTATTGTCATCATGTATTAAATATAAAATTCCAAGTGTGCTTTCGTTTCCACTACTATAACGATATAATTCTAGTCTCATTTTGTCTCATTTTGTCTCATTAAGAAGTTTGTTCTATAGTAGATTCAAAATCTAATACCGCCCTATATAATGTTCTAGTATTAGTATCTTCTGTAAGATAAGATATTCCCTTGTTTATTGCATCATAAACATTAAAATCATCAGAACTTAAATCAAAGAAAGAAGATTTGCTTATTAATAATTGTGTAATTTGATTCATAGCTAAATTACAATCTAACTGACCGCCAGTATTTGTAGGAAAAGCAGTAACAACTTCCACCCTTGTTATAATAGTAGAAACATAATTTGTTTTATTGTTCTCGGTGTCATCATTAGTTACGCTATAAATATAAATATAAGGAAATGTGCCACTAGAAGGAACAACATTATAGACAGGAACATTAGAGCTGTTAAGTGTGATGTTTCCGTTTAAAGCATCATAAACTTTTTTTCTTATAAGATGTGAGGGATCTTTCATTATTTTTTTCTTGATATTTTAACAATTTCATTACTCCATTTTTTTCTAAATTCTTTTATTTCTTTATGTACTGTAGGAAAAAAGAAAGGGCGTGTTCCATGATATTTTCCTTTCTTCTCATTCACTACTATCTTAGTATCAGAGCTTAATAAATTTTCTCCCCTAGTTCCAAACTCTACAAACTTAGCATACTCCGCACCATATCCTATTTCAACCATAAAAGAACTACCCTTCATATAAGCACTCCCTCTTAACGCCCCCTGATCTACTGGAACAATTTTTGCAGAATTTTTAAGTATAATCATACCAGTCATAGCTAAGAGCTTAGAAAGCCCTTGATTCGGTTGAATAAATTTAGCTAATTGTGCCATTTTATTATGAAATCTTTTTTTACTTTCTGGTGTTAATCCAGATCTAACTTTTCTAAGTGATTTTGCCATCTCATTCTTGTTTATCAGCTAAAACTTTATAAGTATATAAATCTTCTTCATACATATCGTTGATTCTATATTCATTAGAATCCCCAGTTAAAAATAATAAATCTCCTTTTTGTATGTTAGTAGTGGCTGTGTTTTTTCTGAATAATAATTCAATACCTGTTTGTAAAATTCTTTTTCCATCTTGGAAGATCATTTTTCCATTTAAATAAGTTCTACTTGCCCAGTATGTTCCTACTGTACTGGTGGAATAAGTGAAACCCCCATATCCATCCGCACTATTGGTGTTGCGTTTTACTGTAACCCTATGTCTTAATTTTCCTGTTTCTATCATAACTCATTATAGTATATATAAGGTGAAAGAATATTTTGAACATTTGTTGGTATGCCTGTTATGCTGCCGCTTTTAAAATCTTGCCTATTATCATAATATGTAGTTGCTAGTTGTTTTATAGCTAGTTTTATATCATCATAACTTAACCCAGTAGTGGTGTAAACAACTTTAATGTTTTTTTGATACGATGAAGATACTTCAATATATTTATCCTCTAGTCCATAAGCATCATAACTTATGGTTGTTAGCGTACCATCACTTGCCTGCGTTTGTACAGATGTTATTGAGTTTATTGGTGCGTATGGAAGCACTATTTTAACTCGTTTTCTATAAAGGTCTCCATACTCTCCAGATGGATCTATATTAGATATAAATAGACTCCTAGTTTTAGCGACAATATCTCTATTAATAATCGCCTCACATTTCTCTCTTGCGGCTTTTATCATTTCAGCTATTATTGTATCATCATCAGATGTCTCTACCCTAGCGTAGCTTTTTAATTCTGATGTAGGTACAACTTCACTACCCGTAGTTGAATCTATTTGAACACTAATCATTATTTTGTTTCTTTATTACCTTTTTCTTCTTTGGTTTCTTTCTTGCTTTTGTTCTCTTTGGTAATGTATTCACCCCAGCATCTAGCAATCCAAACCTTAGCATTAGCTTCAGGTATATCAATAACATCTCCTTTTTCATAGGTTTTGTTACCACTTTCCATTTCTGTTAAAACTTTTATTTTCATAATTGTAAATTTTGATTTAAACAAAGATAAAAAAAAAAGAGCAACCATATTAGTTGCCCCTTTTTAATAGATATACTCAAAAACTATTATGGAGTTTCTATAGCCGCTTTAGCGTTAGTCATATTACCAACCCAAATATAAGCGTTAGAGCTATATATAGAGTGAGCCACCCTAATCATACCTCTTACAGAAACAAGGTAACTAGCAAAGTTTGTGCCATTTTCGTAGCCAAAACTTACCGATAATCCCTCTCTTTGCCATATCTGACTTCCCATAGAGAAGTTTCCTACAACAACTTGACCTGCCGATATTTGTGTATTAACTAAACACCTAACACCATTGATTCTTAAAAATCCATCAGCACTAGTAACTGAATTACCTCTAAGGTATTCGTTAGTAGTAGATTTTAATAGATAAATTTTATGAAAATCAGTTGGATTCAAAAGAATCGTATCCGCAGTATAATTAGCTAAGGCAAGCTGATTAAGAGCAACAATTATTACATCCAGAGCTGTAGCGTTATCAATAGATTGATAAAACGCACCACTTGAACTTTCATCAAAATCAGTAGATCCTGCATTAGTTGCAATACCTTGTAGATTTGGTGATGTTCCGTTTCCAGAAATTAATTGTGTATCCAATAAAGCATTTAACTTAGCTGGTATTCTAGCTGACAAATAACTACTTAATTGTCCTCCAGAATCTTCTAACATCTCTTGCGAAATAGTCATTATAGAAGTTAATTTTTGCACGATAGCATCATTTGCAGATAGAGTAAATTCAGAATCAGATGGAGCACTACCTTCTGCAACCGCAGCGGCATTGTCAGTCCAACTAGCTTCTTTTACAAACCTAACTACATTAGACGCTGTAGTTCCCACAGGAATTACATCACGCATATTCGTATATGCCGCTGGATCTCTATAGATTCCAGGTAGCTTATCAACTCCAGTTGCATCTCTTGCACTATTAGCACCAGAAAATGCACTAGAAATTAGAACATCAGCTTTAACTTCAACATTAGCGTTGTCGCTGCTTTTGTTTTTCATAGCTTTTAAAGATTCGCTATTTTCAAACGCATCCTTAAATGCTTCATTTTTAGTTTTATAGACAGGGAAAGAAGCATCCTTTTTATTTTCTACTTCTATCTTATCCAATCTATCAACTACGTTTGTGTGTTTGTCTAAAAGATCCTTGATCTCATTAGACTTAAAATTATCCACCTCGTGTTTCAGATTGTCTTTAACTTGTTGAGAACTCTCCTCAATTTTAGAATCAATCTTATCACACAAAGCATCCAATTCTTGCTTTGTTTTATTTTCTTCCATTTAAAAAAAAATTTAGAATTTGTGAAACATATAATTGTAAATTGAACTAGATGCTGTCTTGTCTTTTTTAGATTCAGAGTGTGTTTTACCACGAGTCTTATCTTCGGATTGGTGTGTTTTATCACGAGCAATCAAAGATTTTAACATTTCTAACTCATATTCAACAGCATATCCAAGCTCATCAGTAACGCTTTCAGCGTTCTTAATGAATTTAATTAAGTTGTTGAATCTCTTTATAATATACTCGCCATCTTTTTGACCTTTGACTTCTAAGATTTTAGCTTGGTCGTTAGCGGCTAAGGTTACAGCACTCACCTCATATAACTTTACTTCTTTGATTAATCTTGTGCCATCCTCTTTATTGTCATTATCTAATACGCTGATGCCAACGCTGTTTTCGTCAATAATATTATATTTCATCAGCTCTAAAACTTCTTTGCCGAATGTGGTTTTAGGAACTTCTGCTACAAACCTTAATCCTTTTTCATCTTCTTCTAACTCTTTCATCCTACCAATAGGTTTATCTATTTGGTGATTGTAGATATATTTAATTCTATTTCCATTGTTTTTAAGTGTCCTTTTGTATGCACCTTTTTCAATGATGTCGTTGTCTGAATCTAAATTTCCAAAAATACTACCATATCCAGATACTATTCCTAAGTTTTCATCAACATCACTAAGTGTTCCTTGTTTAAATATTATATTACTCATAACGCTTTTTGTTTCCAAAATTAATATAAAAAAATAACTTATGTATTCCGCACAATTTGCTCTTGCCTTTCCATTGCCTCTGTACTTACAAAAGGAGCAGAAAAACATCTACAATTCACAATTTCATTTGCAGAAGCTGAAAGGTTAGTGTCGCCTGGAAATTGCATTTGAGACCCATTAATCTCATAAGGGTCGTTTAATGGTTTCACAGTTCCTGAATATGCTTGATGTGCTGGTCGCCCCCTAGTTCCAAAGGTGGCTATCCACTCCTTCACCAATTCATCTCCACCAAAAATATTTTCTGCTGATTGTATTATACCAAGATTTGCAGCGGCTGTACTTTCTGTTCTTACTATTCTTTTTGCCATCCACCGAGCTTTAAATGATAACGCTTTAGTTAAAATTCTAGTTCTTTTTTCTATTCCATACGTCATAAACTCGGGATCTGCCATATATTGTCTTATTATTTTTTCTAACTCACCCCTCGCCACACCGCTTACCGCAGAAACTTCTTTAGCTAAAGCAAGATACCCTTCTTTCTCTTTAGCAAATCTTTCTAGGTTTTCAGCTACTGCTGATTCTTCATTAAAAGATTCTTGCTTTTGAAACATAGCAAAATTCTTTTTATACCATCTATAAAAACGCAGTCCTGTCTGTTTATAAATTATAGTGTACATAGTTTTAAGATCTTTCTCTTTAAACAAAGAAGAAAAGTTAGGATTGTTTGCTGTTTCTTCCTGTGAATACATCTCAATCCCTTTATTATAATTATCCATATAAAACCTATATGCAACTGGATAGTTTTGTTTTTCTGCTAATTTTAGTTGCTTAATATATTGACTAGATAACTTTCTTTTTTTTTTCTTATTTAAAATTCCTTTGTTCTCTGAAAGAGTAGTACATATAGCATAACGCTGATCTTCTTTTGGATATTCAGAAGTCATTGTGGGATTTATCATACAGCGACTAACAAAATCGTTGCTATTTTCTCCTGGTTTTGGTATTGGTAGTGGCATCTTTCTTTCTTAATTTTAATTCTTTTTGAGCTTCTTTAAAAGAAAGTAATGGGATAACTTTTGTTTTTTCTTCTTCTTCTATGATTTCTTCTATCACTTGTTCTTCTACAATATCATCTTCTACTGGCTTAGGGGGAGGGGCTGGAAAAGCAACATTATCATCTATCCCTAGATCCAATTCAGAAATAGGAGTAAATCCACTAGGCACTAAATAGTCATTTAATAATGGGTATTCATCATCAACACCATATCCAACAGCTTCCCTTTTCTCATTTGTGGTAAGCCAATAAGATTTACTTAAAGAATCTACGAGCTTTTGTTGCTCTGGCATTAGCTCTGGAATAACAGAATAATCAAAATCTAAATATAGATCCTCACCAAATTGTGGTACTAACCACCTATTCAATTCATCTTTTATTTTATTAAGTTCAGGTATTACCGCATTAGTAAATAAAACTTTCCTTGCTGTCCTGTAATTATCATAAGTTGAATGAGCTAAATTATTTAGTAAAACCACAGGAATACCATAGAGATTACAGAGATCTGACTGCGTTGCTTTATGGGATTCTATTAGTTGTAGATCCGCAGAGGACAAACCAAAGTTTACCCATGAAAATCGCTTACCTGTTATCATTACTCTATTGGCATTTTCGCTACCACTAAAATTTCTTCTAAACGCATCTTGTAACTGTTGAGCTTGTGTGGGTGTAAGTTGGTCATCTTCTGGTGTAAGCATACCCCTAGCGGATTGGTTATGTAAGAACTTTAATGAAGTTTCTACCGCCTCATTATTGGTAACTAAAGATCTCATGCCAGCTTGTATTGGAGATTGACCATACAAATGAGATCCATCACCACTATAATCTGGGTTAAAATCTGCAATGTGTAAAACAGAATCCGCATCTAAGTCATAACCATTATTTTGATATTGCATAGTATATTTAGAAACTGGTTTAAAGATTCCATCGCTTTTTATTTCTATTAAATGAGCGGGAAGATTATAAAGTTGATAAACAATGTTTTTATTTTCACCACCATTAGGATAGATTCCATATATATAACGATTTCCAGTTAGCTTTCCAAAAGCAATAAGCTCCTCCATCCAAGTAGAGTAGGATTGAGCTGGGTTAGGGCGTGTTAATAGCTTATCTAATGAAGTATGATCCACCTCTATAAGAGTATCTTTACGCATCAATTTAGCTTTAAGTAAAGATAATTCGTTTAACCCATTACCAGTTAAGGATTTATATTCCTTCAAAGCTCCGTCATCTACCTTCTTGTACACCTGATAAGGTACTGTGATAGCGGCTTTACAAATCAAATTAATGATACTAAATATAGTAGGATTATAAGAATATCCCTTTTTTATAAAGTCATCATCATTTGTGTTATTAGAAATAGTGTTATTTCCTAACCAATTATAGATAAACTTGTTATAGGAATCCGCTGTTCCCTGTGTGTTAAATGCTTTAATACCATTTCGGACTCTATCTAAAAAACTAGCCATAAGAAATTTTTATTCAAAAATACATAAAATATTCAAATCATGATTACATAATAACAAACTCTCTTGGTCTAGCGAGCCCTGTGGTAACAGCATAACGTAATGAATCCATAAGATGATCCATTCCATTTTGCTTTATTTTATTTACCATCTGACCATCCCTAGAGGACTCCCAAATATAGTATTGATATTCTTGCAATAGGTTCTTACTTTGCTTAGAGGCAAACACTTCATATTCTTTAATTGTAGTTATCCCTGCCATTACGCTTCCTGGTCCTTTAACACTTGGCTTAACATATAATCCTAATCTACTCAACTCCTCAATACTTTTTGGCTCTGCGGAATCACATATAATATAATCCTCCTTTAATCCTAACTTCTTAATATCATAGGCAAGATCTTGATTAGTCATTCCTTTCTTATATAATAATTCATGCACATAAAGTTTATCTGGTCGCCTTAATACCATACAAAGAGCAGAATTATCATTAGAATACCCCCAGTCAAGACCATAAGCCACTTCACAATCTTCTTTGTCAGGAAACTCTTTATAGTCTATCCACTTCCAATTATCATAAATCTGCCCCTCTTTAAATGTTGCCCTCTTACCTAACCCATAGACTCTCCATCTATCCTTATCCCTATCTCTTAATCTTTCTATTTCTTGCTTTACTCCTGGATCTAAAAAGGCGTTGTCTTTATATGTAGATATAAATGTATCACAATCATCTCTAGTCATCACATCAGTATAGATCCAATGTATTACATCAGATGGGTTGAAATCCATTAGGATTTTCTCTGTAGTTCTTAAAGAGATTTGGTCAAAATCTTCTTTATAGAACTCATTACACTCATTTAAAAAAGCATGGGTACGTTTACGCCCTCTTATCTTCATTTCATTATCCAGACTAACAAACTCAACTAAATGATTTTTATATTTAAATGTTAATTCAGCTTTATTAATAGAAGCAAAATATAATATCCCAGTCTTTTCAGCCACCTCCATAAAGTCTCTATAAACACTTCCTTTAAGAGCTGGCAATGTTTTTCTAGCTATAGTAATGATTAAAGGATTTGTCCTAGTGGTCAATAGATAAATGAGATAACTCACAATGGAATAGGTTTTTCCACTACGAGAACCGCCCTGATGACACACAATTCTTTTTTTGCTGTTTAAGGTTTGATAAAATTGTTTATTACACTCTATTGTTTCTGTGCTGGTTTCCATTCAATCAATTTACTTTCAATACCGCCCTTATGTTCTAAGACAGAATACTCTGAAAAGCCACGCTTACGCCCCTTAGTCTTTAGATAAAATATAGTTGATGTAGGGTTATCATTTTTAATTTGATTAAAGAGTTTTGATTCCACAAAGTCTAGTGCCACACTTTGTAGTTCATCTACCTTATCCTTAAAACGAGAGTCTTTATTATAGTATTTATAGAATGTAGATCTATTACACCCCACTTCTTTACACGCAGATGTAACGATACCTAAATGCTTTTCTAGTGCGTTAATTAAATTGTTTTTTAATATGTTGGTTTTTGTTGCCATAACTCACAAAATTAAGCATATTTTATGACAGTAGCTTCATAGCTAATTTTTTTACCATTAACATTTGTCTTATAATAGTAATAAAGTATCCACAATTCGTCTATTAATTCATTAATTTCTTCTAATCTTTCATTATTTTCATAAGGAAATAGATCTGCCAGAGCTCTTATTCTCTTATAACACTTATAATCATCATGAGAATAAATTATTTCACCTTCTTTTGCTCTTTTTTTTAATTTTTTAACAAATATTTTAATATCGTGTACTAATTTTTTCCTGCCTTTTGGTTTCACATCCTAAAAGTAGGATAAATCTCTCTCTATTAATAGTTTCGTTGTTATATTTATAGGTTTTATTATAATTTTTCTCTATTAATTTCAAATTATAATCAAATTGATAGATTTTAGCACTCAAATTAACATCAAAGCTAATAGTTTTATCGGAATAATCTTTAAAGATCACCCAATGTGATAGGGTTGTTCTACATGGGTTATCTGTTTTTCCCAAATGTTGAATATTTTTATAAATTTTACTTACACAAATAAAGCTATAAGGAACTTTATTTTTTGTCTTTTTTATCCTCAACTACTTCTGCTTCTGCATCTGCATCAAGTCCTTCTGGCTGTGGTGCTTTAACCCCAAATGCCTCTAGTGCTTGTAACACTAAAGAGCTCTCTCCAAGAGAGAACACACCTGCTTTTGATGCTTTTTCACAAACTTGAATGAGAACCTGTATAGCATTTTCTTGTTTCATATTATAATTATTTATATCTACCAGTAATAAGATCATATTTTAATATGACTTTTCCTGGTTTACCATTTAATCGTTGAGATTTCACTTTTACACTCTCAAACTCTACAAATTTAATATTTTTTTGTTGATTTTCTAGCACATTACTCAACAAATCTCCACTTTTCACATAATCTTCAAGTTCATCATCTTGAATTTTGTGCATAATTATCATTACATCACATTTATTATAGTGCATACTTCCGCCAGCCAAAGAAAAAGCGTTAGTTTTAGGGATTTTTATTTCCCCTTTAGAACGAATTGGTATTGGAGTTTTTGGGTGCTCAATATAACACATAATGGAATCATAGGTTTTAGCAAATTGTTTTAGTGCTGTTAAAGAGAATTTTAAGTAGTTATAAATGTTCTCATTTTCTGTGCTTTGGTACACATTATTGAAAGGGTCTATTAAAAAACAATTAAAGCCCTTCTTACTTAACTTTATATAGGTCTTAATTAGCGTTTTAATACTCGGCATTTGATCTTTATTTTCTAGGAAGATAAAATGGTCGTCTAAAAAATCTAACGCCTTAAACCACTCCTTTTCGGTACACATATCTGGGAACGCCTTATCCACATTTTTTCCTAGATAAGCTCTAGCTAGGTTACTTATCAATTCATAGGTATCTGTCTCTGGGGAATACATACAAATTTTGTCATTATCATTTATAGCTCTAAGAAGCAATAAATAATTCATAATTTCAGACTTACCAGATTGAGGATAACCACTACAGCAAAAAAGAAATCCTTTTCTCCATTTAAAATTTTCATCTAACTTTTTAATATGAGATGTTTCACCTAAAGGGTATCCGTTCACAAAATAATTTTGTAATTTTTCTCTACATTCATTCACATAAATTTCTTTTAATGATGTTTTATCATCTTTTTTAAGCACATGGTCATAATCATAAATGTTTAGTTTCATAATCTTCTATTGTTTTTAGTATTTGTTTATATAATTTCATTAGTGTATTTTCATGATCCATAACACTTGCTCTATAAGCCCATAAATGAAACATCTGGTGAGCATTGGTTAAAACGAGTAGGTTGGCTAACTTTTCTATATAAGAAACAGCAAGTTGATAAAATGCTTTGTCAAATTTTTGTTGATATTCGCTTCTTCTATGAGAAACATCTAAAAATTTAAATACTTCTTCCGAAGTTTCAAAGTCTGAAAGCATCTCCTCCACTCTTTTTCTCACCTTCGCTTCTTCCAGGACTTTTTGTTTTTTAGTTTTTGGCATATAAGGATAAGTTTTTGCCGCCTTATTATATATATTAATATTATTATATATATTAATATTAGTATATATATTAATAGTAAGTATAGGTATTAATATTAATTATATATATTTTTTTCTTTAAGGAAAAAAAATATATATAATTTTATTATATATATTAATAGGGGCGAATTAAACATCAGTAAGTAATATACAAATATTATCCAATATATTATACAATAATATCAAATATTTTACTATCTTTGTGTGAAAACAATCTCTCAATATATTATTAAATAGAATAGATATGTTGAAACGATTACAATTAGAATATAGACTTAAAGAACTAGGTATGACTAAAATAGTGTTAGCTAAAAAATTAGGGTTGGCACGCATGACTTTACATAGCCGATTTAATGATCCACGCACATTCAAAGTGGGTGAGCTAGAGATTATGACACGAATAGGGTTTTTTGAATCAATAATTTTTAAACTATGATAGATAATACTCAAAAACAAATTATAAGACAATCCTCTTTAAAAGCATCCATAGATTTTTGGAAGCTAAAATGTAGTGGAGGATGTGAAGATATTACCGAAGAAGCTGTGATTAAAACCGCATCACGATTTGGTAGTTATTGTGCAACTGGGCAAATGCCTGAAAAATCAAAAGGTAAACTTTTAAAATAAATAAATTATGGTAGAATCAAAAACAATATATCTAGGTAGCGGAAAATCTGTTACTGGGAAATATGGTGAATTTTTTAATGTAACCTTAAACTTAAATAAGGTTAAAGCAAATCCACAAGTAGTGGAAAACTTTAAAGGCAATCAATTTATACGATTGAAGATAAACAAAAAAGATCAGATAGATCAATATGGAAAAGATGTGGTGGTAGTGTGGAATCAATTTGATCCTAAAGAAGCTAGTAGTAAAAGCGATAGTAGTTCTACGGAGCTACCTTTTTAACAACAGAGAGTGTCCGCAATAATTTTATTATTATAAATTAATGGTTTATGTGATTTATTGAGAATTTGTTTGGGTTGCGGCACTCTTTTTTTAATTAAAAAAATGAAAAAAGTTAAAGATACAAATGATGAATACCACGCACATGATTCTATAAGTGCGTCTGGATTAAAAATTATTTTTAAAAAATCTGTATATCATTATTTAAATCAAGAAACTTTTACATCTCCAGCTATGAATTTTGGTAGTGCGGTTCATGAAGCGTTGCTAGAAAATAATACAGATAACATTTTCACCCTTCCAGAACTTAACCTTAGAACTAAAATAGGGCGTCAAGAAAGGGATATGTTAATAAAAGAACATAAAGATAAAATAGTTATAAGTCAAGCTGAAAATGAAAACTTAAGAAAGATATTAGCTAACTATAGGAAAAATAGTTTGGCAATGAATATACTAAGTAGCTTAAAAGAAAGGGAAATGTCTTATTATGGATCTATTGATAATGTAGATTGTAGGATACGACCAGATGGGCTTAATCATCATCAGATTGTTGACATTAAAACTTGTCAAGACCCATCACCTAGAGCATTTAAAAATGCTATATACAAATATGCTTATCATTTGCAAGGTTGTTTTTATAGCGAAGCCTTAGGATTTGATCCAGCCACCTTTCGTTTCATCGCCATAGCCAACAAATATCCATTTAATATAGAGGTTTATGGTATGAGTGAGGATATGATATGTTATGGTCAGCAAGCGTGGAGATCTGCCTTTGAGCAATGGAAAATATATGTCAATGAAAATAAAATTTTAGGATATATATGGGAAGAAATAAATGATGATGGAAGTTTAATAGTATGATAGAAGTAAATAGAAAACTTGCGGAAGAACTTATTAGGCGTTATAGCCCTATAGAAAAGAAGGATTTACAGTTATTAGGGTTTAATGAGGTTTCATTAGATGTTAATAAATATCAGCATATTGATGGTGAAGTAACTTTTAAAACCAAAACAATAGAAACTACCATATCTGTAGATATTAAAGATAGAAAATCCATTAAAAGAGGATTACCTAAAAATGACACTTACTTATGGGTAGAATTAATTAATGGATATGGTTTTAAAGGATGGTTATATGGTAAGGCAGATTTTATTGCTTTTAAACAAAAAGACCATTGGTTATTTATATGGCGAAAAGATCTAGTAAATCTTGTGGCTAAGAAAGTTAAAAAAGTTTATGTAGATAATTTTCCTTTATATCAATTAAAAAATAGACCTGGAACTAAAGATGTAATTACATTAATAAACAGAAAAGATATTAAAGGAATAATAATCCCTAGAAAATTATGACATTAAATGATTTAACAGCACATGAAAAACGCACATTATATGGTACTTACCATACAAATAAAAGAATAAAAATGCAGATAGATAAATTGATGCACCAGATGGCAATTCTTGAATGTAATACTGGAATAGACACTACAGAGAAAGAAAGAAAACAAACTATAAAAGAACAAATGATACTTTTAAAAAAGATAAAAGAGTTAGATCCGATAAAATATGACATATTAAAAAAAGTATTATGACACAAAAAGAATTTGAAAAAATAGTAGAAGAACTAGATAAATTATCTAAAAATGAAATGCTAAAAAAAAGACCAGAATACACATTAAGCGATTCTGATATTTTAGCTAATTTTAAAAACACCGCAGAAAGATTAGGCATAAGTGAGTTAAAGGTTTTCGGTACGTTTTTGGATAAGCAGGTTTCATCGGTATTCAGTCATATTTCAAATGCTAATTTACCAGAGGCAGAAAAAATAGAAAGTAGGTTTGCAGATATTATTAATTATTCCTATCTGGGATTGGCATTATTTAGAGAAAGGAAAGGAAAACAAAAAAAATGACAATTTTAGATTTATTTAGTGGTATAGGGGGGTTTTCATTAGCATTAAAAAGAGTTTATAAAAAAAAAATTTTACATTTAAATAGTGATATAGATAAATATGCTAATGATGTGTATAAATATCATTTTAAAGAATCAATAAATTATGGCTCAATTAAAAATATTCAACCAAAAAAACTCCCAAAAATTGACATTATCACATTTGGAAGTCCTTGCCAAGACTTTAGTATGGCTGGAAAAAGAAAAGGACTGGATGGACAAAGATCAAGTCTTATCATTGAAGCAATTAGGCTTATCAAACAATGCAAACCAGATTTTTTTATCTGGGAAAATGTTAAAGGAACTTTCTCCTCAAACTCTGGCGAAGATTTTGCGGCAATCCTCCAAGCGTTTAATGACATTGGGGGTTATAGACTTGAATGGCAACTGCTTAATACAAAGTGGTTTTTACCCCAAAATAGAGAGAGAATCTACCTTGTTGGATTACTTGGAAAAGGAAGTGGACAGCAAGTATTTCCTATCACAGAAAATGGCATCTTATTTAATAAAAAGATCAGGAACAAAACAAGGCAAACAACAAGTAAGCAAAATAGACATACACGAACAATAAGAGGAGGAATACACAAAATGGGAAATGACGATTCATATATAAAAGTTAAGGGTGGTTTGCAAAAAAATGCAGCATCAATGATAAATCTATCTCCCTCACTTACTTCTGCTATGGGAATGGGCGGAGGACATACCCCAATTATACAAATTAAAACAAACACAAAAAAAGGATATGAAATAGCAAAAAAAGGAGATACTATAAATTTTCAAAATCCAAAATCTAAAACAAGGAGAGGTAGGATAGGAAAAGGAATAGCTCAAACCTTAGACACCTCATCAAGTCAATATATAGTATCTGATAAAATTAGAAGATTAACTCCTTTAGAATGTGAAAGGCTACAAGGTTTCCCTGATAACTGGACTAAATATGGAACTAAAGGTTTAATATCAGATACACAAAGATATAAGATGTGCGGAAACGCAGTTACTGTAGATGTGGTAGAAGCAATATTTAAAAAAATTTTATTATAATATAAGAAACAATAACAATGATTAAAAAAATTATAAATATTTTAGCAATTACTTTAGTGTGTTTAATAACATTTCAAGAATATGGCAAATACAAACAAAACCAAAGGATCAAATTACGAGAGACAGATCCGACTAGAGTACAGGGCTATGGGTTGGATTAATTGTGAGACTTCCAGGTATAAATCTAAATACCTAGATGACAACAAAATAGATCTTACCGATACTAACCCCTTTTCAATACAAACTAAATGCACCTTAAAAAGTCCATCTTATCCTAAAATCTTTAAAGAAATATTAGACATAAAAGGAAATTATAAATTAATCTACCACAAAAAACCTAGAGATAACGAATATGTTATTATTCAAAAATCAGATTTTCATGAACTATTAGATATGTTGATAAAAAACCACATTATAGATCCAAAATAAAACCCCTTAATTTTACAAATTTAAACTATTATTAATAATAATGTATAATATATTGTATTTGTGATTTAAATATATTACTATTGTGTATGAAAAATTTAACAAACAAGAGTTTAGAGTTCTCGGATTTAAAAAAACTTTTACTTAAAAAAAACCTACTTTCCTTTAACAGGAAAATAAAAAAAGCTCATGTGCGAGATATGGCAAATAGCATAATGAACTGTGGGTTACTGCGTGATCCAATTATTGGAGATGTTTCTTCTTTTGACCATAGAAGAAAATATGTTATTATAGATGGTCAAAATTTAGCTCAAGCTATTATTAATCTTGGATATAATAATAAACAACCTATCCAATGTAAAATAAAAGTATATGAGAATAAAGCTCAACTAATTTATGATATTTCCACACTTAATACTGTTCAAAAAAGATGGACCGATACCGATTTTCTTTTAGCATGGTTTAATTATGGGAAAGATAATCTTGAACATTGGACTAATTATGCTTATTTACATAGACAAAAATATGATATTTTCCCTAAACTTTCTTTAGGAAATATCATATCAATTTATACTAATAAGAAAAGAGCATTTAAGCAAGGAAAATTAAAGTTTTTTAATAGAGAATTTAGTGATAAACTTGTGCAAACAGCTTATTTATTAAAAGACAAGTATAACAAACCAGCACACACTATTTCTGGATTAATTTATTGGGCTATTCCCAATAAAGAAAATGTTGATTTTATTAAATTAAATTCAAGAATTAAAACCGCATTACGAAACAATGAAGATAAATATTGTAATGGTAGGGATGATTTTAAAGAATTTATAAACAAAATCTATACAAGAGTTTAATTAACTTTTAAGCGATTAATTATGAAAAATGATAGTTATAACCAAGCGAGAGAGAAAGCTCGTAGAACACGCCTTAAAAAACGAATAGAAATGCTTAAAACTCCTTTTGAGTTAAAGCAAGAAAAAAACTATAGTGCTATGAGTGTGGAGGAGTTAATGAAAACAATGAAAAGCACTTTAGATGATTTGAACAAATATCTTAAAAAATGACTGGTATAAGCTATTATACCTTTAAAAATTTATTTGACAAATTTGGTGAGTTTCAAATTAGCAATACAGCAAACCAAAAATCTTTTTGTATCCATTTTTGGTTAGGAGATAAGGTAGATAGAAAAAAACTCAATGAAATCTTATTAGAAGATGGGTATATGGCAAATGAAATTTGGGTAGATTTGGATGAAGATAGATTAGATCTGTATTATTATGAGGTCTGGTATAAACACGACTATAACGAAAGTCAAACAAATGTGGTTAATTAGATATTTAGCTAAAAAGTTTCTTAAAATAAAACTTTGTAAAAAATGTAAAAACAGAGTTATTATGAAAGGAACAATGTGTAAATTTTGTAAATATAAAATGTTATGAATATAAAAGAAATGATTAAATCAGTATTATTTTTAATTTTATTGATTATGGTAACTTGGTTTGCGTTGGTAACTAATTTTGGATTTTAATTATGGAAATATCTGAATATTTAATTAAAAGATTTTTAGATTCTTGTTCCCATCATAAACATGATTTAAGCCATAGAAGAAAAATTATAGATATTTATTTAGAACAAATAACTGTAGTAAATGAATTTATAAAGATAGAAGATAAGAGTTTAAAGAATCTTGAAAAAAATTAATCTTCTGGCTTAAACTCATAGAAACTTGTGTTCTGTGAAACATTAGAAGTGGTTGTTAATTCACTTTGAGCTGGTGTATGAGTTATTAATTTATATCTATTTTTTTTAACATCTAAAGACAATCTATCAATAGCTAATCTATTATTTATACTTTGAACTGTGGTAAAATCTAATTGTGGCAAAGTTAGCATGTCTATGGGATCTAAAAATCCATCACTACTTTTTATTTTTCTTACTGTTCCCTCAAACCTATCGTTGTTGGTTGCAAGATCATTCAATCTTTTTAATCCCATAAGAACTTCTAAGGTCCAATTACCAGACAAATCAAAATCTGTAAAATGCGTAATAGCATCTAAGTTAGAGTCCACTAAACAATTTATATAAGCATTGTCTCCAATTTCACCAAACCTATTTTCAAAAGCTGGAATTACGCCACTATTATTTTTGATGGTGGCTTTAGTTACCTGAACAGTTGTAGAATAAAACTCTTGTTCGGAAGCAACGGTTAGTTTAACATCATCAAAATACATTCTAAAGCTAGCATTTTGATTAGCCGCTTCGTTTGATTTATAAAAGTCTATAGTTATAGTAGAATCACTTAAATTATCAGGTAGTGTTGTTTCATAATTGTAAGACTGCCATTGATCTTGAATAGCACCAATAGTAGAATTAACAGTTGAGTCAGAGGTCCATCTTGCATTTGCTTCATCCCAATAATATGAAGCAATCTTTAATCTCCATCGTATAGTGTAAGCTAAAAGCCCAGAATTATCTGGATCATCAGCAAGAGCTGCAAAGCTAAATTTTATTTGTGATCCACTTGGATTAAGTAAATTCTCTGTATTTCCTGTTGCGTTTGTAAACATTGGAGATGCTGGAACACTTGACGAAATACCAACCGACAACATCGCATAACTACCACCATAAAAAGTAGGGGGATAATATGTAACTGCAGTTCCCGTATTAACAGACGTTGAATTTACAACATATTCACCAGCAGCATTATCAGAGGCAGACGAAGCTCCACTTACTCCAGTCCAATCTGTCGGAATAAAACCCCAAGTTGGAGCTGGAGAAGCACCTTTGCTTCCCACACTTTCAAAACCCCCATTATCAAACTCATTTCTATTCATATCTTTTACCCTCACATGAGTTTTGTTTCTAACACATGGTCTTTTAATTATTTTTATTAGATCGTTATTCATTGGTTGTAAAGTATCAGCATCCTCTGTGCTGTTAATACTTTTAACAGGATCTACAATAGAAAAAGTGTTTTCACTGCCACCAGTTGTATTATAAGTAATAAAGTTTTTTCCTGTTCCATTAAAGGTAGATAACGCTAAAGCATCTAAAGAGATTATAGTCCATTGACCATTTTGTTGAAAGATCCTGCAATTAAACATTTGAAGTAGAGACTCTAATATAGTCTTACAATTTACAGCATTACCATTTTCATCATTCATAGCTTCCTTACTCATAATATAAGTTTGAGCAAAAGGGTTTCCGTTAGATCCAGCACTACTAGGTTTTATGCGACACAAAAATTTGTATCCAAAATCTAAAGAGTTACCAGATGTTCCACTTGGATCTTCTACATTAATTTGTCTTAAACATTCTCTAAGTGCCTCAAATGCTGTAGGTGTTTCGGTAGCTAGTTCATAATTAAATCCATCTATAGTAGAAATAAGATCTGCTGCATAAAAAGAAATCTTATATGGAAATACTTTTAGTGGTCTTTGGTATTCATCTTGGACCACAAAACCAACCCAATAAGGCTTCATAATTCTATAATTTTCACCAGTAGTGAAAATATCAGAATCTAGTGTTAATTCATTATTAGTTACTGTGGTTATATAAGCATAAGTTCCGTCAGTAATATTCATAGCAGAATCACCTATAGAAACAAGACCGCTTCCATCTCCAAAAACACCACTAGAATCAACTAATTTATTTGATGTAGTGGATGTGGTTGTTCCAGAATCTATTGCATATTCTACTCTTATTTTCCATTGTCTATCATAATCTGGATTCATAAAAGAAATTGCGTCAGCATCCCAAGTATAATAACTTTGGTCCTCCCAATTTCCTACATTTTCATCCTGCCACTCTAAAGAACCATATTCACTTTTAACAAAGAGCTCTATCTTACAACTACTTCCAATAATAGGTTTAAAATAATCATCATCACTTTGCCATTCAATATTTAATGGATCTTCTCCCATAATAATATTATCATAAGTTATTCCAGAATAACCATCTTTAGAAATAACTAAACGCCACCAGTTTAAATCATCATCTTTAAAAGGAATCACATATTTATCTCCATACGCCATCTTAATTCATTATTCTATTTTTAAAATTATCTGCCCGATTCAAAGCTAACACAAGATCTTGACCTCTTAAAATAAATTCACCCCTATTTGCTCCCATACCACCTAACTTATCTAAAGGAACTACAGCTTCTGGACCCGCCTCACCTATCAAGGCAAGTGTAGGACCTGTAACAATCCCTCCTTTTGCCATTGCAGGAACAGCTATAGCTTCTCCCGCACTTCCACTAGAAGCCATTTTCTTTTTACTAGAAGATATTTGAGCACCTAGAGCAACAAGTAAAGCACCAGCTGCAACTAACGCAATAGCTTGTGGTGGAGTGGGTGGTTGAGCTAATAAGGTTGCAAAGATTAATTCTGCTATTCCAAACTGAATAAATTGTTTTCCAATGTCTTGCATAAAACCACCAATCATTCCTTTAAAAGCATCCATCACATTTCCGCCTGTAGCTATAGTTTGAGCTAACCCAGCTATCATATCAGACACACCAGATTGTATTGTAGAATTAAACTGGGCGTTCATAGAAGCCATCCTTTTATTTCTCTCATCCGCTGCCATATACATATCTCTAGTCATCAATTCAAACTCATCTTTAGGATCTTCTTTTCCACCCTTACCATCTACGCCTTCGGTTTTGGCTTTTTCCGCAGCTTTATTTATTGCATCAGTAATACTTTGTGGAATTTCAAATCCTAGTTCTTTTGCTTTTTCTAATACCCATCCTTTAATAGTTTCTATTCCATCACTTAACGCCCCTTTTATTCCTTCTACAGAAACTTTTTCCATCTTGTTTTCCATTACCCTCTTATATCCCTCTGTAAAATTATCTGCTAATGATTCACCCTGTTTTTTCCACATATCAGCATAGGTTTTTCCAATAGATTGAAAATCATCTAAAGCACCAGTTAATGTGTCTTTCATTATATCCCCTACATCATCCCAATTACCAGTAAGGATTGCAACTATAGCATTTCCAACTCCTTTAAAAACACCTAAAATCAAACTACCTGCTTTTTTAAACATTTCCCAGACTCCAGTTGCCGCTATAACTGCGGCATCAACTATGCTTAATATAGTGGTTCTAATTAATTCAAAACCTAATCTTACCACTAAAGAATTATTATATAGATTAATAAATTCATTTATGACTTGAACAATAAATCCTAGAATAGCATTAAAATTTTTATAGACTACTGTTCCTAAAGTAATTATACCAGCAATAATTAATCCTACTGGAGATAAAACCATTCCTAGTGCGGCAATTACTGGACCAGCTGCCATTGCTATTCCCGCTAAAGCAATAGCTAAAATCTTCATTTCACCTGGTAGGTTTCTAAATTTCTCAATTATATCTCCAAAAAACTTAATAACTTTCTTAATTACTGGAATAACTATGTTACCTATTTCTTCTGCAAACTCTGTAAACTGACCCCCTAATCTACGCATCTGATTAGCGAAACTACCAGAGGTTCTAAGGGCATCCCCTTGAGCATCTGATGTACCCGCAATAATAAGATTCAATCTTGCTTGTGCTTTTTGTGCTTCTGTAGCCGATTTTGCACCACCCTGAATCCCCATATTTAATAATTCTTGATCCAATCCAGCTTGGTTAATTATCACACCATATTGTCTCATGGTTTCATGATTACCTACAATAGCAGATTGAAGGGCAGCAAGAGTCTCTGGCTCACTCATATTATTAAATGAAGCTAAGTCCATAGTAAGACCCGTTAGTGCTTTAGACATCTCCAAACCTTCTTCTCTAGCAAACCCCAAAGGAACAAAAGTATCCTGGAAAGTACCCATGTATTTTCTAAGATCTGTAGTAGATCTTCCTAATGAACCTGCGGTAGCTTGAACAAAATCTTCTGCCTCTCCTGAAAGGTCTTTAAATACAGCGGTGAATTTTGAGGCAGTTTCTTCGGCATCAGAGGCAGCTGTAATAAAACTTTTTCCCATCAAAGCTAGAGGGGCTGTTATACCCAGCGTCATCATACCCCCTAAGTTTCTTAGCTTACCACCCAAACCACTTAACCTGGCGGAAAACTTAGATAACGAACCCTCTGATTTTTTTATTGCTGACTGAAAGCCAGAAGCATCACCATCAAACCTAAAATGTAAAGTCTCTTGCGGCATTATATTTTTTAATTACAAATATAATATTTATTTCACTTCTTTAAATTTACCCTGTGATTGTAATTTTTCTACCTCATCTTTAAATTTTATCATCTCCTCATGTGTATAAACTTTTCTTTTCTCTTTTAAATGTAAGGTGTCTTGGGGTAATTTGAATAATTGCTGTGGTTTTTTAGATTGGCTTTTCTTTGTTATGTTCATATTATAAACCATACAGGCGAGATACCTGGTTTGTTCCCAATGTAAATTGTTTTTAATATGAAAGTTCTCTGAAAGTAAATAACATTCTTTGAATGTATAAGCCCAAAAGTCTTTTGGCTGAATCCCTATTTGACCAATATAATAATCTAATAAATCATCCCACCCTAACTCTTTTGATTTTTTTTTTGAGTTTGTCTCTGCATACCAGCATTTAATTGATTACCCAAAATTTTTGTTTCTGTCATTGTAGCCATCACCTCTTGAAATTGATCTTGATTCATCTCACTCAACCAATTTCCCACAGAAAACTTATTATAAGTTATCTCATTTCCTTCTTCTTGGTCATAAGCCATCATTCCACAATAGATAATAGCCCTAACACTAGATAGTGCCATCTCATTATTAAATACCTTATCTAAGTCTTGTAATCCTACTTTTAGTTCTTCGGTTAAAGAAGCCCAAAAATTCATTGAAAAATGGAGAGTTCTCTTTTTTCCCCCCAATTTCAACGAATAATATCCTCGTTTTCTATTCATACTTTAAATTTAATTAAAGTAGATGAATAAAAAAAATATATACTACTATCTAGTAGCTGTGGTAATTGCACCACTTATAGTTAATGAACCAGAATATGTTGCTGGACTTTCAGCCTCACCACTATATTCAAGACTATTTACAAAGCATTTTGCTGTATAGTATTTATCTCCAGTAGTTGCTGTTCCCCATGATACATACAAATGAGATCTACCATTAGAAGATCCAATTATATAATCTATAAACTGGTCAGAATTAAAACTATCTGAATAATCCACTAACCCATCAAAACTCACTTCTCCTGATCTCACGCCTGCAATATGTTCTGCATAACCCCCAGAATCTTTACTGGTGCTTTCTGGTAAATCAAGACTTAGTGATATACTTGAACTCGTGGCATGTCCGATAGTAGTGTAACTAGAACCATCGTCTGTGGACATCTGGAGCAAAAGTTTTGTTCCATTAAAAATTCCCGCTGTTGCCATTTTAAAAAAATTTAATTGTTAAATAATAATCAAAGATAAGAAAGAAATTGTAAAATATTTTTTACTAACTAACAGTCATCACAGTCTTTATATTCATCTGTGGTTTTAAGATATTCATAGATTTGAATAGCATATCCTTTAGCTGACTTCTTTAAATCCAATTCACAATTACCACCAAATTGGTCTAAAATTGTATTGTTGTTTCTACAGTTTTCATCTTTGTAAACATCAAAATAATACTTGCAATAAGTTTCTTTAACTAGATTTTCTTTAGGGTCAATATAACTTTGAAAATCTATATTAATAGTTCTTAATCTGATATAACATCCCGCCACATCAATTTGTCCTTTAATCTTATATGTTCCTGTTAGTGCCATGATATTTTTTACAAATATATTATATTTCTTTTAAAGGTTCTACAATTACCTTACCATTTTCATCTGTCCATTTAGTATCTAACATATGTTGGTCTTGTCTTTCGCCTACTACCATCCAAGAAACGGTTGCAGTAGATGAGCTATTTTGACATTCAATAGTCAAAATATTTCCTTCTACTTTTCCTTTTACGGCATCCCAATTTGTTTCATTTGATGTGAAACATTGGATATTAGTATTTAATAAAACAAATGTTCCTTCACTCATACCAGCTTCTGTGTCTATGTTTATAGTAGCGGTACCACCAACCAAATCTACCGTTCCCCTGTATATCAAATCCGCCTGTGGTCCTTCTATAAATGAATGTATTAAATGGTGTGTGTCTTTTTTATCTTCTAATGGATGGTCTATTTTAAATGAACCACTACCTTTTGATAATGCACCAGTAACACTTAAATCATCTGAAAAAGCCGCACTACCACCAGAATTAAGTTGTAATACTTTGGTTGTAGTATTAGTCCAAAATGTCATAGCATTAGTAGTTTTTAATAACAGATTTGAGCTAGCTGCTCCATTAGTTATGTTTAAATTTCCAGTGCCATTTTCTATATAGCTTTGACTACCTTGATGTGATATTTTTAAATCTTGGCTATCTCCCCAACAAGCAACACTATCATCTGGGAATGTAGTATAACAAAGCCCGCCACTTGCTGCTATGCTACCATCTAAGAAGAAATATATTCTTGCACCACCAGCCCCATTATCATTTTGAAAGATCATATCACCATCTGTCCCGTTGTTTTGTAATGTAAGGTTTGTTCCATCTAGTGTTAATGTACTTGTTGCTGAAGAACTAGTATCTGTTAATGTTAATAATGGTGTACCACTTGATATACCTACATTCCCTGCAAAAGTTGCATCAACTGCTTCAAAATTAAAATTACCACTACCTGCGTTTACTAATTTAAATGTTTTTGTACTTGTTGTGTTTGTTCCTAATTGAATTGTTGAACTATCTGGGAATGTCCAATCATAATTAGCAACACCAGTATCTGTAAATCTCGCTACAGGATTAGTCGTAGAAGATTGAGATGAGGTAAGCGAACCATTAGTTATAGTTACATCACCTGCTGCTGTTACCGTTCCAATATTAACTAAATTTCTACTAGAATCCATTACATAAGTTCCATTTAGTTGATATGCTGAAGCATTAACTAAAGAAAAATGACCAGTACCAGATGAAGCAGTAACATCACCTGCAAAAGTCCAATCCCCAGTAGATGACATTGTAGCTCTTTCACTACCACCACCTTTAAAACTAATACCATATCCGCTTTCTCCACCTATCACCATAGCATTACCAACACTATTTCCAGCACCACTAGTCCAACTTAAAACACCAACACCAGAACTTGATAAATAAACTGTATTGTGAAAATAAGATACTGTACCATCTATATGCATAGCCAAAGCACCAACACCACTACCAGTTCTAAAGTTTATTGTTTCTCCGTCACCATGTGCCCAAAACTCCAATTCACCACTAGATAAAAGATGTATAACACCTAACTCAGAACCATTGTTTAATCGCATATGTTGGTTTGTAGTTGTTATATTTAAAGCAGCTGTTGCATCGGGAGCACCACCTAAACCTAATCTTGTTCCTTGAATAGTACCTGCAAAAGTTGCGTCTCCTCCAACATTTAAAGTTGTTGAAATATGAGCATTTCCAGTAACTTGTAATTTATAACTTGCATTACTAGTACCTCCTATGTGTACATTTTGATTTGTATAATCAATATGCATTGCATATTGCCCACCTGCTTGTAGTCTTGTAGGAATATTAGCTTCACCACCAAAAATTACTGTAGCAGAATTATAATAACAAACTCCTTTTGTTGCTCCACCATATTGTAATAATAATCCCCCATAATTTCCTGAACTTGGATTTGATGTAAACGCCCAAGGATTTGAACCACTATTAACAGTTACTCCACCTGTAACTGTTACATCACCTGCAAAAGTTGCGTTTACACCTGAATCTAATGTTAAAGAGGCACTACCATTACTTGTAGCAAATGTCATAATATTACTACTATGGTTGTAAACTATACCACCAACTGTAGCTGATGCTGCATCTCCAAAATAAATAGATGAATAAGTGGTACCAATAATACCTAAAGCCGCTTCCCCGCTATTTTCAATAGCAAGGTCTATTACACTATAACTACTTGGACTTACAGCTCCACCTGCTCCTTGAATGTGAAGTTTAACCGCTGGTGTAGTGTCTCCGATACCAACATTTCCAGTTTTTGTAATTCTCATACGTTCATTTGCGGTAGAATTATTGGCATCATTAGTGTAAAATCTTATATAAGAATCTGCAGAGGCTCCTGTTAAAGTAATACCTGCTTGAGATTTTGAAGTATTTATAAATGTTCCTGTGTTTGGGTCTCTTTGAGTATTTAATTGTAAATTAGTGCCATCAAAATCTACAAAACCACCATCAGTAGTACCACCTAATAATAACTCCCCTGCACTTTCACTACCTTCTCTTCTTATAGTAGTATCTCCATTTACTTCTAATTTTGTATTTGGTGCAGAATCTCCAATTCCAACATTGCCTCCTAAAGGATTTAAAGCTATAGGAAAAGCACTACCTGTTCCAGTTGTTTGCCTTCCTTGTAACCAAGATGTATTTGCATTATCTACTCCTGTTGCTAAAATAACAGTATTACCACTATTTCTAAATATAGCTGAAGTGGATGCACCTGGTACTGCATCTAAAGCTGGGATTGCGGTATTACCTGAAGTATTTACATCTAAGTGAGCTAAAGGAGCAGGAGCTCCAATACCAAGTTCTCCAGTACTTTTTAAAGTCATTCTCTGATATTGTGTTTGAGCAGGAGTTGCATGAGTGTGGAAAAATGAAAAATTAATATCATCGGGTTGCATAATTATTCCAAATCCATCTGTACTTGCTGTTATAGCTTCATAAGTTCCTGATGTATTTACAAAAGTATTAACACCAAACAGCGCTTCATTATTAGTTTGATAAGCAGAAAAAACTCCATTTCTACCTATTTGTAAAGTATCCCAATGTTCACCACCACTAACATAAGTTGTTGGAGGTGTAGCATTAATACCAACATTTCCGCTATCTAATATTGTAACTTTTGTACTACCATCAACTTGAAATTTAATTGTTGAGTTGTCTGTACTATCATCAGGGTCAGAACTTAATATAAAATCAGCAGTATTTTGTTCTAAAGCACTTCTATTTGAATTATCTGTTAATGAAATATTAGCACCTGCATCGGTACTTGTGAACGTTGCTACAGTGTTTGTTGTACCAGAGTTAAAACTTGAACCTCCTGTTACATCAATTCCACCAGCATTAATACTAATACCAGAAGATAAATTTTGGAAATATCCCTGAGTTTCAGACATATAGAATTTTCTACTACCATTTACAGCAAAACCAAGTTGATGGTCGCCTGGAAAATATATACCAGTATTAGTGTCTCCAGTATTACCTATTGATGGAGCACTTACGCTACCATCAGGTAAAGCTAATACCCCTGCAAATGTTGCACCAGCACTTGATGATATTGCACCTGCTAAATAAAATAGTCCACTACCTGTAAAATTGTAATAACTTCCAACAAACTCCATAGGTATTGCTGTATCAACAGCATCATTAACAGCATTTAATCTTAAAGCAGCTCCACTATAGGTTGTTGTAAAATTAACATTAGTAGTGAGATTAACATGAAATCTTGCTAATGGTGCAATCGCAATTCCAACATTTGTATCAAACCTTATAGAACCTGCCCCTTCATTATCTGAAAATCTTAAATCTGCACCACTTCCATATATATCCCATTTGCCAGTACCACTACCTCCATACATTCTAACATAATCTCCACTTGAAGAGCTTTGTCCTGTAATAATTCCTGAAAAAGTTCCATAGCCTGTGGTTATTGTACCAGCTCCTGGAATTACTTGTAATACAGTGGCAGCCGCAGTTGATTGAAAATAATAATCATTTGATTTAAATACCAACGCACCCTCTCCATGTTCTTCTATATATGAATTGCTACCTGCTTGATGATAAATTTTTAAATCTCCACCACCACCAAACTCTAATTTTTTATCATCCGCTAATAACACAGCTGCAGCAAAACTTGCGTTGTTTGAATGGTCCATTGTAAGACCTGCTGAATTAACACCTATTTCTAAAACAGCACTTGATGCTGTATCAGCAGTAGGTATTCTAAATTGTATTAAGCCATCTGCTAAAGTTCCTTTATAATCTTCAAGTTGTAATCTTGTTATTCTATTTGTTGTATTTTGACCTCTTAATCTTAATATTGCATTATTACTAGCTCCTTGATCTGTACGCATAGCCACTTCACCTGTAAAAGTTGCATCCTGTGATGAATCTATGGTAAGAGCATCTTCATTATTTGTTTTTATTTTAAAAGTATTATCAGAAGGAAAACCAAAGAATGTTGTTAAATTTCCTGTATGATATATATATTCTGGAATTATTAAATCTGCACCCACTGTTACATTACCTGTAGTACTTATAGAAGCATCCACATATACAGCACCATATATATCCATTGTTTGGCTTACTCTAACATCACCAGTAACACTTAATTCGTATCCAGATGTTATCCCCCCATTTACACCTACTGCTCCTGCAAATGTTGCATTACCAGAAACCCCCATAGTACCATTAACATCTAACCCATATGAAGGACTTGTGTCATTTATACCAACATAAGCATTGTTGCTTCCATCACCAATAGTAATGCTTGCACTACCACCACCTAAAAGATTTGTTTTGTTGTTAGTAACAGTTGAACCCAATGTAGTGTATAATGCGTCTTGGTCAATATCTAAATACTCAACTCCACCAACATAAATTTGGAATCTATCAGCCGACTGTTCAAATAAATATGTGTCAGAAGCAAGATATAATTTTTTTGTTGTAGCTAATGTTACATCTCCTGCTACGGTTGCGTTATCATTTGTGTCAAATTGTAAAGGTGTTGTTGAATCTGTTTCATTTCTAATTGCAAACCCAGTATTATTAGCTCCATGTGTTCCAACCATCATTGAATAGGTTTCACCACCTGAGCCTGTATTGGTAATTCTTATTCTAGCGTGAGACTGGTCGCTAGAACTAACATTAATTCCATAAGCATAAGTTCCATCAGTTGTAACTAAAAGTCTTTTATTAGCTGATACCGCACCTGCAAAGGTTGCGTTTTGAGAAGCATCTAATGTAAGAGCAATTGCTCCTCCTGAATTAAGAAGCATTTGGCTATTAGCATGTCCTGCATTAAGAGTTAAATCATCTGTACCAGCATCATACCAAATACCACCATTATAATCTGAAAATTTAAAACCACTTGTGTAATCACCAGCATAATATGTTTGTATTTTATGATAGGTTTCTGCACCTGCAAAAGTAGCGGCACCCGTACTTCCATTAATGGTTAGTCTATCTACAGTATTAGTTTGTAATACCAAATCTCTACTGCTAGAATTATGTCCCACATACATAGCTGTTCCATCTAAAGCAATAATGCCAACGTATCCACTTCCATTTATTCTTATTTGTCCTCTACCCCCCGCATGTGGTGTGATGTCTGCCCCATGATTTATTATTAAAGGATAGTAAGCAGAATCACCTGAAATTGTTGTCGTTTCTCCATTAAAAGTTGCATTATTATTTGATATATCTATTTCAAACGCTTGCTCTGAAGTGGATTGATTATAAATATAAAAATCATTATCACTTTTAATTCCCACATCCCACATATTAGCATTACCATTTGTTCTAAAACGTATAGTACCATAATTATCTGTATAAGCATCTATATTAAAAGCAACCCCACCAGAAGGTGTATTAAATGTATTAATAGCATTAAATATTGCAGAACCTGTCATTGTACCACCAGCAAGTGGAAGGTAAGCACCACCCGTAGAAGGTGCTGCACCTATGTATGATAATAGGTTAGCACCGCTAACATATTTAACTAACCCACTATCAGACATTAAAAACTTATCAGTATCGCTACCAATTTCAGCTATAGTGGAAACCTTTAATGAACCTGCGAAGGTTGCATTACCATTATTTGTTTCAAAATTTAAAACATTAACACTTGCTGTTTCTTCACGCAAAAATAAATCCCCTTGATTTCCACTATTTAAATCACCCCTATTTGTTATCCATCGCCATTCTGTGTCTGGACCTTTTAAAGCCAGATAAACATTATTACCATTTACACTTGGTGATTCAATTAAAAATCTTGCTTGTCCAGATGAAGGCAGAACCTTTACCACCTCACCAGCCACACCAAAGGTTGTAGTTCCATCACTAGATATTGACATTCTCACACTACCACCATCTGAAATAGATAGTGTACTATCAGAACCAGTGCCTATTTCAAAGTTATTATAAGATGTTGTACTAAAAGCAATACCCGAACTTGCTCCTTTTATTTCTAATACTTTTGCATATCCAATAGTTGATGAAGGAGTTGTTACGCCTAACCCTAAATTCCCATTAGTTAATAAATTCATTAAATCAGAATAAGTTGTTCCATCGCTAGATGCTATTGTTCCCCATTGAAATAACTGATTTGTTGCACCAATATCAGACGGTCCATATTGTCGCATACCATAACTTGCGTTTACCCCAAAACCAATTCTACTATTGCTGTTTGTTCTAATATTTAATACTTGCGAATTTGTACTTGTAACACCTAAGTCCAAAACACTTTGTGGGGATGTGTTGTTAATTCCAATCTTAGCACTATCTTCATATAATATAGAATCAGTAATCGTATTTGCATCACTCCATTTAGATAAATAATTTGCATTTCCGCTACCATCCACACCAGCAATTTCACTTAATGTTTTCCAGTCGGTAGCTGTACCTGTAGATGTTAAAACTTGATTACTTGTACCAGCACTATCATTTGAATCGTACATAGCACCAGTAACTTTTAAATATCCCGTAACGCTTAATCCACTAGATGTAAATAAACCCCTTTGAGTTCCAGAAATACTGATTCCTATT
>VTLG01005916.1_pt1 | contig 31827 bp, 48 predicted proteins | sample 4694571 | NCBI WGS metagenome assembly VTLG01 (sample SAMN12604809, study PRJNA352737) | marine metagenome | biome: ENVO:00000447; feature: ENVO:00000209|ENVO:00000569|ENVO:01000036; material: ENVO:00002151; isolation source: viral sequences binned using virsorter ...
CCATTCATGTATCGTTTAGCTTTTTTCTCTGCTTTTTGTAATGTATCTGCTTCAATAGTGAATTTCAAAATATCAGCATTGTATTTTCCAACAGTAAAAACTGTATATGTTCTCATTTCGATTCCTCCATTTTTTTTATTATTTTTTTTGCTTGCTCTATGTGCCAGCATTTACCTACATATTTGTAACCTTTACAGTCACATGAATACACATCATTTAATATAATCTTAACCATGTGTTCAACACTTGGGTCAGACTTTGATGGAATCATTATAAAATCGTGTGGTAACATATCTAATTTCATAGTCCTAACTCCTTTAATTTTTTATCTATCTCTGTTCTTGATTCTTCTGATAATTCATCAAAGTAATCCATAAGAATATCATATACAATTATATATTTATCAAGACCCAAATATTCCATAACTTCTTGCTCATAACCCTCACATACTTGTTCTACTAACATGTCGGTATCATCTGATACTACTTCCCATGCTTCATCGTAATCAATTTCTCTCATATCATATGAATACTTATCTCATATAAAAGCCTTACTAGAACTGAGGTTCTAGTAACACTTAAGTACTAATATGATAATAGTATGTTAGGATAAGCACATGAATAAACATGAGTTCAAAATCACTTGGTAAGTGTCTGACACTCCCAATGAGGTTAGACTTACTACGTTAGCTTCGGCTTCTGTTAAGTCTTCCCACGCCATGTTTTATTTGGGCAAAAAGTGTGTGATGATAGCAACAGAGAAACAGTGCCTCAACGTCTGCTAGGTTTAATTAGCCTAGAATACAGGCGTTAGTGGATAACACTAGTCAACTGTTGAGCCTTTCTATCTTTCCTATTTATTTTTTTATTTTTTTTAAGCTGCAATTAGGGGTATATAAAGGTTCTAGACCAATTCAAAAAAAAATTAAACAAGCATTCGAAGATCTAGACATTTGGATGTAAGAAATGAGCATTGAGCCATTTTTCTTCAAAACCCCATTCTTCTAAACCTGTTAGTTCTCTTATCTTTTTGTCGTCCAAGTCTACAACATAGACATATTCAGCAGAATATTCTTGATATGCCTCTTTGCATATTTGTTTGGTATCACCTAAGAAAAACTTTTTCACAGTTATACCAAGACCAGTATGACCACAGCCATTTGTACCTAAATCACTATGACCATCTGCCTCTTGCTGTCTCTGATGTTTGTTTTTGTACCAATAGACATAATTTGCGTGACCATCTGCCTCTTGCTGTCTCTGATGTTTGTTTTTGTACCAATAGACATAATTTGCGACAGTGTACTCAAGGTCATCATTTCTATTACCATTCCATTTAAGAAACTCTTGTAGTTCTGGTACTGTTGTCTCTGTGTGTCCGTCCCAGTGTTTATAGATACTAATACCCTCTAATCGTGGTTCAGTTGGGTCACCATATCTATATGGAAGTTCAACTGGAGTATCTATTCTAGACATGAACGTTATTATACTTCTTGTTCCCATAATACATAATCATTAATCTTATATAAAAGCGTTACTAGAACCATTAGTTCTAGCAAGACTTATATATCTTACTACATTGTAACAATTATGTCAAAACAGAAGTATAAACCAAAGTCTGATGAAGAGATTCTTAACTACATGAGAAGTTCTGTATCAACCTTGGTAAAATACAAAATGATTAAAGTCATAGATGAAGCAGAAATGATTTATGACTCAAGAAAACTGGAAAACGTAATCAATGATGTGACGAGGTCACCAGAATGGTTCATCAAATTCATTGAAGCTGATGAAAATAACGACTATACATTTTGGTCAAAACTTGCACTAGATGTACTTGATGAGATGAACGTAAAACCAACAAAAAGAGACATGAGGGGCATATATCAAGGACTATCGTCTATATGTATAATCATGTCAACCGACTGGTTACAACCAGATGGAAGAGCCACAAAACAATTTAAAGATTGTAAAGACGCAAAGGGTATTTGTGAGGCTGGTTATGACAGATTCGTCAAGATGAACAAAGGATTTATTTCACTGTGCAAACGGTGATCTATTTTTTTTTATACTGTTAATAATGGGTATATAAAGGTTCAGACACACATTCAAAAAAAATGCTTAATGAAAATCATTCATTAAGGCTCTTTTTTCTCGACTTTCCTCGTATTCTTCACGTTCTTCTCTACACTTTTCGATTATGTCTGGATCTACACGTTCCATTAATTCATCCATGATATCATCACATTTTTTGCATGCTTCATCAAAGTATGGTGCGTCTGATTCGTATATTGGATCACATTCTTCGTCATGATCAATCACGTTAAATGATTCTTGAAGCTGTCTTACGACACCTAGATCAATACCATTGCCTTCAATAGTGTCCAAATATACAAGGAAACGTGGGTTACTGAGATTGCAACCACCATTATTATAAACATCATAATAGATGTTTGCACCCATTGCAACCAAGTCGACATCGTTATCTTGTGCATGTCCTTCTGTTGGTATTAGTGTCTGAATTAGGTCATATTCTTCTTGATATTTACCTTTTTCAGACCAATAAGTACCCATGTATTCTGTCATACTAATAGAATAACATACTCATATAAAAGACTAACTAGAAGTTATTTTTTTATTTTTTTTATTTTATTAGACAATTAGGGGTATATAAAGGTTCTAAACAGATTACAAAAAAAATATTATTGTATTGACCAGACAGATTGACCCTTTTCCATTCTGACTTTACAAGATTCGTGATTTTTTCCATCACTTGCTGGATTTGCAGAACTATGTTCTTTGTGTTTTCCTAATGCAAAGCATTCGTTGCATGTTGCCCATGCTTGACACCATCCATGAGGACAGTTAATTTTTTTGACCCATGTGTCTATCTTTTTTATTGGATAGCCATCAGAATCTAATTTGAATTGACCATAGTCTTTCATTTCAGTTTTGTTCTTTCCACAAAAATCACAGTCTAAGACAGTTCGTCCAGTATAGAAATTTGTGCTATAACTAAATCCCATGTTAATACTATATTCATAGTGATATATAAGTCTAACTAGAACTTAACTAAGAAAGAGAAAAACCCCACACCCCAAAGAGAAAGAAGGGTATATTAAGGTTCACATCATTAGTTAAAAAAAATAGAGTTTAGTCGCTGTCATCAATCAAAGATTCAAGTTCGTAACGAACATCTTCCTCAACTGAATCACGCATTGACTCTTGGTAATCGGTAAAACCACAACGGTAAGCAGTCTCATCGACACATTTCAAAACTTGAGAAGCACAATACTCCAAAGAGCCAATCTTAACCATACCGTCCAATTCATCCAGCCAATCGTCATAATCACGTTCGTCTAGATTTTCAAGTTGTTCCTCAACTTCATTGCTGATTAAGTCTTCAAGGTTCTCATTGGTGACTTTTGCGTCTTCTTTAACAGTTAACAAGTTCATAATTATCATACACCATACTCATATATAAAACTTGATAGAACTAATCTCCATCCCATTTACTCTTTGGTGACTTTTTAGCCATCATTAAAATCAATTTAGCATTAGCATGAGCATTCTTAACAGCAATATGAAAGTTAGAACAATCCCAACAGTCACGACCAAAGTAACCAACCCATTCATCATCTGGTTTTTCACAGTATTTAAACTCTGAAGGAGGGTTATAATGACCGTATTTAGTATAAGATATTAAATCAGGTGCTAATAAATTCTCTAATGCGTCCAACATTGTCTCAAGTCTTGATACTATTTGCTCTCCAGACTTGCCATATATCCATCTTAAACCGTCCTCTTCATCAAGATACTCATAAAAAGCCCATGAGTGATTATATGAAGTATAGAGTTCAACTGAATCATTACTGTAATCATATCCCATAACAAACACTACTATACTATACTACTTAAACGTTACTAGAACTGTCATATAATTGTTGTATTTGATTCGTAAAATTATACCCATACGCCAGCCACGCACGTATTTATAGCCTTTGGTCAACTTATTTTGATACATATAGTGTCTTTATTTTTTTTTTTTTTTTTTTTTTTTTTTTTTTTGTCTTTATTTTTTTTTTTTTTTTTTTTTTTTTTTTTTTTTGAGCCCAATAGGGGTATATAAAGCTTTATTCCAAATAAGGGTATATAAGGCTTACCCCCAAAACCAGAGGTATATAAGTGTTGCTAGAACCTACCCACACAATAAGGGTATATAAAGGTTTAGGTGTGTCATAAAAAAAAGAGAAAGGCTATTGCCAATTCACGGAGATCAGTTTGATGTCCTCTATCATTACTTCCATTGCTGTCTCTTCATCGATGTTTTTAAGTCTCATGAGTTTTTCTACGCCTTCGAGTATTCTTTGCTCGATTGCCTCATGCTCTGTTTCCCACTCTGGGTCTTCATCGATTTCATTACATATGTCCAATATGTTTTGTTTCACACTATAAAATCCGATTACAAATATAAAAGCGTTGATAGAACCATTAAGGGTATATAAAGGTTTAAATCAACTATGCATACTATGGATACTATCAATAGCTTCTAGCAAGGTTTAATAGCAAGAATGATAATTGTATTGTATGGAGAAAACGTATGTAGAGATGATAGATTGGCAAACCTTGAACATGGTTCAAAACTTAATAGCCAAACTAAAGCATGAAGCAATTAAAAACCCAGAATCAAGCGACATACAAAAAGACTTTATGCTAATAGTACAAGGCATGCAGATTGTTGCTGACAAATTCCTAGAGGCGTAAAGCCATTTTTTTCGAACCAGTATGAACCTTTATTAACCCCTAATTAAGGGTATATAAAGGTTTTAGACCACACAACAAAAAAAATAGAGGATTACTCCCCATTTTGGTCAAATTCTTCCCATAGCAAAGTGCCATCACTTAACACTTGCTGATGGTATGGGCAAGAGTCGCCCTCATTATCCCTGCGAGTTTCACACCCACAAGCATTACAATACGCTGTACACACCATGATAGTATTACTATACCGTAGTATATATGTGTTGATAGAACCATAAAGGGTATATAAAGGTTCAGGTCGGATCACAAAAAAAAATTGCACAGATCACCTAGGCTTAGCCTTCGTGTGTCCCACTCCTCAAACAAGCTCCTTTCAGAGTTCGTGCCGTATTACTTAAGATGAAGTTTTTCATTCACCCTCAACAGTTTCCGTAAATGAGGATATGTTGTGCCAACATCAATTACTTGATGGTATACAAATACTATACAGTATACATCTATATAAGTCTTGATAGAACCATTAGTTCTAGTAACTCTTATATATCATCTTACCATAGCATATTCATGGGATACAACATGAGTTACTGTATGTTTCAGAACAGCGAAGGATCAGTAGACGAGGCATTCAAACACCTCGAAGAGTATCACAACGGAAAACTTAGTGAATTAAGCGAAGAGGAACTTAAAGCACTTAGAGTTATGATCCGTGATCTTCTAGAAAACCATATACCAAATGTATTTGGGTTTTCCATCGAAGATGTTGATGATGTGATCGAGGACGTTGATTGGCAAATTGATCAAGCCATAAAGGATCAAGACGACGAAGACGACATGGGACTTGCAACAGTAATTAATCCAGAAGACGACGACTGATCCATCATTTTTCAATATTTTTTTAAAAACATGCCGTGAACCTTTAAATACCCTTAATTAACGGTATATAAAGGTTTTAAACGGCTATTAAAAAAAAGTGACTAAATTTTAGTCCAGTCACCATTCCAAGGGACATCATTTAAGAACCATTGAAAGTTCCTTTGATGAATGCTAACACCCCTAAGACCGTTTAAACGTTCTTTTGTTGTGTTAGATGTCCAGCCAGCATTCGAAATCTCAAGATCACCGTCTTCGGTAAATCTTGCTATTGCGTTTCCGTGTAAGTATAAGACGTTACCGTCTGTATGACTATTGGACATTGTCATCTTTTGCCTATTCTCAAAAGCATTACAAATGCTTTCGGTAATTGCACGAGACATAATATAATATACATCAACTCATATATAAAGCCATCTAGAACTATTAGTTCTAGTAACTCTTTTATATCAGTTTGTCATGTAATAAGTATGGTAAAATACGATGAAATAGAAAGATGTTATCATCATTTTGAAGCAAGAGAATGTAATACAACCTTTGGGATTAGTGACAAAGTAAATATATGTATTCATTGTGGATATGAGGAAGAATTATAAATTTTTGATATTTTTTTAAAAAAGTGTTCTGAACCTTTAAATACCCTTAATTAAAGGGTTAATAAAGGTTTAAAGCTTGACCAAACAAAAAAATTTGCTGAAATTCACAAAGTCTGCAACAAGGGGTATATAAGGGTTTTAAACACATACAAAAAAATAGTCGGAGTTAGCGAGAATTAACCAAGTCTAATTGCGAGTGTTAATAGTCGCCATCGTATGGGGATGGATCTTTATCCATGTATTCATCTACATAGTCTATTTCGTCGTTTTCCATGTATTTGTTATATTTATAATGATATATAAGATTTGCTAGAACCAAACATCAAATAGGGGTATATAAAGGTTTTAAACACATACAAAAAAATAGATTAATAGATAGGTTCTATCCTACCTGTTAATTGGGTGTTACGTGCTGAAAACTGCCAGATTTCATCTTGAAGGTCTGATAGTGTTTCTTCATCTGTGATGTTGTGTGCCTCTTTCATGTGTTCGTTTATTTGTTTTGCAAGTGGCTCTAAGGCTGTTTCAAAGCTGTGAGTCACCGAGTCTTCATGGTCACATTTTGGGCAGTCCCAATCTGTCCTAGTTATGTATGTGTGCTTCATGATTTAACTAACATGATATGATTTATAAGATTTGCTAGAACCAGCCATCAAATAAGGGTATATAAAGCTTCCAAAGCACCCAAATAAAAAAAGGATCAGAACTAATCCAACTTTGACAAGTTCTTTTGAAGCTCATCGAGGATTTTCAATATCTGGAAATATTGAGGATCATCAGAGCAGTTGCATTCAGTCACCTTGGCATTATTGCAAACTCTGCAAGTTTCCGAGGTGTAAGCGTTTGCTGACATAATTTATTAACTCATTAATCATATTTAAGACTATCCAGAACCAAACAAGGGTATATAAGGCTTTAAATCTAGACCACGACGAAATTTCACCAAGTCCACAATCAAGGGTTAATAAAGGTTCTAAAGAGATATGAAAAAAAAGAATTGGTTTTATTACTTGAAGTGATAAATCTCCCATGCACCAGACGCACCAACTGCACCAGCGTGTAATTTATCGTATGCTTTCATATATCGTATCAATGTTGCACTAGCTTTGTCGTCTCTGTTATTTGGGTTTGTGTATTCTGTGATAGGTGCGTATTTGTGTTCAGTGAGTATTGAATGAATTTCATTGCAGAATAATTCATCAGACCATTTCTTTAACTTTTGTTTGCTGTAAAAGTTAATCCAGTATTTGTCTTTCAATACTTCTGTGTTGAACTCTTTTACCATATCACTATCTTGGTTATACCTATACCAGATGTGAGCTTTTTCGTGTTGGACTACTGAAACTAAACTTTTAAAGTCAGCAATGACTGCAAAGTTTATTTTCAAAACTCTGTTTCTTGAGTCTGCTTTACCAGCCCAGTTTGCAGTGGGATAATTATAGGCTCTAATTTCCTTGATGAATCTTTTACTAACTACATCACTTAACCAATTGACTGGCGATGTATAGAATACATCAAGTGTTTTTAAAGCCATTTGGGTGACTGGTTCACGGTCATATTCATTTTCATGAAAGCCGTTAACCATGGCTGAGCCTTTACCATTTGATACTTTGTATTGTACTTGTCCCATGAAATAAGTAAGTGAGACATCGTATATAAGGCTACCTAGAACCATATAAATCATGGGTCTGTTATAATGATACTTAAGCGTTGCTAGAACTAACAAGGGTTAATAAAGGTTCTAACATCAAGCAAAAAATAAAGAAAAATGATAATTAGGTTGCCCTAATTATTTCAAATGGAAATGAACTTGAATCTTTGGTATATCTTCGTTGTGATCAAATTGATCAATGCCATGAAGACTATATCCTTGATCTTTCATGAACTCGATCAATTCCATCAATCTGTTACCAGATATATCAACGGTTCTGTATTGTTTGTCGCTGTGTTTGCCATCAATCATTCTACCACATATTTCCATGTGAGCAAAATAGAAATTATGCCCATCTGTGTCTACGTGTTGTAGTCTTGCTTTTACTGTCTGGTTGAAGATTTTTTCTTCAAGTTTAGAACCGTCATAGACTGTTTCCATTGCTTGTTCCATGTATTCTTCGTAAGAACTCATACTATCACCACTGTAACATACTATATAACATTAACTAGAACCTCAACCTCTAGCAACACTTATATATCAACCAAAACAATTCCACAGTGTTGAGAAACTGAAACATACGTTCTAGGTGCTCATGGAGAATATTTCAAAATGAAAAAAATCATACATACAAAAGGGGAAAAAATTGATACAGATTCTAGGAAAAAATCGCTACTAGAGACTCTGGTAGACATCATAATAGGGTTCTTACTGTTCCTACCAGTTAACTTCTTCGTACTACCGTTATTCGTGGATCAGATAGCAAGTCAAGATATTCTGGGGGTACTGTCTATATCTGTAATATATATGAGCATAGCACTAGTAAGAAAGTATGTATTAAGGCGTGTCTTTGAAAGTTTCAGGGGTTAGAGTGTGAACTCTCGTAGGACTTTACTAGGTTTGTTATAAGTTTCAATCTATAATCATACTGTGTTTTAGCAATATCATCACTGTATACCATACCCTTCAGTATCTTTAACCAGTCATTATAGTGCTGTTTCCACGTTTGTTCGTCGTTATACATTACCATTCTTCATCCTCTGGAAATGGATTCTTTTTAACAGGCACTTTCAAATGTTTCCACTTTACTAATTTCATAACGTCTTCATACACTGTCATCGAATTTTACCCCCTCTTTCTTACACAAAGGACATCGTCCACTTTGTGACATAAATCTTGTTTTACAGTCTTTGCAATAATTCATGCTACCCTTCCAAATATATACTTGCGTTTGTATTTATTAAGTCTTGGTTTGTTAGAAACTCTTCCATGGCAGCATGGACATCTCCCACAATTCCAAAGTTTTTCCTTTTCTATCCACAATACACATCTTCTACAATATGAATGTGTTAGGAATGGCATTGGAACTTTATATGGTTTTTTCCACTCTTTCTTATAATCATCACATCTGCCCTTGCACACTATCATTTCTTATCCTCCAATTTTCCAAGTGCAGTTTCACTATACTCTTCACCTGTCTTGCTAAGGCTTTCCGATAACATACTTCCCTGAACCCTGAATAAGCACCTCATTAGTTGCCTTTTTGAATGTTCCTTCATTATGTCATTGCATGCTATGCAAATAATTTTTTCTATCTGCTTATTCCCTATCATCGTAAATAGACCCACCTAATATTGGTAAAAAACTGTCATGTTCGTCTTGTTCTCTGTGAACTTTGTGTATGTGTTCAAGCACTTTCATATAGTCTTCAAACCCATCTTTGCCACAATACATGCAGTTTGTTATATCATCAAATTCCTTTTTCAACTACTTCACCAGAGTACTCATCAATCTTATAAGTCTTTTCTTTCTCTTCATCCTTAAAATATTTTGAAGAAATGTCAGAGTAAACTCCAAGAAATATAAATATTAATCCCACTGGCAACAAGAATCCAGTTGCAACACAGAATATTCCAGCACATATAAATCTCCAGTCCATTATGCTATTCTACCATCCTTATCAAAAGATACACCCTCATATGAGTTCCAGCATGATATTTGACTTTTGACATATCTTTCTGGGTGTTCTTCAACTGCACATTTTGGGCATAATCTCCAAGTTCTCCAACACATGTTGGTCTTTCTTATAGAGTGTGTATTAACACGACCACATTTCTTACATCTCATTTATGTGACCTCTCATGCTCAAATATCTCCTTATAATCATCGTCAGTAGTATGATGACTTGGTTTGTTTTCCTTTACCCAGCCACATTCTTTACACGTATATTTCATTTTTTCTTTCCCTTATCCATGTTTATTTTGAGATTCCATAGTTCGTTTTGAATCCTTGTCAGATCTTTCATGCAAACCCCAAGTTGGTCGCTGAATTTTTTAATTGTTTCATTAACCTCTCCCTCTACACTGTTGTTTTTATCCATACTACTAATAACAACCACTCATATATAAGCCTTACTAGAACTAACCTCAATTCAAAAACTCGCCCTTCGGGCTCGAGAATTAACAGTTAATCGGTGGTTGGATGCTCTTCTTTAATTTCTTTTAGTTTGTCCTCTGCAAGAAACGTTAATTTCCAAAATGTTCTCTTATTTTCCAACGTTATGTCCTCAAGTTTAGACCTACCAAAAGCACGTTCGAACCAGTGCAATATACAATTATAGTCTTCAGGTTCTAGTTCTATCATAAGTATTATGGTATTTGTTAACTAATAAACATTGCCGTTTATAAGTGTAGCTGGTTCGCAACTCCAGTCTTTACGTTGGGAGGGATTAACGTACGTGCATGCTCACACTACTACAATAGTAATCTTATTATACTAAGTTATATAGTATATTATATGGTTGATAAAAACGAACATACACATGACGATGGAACTAAACATACCCATGCAAATGGCAATATAGCACATGAACATGGTAAAAAAACAACTAAATCTGATTGTAAATGCAAGGGTACGAGAGAAATTGACTGCTCAAAGCATGGTGACAAAAACTAAACAGATTAGTAACAACATCTAGACAAAGTTTATAAAGTACCTCATAGGAGTTAATATATGGGTTTTAGAGATACCATAAGCAATTTTGCACGAAATGTTAGGAATTTAAACAAATCATATACTGAAACTACAACAAGACCCAGTGTAGCCACACCATATATGAGCACTGATACAGGTGCTAAGCTACCAATTTTTCCATTCCCACTAATAATGATTTATGAGTTGGCAGATAATATTGATGCACTCAGAATACCTATTGAAACATTAAACAGGGAGATGTTTAAGAACGGTTTTGAGGTTGTAGAAAAATGGAAATTTAAATGTGATAATTGTGGAAAGGAATTTCAATACAAACCAATAAAAGGCGACCATAAGGATGAACAGCCATTTGAGCAGAATCAAGATAATGAGAGCCGACAACTTCCAAGAAATCAGGCAAAGAAAGCAGTTGTACACGAATTAAACGAATCAGATGAAATGGAGTGTGACACATGTGGAAGTGACAAACTAATAAGACCTGTTCCAGAAAATAGAAAGAAACTTGAAGACTTGTTAAACAAACCAATAAACGGTAACGAACAGACACTTGAAGATCTTTCAAGACAGTTGGAAAGAGACTTGGAGATTGCAGATAATGCATATTGTTTAGTATTAAAAAATTATAAGATTGACGACAGAACTGGTAAGATCGATCATAACCAATCAGAAGTAAAAGAATTATTAAGGATCGATCCACCACAAGTGGCTCTAATCAGTGACTCTGATGGAAGAATTGGTTTTGATGACAAGCGTAATAGAATTTTTGTATGTCCAAGATTTGAACATAGGGATAAGCGACTTACTACACCTGTTTGTGACAGATGTGGTGCAGAAGCATTAAAGGCAATAATTGAAGTAAACTCTGTATACTCTATAGGTATACCACAACCAAAACGTGTAGTTTATGGTGAAGGTGAAGTTATCTGGAAGGCAGGTAAATACAAACCATCACTGCTTTATGGATTCAGTCCAATTTATTCCATATGGTCTAAAGCAATGGCACTATCACATATGGACGAGTATATCAGAAAATACTTTGACAAGATGAGACCTCCTAGAGGTATGTTAGTTATTGCATCAAGGAATTATGAAACGTTTAGAAAGTCATGGGACGTTCTAGAACAAAAGGCAACAGAAGACCCATACATGATACACCCACTATTGGTTGAATCAGACAAAGGAGGTAAGAATATGGCTCAATGGATTGATTTCACTGGTAGTTTGAAGGAATTAGAGTTTACGGAGATCAGAAGAGAACTCAGAATGATAATCGGAGCAGTATTTGGGGTTTTACCATTATACTTTGGTGAATTACCAAGTGGATGGTCACAAGAGGGATTACAAGTTACAATTACAAACAGGGCAATTAAGTGGGGTCAAGATATTCTATATCAGTCATTCTTAAGAAAGTTTGCACAACTTTTAGAAGTAGAAGATTGGGAATTAAGATTGAAAGGTGGAGAAGAGAATGACAAACTACGAGATTTGCAGATACAAGGTGTGGAGATACAAAACATGGCTGCAATGCAGGCAATGGGATTCGAAGTAACAAGAACACATACTGGAGAATTCAAGGTATCAAAGAACCCAATTATTAATCCAACAATGATGATGTTGGAAGACAAATCTGAAGATGAAAAGAAACCAAACACATCTGGTTCAAAAGGAAGAGGTAGGGGTACAGCAGCACCAAAGGAAGATCAACAAGAGGTTGATGGAAAGCCAAAGAAACAGAGACCATCAGACAAGGGTGGAGTAGGTCAGGGAAGTCCATCAAGTGGAACTGGTACTTCACAGTCAAAGAAGGCAGAATTACATGATTATCTTGAACCAAAGAAATTTCCAGACGGAATAACACCAACAAACTTTGAAGTTGTAAAGAAAACATTACAAGATTCCATTGATTTTGATTGGACAAAGAAAAAAACAGTTGAAGAATTGAGAACCAAGGCATTTATGACAGTAAGAGAGGCACGAGATATAGTAAGGCAAGAGTTAGCAGACACAAAAAGATGGGAAGAGGAAGACTTTTAATAAATAATGTTTATATATAGGTGTTTGGTGGATAAAATATGGCATTTGGAAGAAAAACAGAAAAAAAAGTAGAAAAACCAAAAGAAACAACCACTGCAAAAGTACAAGTCAAGGAAGAAGTAAAACCAAAAGCAGCACCAAAACCAAGAATAACAAACGTATACAGTGCAGATTTCTCTGTAATAGATGAAACGATAGAAGAAATCAAAAAACAGACAAGAAAACAGGGTGTAAGTGCATATGCTTGCAATAACATATACATATTCCTACAAGACACATTGAAAAGAATACAATTAGCACAAAATTAAAATTGGCAACTAAATTAAATGTTGATACAGGTGGAGAGGATATTGGTAAGAAGCTTTGGGAAAAACATCAAAAGGACGAATATACTCGTGTAGATCACTATAAGGAAGCTCTATGTATTAACTGCTTTAAAAAAGATACAGCAGCAGCAACAATAGTTACTATTTGTGGCGACTGTGCTGGTAAAAGAGGAAGAGAACCACTTTTGGCTAAGGTCAGTGACAAATTTTATGGTTTATGTTATTTTTGTGGAGATCACAAGTTCCATATTGAGGAAATAAACGCAAGGTTTTGCCACCCATGTCATAGAAAAATAGCAAATGTCACAAAAGAATACAATAAAAAAGGTGGTCTTTATTCAAATCCGTTTTGGACTAGAATGAAAAAGAAAAATGGTAAGGATTGGAGACAGATTTTTACACAAAACTTAGGAAACAGGCGTTAAAAGAACCAAATCAACTCTATTTGCTTTTAGATTAAAGAATTTTTTAGACCAGTCTATTTTTGTTCTCTTTTTTGGTAATTCTCCCCAGAATCTACCAACCTTGAAAAATATCTGTGGTTTTCTTAGTGTTTTTTTGAAAAACATTATTTTTTCACCATTTGGTTCAAATGTTACATCGTCATATTTTACTAATTTTTCATCTCCAGTAAGATGTTCTTTTATGTTATCTGTTTGATAGCATGTTATTGACCTTGATACATCTGGTTTGTTGAAGAATTTTTTACTTTCAAGTACCAACATGATCTTATCATCTTCTTTTACCCACACATCTTGCAAAGGCAAAGATGTTTCATTAACTTCAAGTTTTGGTGATACATGATCTTTGTTACGAAGTATATATTCGTCTAATGATTCATAAACATGCACACTTATACCCATATTTGTTCTGAGTTATCTTTATTAATAAAGGTTTTGGTGTATAAACATGAGTGATGAAGGAAAAGTACCATGTGATTGTGGAGAAACAATGTATGGTTATTACGCAGATGCTGGATTGGTGTTCATATGCTATACTTGTGGAAGATTTAATTGTGAGGGATTTTCAAAAAATATTGAAAACATGTTTTCTGAAGAACCAACGATTATTTTACAGTTAATACAAGATGGTAATTTAAAGCCATTATCAGATATAAAAGGCATATAAACACAATTCTTTAAATAACCGAAACACAAATAATTATTATGATCGAAAGCATATTTGAAGAGATAATAGTGGCAATAGCATTGGCGTTTGGGGGAACTTTATTTGCATTCTTCAGAAAAATGTCAAATACTCAAAAAGACCTTTGTAACAAGGTTACAGACCTTCAAAAAGCCCTTCTTATTTTAGCAACTGCTTTAGATAGGCAAACAAACAGGCTTCATGATGATGAGGCAGACAGCGACCTAGAAGACCTTGTTCGTAAGGTACTTCATGATAAATAACTTTATATAATCGTGTTTTGCGTCATAAGATATGGTAGATCCAGTATTAATAACTGTTGGAGCAGCAGTAATTGGTGCAGGGTTGAACACTCTACGAGGATACCTACATAGACAAGATGAAACTTTCTCTGCAAGGAAATTCGCAGGTGCTTTAATCATCTCTACATTCGCTGCAATAGCAATAGGTCAAACTATCGCTACTGAGGGCATTGGAGAGATTGGCTTAGCCCTAATAGGCTTAACCACTGGTTTTGCAGCCGATTTCGCAGTTACAAAAGCAAAGAAAGATTAGGCAGGTATTCTATTAAACCTCCTACACCCTATTTTTTTAAAACTTTAAATATACGCAGATATATAAAGTATCATGGATAAAGTTGGAAAATTAATTACAAAGTCAATGACAATTCTCGATAGTACAAATGAAAATAGATTTTTTGAAGGTTATTTAACAGTAGAAATGAAAGATAAACAGGGTGAAATTACAATGGTAGATGAATTATACAAAGTTTTGCCAATTTGGATGGACAGAGGTGCACCAATCACAGACACACATTCAAACAGAGTTATTGGAAAGGGAATTAATTTTGCAAAGTCAAGTGTAGAATCAGAGGGTGTAACATATCCAGCAATTAAGATTACTGGAAAAATTCATAAGAACTATGAGTTAGATACAGATATTTGGGATAAGATAAGAACAGGTGAATACAGAGGACTATCATTCGGTGGTGCAACAAAGGCAGATAGGACACCAAAAGTATTGAAAGACGGTGATATTGCATATGCGTTGACCGATTTGGAACATTATGAGGTTGCAGTATGTAAAGATCCAGCAGTACCATTGGCAATTATTACTGATTATAATCCATTAGCAAAAGCAACAATTCCATCAGAACCTAGGGGAGATGGAAAGGAAGTTATCAAATGTGATAAATTTGGATGTTATGTGAATAAGGGTGAAGACTTTTCAAACGCTGATATAGTACCAGCAACTGTAACAAACACAGTATCACAAAGTACACAGACTGCAAAACCTGTAAAGATTGATACAAAAGTTGGTGAAATTAAAGATGGAATTAAAACAGAGGTAACACCATTAGAAGGTGGATTAAAGAAAGAAGGCAGTTCTACAGCAATGAGTGGAACTGGTGGTGGAGTAAGAGCACATCCACAAGATGCATATAACCAAGATGACGGAGAAAAACAAACAAATCAAAACACAACTACAATCACACATATCAATCAATCAATAAAACATAATGAAGATGTAAACAAAGTATTGGGTGCATTGGCAGCAGGGGCTGCAAGAGTTGGAGGTGCAATAGAAGGTGCTATAGAAGGTGCTACAGGTGAAACAAAAGAATTTGTAAAAGATGAAGTAGAAGAAAACGTACAACCATTAGAGCCAAAAGAAGCAAGTGCAGCAAGAATAGAAAAGAAAGAGTCTTGGGATAAAAAAGAAGCTAGATCAGAGAGAAACCAAAGTATATCCAATTCTATTTCTACACATGCAGGTGAAGAGGCAGAAGCACTTGTTGAAGGAACTAAACAAACACAAGATGAGGAGAGAGCAGTTCGTAGTGGTAAGGTAGCACCGTCAAGAACTTTTACAGCAAGAGGTGACCCAAAAAATCCAGAAACAGTAGAGCCAAAACATGAAGTCTCTTTAGAATTATTAGATGAATTAAAATCAGGTTATGAAACAACAGACACTGACATAAAATTAGGTGGTCAAGCAGTACCAAAAGAGAAAGAAAAGGCAAAAAAGGAGTGCTCAGAATGTGGACAATCCTTTGATGATGAAGATGAACTTTATGAAAAACAAGTATCAAGGCATAAAGAAGGTCATAAAGATTCACCAAATAGAGCATCACATAACGTATCTGATGCAGATGTTACATTTGTAGATAATAATGAAGGAAATACAGTTACATGGGATACAAGAAGAAAAGCTAAAGTTCCACAAAAGAAACAGCATAAAACTGATAAAGAAAAAATAGATTGGAAGGGATACACTAACCCTGAACGTAAAAATACTGTTGGACTTAAATGGACTGAGGGAATTGACAAAGCATCGGAAATTTTATTAGAAAATAAAGGTGTGAAGGATAAATTAAGAAAGCTTGTTACACCACCAGATATATACCCAAGTGAAATTAAACATGTTGGTGAATCTACATCTGATGATGATGGAATAGCATGGTCAAAGATAAAAGCATGGGAAGTTTTCTTAGAAAAGAAGCATGAATGGGATCATTTAGTGAAAGATCCAGAAGAAGATAAGAAAATTAAGGACGAAATAGACGATTCTGGCAATAATTAACACATATAAATATATCAGAAATCTTTATATACCCTCTATATATACATTTAGTAATAACATGGTCAACGAAGACAATTCTAAAGAACAAGTTGAAGTTACTAAAAGTAACGACAGCGAGTCCGTAGAAAAATCTTTCCAAGATACTGTAAAATCAGGTTTTGACACATTGACAGAAGTGGTACAATCTATCGCTGAAACACAAAAAGCAACACAAGAAACTTTAGGTGGATTAGATAATAGATTGAAAGCACTCGAGACACCAACTGACTTGCCATTGAGCCCAAAAGGCACAGCAGCAAGTGACGACGTAGGTGCAAAGGTAACCGTTCCAAAAGATCCTTATCCACAGGGTGAGCAAGTAGGCTTAGACTCTGATAGGCAAGGAGAGAACAAACCAAAAACCGACAAAGGTGGTCTAAAAATGCAACAAAAATCAGATGATACAGAATTAGTTGAGAAAGCACAGCATACTTTTACAACCGAAACCCCTCGTCCAAATGCAGCACTAGAAACTGTTGATAAATCTATAAAAGATGAATCAATGATTTTGAAAGATGCAAGAGCACAAGGAGCAGAAGGTTTGTCACAAGTAGCTCGTAACATCTTAGCTGGAAAGTATTACACACCTTCAGAAGACGAAATAGGAGCATACTAAATTGGTACAAATCAAAACAATCGACGAACTAGAAGCTCTCTATTATGGACACAACAGAAACCTTCTTAGAAAAGCAGATGCACCAGTCACAACTTCCACAGCAGGCACATTCAATGCCATCTTTGGAGCTTATGCATGGGCACAGCTTAACCTCGAAGCCAATGCCTTTGGTATCTTACCAAAGTACCCTTGGGATAAATCGGGTTGGAGGGTTATTACAGCTAAGCCAGTGCTAAACACCACAAACGCTAATACCGTTTTAGGTGGAACAGCAGAAGGTGGCTTGATCGCAGAGACTGTAAAACCAACATTGCAAGAAATCGATGTACGACCAAAGACAGCACAACTGCCTTTCAGTGCATCAGAAGTCATGGAATGGTTGGCAACACATTCAGGCGACGATATTTGGGGAGGACTTGGTTCACTCCGATTATTTATGGCTGTACAACACAAAGAGTTCCTAAATAGAATGCTTTTGGCAGATGTTGAAGCCGAAGCAGCAAGTGCTAGTGGAGCAAACACTGGTACAAAAGACTTCGAAACACTAGACAGAATCATCTCCAGCGACGCTGAAGAGGATGCAGTAGGTGGCTCACAAACTGGATTATATGATCCATGGGCAGCCAACGCAACCATCGACAGAGACTCTGGAACTGACTTTGATTCTACCGTAGAATCAGCTTCTGGTACATTAGGTACTAACGGTGTTCTTACCGACGATACTCTAAGAACTTTCTTACGAAAGATTCGTATCGCAGCAGGTAAAGATCCAAACGTTTTCCTAGGTTCTCACGAAGTGTATTCCGAAATACAAGGCTTATACATGCCTTCAGTCCGTATTCCAAATCCATACGGTGAAGCATTAGTACAAGTTGATGTAAACGGAATTCAAACATTCAAGGGAACTGGTGTCGGAATTCACGTAGACTCCATTTATGGAATACCTTTCATTCCATCAAAAGATGCACCAAGCAATTCTGGCGACTCAGCAGAGATCGGTAGACTATTTGCTTTGGACACCTCAGATGCAGAAGGATATGGTTATCCAAGAATCGGAATCCAAATCGCAATTCCAACCGAATACTACGAAGCAACTCGAAGAACCCCTGCATACCCATTTGTCAACAATGCATTTGTTGAGAAAGGAGTATTCAGAACAATGGGCGAAACTGTCTGTAGACACTTCAAATCTCAAGGTAAGATTAGAGATATTAAACTTTAATTAAACCATCCTTTTCTTTTTTTTAAACTTTATATATAGGTAGTTACTACACTTTTATATGGCATTAACAATCAGTACATCAGATTGGACAAACGCTAACGTGAGGAAAACTCTCTCATGGCAAGCAGCTTTGACATCAAAGTTGCGAGTATATGCTATCAAAGTCACCTTCGGTGCTTCTGATAACTATGCAACCAACGGAGTGTCTGCTGACCTCAAAGAGGGCAGAATATCTACACTAGTTGCAGTGATACCAACATTCACAGATTCGAAACTAGTAGTGGAGTATGACAAAACTAATGAAAAGATCAAAGCATTCACTGGTTCAGGGAATGGTAACATCTTGGCAGAAGTTGTAAACTCATCAAACTTAGTAAACTCAAAAGTATTCGAGTTTCTAGTCATAGGCTACTAGAGTCCAAAAAAGCCGTTTTTTTTTCTTTTTAGCATGATAATGTTTATATATTCGTATATACTCATATATTCATGGTAGAATATAACCACAATGTAGTATCTTTTAATTCTGATACACTTATAAAAGGAGATCATGGCGTAATTGTCAATGTTTATGTCTCAAAAACTGGAAGTTCTGGTGCAAAATGTATATTCAAAAATGGCACAACAAGCTCAGGTGGAGAAGAATTCACAATATTTGCTGAGAATCAGGGAACATATGTTGGCATAAATAGACGTTTTGAAAGTGGTATTTTTGCAGATGTAACAGGCTCAGCCGAGTTTACAGTTGTTTTTAAATAAATGTAAAATCTTTAAATACAAAGCCACACTAGTCTATATATGGCTACGACCTATTGTTCAGTTGGCGATGTATCGGATTTTCTCAGAGTCCCCATTAATGCTAATACTACTCCTAATAAGGCACAGGTTGAAAAAATCATCAACAGAAAGGAAGAAGAATTAGAAAGAAGAATAGGACATGCATGGCGTTCTAAGAAAGTAACACGAGAAGTTCATGATCTTGCACTACTTTATACTTACGGCTGGGGTACACCAGTATTTTTACAACATAGAAATATTTATGAATTTGATGCAAGTGCTGGAGATAAAATAGAGATATGGCAGGGAGCAAGTGCAACTTGGGAGGATATTTTAGCAAATGGTCAGTGGTATGATGTTGAATATGAATATGGAAGATTGTTTTTAAGAGGATTTATATTTTCTATCCTAAGAAAAAACAGAGTCAGAGTTACTTACAGATATGGTGGACAAGAATTTGCAGGTGATACAACAGTTCCATTAGACATAGCAGATGCTGTAATAAAAATGACTGCAATAGAATTATTAAATACAAGTTTTAGAATGGACGAACTCCCAACTGGTGGTATGACTAATGTATCTGAATCCAAAAGAAAGTGGGAGGAAGATATTGAAAAGTGCATTGAAAACCGTTTGGAGATATTCGTGATACCATAATGCCAGTGTTAGAAAATTATTTCAGATCAAAGGCAGCAAAGATGCTAAGAGACCGTGGATTTACTTCATATGTTTATGGTGGAAAAGTAAAAATTAAACTACCAAAAGGAGTACAAAACTTTAGTGTTGAAACTGGTAACTCCGTACTAGAGTTGGTTGACAAGGTTGAAGCCATGTTCAGACCAAAGGAACAACTGTACGAAGACCCACCAGATGCAGCAGTAATACAAAAAAGTGGTATGTTTCCAGAAGAAAAACTTCCAGAAAATTATGAAAATTATATATTTCCAGCAACCAAGAGACCTAACGTTGACAGAATAAAACAGTGGATACAAGAAGTAAAGTTTGATGGAAAGACAAATGAAGACTTACTTAACGAATATAATGATTTAAAAGGAAGAACCCAAGATAAACCATTAACTGCAAGACAGAGGCATGATTTGGCTGATTCAACTGCATTCAAAATATCAAGAAAAATATGGTATGTTGGACGAAGACCATCATCATTAACAGATTCAGAGTGGGATGAATTAACAAGAAGAATGAGACCACCAAAGGGCAGTTACAGTAAAAATGAAAAATGGACTAATATGAAATTTCCATATACACAGTCATATAGGTATACGAGTGGTGTAACCTAATGGGTACATATTCATATGATGCAGTTGACAAAATTATCACATTATTAAATGATAATTGGACTGCTGGTAAAGTACCACAAGTAAATAAATCATGGGAAAGAAGATCTGTTGGATTCATAGATGACAGAAGAGATCAGATAATTATAACACCAAAAGCAGAAAATGTTAAATATTTTGGTCTTTATGGAACAGATCATTGGCATGATATAACAGTGGATCTTGATATTAGATCATATCAGAATGATGTGAGACATAACGACATAGTGAAAGAGGTAATGGATATTATAAAGGCAAAGATAAGGGGTGGAAATGATTATACCGATCTGCGTGTTATAGCCTCATATTCCAGAAACCAATATATGCGTAATATGTTTAATCATGTGCTTACTGTGTCAATAAGAAGGATGAACCCATAAGCAATCTTTAAATACAAACAAAGCAAATCAGTTATATGGTAAGAACAGGCTCGTACGCATATGCAGCTTATGGCTGGGAAGATGGAGATGACCCAGATGTTTTTGCTGGAACGGCAACAGTTAACAAATCATTCGGTTTGAGAACAGCAGTTTCTGGCTGGACTTTAAACACATCAAAAATGGCACTTCATAAATTAGGTCAGGTTGAAGCATCAGAATATGCATATGGAAAACAGACTGGAACTTTAGGAATAGGTTTTGTTTTAGGCGATAAGACATCACATGAATTATTTAGATCAATATTAAATACGGCAGCAAGTGGAAATGGAAGTATCGGACAACCATATTTGTATGGAAGCTCAACTGGAGCACAGGGCTCAGCAGCAAAGACTTGGATAGGAAACACATTTACTACAGAAATAGGATTTAACGGAGAAACTGATTATCTAATAAGAACATTAAAGGGATGTATTATGAATACTTTGAACATAAGTGCCTCGGTAGGAAATGTTGTAGAGTGTTCAGCAGATATTGTTTATGGAAAGGAAGATGCACCAAGCAACTCATCAGGTGATTTCACTGGTGTACCAACAGAAGAATCAAAACCATTCACATTTGCACACGGTTCATTAAAACTTGGTGGAGATATAATAGCCGAGATACAATCATGTGATATTAGTTTTGCACAAAATGGAGAGTTACTTTATCAATTAGGATCTAACCAAGCAGTTACAGCAATTAAGAGAAAATTAGAAATAACTGGAAGATTCCAAGCATCATGGAAAGATGACAACATGATAGATGCATTGATTGCACAGTTAAAAGGAACTGGATATAAGGAAACATATGGAGATGTTGATACCGATGCACCAGAGTTTGAATTAAACTTCACTAATGGACTTGCAGGCAGTGCTGAAAGAATTATTAAAATAACTGGATATGATCTTGGTCTAACAGACCACAGTGTAACTGGAATTGAACCAGCAGAACCAGTGTTTGAAGAAATTAACTGGCAACTAAAGACAGTGAAAGTACAAGCAGCCAACTTATAAACTAACCAATAGGTTTATTAATTACATTATTTAATGTATTATATGACTATTCAAACCTTTGAAATAGACTGGGAAGGAGCTAAGGAAACCATTGAGTATGAAGACGATATAACATATGGTCAATTAGAGGCAATTTTATCAAATTGTATAGATCTATCTGACGTTTCAAAACCAAAGGTAAACATACCACAATATAGATTTCAAATACTTATGAAGGTGTTGAAAAAAGCACCATTCAAGGTAGGAGATGCAGTGTCTATAAGAAACCTAAAGGCAAAAACAGCCAATGAAATCATGAGGGGGGTCATGAAAGACTACCCTTTAGCGAAGTTCTTAGGGGACTGGGTGGAGACGTTTACAGGTTCACCGATACAGACAGAGCAAAATTCTCAATTTACTACTTCTGTGCAGTAGAATTTGGCTGGGATAAATCAATAGTTGATAACCTACCAGTGGAATACCTAAGAAAACTAATACAATTTCATACTGAGCAAAAAAGGAAGGAACAGAATGCCATCAGGCAAAGAAATGCAACAAAATCCTTTTAAACTATAACATTTATAAATAATCATGAGTACTAATGATGATAGAGGGCAAGAAGATACTGCCGATCTTAAAGATATTGATAAAATATTAAAGGAACTTGTAAAAAGTCTGGAAAAACTTAATGAAAACGTCATAAAAATGGGAAAAACTTCTAAAAGTGCTGGTAATGCAGTTGCAGAACACTCTGAACAGACAAAAAGGAATAGACTAGAGGTACAACAGGCTTATTTTGATAATTTAAAGGAAATGGCATTATTTAGAAAGTCATTAAAAGAGAGTGGTGGTCAGTTTAATTTTCTAACTGGGTTGATAAAAAATGGAACGTCGGCAGTTGGTGTTATTGGTGCAGTAACTAGAAAATTAGACGGTATGGGAAGTAGTTATGACGAATACAAACAGTCATTAAAAGAAGTATCAGATTATAATACAAAAATAAGGGATGAGATGAAAAAACAAAATATTAAAGGTGATCTTGATCCATCGGTTTTGTCAGATACAGACAGAAAGGGCTATGGTAGGGCACAGGCAAGGGTTAAGGAAGGCGAGGATAAGGGTGCAGATTCAAGAATGAATCAATTCATGTCATTTGGTAAAGACTTTTTCAAAAAACATGCTGCTGGTATAGCAATAGGTGCTGCTGGTGCTGGAACTATATTAAAAGTGTTGAAAATGGCTTTAGATGCATCTCCAATGTTTCAACAGATAAGAAAATTACTCCAATTTGGTGTCATGATGGTTTTAAGACCAATAGGTGACTTCTTTGGTTTCTTAATGAGACCTATAATGATTATGTTACTTAGGAAATTTATCATACCTTGGTATACAAAATTAATGCCAGTTATGATTCATATGGGTCAGCTTATAGGAGAAAAACTATCTGGTGCATTTGAAGCACTTGCTGAAGGTGATGTTGCTGGGGCATTTGCTATATTATTCGCTGATGTAGACTTTAAAGCAATATTAGGAGATGCATTACAAGGGTTTAAGGATTGGATATTAAACACTGATTGGAATCAGGTTGCAGTTGACATAGGTAATACTTTACTAGAGATTGGTAAAGGATTATGGACATATATTTTAGAACCTATAGGTACTTGGCTTTATGAAGAACTTTCAAAGATAGATTGGGGTGCTGCAATTTGGGATACAATTAAGGCAGTTGTACCAGTATTTGCAGTTGCAGACTTTATAGCTGGAATATTTGGAATTGGAAATAATAAATGGTGGAATGAAATGGGTAGAGGTTTTTCTGATTGGGTTACTGAAGGACTTGCATCTATAACCCAAGATTGGGGTGAGATATGGGATAATATTGTTGATTGGCTTAATCCATTCTCAGCAAATAAGTGGGGTGGTAATACCGAAGAATCTGGTAGTACTGGAACAACAGGCATGTTTGAAGGTGTAGCAAAAGACTTGGATTGGTGGAATCCATTCTCAGAAAACAAGGGCTGGTTTGATTTTGGTGGAGGAGATACTAATAACAATCAAGAGATAAACATTAATATAAGTGCAACTGGTGGAAGTAATGGTGAATTGGCACAAACAATTAGAACAGAGGTTGCAGCAGCAGTTCAAGAGATTCAAACAAAGGGAAGCCCACGGTAGATTAAAATGGCAATAATAATGTATAAGGTAACACAAAATCTTGGAAGTGCTAACGCAAGTCTCAAATATACAATACCAAACTTAGACAATCTTACACTGGGATTATCTTCACCTGTTTCACCAATGGCATTGCCACAAGAAAGTGCAAAGGAAAACATTCTTGTTAAAATGGAGGGAAACACACAAACACTGTCAATTTCATGGAAAATAGCAGACTTATCTGGAACTTTTGCACAAAACGGAATAGCATCAAGTGATGCTATTACGCCTGCTGGGACTTTAGACAGTGGTGGAAGTTTGACTGGTAATGATACAACACCACCAAATGACAGTGGTGTTACAAACGCACCAGCAACAGATGTTGTTAATTGGTTTTTATCTGAGTTTCAAGGTAAGGATATTACTGATAAGTTTTACTTTAAGGTGGGTGATATGACCATAATGGAGGGATTTATGACAAAAATGAACTTTAGTATATCTGGAAGTTCACCAGTTGTATGGTCGGCTCAAGCAGACTTTATAGTAGGAAATGTGATAAATATGTATGATGGAGACTCTTCAAGTGAGCCAAGAAGCTTTGCAGTTAAACAGGTTGACAATGCTGGAAAGCATTCTTCTGAGGGTGGATATAGTGCACCAAACAACAGAATAAGACTTAGTTGGACATCACCAACTGATACGTCATCAACTGTTACAAGTTATAAAATATTTAAAAGATCTGCAAAAGATGACTTTTTGGAAGCAGCAGATGTTGCAGTTGGATCTCTTGGAAATTATTCTGGTGTATCTGGTTCTTTGGAATGGTTAGATGTTACAACTGGTACAACAGTAGGAGACAAAACCCAGACATCGCTACTGAAATATACATATTATGTAAAAGCTGTTAACACTGGTGGAGACGGTTTACCAACGGAGCAAAAATCAGTACAGCAACCATAGGTGATATTTTTGGGAAAGGTTAGATTATATGTAAATAACAAACCAAGACAGTTAGTGTCTGCTATTGTTGAAAGAAACGGAACTAGGGCTTTGGATACTGGAGAATTTACAATATCAAGGGGAGTACCAATAGAAAAAACTGATGAAGTAACATACATACAAGACCCAGTAGATACAAGACATCTTACTGGTATATGGAACTTTCAAGACCATACAAGAGATGAGGCTGGATACGATCTTGATGCAGATGAAACTACTAATAATGACTGTACTGCGACATATGAATATGGGTGTGACGGAAGAGTTGCAGTATTTACAAACAGTACAACCAGAGCAGCAAAAATTCTACATAAGGAAAGTGCTTCAAGTACACCATATGTTGGGTTTGACGGTCAGTTTGACATAATAATATGGGCAACCGTTACTGGTGCAAGTTCGCCTGCTGGATATTTTTTCTCAAAGGGAAATGCAACAGACTATATCAAAATATCTCATACGGCAGTAAGCAGTAGTGTTTCTCGTGCAAAGGTGGAAATAAAAATTAACAACGCCACACCAGTTACAATAACAGGTTCTAATGTAAATATTTTTAATAGTGATACTAGTACTTTAGATTCTTCACAATACCACTTTATACGTGTAAAGAGAGATGAAAACAATCTTGTTAGTCTAATAGTGGACGGAACTACGGAAGGAACTGCAACTGCTGCTGGAAATATAGACACAAATGATGGTGGAGACACTCTATTGTATATTGGTGGAGATATAGACGGCTCATCAAAACCAACTGCAAAGTTTGCACAGGTTAGATATTATTCTGGTGGTTATCTTACAGATGACGATTATTTGGTTTTAAGACAATCACGAAGACAGGCATTAACAATGAAATTTGGAGGAGTTGTTTGGAAGATAAAGGAAAGAAAACATAATAAAACTGTTTTCTGTCATGGATTTGCAAGAATATTACATGACACAGAAGTAAGGAAAAAAACCATAGGGAACAGTTCTGGTGATAGTGATATTCATTATAATGAATATACAGATAAGAATGGAACTGAAATACTTACTAACTTAATGGGTGTTTATGATTCTGATTATAAGGTAATAGACCAAGATGGTAATATTAATAATGACTATGATCTTTATACTGCAAAATCAACACTTTATGACAATATAGTTATAATAACAATAGGTGGAAAAAATGATTCTTCATTCAGTGTTGCACCAAGAAAGATAATAAGACTTGAAGACGATGATATTGATTTTCATTCAGGTGGTGTAAGCACAAGTGATAAATTTTCACCAATAACTTTCAAACAGGGTGTAATACAGTTTAAAGATCTTGGATATGATGACACAAAATTGGTCACTGCTGTTACGTGTATAGGTGATATTCCAATAAAAAGTGATAGAGTTGTTTTAGCTCATGGGGGTTTTGTTAATAGTGTGGTTGAGAATGGTGTAACACTAAAATATACAGGTGCATCAATTAATCATTTTCGTAAAGCTTTACCAGACACTGTCATAGTTCATAATGGCACTGATAGTGATGGTGATGGTGGTGTAAAATTACAAGAGATATATTCACCTAACACACCGTCTGCAAGTGCAGATGAGTTCAGAGCACACTACTTTGATAAAACAATATATGTTCCATTTACACCAAGTGGATACGTCACAGTTGATTATAGATATGAGGACATAATTGACGCTGGGGCAAATAGTAATTTTGTTCAGGTAGAAGGTGGTGATCATGATACTGTTGGAAGGCGTGAAAAAACATTGTTTTTATCACAAATATCAAGGGCTGGGACTTATCATAGCCTTCAGAATTTTGCTGGGAGATATTTGAACAGGTTTGGTACTATGGAAAGAAGGTTTACTCTACGAATACCATCATTAGTGAATAATATAAAAGAAAACTATAAGGTTAAACTTAAATCCACCACTCATGATTTAGACGGTGCGTTCACTATAAAGAGTATAATTTATAAATATCCACATGGAATTACCGAGATAAATGTTGGTGAGCATGCATTCGACGCATATGATGTATTTGCCTCACAGACAGGTAAAACGTCAGAATTAAGGTCAGTTATAACAAAAAATGAACCAATTTAGGTTCAAAATCTTTAAATACTAATAACGATTACATTTAATCATGATGATAACAGAATCAGATACTCCTATGACTAACTGGGTTAATCCAGATTTAAACATATGTATAGTTAAGGAAAATAGTGAGACTGGTAAGAAAACATGGCTTTATACTCATAATATTGTAACAAATGATGGAGATTTATTCTATGCACAGCAAGCAGTAGGAGAAACACCAACAAGTGATTTTGACGGTTCATCTGGTAGAATGGAACTTAGAACAGGTTCTGCAACACCAGCAAAAGCAGACACATATCAACAGGTAGCAACACCAGTAACAGCATCAAGAAAAGCTATTGACGCTAACTATCCAAAAACAAATGACGGTGACGGAGATAATACAGGTGCAGGTACAGATATAGTAACTTGGAGAACAAGTTGGACTACATCAGATTTTAATCAAACAGGTATCATAGGTGGATGCATTCATGTTGGGGGAGCAAGCCCAGTTAATGCAACAAAAGTTTTAACACACTACACAATTACATCTTTTGACAAAACAGCTTCTGATACACTAAAAATATTCGTAAACCATACATTTACAGGGGTATAGTTTAATTGTCTGGAATGGGCAAGATGTTTGAAATTTTAAACAGAATAAATCATTTGTTGACACCTAATCAAGGAAGTCAATATACAAAAGATTCTGGAATGAATGCAAAAATTAAGACTGGTGAAAATGTGGTGGTAAAACTTGGCTAGAAAGGCAATTTACAAACACGCAGCAGTTGTTTCAACTGTAGACGACGGTACATCTGAAGTTGGATCTGATGAGTGGAATGCTGATCCAGCACCACAGGGAATGTATGGTAATACACCTACAACAGCAACCATAACAATATCAAGTGGTGTGGCAACAGTAACAGATTCAGTTACAGTAGTAGCAGCAGAATCTAGCACAACAGATACTTTAGATAAATTAGCAATAACAAATACAAATGAATATGATATAATTTACTTATTTGCAGATACAGGTGATACAATAACATTAACACATACTGCAAGTCCATCAGCATCAGGTCATGTGTTTACTGTGAGTGAAGCAAACGAAACATTGTCAACCACTATTCCAACAATCCTAATGAGAAAAGGAAATTATTGGTACGGATATGGTGGTGGTCTAGTAGATGGAGATGTTACTACAGCAAAAATAGCAGCAGATGCAGTTACTGGAGCAAAAATAGCAGACGACCAAATTGATAGTGAGCATTACGTAGCAGCAAGTATTGACAATGAACATTTAGCTGATAACGCAGTAGGCACAGCCGAGATAGCAGCAGATGCCGTAACAGGTGCTAAGATAGCTGATGATCAAATTAACAGTGAACACTATGTAGACGGTAGTATTGATTTAGCACACTTATCAGCAGACTGTGTTGATGGAACTAAGATTGCAGATAATGCTATTAACAGTGAACATTACACAGATGGAAGTATTGACAATGCACATTTAGCAGATGATGCAGTAGGTGCAGATGAGTTAGCAGCAGATGCCGTAGTAAACGCAAGTGTAGCCTCTGGGGCAGCAATAGCAACTTCTAAATTATCAGGTGCAGTAACAGGTATTGCAAGTCATGGATTAGCAACAAGTGCAACGACAGATACAACAAACGCCTCAAACATATCAAGTGGTACTTTGGCAAATGCAAGATTACCAGACGTTGCAGTGTCAGATTTGGCAGCAGCAGCAGTAACATTAGAATCAGAAGGAATAGGATCTAATGATAATGATACATCATTCCCAACTTCAGCAGCAGTAAAAGACTATGTAGATACAGCAGTATCTTCAGATATTACATTAAAAGGAAATTATGATGCAACTAATGATAGTCCATCATTAGATGATGGCAGTCCTATATCTGGTATTCTAAAGGGAGACCATTATGTAGTTTCAGTAGCAGGTGATTTCTTTACAGAAACAATGCAAGTTGGAGACTCTATTATAGCAAAACAAGACAGTCCTACAACACTTGCACATTGGATTACAGTTAATAATAATATAGTAGCTGGAACAATATTAACAACAAACCTAGCAGCCGATGCAGTAACAGGTGCTAAAATAGCTGATGATACTATTGACAGTGAGCATTATGTAGCAGCAAGTATTGATAACGAACATTTAGCAGACGATGCAGTGGGTGCAGATGAATTGGCAGCCAATGCAGTTGTTAATGCTAGTGTTGCTTCAAATGCAGCAATAGCAACATCAAAACTATCAGGGGCTTTAACAAGTGTAGCAAGTCATGGTTTGGCAGCAAGTGCAACAACAGATACAACTAATGCTTCAAATATTAGTTCAGGTACTTTGGCAGCAGCAAGAGTAGCAACATTAGATCAAGATACGACTGGTAATGCTGGAACAGTAACATCAGCAGCAAATGATTCTACAAATGAAACAGTATATCCAACATTTGTAGATGGGCAAACAGGTGCTCAAGAAATTGAAACTGACGTAGGTTTAACCTATAATCCAAGTACTGGAGCATTAACATCAACATCTTTTGTAGGCAATGTAACAGGTAATGTAACAGGAAATACTAGTGGAAGTTCAGGAAGTTGTACAGGTAATTCAGCAACAGCTACTTTGGCAAGCACTGTAACTGTAACAGATAATGAAAGTACCAATGAAGATAATGCTTTAATATTCACAGCAGGTGGAGATGTTGACGGTGGAAACTTAGGATTAGAATCAGATGGAACATGTACATACAATCCATCAACAGGTAAAATAACAGCAACTGGATTTGTAGGTGATGTAACAGGTAATGCAAGTGGAACTGCTGCAACAGTAACAGGTGGAACACAGTCAAGTATAACAAATACAGCAAACCTTGTAGAAACTGGTGCTTTAAATGCTGGTTCAATAACAAGTGGATTCGGAACAATAGATACAGGCTCTAGTGCAATATCAACAACAGGCACAGTAACAACAGGTGCAATAGCAGCAGGTGGTGCATTAGATATGAATAGCAATTCAATAACAGAAATTAAAAAATTAGACACAACTATTGGCACAGGTGCAAACGCAGTTGACTTTAATAACAACGAAGAAACAACATTAACAATAAGTACAACTGCAACATTTACTGGAACAAATTATGGTTCAGGCAAACATCAGACAATACATATAGCAAATTCAGGTGCAAGTGCAAGAACACTTAACTTTCCAGCAGGTTGGATTTTCTATGGCGAAGAACCATCATCATTAACAGCTTCTAAAAAGGCTTGTCTATCATTGACTTGTTTAGGCTCAAATGAAGCAGACGTTCGTGCAGTATATGTAGAGGAAGCATAACACTTTGATTTTTAATCAAAGGAACATGGGAATTTTAGGTGTAGCAGGTGCAGAAACTTGTGTGGTAGGTGACGGCATTATGTTCGGTGGAACAGGTGGTGGATCATCAAACGGAACAACAAACTCATTTGATGGCTGTGCATGGAGTACCGAAAATAATATGGGAACATCAGTAATGCCTTATTGTAACGGTGGAATTTCCAGTGATGCAATTCAAGGTGCAGGCTCTCAAAATGGTGCTTCAAGAAAATTTAATGGAACATCATGGTCATCAGTTACAGCATTTGCATATGAAAGAGGCGAAGGAAGAGGTGGAGATGGCAGACCAGATGGTGCATTGTTGTCGGGTGGATATGGACATGCAAGTGGATCAACAAATACAAGCATAAGAAGATATGATTGCCATAAATTTGACGGAAGCAGTTGGTCAACAACAGGGAATTTGGGATCTAATCTAACACATGATTACACACGTTATGGGGGAAATGATGATGGTGGTATGCACGTTGGTGGTGCATGGGTTAACAGTAATTGGAATGGCAAAGCCTACAAATTTGACGGATCATCTTGGTCACAATCTACCGATACAATGGATTCCAGTTTAAGAGATGACCAGACAATAGGTGCAGGTAATGCTTCAGCATTTGTTGCAGGTTTTGGTTGGGATAGTGTTTATTTAATGGAATGTGAAAAATTTAATGGCACAACATGGTCAAGTGCAGGTACAGCAGGTAATGGTCATAACAAAGGAAATGCAGGTGGCAAAGGTAATGCTTCAACAAGTTATAATATTATAGTATGCTCAGGTCAAGATGCTGGAAGTTCCCATAACGTACATTGTGATAGATATGACGGATCTGCATGGGCTGAACAGGCAAACACACTTTATGGTTCTCAAATGGGTG
>VTLG01009467.1_pt1 | contig 31826 bp, 55 predicted proteins | sample 4694571 | NCBI WGS metagenome assembly VTLG01 (sample SAMN12604809, study PRJNA352737) | marine metagenome | biome: ENVO:00000447; feature: ENVO:00000209|ENVO:00000569|ENVO:01000036; material: ENVO:00002151; isolation source: viral sequences binned using virsorter ...
GTAGTTATAGAATGCAATTTATTTGCAAGTCTATAGATATCTGGATCAGAAATTCTCATCTGGTTAATTCTGTTACATAAACAACTGAATTACTACCACCAGCTCTTAATCCAGAAATCCTGTCTCCAGGGCTAACACGTATGTAATGAGGCCAATCCTTGATAAAGTAACCGCATGAACCAGCGGTGGCGGCGCTTCCATGCTCGTCAATTTTAATAAACACAGGCTCACTGGCATTTATTATAATAGCGTAGCATTGGGCAGAGACAGCATCACCTAGTGTTACCGAGCTATCAGTAGCTGTAAACGTATAATTAAAATTGTTTAATCTGTATAAGTCTCCCATCTTATTTTCCTCTATAGTTTTGTTGGCGCAGTTCTAAAATACTTATTGTCTGGATCATTCAAATACTTAGCCAGCAACTTAGGATCTTTGTCAATTGCTCCATTGGTTTCATTCTTCCATTGCTCATAGACATTAAAAGGAATAGAGGCTACCTTATGCCAATCTCCCCTTTTGCCTTTTGTTAGCTTATCCCCATATATGTTATATTCTTTTTTATTCTGCTCTATAGTTGGAGTAACATCCTGATATGTAGTTATAGATATTTCTCCATCAGGCTCTTCTATCCATTCCTGATGTCTATAAGGCATCACATCTAACAGCTTACCTGATCTTCTTTTCATCCTATTAAAAATCCTTTGCCACCTATAGCTTTGGTCTGGTCTTTAGACCATTCCTTTAAATGCTCTTCAGCAGTTTTGTGTTTTGGTTTTTCTGGAGCCTTTTCTTTCTTTGCTCCAAATGCTTTTTCTAATTTACTTTTGCTTCTCTGAACCATAAAGTCATTACCCATTTTTCGCCTTCATGTGGTGGCAGCCCTTGATGCAGTGACAAATCATGCGCCTTATTATTCTCATCAACATTGCCAAACATTAATAATCTTCCACCAATAGATCCGATAATTAGATTTAATTTTGGAAATGCAGTAGAGCCACCCACAGCATTATTTAAATATAACAAACAAGTTAAAAGTCTTTGACCGCCGTTCTCAAGATATATTCCATCTAGTGCGTCATAATGCGGTTTATATTCCTGGTCATTAGTATAACGCAAAACATTTATAGGTTCTGCCCTCTCTAATGGTATAGCTGCAATATTAGCAACTCTTAGACACAGCTCTGGAAAATCAGAATGAGGTAAAAATACACCATGAGAAGTTCTATCCCTATCGGGAATTAAACCATCATCAGTGGCTACCGTACTTCTTTTTAGTTTGCTTCTTGAATGCTCTATTACCTGCTCACACTCTTCAGAAGAAATTACCCCATCAACTACCGCAATGGTAGGAGTCTTTACATACACAAACATTACTGCTCCTTATTTGAATGGATCTTCTACCTTGTGTTTAGGGCTATTACCAGGGGACTTATACCCAGACTTGCCTGTTTCAAGGTTCTTAATAGCCTTCAATAAACCTTCATCACCACCCCTGCTGACAGGGGAGTATAAAGTAATTGGGCCTTCCACTTCTTTTTTCTTGCTCATTAGCCTTTCTCTTTTTGATTGTCTTGGCCTTTGACGTTACCGCCAGTGCCTAGTTTAGAAATGATACCCGTGATACCACCATAAGCATCCCCTTTGCTTTTAAAGGACTTATCGGCAGCTACACCCTGCGGATTATCCGACCATTTTTCTGTGCCCTTTTTCATGACTACCTCCTTATGTAATGTAAAAATACCTGGGCTAGTCTGCTGCCCTCAAATTTATCCCTCCAATGAGGGGTTTCAATACCTTTATAAATAAGTCCATCACCTTCTTCTAAATCTACCCTTCTTCCGCCGTATGTTAAATCTCCGTTCTCATGGAATGGGTCTAAATAAATAGGCCATATTGCTTCGTTTGGCTCCCTTCTTAAAGTAAGTGTAACACTAAACTCACAACTATTTTTATCTATATGTTTCTTGAGCTCATCACCCTTCTTGTAAACTCTGAGATAAGAATAAGTTGGAGAGAGGTCTACTCCTGTATGCTTTTCCATGTCTGATACCAAATAGCATAATAAGTTCTTCATTGCTAGGTCATCATGCCAAGCAGGAGTATTAGGTATCTGATCGTCTACAAATCCGTGTGTCTCTTTGGTTGGTATGGCATCAGGAAGTGTCGCCTTGTTATAGGCATATACGCCAAGAAAATCCAACAGTTCACCAGTTAACATCCCCCTTATTGTTTTAAATTTAGTATGCCCAAGAGACATATGAATATCTGGCTCCTTTAGTTACAGGCTCTACCCTATGCGGATACATAAAGTTAGATGGAAATATAATTACATCTCCTGACTCAAAATCTATTACCTTATCACCAAACATTACAAACTCACCACCATCAAAGTCTTCATTCAGTTGACCAACAACAGACAACATTGGAATACCTTTTACATTTCCATCAAACAATGAACTAATGTGATCGCAGTGTTCAGCCATTTGTTGCGTTTCAGAATACCGCAAGAACTTAATCACTGAATAACCATTCCATCCATTAAACCATTTATAACCAAAACTTCTAATATACTCTGATAAAGCAGAAGAGAGCTGCCTTATAATATAATTATTTGTCTCGGCTTGAAACTCTTTCCATCCTGATCCAGTATGACCTAAGAAATCTGGTTCTTCATTTCCTGATGGGGTAGACTTAACTTCTCTTTGCCATCCAAACCCATGTTCAGGATCATTTGTTTCATAACCCGTAAAGTCATGCCTTTCCCACTCACTGACTTTTAAATTCTCTACAACAGATTTACAAAAATCTTTATCCAGAAAATCTTTTTTATGAAATAAATAATCTTCTATATTTTTCTTCATAGATAAGTGGGGGCTTTTACACCCCCACTTTCACACCTATACGTCAGCCAAGAAACCGTTAGCTGCTTGGTTCTTAGACATAAGACCGTACTCAGCCAGAATCATCTGCTTTATACTGTCCCCAGTCTTAGCTAGACTTTCGGTCATAAACGGTCGCAAGTATGCGACAGCCCAGAAGTCAAAGTCTATAAACCAGCAATCTCGCGCTCTCTGGAACCGATCTGGAATTATTTTAAAAGTTCCAAAATCGGAAACATAAACGTCAACAGAAGCCACAACATGAGCAGGAGCAGACTTATCTGCTGCTGTTCTTAGTTCTGACACTGTTTGAGTTAACGCCGAAATCACCTGTTTGTTAGCAGAGCCAACAAGAATGGTGTCTGGAGTTCCACCGCTATCAAAGCATTCTTTGATGACGGTCTTCATTCCAGCTTCGGTTAATGTACCAGTAGATGTAGCATCGCTAGCAGTGTTAGTACCATTACCATTAGATGCGGAACCCAACCCAGGTGGGGAAGGTGCGCCGCCTAAAGTGTGATAATTGGTAGCGACCCATGCGGGTAGACCTGCTGTTGCTCTCGCAGTTGCAGGGCCAGGGCTTGGGCCAGCGCCAGCGGATTGTGCTACGTTATCCATCAACATCTTTTCCATATCACGCTTCATTTCTTTAGCGCGTTTCGCTAACTGATACGCTTGAGAAGATTTACGCCCAGCAAAATTAACGGCCTCTGCTGTTCCAGAAGTCTGTACAGCTTTAACCGAAATCTGGGTGTAATTCCCTACCCTTGTGGGTTCACTTACTGCTGTAGAAGTCGGATCATTTCCTTCAGTAGCGCGGTTAGCTGCTGCTGCGGTTAATGAATCCGTCTGCCACTCAAAGTAAGTATTATCAGCAGTCTCACGACCACAACCACTTAGGAATGGTGTCTCAGTTGGCGAAATATTATAGATGATATTACTAAGGTCTTCCCTGATGCCTACAGCACCATAGGTTTCCCTAGTATTCGTCGGAATAGCCATAACATTTCTCCTGTTTAAAGTTCAACGAAGTCCTCAAATAACGAAGTCGCATCATTGACATGACCTGAACTTTGAAGACGCTTCATTTGCGCAGTACGTTTAGATCTATTGCTGTCAGCTTTCTTTACCCCCTTACCAGACTTAGCAAACTTTGGCTTGCTCTTGACCTTTTTTGTTTTGAGCTTTCGCGCTCTGCGTTGGTCATCTTCCCAAGCCTTTGCCTGCATAAGAATAATAATAGAGCGATGGTCAAACAGTTGTTTAACCTCATCCTCACTAAAGCCTTTAGTATAAGCAAAGTCACGCAATTCAGTAGCAATAGCTTTTTGCTTCTCTGGAACACCCCAATCTGGTATCATTTGAACCATCTTGCCATGTTCCTCTTGCGCCCACTGAGCAAACTGTTGTTGATGCTCTTGTGCTTGCCTTTGGCTTTCTTGATTATGTTGCTGTTGTAGCTTTTGAAGATTGGCTTGTGCTTCACGATATTCGTCACGTTTAGTAAGGTACTCTTCCTTATCTTCCGTTTTCAATCGTTCCCAATCTGTATTCTCATATTCTTGTAGCGACGAGAGATTTAACTGTACTGCATTCGCTATAGAATTTATGTACTGCTGTCGAGCTTCCTGAGTCTTAGCAACCTCTTGCTGGTAAAACTGTCCAGCTTCATCAAGCTGCCTTCGGTACTCACCTAGCTCTTGCGTTTTTCTTGTATAATCCTGCTGTCGAGAATATCCCTTTAAGAGTTCTTCTTCAGTAACCTCAACTTCCTCACCATTAATTTTAACAGTGTAAAGTCCAGGTGTGTCGTCCTCCTCTTCAGTGATTTCTTCTTCGACTTCGGATTCTTCTGAGTCCTCCTCCTCTGCTTTTAATTCCTCATCAGACTCTTGTTCAGATGCTTCTAATGATTCCTCTTCAGCTTCGGTTGATTCTTCAACGCCCTCGGGTACTTCTTCTTCGGACGCCTCAGCTTCTATCTCTTCTGGTTTTTTCGGTAAAGAATCCTCAAGTGATAGAAATGCTGATTGGGCCTCCCTTATGCTTCCCTCTGGAAAGTTAGGGGTGGGTACTGCTGGTTGCGGGGCTTGTTGCGTATCCGCCATAATAAACTCCTTAATTAGATAAATGGATGTTGCTTTTCAAGAATCTTGTTCATCTGTCCAGTTTCAACTATAGACTTTATATGACCATGTATTCTATCAAGCAGTCTCATTGCAAGCCAGATTGACTCTCTGGCTTCAACTTCTGTAGAGCCACTGTTTTCCCAACGGCTCTGTAAATCTTCTTTAATTGCTCCAAATGCTTCATTAAACAACGGATCATCCAGGAGAGATCTAGCTCTCCTTTCCTTCTCATCAGGTAACATTAAGTTGCTCCTATCGCTACTGCTCTCTTTTGTTCTCTCTCCAAATTAAGCTCTTGCTGTTTTAAGCTGGAATCAACTTGCATCTTTTCGTATTCCTGTTGAATCTTCTGAGCTTTTAGTTGAAGCTCTCCAGCCTTGATTTCAAGCTCTTGTTGTTTGACTTGAGCTTCCATCATTTCAGCCTGATCCTTCATTGAAGGTTGACTCTGTTGCGGTGGGATATTCGCGGGGTTAGTTAAATAATCATCAACATTTTGAAAGCCCATAGATCGAACTAATGCAGCTCCCAAGTTATACATATTCTGCTCGTTGACGATCCTCAATCCACCTTTCATTGCCTCTCCTGCAAACTGCAACATTCTTGAAAGGTGAGCCATCTGCTGATCTTTATTCCCACTACCCAAAGCAACTGAAACAGTGCAATCAAACTGATCGTTCCAAGCATCAGGACGCACAGGAACCCACTGATTGCGTAACATAACGACTCTTTGATGATCTTGATTCTTGAGTAGTAATTCATAAATCCTCAACATTAAATCTTTAACACCTGTCTCAGCAAAGTTTCTTGCAATTAATTCTACTCTGCTCTGAGCTGCACCCATTACAGCATTAACGGCTGTAGCTGTAGTATGGGATGTTAAAGCATTTTCATTTAATCCTTGTGACATTCTGGATACACCAGCTCTGGACTCTCTTACTCCGTCTAGGTATTCTAACATCTGGAATGAATAAGGTTCTAGCGCGGGTGTCGCTAAAGGTGTAACGGCGTTTGGAGACTTAACCCTAACCACGCCGCCTGGTCTCTGGGTGAGCAAATCATCTAGATTCGCTTGACCCTCTAAAATTGCATATCTACCGAAATTTTGGTTATACATGTTGTCCATGAGGTTCCGCATTAACGTACTCTTCATAAGCTGCAGATCCATAACTAGATCAGCTATAGACAATCCAAAGAACTTATGTGGGATCTTTATAGGCGTAATAGAAACGAATGGAACCATATCAATCTCATCGTTCTCAAGAATCGTAGAACCAACTAAACAAACCTTTCTTAACTCAGTTATACCATCTCCATTATAATCTGTTTTAAGAAAACACTCATGCAGCCAATAGGTGCGTAACCCATCTTCTCCGTACTCTTCTCCGCCCCATCCTTCCCAGTATCTAGCAGACTTATCGAACGCATACCTTTCCAATCTTTCGGCAGAGAACTGCGTCATGTCGTCATCACCAGAACCCAATTGGTCTGGGTCTAAATCCTCATCAGGATACATCTCCCTTAATTCTGATAAAGTCTTCTCTACTCTATGGCAAATAAATCTAGCACTTTGTATATCTTTAGATTCTCTTGAGATAAGAAACTCAGAAGGAGGGATATTTTCTATCTTAACTTTTCCAACCTGTCTGCGCCTTTTGATAACTACATCATGGTATGCCACAACCCCCATGACCTCATCCTCTTCTACATATTCCTCATGCTCCATTTCTTCAACATCAGGATTACCAACAAGAATCTCATACTCCATTGCGTCAAGGTGGGTATACTCTTCTCTCTGCGCCTCATCATACTCATCCCACCATACTTTAACTATGCCGTTCTTGCTTAGTAAAGCATCTGTAAACCATGAATAAAGAATATCCCATCCTGGATTATCCTTTGTAAAAACATAGTTCACATAGTCTGTGGCTTGTTCAGACATTGCTACGTCTTCAGGGCCATGAGGTGTAAACTTAACCATCTCATCACCAGACGCAAAGACTCTCATTAAGGAAGGTTTAATCCATTCCACTGTATCCTGCACAGTAGAGTCTACATACTGAGATCTTCCCTCTACCTCATTGCCAAAGGGTAAGCCATAGTAATACTCCATAGCTTGCTCTCTTTGCTGAGAAATCGTATCGCCCATATACCCCAGGGAATCTGTAATCTCTCCACGTATCCTAGTTACTAATTCGTCATCTGATCTTTCGTTTGCCATTAAACTATTCCGTAGCTCCCATAATTAACCTCTTGTGTCCATGCTGGATCTTTACCAGATACAGCAAACCGTTGCGATTGAAACGCATACCTTGTCGCAGACATAAGATCATCCCTTATAGGAACCACCTTATTAAATTTTCTATGATACATTCTAAACTCTTCAAACCAATCAGAGAGAGTTGAAAACACCTTAAACTTGTCAGCTTCTACTGCCTGAAGCATTGCCATTAAGCCTTCCTCAATAGAATTAGATCCTTTATTGACACCTAATGCTGGTGGATTAGAGAAATGTTCCAGCAAAAAGTTGCAACCTAAGTTTCTATATTGGTCAGCAAGCCCAGGATTTCCCATGCTATCCCTGCGATTACCGTCATGTGGGTAGGCTATGGGGATAAAATGCGGTCTAGTTCTTATCGTTTCCGCATGAACCGATGGACTTGCTTTTGATGCTCTATAACAGTCATAAATGTAGAAAATGTCATCATCTGGGTTGATAGCAGCCCATACTACTGCCGTAGGGTGATCCCATCCAAAGTCTATTGCTGCAATTCTAGGCCAATGTTCCTCAATATGTAGAGGATCTACCATCACTTTCTCTTCACCTAAAGGAAATACCAGGCCTGAACCTATAGATGGCCTGCCATTCCTCCTCATATCCCTCTCATGTGGCGAATAAGAGGAAAGAATCTGCTGCATAACATCTTCATTTAAGTGCCCATCTAGCCCATTCATGGTCTTAACTTTCTCAGATGCGTCATCCCATGTCGCATTTACTAGAGATTGCCCTTTCTGAAGGTTATTCATAAAGGATGCTACTGTCTCAGTCATCCCACTTTCAGGGGTGAAGGTCATATAAACCATCCCCTTTCGGTCTAATGTCCTTGTGACTGCCTGACTATAAATATCTCTTGATGGTTCCTCGTCTAACCATATACAATCTACACTACGTCCCTGCCATTTCTCCACACCCATCTCATAGGCTTTGAAGAATAAAGAAGAGTTCCCGCCGGAAACATGCTTTACGAGTGCTACACTCTTAGCATTTGGGACTCCTGGCTTTCTTTCTGTTTTTATAATAAGGTCTTTAGGCACTGTGCCTGACCCGAAAGCCTCTGGATCATCGGGGGAACCCAGTAATTCAAACTGTACAATGTCTCTAGTTGTCTCGTTGGAGACACCACCCGCCCATGCTACGATGGGTTGACGGTACACTCTACCCTCCCACCAATCAGGATACATCCCTGTAAGGTGATAACTCAACTCCATACTACCACAATAACTCTTCCCTATGCGGTTAGCAGCCATCAGAAGCCTCTGGTTGGCCTCTGAGCCACTTTTATGAAACTTTAGCTGGTAGGGGTAGGGGTCATAAGAATTGATCTTAGAGAAGCGCTCACGCCGTCTCTGCTCCTTTAATAACTCTAATGCCCTAGTGTTTGATGAGCGCGTCGAGTTCCCGTTGGATTTCTTCATCCGACATTCTTTCCACTGTGGTCTGTTCTATTCTCTCTACAGGTTTCAATCCTGCTCTATCCAGGAGATCCTTTATTGCTCCAAGCCGTACTGAATCGCTCTCTGACGACTTCGCCAGCTCTGATAACCACTTGATACTCGAAGGTACATGGTCTGCCAAAACTTTCTGAGTTTGCTCATTGATTTCCTTCCTTAAAAGATTCTTTAGTTCATAGCCCTTTTGCTTAGCTGTCTTTTCTGAATAGCCAGCCTCGATTGCAGACTGGGTAGCATTACCTGTCTTGCTATAATTCTCTACAAATTTATCTTGACGCTCTGTCATTATCTTCTGCCTGAAGGATCAAACGCATCTCCATATAGTCTTGCCCTTCGTTCTCTTTCTAATCGGTCACGCTCTCTACGGGCTAATTCTTCTGATCTTTGAATGTTCATTGCTTGTAAAAGAGTAGCCATAGTATTTTGTGATTTTAAAGCCTTCTCAGAAGCTAATGCTGCCTGATGTTCATTGTAGAGCCTCTTTGCCTCAAATTTTCCAGCAGCTTCAGCAGACTCGCCACCCTTATCAATTTTTGCCCTATGATCCTTTTGCTGTTTTTCAAGATCCGCCACTTTCTGTGTTGCTTTCTTTTGCTCTTGCTGTAATGCCTTTACCACTGAGCTTTGGCCTGCATCTTTAGGATCTCTAGCTTTAGAAACCATTTCCATTGTGCTTAATATAGATTGGTCTATCTGCTCTTCAGTAGGCATTGGCCCAGAATCGGTATAGTAAACAGGTCGATCCACATTCACTGCTTCTGGTCTGGGCATATTGGAGACAAATCCTTGAGCCTCCATATACTCATCTCCAGCGCCCCAGGGCATTACATCTTGTTGCTCATAAATGATAGTGCCACCTTCACCACTCTCACCACCCATACCGCTACTTATCCCAAGTAAAGGATTTCCCCTCGCTGCCTCAAAAGCCCTTTCTCTTAATGTTGCATCTTTTAGCTGATTAAGATAATCAACCGCCCCTTGTATATCTGCCTGACTTTGGACAAAGCCAATAGGATTGGGATTAATGCCTTCTAGTGCTGCATCATAAGCATCTTGCGCTGTAACAGTTGACCCAGAATATAATTCCTTTCTTCTGTCTGCCCAGGATTGCCCTCTATCCTTCCAGTATTGATCTGTTGCGTCCTTCTGATTAAGAGGTTCATTAGGAAGGTTTCTTCCAGCACTAAAATCCTCTGGTCTTGCTATGCCTTTATCAAGCGTCTCCTGAAGGGTTGTAATTCCAGTATCATAGAGTTCTTGAGAATATTCATCTGCCCACATATCTCTTATATCATCTTTCTTTAGTAAATTTGATTCATCAAGATCAGGGGTGGCTTCATCATCTTTAGGCCTGTCTAAAGTGCTTGTATAGAATTCTGTTCCAAGCCTTATCAATGGGCTTAATAGTCCACCATAATCTGTTCTTCCTGCTGAGTGAAGAGCAGCATTCAGTTCAGGCTCTGTCCAACCAGTAGCCGCCTGTAATCCAGGATTATAACTAGGCATTGGTGGCATGTACACCGACCTTATAGATGGTGATATTCTATCCCATGAATGTAGACCCTTATGCCTCAACATTCCTCTTCTTATAGCATCATCTAATTCTATGTTTCTTTCACGCTGGATAGCAGATGGGGGAAGCGAGGGAAAAGCCTCATTACCCATCACAGGCCCACCAAGAGAATTGGGATCTATATAACCTATATCTGGTAATAGCGTAGAAAAGTCTATTGGATCAGCCATTATTTATTTCTAGTCTTCTTGGCCTTTCTTCTGGACGCATCTCTAGCCTTTCTGTACGCAGTCTGTCCAGCCTGAGTATAGGGATAATGTTTGGTTTTACCTGATTTTGTCTTTAGTTTAGGCATAATTGATATTCCTTATTTTCCCCTCCGCTGTGTGGGAAGGATATATATATACAGAGAAAAAAACAAAGGGGTGCCCCCCCTAGTCTACCTTTTATATGTCATGATCAAGACTACCATAGATCCTGACTGGTGTCAAGCACTTTATTACGAACCTTGAACTGTCGGTTCTTGGTTTGCTCCAACACAATGTGTGTGTGTGGAGGAAAGATATACTCACAACCCTTTGAGCAGCTCGACGGCTTACCTACTCGATACCAGGTGTCACACAATAGTTGACACTGTGTTCTGCCCTATGGTAGTGTCTGTCCCTAGTGATGGTGACTGATGTTATGAGCACCCTAACCAACGGGGATTAAGACCCCCGCAACAGCTCGCAAGAGCCTGCCCCTAAAAGGAACCTATTATGAAAGATACCAATATGGACATGTCTACAGCAATCGATACTCTCTTATCTATGCGCGGTCGTATCCTTATCACCCAAGCGTTAATCCTCGCAGTCGAGGAGTTGTCAAAGGTGGAAGGAGCTGACCGTCAAGTTGGCAACATTGCTGACATGCAGTTAATCTTAGATAGCGACTTCGCTATTGATACGCGGGATGACGAGGAGACGGCTTATCTCGGTAGGAATAGGCTTAATCAGCTTGGCGAAGAAATAGACGAATCGCACTACGAGGAAGATAATCCTATTGAGCAGTACGCTGACAACCTAGAAAGCATTACTAGTTCGATGCAGGGTAATACTTATTATTACGATTAGATAATAGGCTGTAGCACTCTGGCCTACTGTGTAGAGTGCTATGGCCTTTTTAACTTTTAATCGGGAATCCTATTATGAACGAAGCACAGATGAATAAGGTAGAGATGTTAGACCATGCGATGGATATGCTAGAAGCGCTAGGGATTGAGTATGACGTAGCTGAAACTTTTATTAATTCGTGTTACGACGACTTTTACACTAAAGGTTGGGATGACGCTATGAAGAAAAAGGTCTGTAATGTATACATGGCGTCGAACTATGGCAAGGAAGCTATATACCCCTCCTGCATTAATGCCGAGCTGTTTGCGTCTATTGCAGGGACTACCACTTTAACCCGCGACACCATCGGAAAGATTAAGGCGCTAGGCTATACGGTGGTACAGCTACATAAGGAGACGCTATGAGAACTCAAAGAATATTTGTTGATATTGAGGGATTCAGGCTGACTGACTCGGGCAAGCCTAAAGTTTGGCGCTGCGAGGTTCAAAGAAGTGAACACTGGCGGGAAGATATGCCGGTCTTTCGCTATATCGAGACGCACTGCTGCTCGCTCGAGAGTTTTGTGTTTGTTTGGGAAAGAAACACCAAACACAACAACTATAACGGCTATTCAGGCTACGTCCCGCTGAAGTCAGTGAAGGAGGTCAGGCCATGACTACAGAAGAGGCGTGGAAGATAGTGGGGTACAATTCACCCCGCTATGCAGTGCGCAACATGGTCAAGGCTTTGAAAATGTGTCGATGGCTTAACACCCCAGAAGAAGAGCAGCGCTTGGAAGCTGCTCAGATTGTGCTGCGGACTAGGAACCCGCACTATAGTTGACAGATAAAAGCCAAGTCTATATGATTGGCTTTCTTGTGTTAACTTTAATTTAATGGAGGCATAAAAATGTCGGAACTATATGCAAGTATACCAGTATCAGCCAGGAAAACAGTAGCGACTGCACGGGGGCATAAAAGTACAGGTATTGAGGCGGAAGTATGCGCCTGGACTGGGAAAATTGTCAGTAAAATAGAGTGGAGTGAAATAGATAAAGACTACCGTTTCACGGTATCAATGGAACCTCACCACGGTAAAGGCGACAGTTGTATACTGGCGTCAGGCATTGTCGGTAAGTATGAACAGTGCGCCTCATGGATTCCTATGGAGGATACATCCTACCGTCCCTGGAAAAAGTAAACTTGACAAGCGGTAAAATGTCAGCTACAATCGAGGTGTTTTTAGAGATCCAGGAAGATTAACAAGTAAATCATAGAGAGGCAGTTATGAGTACTAAAGCAGATAGATTATATCAATGGAATAAGGCTGATGCTAGACTAAAGGAATTGAAAGAGGTTGACAGATTAATCTCTTTAGTTATGGAAGAGGCACCATCTTTGGATGCGTTAAAAAAGATTACAGAAGGATTAAACGTATATCTTTCTCATCTTTGTGATGATAATGATAGGGACTGGAATAAGTATGTTGACAATAAATTACAGGAGAAAAGCAATGACTAAACAACTAGAAGATATACATGACTTGTTAGATGCATTGGCCGAAATGCACGACCAGGCTGATCAGGACTGCCCGTCTGAATATCGAACATCTCATTTTGATCAAGCCCTTGATCATTCTTATGATATGGTCAAGGAACTAACCCAAGTGTATGGAGATAATTCAAGCAAATAATGGAGCAAATCTATGACTAGAAAGATATATACAGGTGACCATGACATCGGAGAGCCATCACTAGCTACCCCTAAATCATGGGACTATGACCATCACGAATACGAGCGAGCACTACACGATAGCCTATGCGATTGTGATGAGTTCGATGGGTTCGACACTCAGACTGGATGCCAGGAGGTGAACATGTTAGTAGCTGAAGAGGCTCTCAATGAATGGAATGGTAGTATAGATTGCGATTACTTCAGCATTGAGCAGGAGTATTGATATGGAAATCTATGAAAGAGTGGAAGCGGTGCAACATAAAGTCCAAGACCTAACTATGCAGATAGAGTGGAACATGAGGGAGTTGGATGAAATCAAGCAGGAACTAAAAGAGGGGCAGGTTATTACGGAGGACACTAATAATGGACAGCGCTAGAGCAGAGTGTATAAAATTTGACATTGAGCTGATGAACCCAAAGGCTGACCCAGGTAGACACGTTTTCGAGTTCGCCTTAATCCATCCTAATCGTGGAACCCTCGTGGTCAGACTTGACAGGTCAGAATATGAGCAGCTAGGTTCTACAATAGAAAAGGCTATGAAAGATTTAGATGTTTAGACTTCCTGGAATATTTAACTTTAGGGGTAACAGACTTGCTTGGATGACGATTGTACTTAGCCACAAGGTTGCGCCTCTTATAGCGCTTACTCTTCCTGGCAAGTTTATCTGGATAATCCATAAAGGGTATTCCTATCACTTATATAACACATGAGATATAAACCATTGATTTATAAGGGGTTTATTTAACATAAGATTTAATGGCTCTCCATTACTAGGGGCACCGTTTATATTAGAGTCCAAAACTCAATGGGCATATCTCTATAGGGGGCAGGATTCATCTCTCATAAGGACGGTTAATTCAGATTGTGGTTGGTGTGGTTGACCTCTCATAAGGTGTCAGGATTCAGCTTTACAGGCTGTTGTATTTATGGTAGAATATTGGGCTTTACAAATCAACGAGTTAGAGGTCAGGTGTTATAATATATGAGTCAGTTAAAAAGAATAGTCAACAAGGCAGAGAACTGCTATCAGAGACTAGTTATTGAGCTAAGAAAAACCAAAGGCAGGACAGGAGTACCCGTAGATGTCTACCTTAACACCTGCCTGGACTGTATTGACATGGTGAACAAGCTACCAACAGCAGGCAAGAGAGAGAAAGACAAGGCCAGGAAAGCAATCTTTAATGTATACTTTAAGCTGCAAAATTACGAGGGATCAGAAAGACAGACCACACATTCATTCCCAAAGGGAAAGGAGATAAGTATGGAACCATCGTCGATGCCATTACAATCCACTCATGCGTACAAGGGTGGGCTAGGGTTTAGTGGAGTATCAAATGCGTTATTCCTGCAAAATTCAGGGTCAAAGAAAAATCCCTACTGGAACCCGCCTAAGAAACGAGCGCCTGTGATATCAGTACCCAGGGAGCGGTGGGATTCTATCTTGGCTAAGATGGAGCAGGATCACATCGATCAAGACAGGCTAACTATGAGAGAATTTCATAGGGAAATGGAACAAGAAAAAAGGGAGGTGTTACATGAGGTGCGACGATTGCGAAAGAACAGCGACTCAGATATCAGAAAGCCACTCATATTGTAGTCGGTGCTTTACCAGGAGATTCAGCACGATGACTGTTGATGGTGTCAAGATGGGTGTGACTGATGGGTTTAAGGCTGTGCTAGAAAAGAATGGGCTTGGCCGTGAAGAGGGTGAGTCTATGTCTGCTTGGAGCGCTAGATGTAAAGCATGGGTTCGTGAAACATCATTTGGAAATATGATTAAGGGGATAACATGAAAGACAGTGAAAGATTTTTGCTTTATCTGTGTGTTATAGCATCCGCTGCAAGCGCACCAATATCTTTTATGTGCTGGATGCTGCTTTTCGGCGCATGACCACATGGAAACACTGTGAACGCATGGTTGCCAAGCTCTTAGGTGGTGAGAGAACTGGTTGCAATGGCGAGTCACGTAGAGATGTTGAGCACCCCAGGTGGAGTGTCGAGGTCAAGCATCGCAAGACCTTACCCGCCTGGTTGCACTCAGCTATGAAGCAGGCTGAATTAGAAGCAGAGCATAGAGTTCCTATCGTTGTGCTGCACGAGAAAGGATTGATCTATGAGAAGTCCTATGTTATAATGCACATGGATGACTTTGTTACTGAGACAGAAGAGAGAGACTATGGTCTGCCAAGAGGTAGAGAGGGGACTGAATGACTCGTACATTATTTGAAGAACTATTTGATCCTATTAAACACAAAGGAGGTCTCATGAACGATTTAAAAGGACACTTCTTTCATAGTTACAATGATGGTCTTGTAGAATGGCAAGGAAAGGTTATTAGCAATCCAGAATCGGGTATTTATTTGGTTCAGTTATATGAATGGGTTGTTGGGGCTGAAAGTTGTAGGAAACTAGTTAATATTCAAGACATGATTCAGTGGAGTTTCTACGAAACTGATAAAGAAATGCGTAACTCTTACTTGCATAGCAGAAAGGAGTAGTAAACATGGCTACAAAGAGTGAGTTCCTGAACGAGTTGTACAAAGACAACGGGTTGGTAAAGGATGAGGACACGTATGAACTAGCCTTTGGCAAGCGATCCGTTAATATCATAACCCGCACAGGTATCGAGAAGATACAGTATCACAACAACATCACTGTAACATTTGATGTTGAAGCTATGAACCCAGAGTTTGTGGTGGTTAAAGCTACCGCTAAGAAGGGTGATGTATCTGTTGAATCATATGGTGAAGCGTCACCTCAGAACACACAACAGAAGTACCCTGTTGCTATGGCTGAGAAGAGAGCTTTGTCCAGGGTGATACTCAAGATCACTGGCTTTTATAAGTACGGAGTCTTTGGTGAAGATGAATCAGATGACTTTAAACCGGAGAAATAACATGGCAAAGAAGAAAGCATCTAAATCTGACAGAAGATTGAAGAATGACCACGAGCTTGCTATTGATACTTGGCAATGCCACAAGATGAATAAGGAGTTTGTTCGGTCTTCTGATAAAGTGTTTGAGCAGTTTGGTTGGGGATGCAGATGGAAAGACATCCCCGTGGGTCTATTAGATAATATGGCGGAGGCTTATGAGCACATGGTGGCAGCAAAAACACAGAAAGAAAAAGAGTACGTTTCGTCCACTTTCGAAGGCCACGCCGAAGGCGTATGGAAAACAACGACCCACTCCAACTATTACGAAGCTCACTCTCCTTGAAGAACCGTTCGGAGATGGAAGGTTTGAGGGAAGGAGGTACTGGTTCGCCAGGTGGTGTCATAAAAACCGATTCAAATATGCGCCATCTGGTGACACCTGGGAAGAAGTATTCAAACTAAAAGAGGGGGTAACCCTGCTTGACTATATTAAATTTGCCAAAGAAAATAAATTAGGAGAAAAATATGCCATTCAAGACAAGTCTGGGAGAGACAATCTTCAAACAAAAGTACGCCTCTAATCCCTACGAAACATGGGAAGATAGAGCACACACTGTAGTCAATTGGGTGTGTGGTGATATGGATGGCGAAAAGAATAACCTTATGGCAAAGAGCGACAGGGATCAATTAACCCAGGACATCAGCGATTTTAAGTTTATGCCAGGGGGCAGGTATCTTTGGTATTCTGGCAGAGATGCTAGGTTTTTTAACAACTGCTACTTGTTGAGGTTAGAGGAGGATAGCAGGGAGGAGTGGGCTGGATTGTCACAAAGAGCAATGTCTTGCCTGATGACAGGCGGTGGTATAGGCGCTGATGTTAGCTTGTGTAGGCCGAGTGGCAGGCAATTGCGCAGGACGGGGGGCGTGGCATCCGGCTCAATTCCTCTGCTCTATACTCTCAATGAGATAGGAAGAAATGTTATGCAAGGTGGGAGTCGTAGATCTGCCCTGTATGGCAGTATGAACTGGCAGCATGAAGATGCTAGGCATTTATTGAGAGCTAAGAATTGGCATGACATGAAGATCGAAGGTTCTGATATCACAATTGCTGATGCAAAGAAAGCAAACTTTAATTATCCGGCTCCATTAGACATGATGAATGTTAGTCTTAATTATGATGACGCATGGCTTCATGGCGGTAGTAGCGAAATATTCTCAGAGAATTGTAGGCAAGCACTGATGACTGGCGAGCCAGGATTCTCTTTTAACTTTGGAGACAAGCAGAATGAGACACTTCGAAATGCGTGCACAGAAATTACGTCAGAAAATGACAGTGATGTATGCAATTTGGGGTCTATTAACCTTGCGAATATTGAAACGATTGAAGAGTTTAAGGATGTGGTTAATCTCGCGTCTAAGTTTCTTGTTTGTGGGTTAATAAGAGCGCACTTACCTTATGATAAAGTAGGAAAGGTAAGACAAAAGAATTCTCGTATTGGTCTAGGCTTAATGGGCTTGCATGAATGGCTATTAAGGCGCGGATATAAGTACGGGATGAACGACGAACTCAAACAATGGATGAAAGTATATGAGTCAGAAAGCACGAGAGCAGCTAATGACCACTGCGATAGACTATTTCTTAACAGACCTAAAGGATACAGAGCAATTGCCCCAACAGGAACAATTAGCATCCTTTACAGAGCAATTGCCCCAACAGGAACAATTAGCATCCTTGCTGGCACAACTGGAGGAGCTGAACCAATCTTTGCAGTCGCATACCGTAGACGTTACCTTACAGATGGCACAAGATGGAAGCATCAGTTTGTCGTTGACGGTACGGCACAAGCGCTAATAGATTCTGGCATCAATCCAGAAGATATAGAGTCAGCAGTTGACCTGGCAGCAGAACCAGAGCGAAGGATCAAGTTTCAATACTACATACAGAAGCATGTAGACCATGCTATTAGTTCCACGATAAACATTCCTGCGTGGGGAACAGACCTAAACAATGAAGACAAGGTAAAAGACTTTGAAGCTATCGTTAGGAAGTATGCCCCTGGTTTGAGAGGATTAACAATCTATCCTGATGGGTCAAGGGGTGGTCAACCAATATCAACCGTACCATATGAAGAGGCGAGATCTAAGAGAGGTGTCATCTATGAGGACAACAGTGAAGAACAATGCTTATCGGGGGTATGTAACGTATGATTAGACCATATTGCAGATTCAATCATGGAAAAATGCTTAAAACTAGAGGTAAATTCTCTAAAAGGGACGGCGGTGAGCGACAGTATTACCACTGTAGGAATGGTGGATGTAGTTATACAGCATTAGAGCAAAGAGATGATGATGCTTACTTTAGAGAAAGACATCCTGATACTTGGGCAAAGGCTCAAGAGCATTTAAGGAGTATGTTTGATGATGCTAGAAAAGAGCAAGCGATGGCAGAATAGGAAGTATCTTGACTGGATAGCTACCCTACCTTGCGCCAACTGTGGGCTAGAGGGTGAGACTATAGTGCCGCACCATGCTATTAACATCAGTGCTATAGCAGGAAGGGTAGGTAATAAAGGGCTTGGTTTGAAATCAAACGACTGGTTAGCAATGCCGTTGTGCCATGATTGTCATAGTGCTTTACACAGTGGAGACAAAAGTATCCTAGCCTGTCAACCATTGTTTATTTTTGATACTCTTGACAAGGCTTTTAAATATGATATTATAGGAGAGGAGAATGATCTCAGAAGAAAGAGTAGAAAAGTCTCTAGTGTATCTAGCAGAAAGCGATGAGGAATATGCGTATGCCCACGCCAAAGCTAAAGCGATAGAGAAAGAAGAAAAGATTGTAAAGGCTCAAGCATTTATTAATGCCAAGAGACTATACGATACAATAGCAGAGGCTAATGCTGTGGCTGAAACCTCTCAAGAGTACAAGGACTGGAAGGAACGATGGGAGAACTCATTAGCAGAAGTTAAGTTGTATGAGAACAAACGTGAAACAGAAAAAGTTATATGGGAAACGTGGCGAACAGAACAAGCAAATCTGAGGAGCACATAATGGCATATGAAGAACGAGACAACGAGGGGCAGAGCTACAAGGTACAGAGCAAGACAGAAGATTGGCATGCAGACTACCAGGGCAAGGGCTCCGTTGATGGAAAGCTAAAATGGTTCGATTTGGTTGGCCCGAAAACGGCCAAAAATGGAGAGGAATATTTCACTGTGAAGATAAGACATAGAGAACCCTGGACTGGAGAGAACAAGAAAACTAACAAGTCTTACCTAGATTCATATGATCCATCACCCCAGAAGGAAGGAAGTGATATCCCATTCTAACGCATTGTAAGGCTCGTGGTGGGCTTTTAGGTTTTGGGTATTCATAGCCCACTCCTTTTCCCTAGAAGCCTGCCACAGCCACTACAGGAGGTCTGATGACGAATTATACGGTGCAGTACGAATCTGGTGATGATGTCGAGCTAGAGTACAATGATGAGAAGCATTCCTATATGGTGGATGGAAAGCAGGTTCCCGCTGTAACTAGAGTGGTGGATGCTGTATCACCTAAGAACCTGACTGATTGGGCAGCCAAAGCAGGGGCAGACTGGTGGTTAAACAACTACTCTGATGATGTGGAGATGCAGCCTATTATGTATGATGGTATTCGCTATGCTTATAAAGATATAAGCGCAGAGGCTCAGAAGATTGGGTCAGATGTACACAGATGGATAGAGCTATACATTAGAGGCGAGATGGAGGAGATAGAATTATCGGTTGAGTATCCAGATAATGTGAAGGTTCCAATGGAGAACTTTCATAAGTGGGTTGAGGCCAGGAAGGTTGAGTGGCTTGGCAGTGAGGAAAAAGTCTACTCTAAGATGTGGAATTACGCAGGAACTATAGACGCATTAGCCAGGATTAACGGAGAGTTATATGTTATTGATTTTAAAACAAGCGCAAAGATATATAAAGAATATTACCTACAAGTTTATGGGTATGCTCAAGCAGTGCATGAGATGGGCAAAAGCCCACACTACCCGAAAGGTATGATAGTTAGGCTAGACAAGAATGAAGACAAGTACCAGGAGGCAGCTTTTGAATGTGAACCTAGAATATTTCACTACGCATTAAGCCTTAAAGAGTTTCAATCAAAAAGAATAAAGAAGATTAAGATATGAGCGAAGATGAAAGTGTTGTATGGTTGATGTGCCATCACTTAAAGGGGGCAATATCATTACTAGAGATCGCTCTTAAAAATGATTTAGTAGATCCTAAACTATTAGATCAGCACTTAGCTGAATGGGAGGGCAAATCAGAATCTACATGGGAGCAGCATATGTGGTTTAAATACAGGCAAGCAATCAACAGGCCGGATAATGTGGTGTTATTCAGTCCAGAAATCAGAGGGCCAGACACATGAAGATAGCACACTTAGACTTAGAATGTTCTAATCTAAACGCTGATTGGGGTGTGATAATATGTGGTTGTATTAAGTGGGACAATGGCAAGCTAGAGACATTCAGAATGTCGGACTACAAAAAGAAAGGCATTATGGATGACTCAGGTGTTTGCATTGCTATAAGGGACGCGCTTAATAAAGCAGATGTATGGGTGTCATGGTATGGAGTCAGGTTCGATATTCCTTTTCTCCAGGCTAGACTGCTGTATCATAGGCAAGATCCTATATCTACCTTTATATCTCATGTAGATCTATGGAGAACGTCCAGGTATCAGCTTAAACTTTCAAGCAACAGGCTTGCTAACATAGAAAGATTCCTTAATCTATCTGCAAGTAAGACACCTATAGACCAGGGGGCTTGGGTAGAAGCGATAGCAGGCAGCAAGAAGCATATGAACACAGTGGTTAAACACTGCAAGGAAGATGTCAAGATGTTAGAAGAAGCATATCACTTACTAAGGCCGTTGGTTAAGGGTCATCCTTTAGTAACCAATGGGGACGGGAAAGCCAGTTGCCCCAAGTGTGGATCACATGAGGTCATTAAGAGGGGAACCAGGAGGACTAAGACAAGGTTCTATCAGACATGGCAATGCAAGAGCTGTGGTTCATGGTCTTCATCTAGGGTTGCGGATAAGGTTGATCCTCCAGCTTTAGTCGCTTAATCTCCTGTACGCAGCCTCTGGGAAAGGCTGTAATACCAAAGGGGGTACCTTGTGGATCGTCTGCATCAACCACAAGTGTACCCCCTATTTTTATTTCTTCTTCGTTTTCTGAAACCAACCATCCTATGCTCTGGAATGTTGGGCAGTTTACCTCACTGGCTGGAGTCCAGTCAGAGCTTTGCAATATATCTTTCCATATGATAGTGACTAACGTTTTTTCTTGTGTGTTGTTAGTGGCCCTGGAAGAATCCAACCCAACACCATCGGAACTAATACCACTAAGATCAGTAGCCATCCACCCATCTCCACTAGTTGTTGCAACAATGAAAAGAAATTAGAGGGAGCCTCTTGAATGATAGTAGCATCACCTGTTACCTCTAGTGTTTCACTGCTCCCCATCCCGCTTGTTGCCACAGAGGCTACAGAGGCACCTGTCGCACTCCCCAGTATGGGTGCAATCGCACCCCCCGATATCACACTCCCAGCAGTCGCACCTAACCCTGCTGCACCCCCCACTATCGCTGCCTTCTTGAGTGAGGCGCATCCGCTTATTAGGCAAAGAGCCACCAGACTACAATAAGAATAACGACCGCCCATAAAGGCTTTTCTCTTATTTCCGCCCACAGCTTTTTGATTATGTTCATATAGTTTCTCCATAGTTATGTACCATTTGTTTCACGCACATCTGTGCGTATTACTTTTTCTAGTTTGAGGGATTGGACTTTTTCGTTAGGGACATATCTCCAAATTAAACCTTCATCTCGTATGCTTTCAAATACGGTAGTAGTTAATCCGACTTTTATTATTATAGCTTCATCCCCGTCAAGCAACACAACATCTCCAGGCACAAATACTTTAGACATTTTAAACTTCAGACCTTTAGCTATTGAAGAGGCAACCTCTTTCAGCATTAAGGCTATGATTAAACTTACAAGGATGGTAACCCACGGCATTAAAAATGCTGTGATCTTAATGCTCGTATCCATAGATAGCGAACTTAGATCCATTAATCTAGCAGCTTCTTAACAACTTCTCTGCCCTCCCAATTGTCACCAACCTCAACCTTTTTCTTTTCGCACGAGTATCTAGTCTCGCCTGATTCGCTATCCTTCCATCCGTTGCGAGACAGTGTCCTCTTCATAGCAAGGCAACCAGGCACACCCATCTCTACCCACTCACCTTCAGAGTTTTCATGGTGCCCCATAAATTCTATGATACCACCGTTAAGATACAGTACTAAAACAAACATTACCTTTATCATTGATGGCCTCCATTTGCCTTGATGGATGATAAATCATCCTTCAGCTTTTCCACATGATTCTCTAAACTTTCTATTCTTTGTTTATAGAAGTCCAGGGTTAATGCTTGTTGCTGATCGAAAGGTGCCTTGCCTGTTTCTATGTTGCTAAGAAGTTTGTCGAACTCTCCCGATAAATGTTCAATCAACATAAATTGTTCTGCGTCGGCTGGCAGCGCCCCGAGCTCGCCCCGAGGCCACTTGATCCTGAACTCAGTATTCTTCACTAAGTCAGATTCAAACAGCACCATTTCTGTTTCAATTTTATTTAACCGCTCAATAATTCCAAAGTATGCCCACACGCCGAAGGCCACCGCAATAATCAGCGAGATTAAATTTCTCACTGGCATTGCAAACTTGGTATTATCGCTTACATTTAGCGGCGCTTCCACAGTCTTTTTCTTTTTGGTTTGTTATACGCTTCAGAACGCAAACGATGTGCCACATCCGCAGGAATGCGCTCCCGTTGGAGGTACAAATTTAAATGAGGGTCTGAATGGGTCTGCGTCCCAATCCATTTCAGCATCTCCAAGTAAGTTAAGGGAATTGGCATCAGAATAAATAGTATCTGAGATCATCATAGCATCCTCTGGCAAACTTCCACTCGGAGATAGCTTTATTTTGTAGCCTGAACACCCTCCACCTTCTAAGTGGATACCCAAGTACCCTTCTCCATTGAGAGTCTGATCGACTTTCTTTTGCGCTGCCTCTGTTATCCTCATTAGTCGTAACCATATCCACCCTTTTGTTGGATCATACTGTTCCCCTGCATCATGTCAAAGATGCTTTCATGCTGTGACATAATCTCGTTCATTACCTTTCTTTGGGCAACGTCCTCATCTCTTAGCTTTGAGATCTCATCTGTCAAGCTGTCTATTCTAAACCCTAGCACATCTAGCCCTGAGATAGCCTTGTCATGCTCCTGAAGCTCCATGATTGCAGCCTCATTATTATGTATGGCTATGCCACAGTTCTTAGCTTCCTGCTCAAGAGCAGGTATAGCTACACCCTGTATGCCTGCAAGCCTTTCAACTTCAGCGGATAAAGATGAAGCCCACCATATAGCGCCACTTGTCTGAGCGATTAGGAACAGTATTGCCCCAAAGAATTTAGCATCTATTTTCATTTGCCCGTTCTTCCGGTATGCCTCCCTCTAAATAGTTTATTAAATGGGTGGGTAGGCTTATATAGCTGTGATAAATAGTGCTTGAGAAGTGGGGATGGTGATTCATTTCCAGTAGTACGTTGATAGATCATCGGTCTTTTAATTTCTCCCCTATATTTTTAATGGCATCAGATGTTGTACCAACAAAGAGCCAGGGCAATAGCCCATGTATTAAAGACACTACCGACAACACCAATAGATGAGCTGTTAATTTAACAGTGAACCATAGGTGTTGAAGGTAGGTTTCTTTTACGAACTCAAGATGTTTAGAGATTGCCATTGCTTCCACCAAAGGACATATTTATAGATAGGGACACTTTGATATCACTTCTTTCCCAATCTCCGTCTAGCCCCATGCTTGCAGTTGGGGTAACCTCTAGGCCATCAGCTACAGGTATAGCATATCCTGCGCTAAAGTCTAAGCCCTCATATGAAAAGCTATCTATATCCCAATTGGATGTTAAAGATCCTTTAGCTCCCCACAAGTCTAATGAGGTTCCAAGTGTTCCGTCTATATCAAACTCGCTGACGTTCCACTCTACTCCACTAGTCAAGCCAAGACCTTGATAGCTAATAAGGGAAGAACCACCTACAATATGATCACCAGAAGACATCCAATGATAATGCACCCCACCATCAAATAAACCAATTCCCGCTCCATAGCCTACTCCTATATTCTTGGAGTCTGAATGACTTAGGTATACACCATAAGCCCCTACCTCCATATCGTTATCACTTTCATCAAACGTAAAAGTATAACCATCTCCTGCTAGACCTAGCTTGAATTGCCCTGAATCACTTAGCCCCAGACTAATTCCGTCGCTATGACTGATGTTTGAAGACACATCAATCTTTCCCAGGTCTGCGCCAAAAGCTGTGGCGGGTAACAATAATAGTGCTAAAAATGTTCTCATCTTATTCCTCGTTTAGTGTGTCAATCTTTTCTTCCAACCTAATTAGATGATCCATGATCTGATCGAACTGGTCATCCGTTCTTGTTACAATCCTATCTAATCTCTGCTCAACTGTTTCTCCTTTGAATTGTAGTATACTAATTGATTCTCTAAGGTCATAGATAAATGTGAACCCTGCCACAACTATGCCTATAGTAGCTATGATATGACCAAAAGATAAACTTTTACTGAATTGAACTCCGTTTGTCATGTCTCAATATCCTTTTCTGGTAAGGGTGGTTGGATAATACTCCACGCTTCTCCAGTAAAGAAGGCGCAAGCAATAGTTTCTCTCGTTACAGGATGAGTCTTGAATGCCAGGAAAGTCCATTTAGTATTGTCTGGCTTAACTAGCAATGCCCCGCCATTTTCATCTTCGCTATATAGTTTTAGAATAGGGAACTCACCTAATATTTTGGCATGATACTCTACAGCTTCCTCTATTGAGTCCCAACATATAGCATTAACAGGAATCTCTAATGCTTTTATCCCTGCTGATACTGGCATAGCCATCAGCATTAAAGCTATCAATAACCTTTTCATTGTTCTTCTGCAAACTTCTGTCTTTCGTAGGCTTCAATAGTTCTTATGATTTGCTCTGCCCTTCTGTTCTCTCCTTTGGCAACAGCCCATTTAAGTTTAGCCTTCAAGCTGGCTAGGTCTTTGGAAAAATTTTTGTTCTCAAAGTATGATTGCTTTTCCAGGTCTACGTCGTATGTTCTTGCGCCAGTAAAGAACCGCATCCATCTTGCAACCTCAGATAAATCTGTTGGGTTAGACTCCCTATAAGAGCCCCATCCACCCCATCCTCTAGTGATGTATTGCTCTCCCGTTTCTGGGTCAAGTGTTTTTTCTCCAAACACTCCCGCTGGATTAGCTCTATTAATTTCAATGAGGGGAACCATTAGTTGCGCTAACTTCCACAACCTAGCAGGCAACTCTACGCCAAGCAAGTCTTTGCTCTCACCCAAGAATCCTTCCTCTGGAAATTCTACAATAGGCTTCTCTCTAAAGGTGTCATAGTTGGCAAGCTGCTCAAATATTTCTTTAGGGATAGGGCTAATCATTTCAGTGACAAGGGCTTTAGGGTGCGCAAATCTTTGTAGCTCTACCAGGGGGATAGTATTAAGCATTGTAAATGCTTTAATTACACCAGCATTTTCCTTACCAATAAATACAGGAACACGCTTACCCCAGAATGCGCCTATTTCTGATAGGTCTATCTCTCCACTGTCATACTCAAATTGCTCTTTAGCTAAGTGTAATTTCTCTGCTCGTTGCGGGTTAAGAACAAGATGTTTAATTTGTACTGGAAAATTCTTTCGAGTCCACGTATAGAAAGGCATGACTCTCTTCATCCAGTTTCTTTCAAAGTGAGAGAGATCAGAATAATCAAACAGTGCTTCCTTCACCTGGTTACTAGCTATGTCGAAAGCCGCATCATCCTTCGTCATTATTCTCCTGACTTGAGAGAACTGACCATCAGGAAGTTCCTGCATCTGAGTTGTCCAGTATACATCATCTCCTTTCCCGAACTCTGATAGCTTTACTTTCTTGCCATCAGGAGCAACCCAAGCCAGGTCTTCACCGTTCTTTATTTTGTTAAGAGTATTTAGAAAGATAGCATAGCGAGCATTGCCTTCTATGGTTCCACCCACAGCAAAGCCAAACCTAATGGCTGGATTATCTTGCCCCATTCTCTTAGACCATTTCTGGTATTTGCCTCGCCCCAACTGATACTCCATGTTTTCTATCTCATCTCTAACAACATCTTTCCTGTAGTGCCCCGCATTAATACCGCGATCAAGAGCTTCATTAGAGACTCTCTCCATTGAGTAACCAGTATCAGCAAAGTTATCAGCAACCCAGGTTTTGTCATCTATCTTTGGCAGGCTCTTTAATCCTTCTGCCCTAACAGATTTTCCACCATCCGTTAAGCGGTCATAAACCCCCTGTCTTAAAGCATCCCTTCCTTCAAACCTTGCATAGTATTGTAGCTTTGCTGCATCTCCGAAAGTCTCCACAGCTTTAGGAATATTAGAACCCAAACCTGTGACTATATAAGCATTAAAGATATTACCTACAGCATTACGCATATGGTAAGCTGGCCTCACTGCTAGAGTCCATGCCTTCCAGGGGTTTTGTATTCTATCGTAGAACTTAAAGAACTTTTGCAGCTCTTTGTTTGATGCAGATGAAGCACCCATCAGTTCCATCTGTTGTTCTATCTGTTTTGCTATATGCTTTGGAGCTTTAAAAACATCCTGTGATTTCTCTGCATTCTTCATAAAATTACTTTTCGCCTTTCCAGCCAAAGAGTTTGCTATTGAGGCAGACTGACCTTGACTTACAGCCTGAGAATAGGCATCATCTCCTGCATTCTCCGCAGCTTTTAATAGCTCTTCTCTTCTGTACTCGTCAACACCCTTTACGCTAACCCAATCTCTCATATCTTGATCTATAGGCTTCCATATCTCCTCACCATTAGCGCCAATGGTTCTTTGTTCTACAATAGCGGGATCTTGACGGCTTCTTCTCATCCATCTACCCACCCCCAGAAATGGGGGTAACCCTTTGTCTAGGCTGGATACTTTGAAAGCCTGACCAGAATCGGTAACAGTATCAATAAACCATTTCTTCTGCATTGATGTAGCGTGGTCAGCATATCTTAAACCAATGGCTACATTGGGATCAGTATGAAAGAACCTTTGCTCATAAGGAATATCAGCAGGATTCTTCGCAGCCGTACCACCTAACAGCTCTACTTTTTCCGCATTCTTTCTTAGGTTGATATCATCTATGCTTTCTAATGGGTCTGTTGTTCTGCCAGTTCTAAATGTTTCTTTGCCTAAGAACACACTAGGATCTCCCACATCTTTTGTCTTTTCCAGAAGTTCTCTGCCCATAGGGGTGTCAAAGCGTGGAAAGTAATTCCGCATAGTAAGACCCCTAACAAATATCCCTGCAGCCTGCTCTTCCCTTAGAAACTTCTGCATCTTTCTTGACCACTCGTTAGCATACAAAAGTCCATCCTTTCCTAAGATAGCTTCCGTTTGTTTTTTCAGCTTTAGGTCGTCAGCTTTAGTCCATCCTGTAATAATTCCTTTGCTATCATCGTGAAGCTGTGGCCTGTCTAGCCAGCTTCTAAATGCACTATGCACTTCTTCCTCTGATTTTCCAGAAGATTTAATCTTTCCATCCATCCAGTTCTTCATCTCAGGAAGGTCTTTGGCTAACTGCTTCTCTACTCTTTCTCTTTCTCTCGCTGAGAATTTTGCCAGACTTTTAATCTTCCTTTCCTCACCCATAGGAATGTTTAAACCCCTGGCAACATCTCTGGTTCTATCGTGGTCTTTAACTGTTTGCAACCAACGAGCCACTTGGGGAGGGGTGTGTGATCTAATAGCGCCAACTCCAGCCTTTCCAGCGTGATAAATAGTCTTGCCTAAAGCTCCACCAACATATGTTAATGGATCTGTAGCCACATCTCCTACGAACCCCCAGAGCCCACGATACCATCCAGGCAGTGAGGGATCCATAAAGTCTTGAGTCCTGATGTTTTCCTCACTAAACAAACCTCTTTTAGCGCCAGTTAAAAACCCTTCTTTTGGGGTAGTATCTATACCACCAATAGCCTCATAGATGTCTCCACCTAACGCTGTTTCTTTTAGACCACCCAACACCATTCTTCTTGGGGTTTCAAGTTTGGAAAGAGCGCCCATGAAGCCACCACCTTTAGCTGGAGCTTCTTTTGGTTTTATACTAAGTTCTAATCTTTTCCTTTGCTCATCTTCTGGCAGAGAAAGAAAGTCATCAGTAACATTAGCATTATAGGTTTGGCCCTCATAATCAAATCTTACACTAGCCATCAACTATCTCCAGGTTTTGCACCCCTTCCGCTAATTGTGTACCGCCTAGCTCACCCCTTATCATTTGCCTTGCTATCTCCATTCTTCTCTGGTAATCAGTTTGGTGCGGAGGATTCTTTAAGCGACCAGTACCCCATGCTGCAACCAATTGAGCAGCAGCACTTTCTAGGTCATACTGTGCTATCTCCATTATTTCGCTCCATATTCGCTCGTCTTTGGTCTTTCCTTTTTCCATGCCGAGCTGATGACCAGACAATATTTGTGCCTGTTCGGGGCCAACAAGAGGTACTAATCTTTCATAGGCTTCTCTTGCATTCTTTGGCATATTACCTTCTTTGTATACAGCCTTAACCACATCTGCAAAATGCTTATTACGCTCATAGGCTTCACTCTGTTCTATAATGCCCATCCCTCTCTCAAAGAATTTGTCTGGATCTCCACCAGTTGCAGCAATCATAAATCCATACTTTAACATTTGACCAAGCTGCTCTTTTCCTTGAGCAGCCATTGCTTCTTGCTGTTCAGCAAACGCAAGAATATCTGTTGGTGCGCTCCAGGCTTCTTCAGGGGTATATGGAATTGAGGTTTCAGGGGTTAAATCTTCTCCACCAGCCATTAATCCATAACCCAGATTAGCACCTGTTGCACCAACACCTGCGGTAATAATTGGATGACGACGAGCGTATCCCGCAGGAAGCTCTCTAGTTACTGCTGCTGTTGGGGGATATGTAAGGGTTGGTGCGCCTCTTGTTCCACCTACGGTTATAGGCTTACCCGCTGCATCTAGGCCAAATGTTCCAGACTGAGTGCTCCTTCCATACCTTCTTACTAGGTTAGGATTATATGGGTTTACAGCAGGTTCCTTTAATGGTCTAACAGGGGTATATCTTCTTGTCTGTTGTGGTTGAGCAGCTCTTAGCGTTTCAGTAACGCCTTGCGCTCTTCCCGTCTTTCTTAAAGGAATGTTTACTCCCCTTCCCCTCGTTAGCCACGGCCAAAGAGCCCTAGCTCCTCCCATTAACCAGGGGACTGCTGCTAGTGGAGCCGCCATTAGTAGATCCCTCTGGGATACGGGTTCCTATTCATTAGATCTAATCCATATGGATTGCCTGTTGCATAGTATGGGTTATGAGTATTATATTGCATAAGCCTTCTTATCCTATTTCTTTCTTGTCTATCTCTTATATTTTGCCCTAGATTAAATATATTCCTTCTTCTTGGTTCTTCATAAAGATCAGCTCCAACGTAGGTAGCAGCAGATTGGCGATCATCAAACCCCAACTCAGGCCCAGGCCTAATAGGAAGAGGAACAGACCCTACACCAGGAGCCATAGTATCTCCAAGCACATACCCCCTTCTTGGATCTCCATAGCCAGGTCGTTCGTCAGTTACTATATTAGCTTGTGCTTGCGTAACAGGACTACCCCACCGATATCCATAGGGATCTGCACTAGCAGGCATTGCACCAGCTCCTATCCCCATATGAGCACCAGGGTCTAGTCTATTAATTCCTCTATTCATAAACTCAACTCTATCAGGAGGTATTGGTGCTGGTGAAGCACTCCACTCTAAAGGTGAAGAAGGTATCCCGCCTTCATAACTCATCCAGGGGCCAGCTTCTCCTGCGTCAGAAAGAGATCTTGACATAAGGGTGCTGCTATCTGGATCAACCCATTCTTTTGTAAGGGTTGTATCTCCTCTCTTCTCTACAAGTTTATTCTTAACCTCTGGCTTCTTGTAATTCCGAGCCATAAAACCATGCTCTGTCTGCTCAAAAGGAACAGCATCAAATATAGCCTGATTTCTTAGAGAGTCTTCTCTCCTTTTTCTTAACCACTCTAAAGTTTTATTTAAGTCTATTGCCATTATGCTATCCACCAATAAGGTTTTTGTTGCTCCCAGGGTGCTATCTGACCCATCATAGTTGGGAATGGTCTTTGGCCTCCACCAGCTACAACTCCAGGTGCTTGACCTATATCACCACCCTGCATATTTTCCATAAGAGACATAAGGAATGCTTGCTGCATTAAGTTATCCTCTTTTGTGTCACCTTTTTTTCTTTCTTTTTCAGAAGCGACATAAGTATCTATCTGTTGAGAGGTTGTTCCAGGCATACGTCGTTGGGACTGCCTTGTTGCTAGATCAAGTTTAGTTTGATCTTGTGCTGCTTGACGAGCTGCTGCATCCTCTGCCTGCTTTCTTTCCTCGTATTCTGGGACTGTCTCTGATACTGCACTCCACCATTCTCTAGGGTCAACTTGGGGAATAGCTGGAATGTTCCAGGGGTTGTCCTCAAAATACCTCATCCAACGAGGTAGTGCATTTCTATCCCATTCAAACATAATAGCCTCCTATATTAGCGCTGATGCTAAAGCAGCTAAAAGTGTCTCACCAGCTCCCGTTCCTGATGGCCCTCTAGCAGTAGACATACCGCCATAATCCCCGCTAATACCTGCAAGATAGGATTGCAATGCTTGTTGTGGCATAGCGCTTTGGTATTCATACCTAGCCATATCTCTATTAAGGGCTGCTTGATCCATTGCTCTTTGTTGTTCCCCAAGCTGTGCTGCCTGCCCATAGACTCCAAATGGTGCGCTTAACATTCCTGGATACATGCCTAGACCAGATTGCATACCACGCAACCCTTCCAACCCATAACCCATGCCAAACTGCTGTTGGCCTAATCCCATTTGCGCTGCTGGCAATCTTCCTGCTTGGGCTTGTTGATATGCTCCACCATACAGCCCTGCTAAATTCTGAGCCAATGCCTTTTGTCCTGCATTAGCTACTTGTGCAGAAAAAATATCTCCTCTTGAGCCACCTCCAGGCTGATAAAGAACTTGTCCCTGCCTTACATTAGCTAACCCTTGAGATACCTGATCTTCAAATTCCTGTCTGTAGACATCAGCCATAGCCCCAAAAGGGCCACTATCATAATCTACATCACCTCTTAACATTTGACCGTATTGACCTTGATCGAATGGCAGCATTCCTGCATAACCCTCTGGGCCACTAGGCATCATTGATGACCCCAGACCATAATTCATTGCAGATTGGGCATAAGGAAACTGATTAACAAATCCTGTCTCTGCTTGGTGCATCATACCACTTGCTCTCGGCCCCATAGCGTAATTGTATGATCGCCCCATTGCATCTCTGGTATTAGGATCAAAACCTAACAAACCTGGAGCTATCATTCTTCCACTTTGATCCCATGCTTGGGCTTGAGAATCCATTGTTCCTGGAGCGCCATAAAAAGCTGGAGCAAAATCACCAGCTTGGTAAGCATCTTCAGTTCTTCCAAAGCCTGTCTCCAGATAATCCTGTTGAGCCTCCCAGGGTTCCGTAGTGGTATAAGTAGTTTGTGTTCCTCCTGCCATAATCTTTCTCCGCTATAACGTAAAGATGCCTGATTTTACTCGATCTGTAGGTATCAGTGTTTGCCCCATTAAAACTCTATACAATGGATCAC
>VTLG01000785.1_pt1 | contig 31820 bp, 48 predicted proteins | sample 4694571 | NCBI WGS metagenome assembly VTLG01 (sample SAMN12604809, study PRJNA352737) | marine metagenome | biome: ENVO:00000447; feature: ENVO:00000209|ENVO:00000569|ENVO:01000036; material: ENVO:00002151; isolation source: viral sequences binned using virsorter ...
GCTGTGCGTTTTCATGAACTTCATCGCCAATAATTTGTCTTACCCCATTATAATACACACGAATCTTTGCCGTCACGTAATTATTTTGCGTTGTAAATGTTGTATTTTGCCCATTGACCTGAGACGTTAGATCTTCAGTAATTTCGGATCCGCCTGTTGTGCTGTCGGGTATTGTGCCGCCCTCATTGTTGAATACTCTAGCTATCGCCATAACTACCTCTAATTTTTACTATCTGCCCAAGTAATTTCGACATAATCCGCAGTTAGTGATCCATTATTAACTTTCAGGAAAACATAGAATTGATCATTTTCTTGAAGCCCTAAAAAGCCCTCTACCGCCCACATTGCAGTTCCTTTAGTAGCCGTCGTTAATCCTGTATAAATTGTCGATGTAGTGTCAGTTAAAAGCATTTCATCACCTGTGCTATCAACGCAAATTCTAATAGTAGCCGTCGTCGCGCTGGATATACTAGAGAATTGCGCTCTTATTATACTAACATAGCCCCTAAATGCAGCATCAGGCGGAAACATTCCCATATCTATAGTCATAACTTTAGCAGTGTCGAATGACGTGTCTATGCCACTAACTGCAGCCGTGGTCCTTGGTTTTTCGATGCTCATAATAGGCTCCGCAATTCACGCATTTTTCTTTGTAATTTCAATCTTGCAATAAATGATATAGAAGGCGGCGCCATTTTTTGAATGATCTTAGCGCAATCTTCACAATCAGATAGCGCACTATGTGCCTTTCTTCGCTTCCATCCTAAGAATTCGCATATATCGTCAAGCCTCATACTGTGACAGCCATATGCGCCTAATACTGAGCGACAAATATCTCTTGTGTCTAGATATGGATTAGATAATTTCAGTGTAACGCCATGTTCCATTCCGAATGCCTCAATAAACTTTTTATCAAAATATAAATTGTGCCCTACACAGATCCCGTCTTTGTGCATTGTTAAAAATAAATCTATTAGGCTAGCCGCGCGATCGACGCCGACTGCATCACGCCATGTGTAATTTGAGTATCCGTTAATTTTCATCGCCTCTAAATTTGCGCTTTCTGGTCGAGTAGGATGCCATTTAATCTCTACTTTTTCAGTGATTTGATGCCCAATCATAACGATCGCCCCGAATGCGATCATTTCGTGTATTTCGGCGTCTAGTCCTGTAGTCTCGGTGTCAATAATAACATATTTCCGCATAATTTCTTCGCCTTATCCTGTAATTATATTATACTATGCATATAGATACATATGATATCGCTATACTCTATGTATCATAACAACGAGGAAACGACTATGGGAAAAAAATCGCATTTCGCAATTGTGCCTGACCGCCTGATTGCTAAAAGAGATCCGAAACGATTGCAAATATACTGCGAGCTATACATGCTTGAAGTTTCAAATCAGAAATACAATTTAAAGTATTTTGCTAAAGATAAACGGATCAGCTATTCGATCGCTTATGCATTATTGAGAGAGGTTCGAGGGCTGCTATCAAGTAGCCGCGAGAAGAAAATAGATCACAAACAAACAAAAAATAAACACAAAAAAAATACAAAAAATAATTTACATAGCGTCGAGCCTATCGACATTCATCAATTGGAAAATAAAAATAAATCACAAACAAATGAAAATAAATTACAAAATGAAAGCGAACCTATGCAGTATCGTCCCGAGGTGATCGGGATCTCTGATGGGCTACAATTACAATTAGAATCACAATTAGAAAATAGACGACTAGAGCCGCTATTGACTGCAATTCAAATAATGAAAATGAGCAAACCAGATCAGGATCGATACATCAATGAAAATTTCGAGAGACTAAAAAAAGCAAAGATTATTTAGTTTTATCTTGACAAGCTATGCGCATAGATGATACAAAAAGATTAGTTATTACAACAACGGAGAAAATAATGATTTATGAAGCAAAAAAATCAACAATGTCTAAGGTAAAGGCATTGATCATGGGTGAAAGTGGGGCTGGCAAATCTCATCTTATTGCTACCTCACCCAGTCCCCTTATAGTTCTTACTGAGCCAAATGGCGCTGCATCTGTTGCAGCATCAAACCCGAATGCATTGATTGTGCATTGTCACAATCTATCTGAATTTTACACTGTTTTAAACCTGATCAAGGCAGGTCAAACCGGACATGAATTTGACACAGTGGTTATTGATAGCATCACAGAACTGCAACGTTTTTTCATTGATTATATCCAAGGGGATTCAGATAAAATGACCCTTCAAGATTATGGAAAACTTGCACAACAGTTTTCCAAATGCATCAGAGATGTAATAAAACTGGATTATCATATTGTTTGCACTGCCTTGTGCAGCGTCGAACTTGAAGAGGAAAAAACGCGGCACTTATACCCGTTGCTTACAGGCAAGCTAAGATTCACAATACAGCAATATTTTTCAGGCGTTGGATATCTTTATCAAACAGGAAAAACTGATGATGCTGGTTTTTCACAGAGAGCCTTACTGCTTGATGGTCATGACCGCATAAAGACAAAGGCATTTCCAAACACGAAAGGAACAATCCTGCAGCCTCACCTCACTGATATATTTAGCACAGTGATCAAGGGATTAGATTAAAAGCGAGGTTGTAACGGAGATCAAGTGCGGTATCTTATATCATGCGCCCTCGCCGCATTTAGTCTAACATTAACAAACGGAGAATGAAATGAAAATCTATTTTAAAGATGCCTTAATATGGTATCGCGTAGATAAAAATTTAGCTCGCCATGATATGGCACAAAGTTTTGGTGTTAGTGTTGCAACACTAGCAAATTGGGAGAGAGGAAAAACTAAAAATTATATATTTGGATATGTGCAAAATAAAGAATTCAAAATATACACACAACATATCAAAGATAAAAAAATAAACTTAGTTCACAATTTACTTTATGAACACATGAAATTGAAAAAAGCTTTTTATTTGTTGATTGAAAAAACGGAGAATGAAAAATGAACTTAGAAGTGACTTGCCGAAGGTTCTTATCAAGACTTGCTGATCAGTATGGCAAAGGCGGATATTATATTAATAATATGCTGCCTTTGTATATGGCCCTTTTCCGAAAAGTACCGATAGTCCGGCTCAATAATGCATTCGAAGACTTTATTATAAATAATGCTGGTGAGAAAATTCCAACTATACCAATTATTAAAGCGTTTGTTGGGAATACATCAGGATTTGATCCTGAGTGGTATTTATCTGATCGAAAAAAATATTGTGTGCATTGTCGAACAGATGATCACGGATTAGAGGGAAGTCTCAGAGTTGTTTGGGCGCGATTTTACAGCCCTAAAAAGCAAAAAGATATAAATCTCACAATTTCCGCACGATGTGATGATATTAATTGTGAATCACATGTGGGCCGTGGGAAGACTTGGCTCGAAACTATAAGAGACATTAGGATTATTGATAAAAACGCCACGATAAGGATTGATCATTATTGCGGCCCACAATGCACAATATGCAAAGCAGGTGATAAACGCGCAAAGACAGAGGGGCGGGTTAGGGCCACATATCAATCTGATGATATGTGGGAGCATCGGATCAAAAATGGCTACGTTGAAATAAAAGAGGAAGACGGGCAAAGATTTTATGTGCCTATCTGGTCGCACAAAATATGGGCGACGTCAATGGGGAGAGTGATAGCTAAGGAAATAGGCTGGGAGCGCCCTGAGCACGTTTTAAAAGCCTATAACAAGCGCAATAGATCGCAACAAAAGAACAAATCAGGATGGAATAAAGCATCATTATCTGATAAATCTATTGATACAATCTTTAAGCCTTATGGATATTGACATGGTAAGAGTTAGAATCACTGATATCGTCGACGGTTTAGAAACTGGAAAATGTATACATTTAATTAGATTTCGTGAGGCCGATGGAGCTACACACTCATTTGAGTTTCAATTGCTACGAAAAAAGCATCCGCAATTTAGATTTATTGAGCGATTTGAAAATGATCGTGTTCAGGAAGAATTCTTAGATCTTGACGCTGTATTGGTTATGTGCAATTGGCTTCTATATCTCAAATTTGATGTCAATATAATATCACCTTATACCGAAGAGGATAATTAAAATGAAACGCAAAACCAAAGAAATAACATCAACTGAAAGACCAAAAAAACCAACAACTTCACAACTCAAAATCACTTTGACTGAAGAACAAATGATAGCTGTAAAAAAACTATCAACGGCGGATAGTCATGATGATTGCTCCGAGTGGGCAAAAAAGCAGATTTGTCGGATAATAGCCGATAGATCGAGGGAAACAAGATAACATATTGCTATATGTATAGAACTATGCTATACATATAGAACAACGGAGAATGACAATGACTGTGTTAATATGGGTACATATAGAACAATTGTGTAATATAAAGAATTATTACACACAAAACCCACTAAAAAAACAATACATACAAATTAGTTTATCAATTGAAGCCTTCATCTTACTCAATAAAAGGCTCGAAAAAAATAAATGTGATTATTTATTCCAACGTATCGAAGAAATGGAACTTTCTGTACGGTCTCATAATACACTGCATAACAACAATATTGCCTACATTTGGCAATTAGTACAAATGACAGAGCTAGAATTATTACAACTAAAAAACTTCGGTCGTAAATGTTTAAATGAAATCAAAGAGATCCTTTATGAAAATGGATTGTATCTTGATTATTACGTTGATCCAAAATGGATTAATCAATTCAAAACGGAGAATGACAATGTATTATTATAATATAATACCGATTAAAAAGTGTAACTCACTATATGCCAATAATCAGCAAATAGAAGAAGTAACTAATAAGCTAATTAAGCAATTCGGAATGAAAATAATCTACGACAAACAGGGGATCTTATTGCCTTCTGGAATTGTCTCATTAAATAATTATGAACTGAATAAAATAAAACTTGATAACGCAAAACTAGAGAGGGCAACATGTTAATTCAAATCAACGGAAAAGAACTTGAAATCGAAACGAAGCAGCCTAGGCCAAGATCATGTGAGCATTCATATAGGCCTATTAACATTACGCTGTCACGCACTGATATTAAGCGATTAGATGCATTGAAAAAAAGAACAAATTGTTCACGCTCGGCGCTTTTGCGCTGTGCAATATCGGCCTTAGAAATTGCTATCAAGGAATCAAAATGAATTTATTTAAAGCCGGCGACAGGATCATATATTTTAAAATGCCAGAGCAGAACAGTAATTACGTATATATCGTGCAATTAGACAATGAAACAATGATAAAAAACGCAGAAAAACGCCGTCATAAAATAACTAGCGGCTGTGAAAAAACTATGAGGCTAAGAAATGAAAAAAAGACGTGATGAAATGACGCTTGATGAGTATCGAGCGGATTTGCGAGAGACTTATGGAACAGGGGAAAAGCTAAAATCTTCTCTATGCGACGAAATAATGTTTATGCTCAAAACTGCACAAATGGCAATGACTATTCGTGATATTTGGGAGGCTTTCGAACAAGCTATACAAATACAAGACATCCGAATGGCTTTAACTTGGCTTATCCTTGTCGGTCGTATAGCTATCAATCCAAAAAACAAAGGATCACGGAAATACTGGGTAGATCAAAACTATCTTGCTGAAAAAAAGAAACAAGTTGAGCAAAAAGAGACAAAAACCAGTGCCCGAGATAGCATTCTTTCTCTTGATCCTACTGTAATCAATGAAGATGTGGTTACAGTGTTAGATGAAGAGATCGCGCGTCTCAGTGCTGTCAAGCTAGCATCTAATATCAACCTATCAAACGAAAATGATCTGATGATATCAATACAAGATAAACATGTGGTTGTGATTTTAACGCCACAAAAAAAGCCCTATCAATCGATTAAAGAATTCTTAATCAGACTTGATACAATGGCACAATTAAATCGCGGATTATTTTATGATCTAGACACGGAGACTGATCATGGAGAATGAAGCCATTGGAGAATTTGTTGATATTAACTCGTTGATACCTCACCCAGACAATCCAAGAATAAACAATCACGCAGTCGAAGAGGTAGCAGGATCAATTAAAAGATTTGGATTTGCTAGCCCTATAATTGCACGATTGGAAGATCGAATGATCATTGCCGGTCATACAAGATTTAAGGCGGCACAATCTCTTGGTCTTGATAGAGTGCCTGTTAGATTTATGGATCTGGATCCTGTTGATGCTAAATTGTTGATGTTAGCTGACAACAAAATCGGCGAGCGAGCGGACTGGGATGAAGAAGCATTGCAAGAACTCTTCGAAGAGTTGAAAGATGAAGATTTAAGCGGGCTAGGTTGGGACGACAATGAATTATCAGGAATACTTGATGATCTGTACAGTGATGAGGGGATTGAGGAAAATTTGAATGTAGAGATAGAAGAGCCAGTCACCGAAGTTGGTGATGTCTGGATATTAGGGGATCATTTGCTGGTGTGTGGAGACTCTAAAGATAATCAAAGTCTTCAGGCAATAATGAATGATGACAAAGCGGACCTTCTTATTACTGACCCTCCTTATAATGTATCATATACAGGTAAGACTGAAGATGCGCTTACTATCCAAAACGACTCAATGGAGGATTCCGAATTTAGAGAGTTCTTAGCTAAAGTTTTTAAAAATGCCGATGACTTTATGAAAGAAGGATCGGCTTTTTATATTTGGCATGCAGATTCTGAAGGGTATAACTTCAGAGGAGCATGTAGGGATGTTGATTGGAAAGTTAGACAGTGTTTAATATGGGTAAAGAATGTATTTGTAATGGGGCGACAGGATTATCACTGGAGACATGAACCATGTTTATATGGATGGAAAAGTGGGGCTGCACACAAGTGGTGTAATGATCGCAAGCAGGATACGATATTGGAATTTGATAGACCTATGTCATCTAGAGAGCATCCTACAATGAAGCCGATTAGTTTATTCTCTTATCAAATAAAAAATAACACTAAACAAAAAGATATTGTTTTGGATTTATTTGGTGGCTCAGGAACTACTTTAATATCTTGTGAACTCACAAATAGGAAGGCGAGATTAATAGAATTAGATCCTAAGTATTGTGATGTTATCGTTAATCGTTGGCAAGAATTAACCGGAAAGAAGGCTGAAACGCTAGATGGGAAGAAGTTTTAATGGGCCGAAAAAGTAAATTCACAGACAAATACAAGCGCAAGATCCTCGAAGCTACAAGCTTAGGATGCACAAGGGCGATTGCTTGCAAATATGCAGGCATATCGGAGTCAATACTGTATGATTGGTTGAAGCGAGGGCGAGAGGCTAAAAGCGGCGCATTCTTTGATTTTTTCGGAGACTTCCAACGCGCGGAGGCTATGAGCGCAATAAGATCTTTGTCTTGCTTACATACAGCTATGAATGACGGCGACGTGAGAGCGGCTATGTTTTTGCTTGAAAGAAGACACGGCTATACAAAAGAAGAGAAGCCACCTGTAGAAATTACTATCAATCATGAAACCTTAGATGTGCCGGCCTTAATGGAAGAAGTTAGGATACATCAAGAAAGACTGAGGCCAATTGCTTTGCCGGTTATTGATTTGGATGAAGAATGAAAGATGATGACGATTATATATTGGTATCTTGTATGATGATTATGCTTATTATGATCGTTATGCTAGCTATTATATTCAGTGGAGTTAATAAATGAATGAGATTCAGAAATACAAAGAATATCACGCAATTAAGATCAGAACTAATATAGGATACAAAACTCTATTATTGACTGATCACGATATGAAGCGCTGTATGGAGCGAGCAGTTAAGCACGATATATGCTATCGTAGAGTACCGCTAATCGAGCGCCTATACTGTGCATTCTTGCTATTGATCTATGGATAAAATATGTTTCAACACCTAGCGAATTGTCATGCAGAGTGGAATTTTTTCTTTGCTATAATTGGATCTTTACCTTTTTTTGGGGCATGGATAAAAATCAAATTGCTCAAAAAGAGTGAAAATACAGGTGATGGATAAAGACTTTATACTCAAGTATCTCAAAACAAGCCAAAAGCTAGAGGAAATAACGCGCGACTATCCTTTGGCTGTTGCTCAACTTTGGGATCCTCATTGTCATAGATGGGATGGAAAATCGAGTAAAAGTGATCGTGTTAAGGGCTGCGGCCAGAAGATGCATATGATCCGATCTGGATTATATCGGTGTGATAAATGTGATATAACAGAACAAAGAACCAGCCAAAGAGAAGCGCTTATGCATCTAGGATCAGAGAGCACTTTGATCTCAGGCGGTAATAGATCAGGGAAATCCGAAAGCGGCTGCATGTTAGCTGTGGCATTTGCAAATGGATCGGATTGTTGGTTCGTGCGCGAGTGGCTTAAATTAAATCACTTGCCATTAAATCTTGTACCACAAAAACCTTCTGAAGTTTGGGTCAGTGCGTTGAGCTATGGAGATGCATTAACATATCTCCGCCCGAAGTTAGAGAAGTATTGTCCAGTTGGCACTAAGTTTATCCGATGGAGAGCACAAGATCGTGCAAGCGCAATCTTTCCAAATGGTGGCAAGATCTTATCGATGAGTGCTGAGAGCGGCCGTGAAAAGTTTCAAGGCGGTGCCGTGTCTTTAGTAATCCTAGACGAAGAACACCCGCGCGACATCTTCGACGAATGTATGCTCCGTGTAATTGATCATAAAGGCACCGTTGTTCTTACAATGACCCCGTTGAAAGGAATTACTTGGCCGCACGAGATCTTCTTTGAAAATCCACAACAGGGCTATACTACCTATGCAATATCAGGATTAGACAATCCTTGGATCTCTTCAGTTAAGCTACGAAAAGCAATTGCACATATGAGCGAGGAAAGTCAACGATCTAGGCTATTCGGCGACTTCACAAATCAACAAGGAGTCGTCTATCCTGAATTCTCTAGAAATATTCATGTAGTCCGCAGTTTTGAGCCGCCTGAATCATGGCCCCGTGATCGATCTATTGATTTTGGTGTTAGAAACCCTTTCGCCTGTCTTTATTTTGCGCACGATGAGAAAGACGATGTCTTGCATGTATATGACGAATACTACGCAACTGAGCGGACAACGGTTGAAAACGGGCGCATATTAAATCAAAGAACACCTAATACAAAATTCCGCTGGACAGTCGCCGATCCTGAATCCCGTGACGGTCGATTAACTCTAGCTAGAGAATGCGATATAGAAACAAAAAATGCCCCAAAACATATCGGAGTAATAGAGACAATCAATTGGGTTAAAGAGCGATTATCACTAGACGCGGAAGGACTGCCGCACTTAGTCATTCATGATAATTGCAAAAACCTATTAAAAGAATTTCGATTATATCGTTGGAGTGAGGGAGCGGGAAAAGATAAGCCAATCAAGAAAAACGATCACGCTTTGGATGCTCTAAGATATGAGGTATCATTCTTAAAACGCTATTTACTGCATCAATGAGATAACTATGAATTCAGTTAATATTAAAACAAATAATCAGTTTGGGAAATGGCTCAAACAATATTTGAATAAGCGCAAAATAGACGTCACAACGCTTGCCAAGAAGCTAGGTATAGGAAGACGCCATATAACACACTGGATACAAGGAACAAGCCATCCTCGCTTTGTAAATGCTGTATTTTTAATTGATGCGTTGAGCAAATTAACAGGAGATACTCCTGAGGATATATATTATGAATTAAGACTAGAGATTGTTAAGGATTACTAAAACAAAAAACCCTCCGAAGAGGGCTTGTATTGTTTCTTTTGTCATTTTATTTCTTTGAAGATCTATCAATATCTCCAGTTTTTTTCCAATGGTAGTAAAGGCAATCACTCTTTTGTTTTTCCTTGTAAACTTCATATTCAATCAAACCTTGTATTCGACCTAAGACGCTATCGATTACAATGTCTAAAAATTGTTTTGGATCCATTTTATCTACATTTTTGCCGGTTGGTTTATTTATTTTCATTTTATTCTCCGTTGTTAGTGCCCTCCGAAGAGGGCTGTTAGTTGTTTTATTTATTAACGACTAACGCCTGTCCCAGTTTACTCTATATCCACCATCCTCTGTTCTGCACATTTTTAGATAATCCATATCCAAAACATCAATATCCATAATCCTCTCAACTCTTTCAGACCAATCCATTGGATTTGCGGGATTGCGTTCCTGATCCCAGCCATCTAGAGCATGATTTGCTATTATTGTTACTAGCTTGTCTATTGGCATGTCCTCAATAAACAAGGCATCAACCCTAAGATGTGAATATATTAGATTTTTAGTGTAACCTTTGCCTGTTTTGTATTCAAGTAGAATTCTCTCAGCGTGAATGACAGCGCGACTTTTATTCGTATAATATACAAATTTTTCAGAAAATTGAGAACATGGCTGATCGTTAGAAAATGGTTCTGTTACTCTGTATATTGTTGTAGTCATTTTTTTTTCCTTAAGGTATAGCCCTCAAAAGAGGGCTGTTAGTTGTTATTATTTTCTGTTATAGTGATAATTTTCTGCTTCTTCTTGGACAAACAAAAGATTATTAACAGCAAACTTTAAAGCCATTTCAGGCTCATCATTTCCAATTAAATGTTGAAAAAATTCTTCGCTTTTTTCGCCTAGTAATTCTTCTATTCTCTCATCTCTCATTTTAAAAAATGAGTGCATTCCTGGGTTAGAATTAGGATAGCAATCACAAATATTGTTATAGTGCAAACCTAATTGTATTAGGCATTTTATTTCTTGAGCGGCGCTGATGTTGTGAGATGGAAAGTTAGTCATTTTGTACTCCGTTGGTTTTTCCTTACACTCATATAGTAACACTATACGCATAGTAAGCAAGTATTATTTAATACAGTATTTATATAATCGCCTATGTTATCGATAATACGCATAGTATAGACAATAAAAAAAGATTAAATAATTTTTTTTTACAGCTATTTATCAAGGCGCGCGGCGCTATTTTCATCTTTTAATTGCTTATTTACTCGTCTTTTCTGCGCACAATTGGCGCTAAAGTGCATCGACAATTTATATCCATCTCAGGAGCATCAAACGCCGCCGGTGCAGGCCCTACATAGCCCGATATGCTGAAATCTTTATCTGCTGGAATGATGCCTTTTGTAGCATCCGCACCTAATATTCTGTGTAGCTCACGAACATTTGCATCGCCGCTTGCGATCCATTGTTTCAGAATTTGTATATCTGGTTCTTCTTCTTGAAATCTTACATAAGCCTGATTTGTTGCCCTATTAACGGCGCTAGTTGTTTCAGTTTGTGCAATGAGACGCGCTCTTGAAGGCCTAAAACCGGCCGATCTTTCAAGTTGATCGGCTATCTCTGCATTACTTGCGCCCTGTTCTATTCCAAACTCAACAATCTTTTTAATCTTCTTTTCAGTTGTATATTGAATTTCTTGTGCAAGTGCATTAATCGATCTATCAGCTATACTCCGATCACCAAAAAGAAAATCAGCCGGCCGATCATAGTCGAGAAGATTATACAAATTATCGATTTCTTCGTTGCCAGTTAAAATCCAAGTATCATTCCAAAAGCGGCCAATTGTATCTTTGATGATCTTGATCTCAGTAGATCTTGCAAGCAAAGCAACCCAGTCGATCGCCTTTGTTTCTTGTGCGCCTGTTGATTTAGCCTCTCTTATGATATTAGGTAATCGAGCCAAATAACGACCCTTAGCGCCGGTCAAATAGCGCATAGCTATTCTTTCAAATTGCTTCTCTGTAGGATCAATTGTTTTTTGCATCCAATTTCGCCAGTGATTCAATTGCTCTTCTTCGTTTTTGGCGGCAAAACTTTTACTTTTTAGTTTTGATTTTGCTTCTGATATTACGCTCCGCATGTGCGCTATTCCGCGATCACCTACGACAAGCCATTTTATCTGTGCAACTACACCAGCTAAACGAAAATCACCTTCATGTCTTGCTGCCCAAGCCTCGCGAAGTCTTATTGCCTTTTCTTCTGTTTCAGTTTGTGCAATGCTTGTTGATCTTTTTGCTATTGGATACAATCTGTTAAATTGTGTGTTGCCTAATATATTTCCGCCTTTGTTCCATATTTGCGGATAATTCTCTTTTAAATCAAGAGCCTCTTTCCAAGGAAATCGATCATAATCACTATTACGCAGCGCAACTTTTTTATCATCTCCATCATTAGGAAAGTTTGTTGGATCTACATCACCAACAGATCCTCTAGTTTCTAGTTTTTTTTTTACTTCTTCTGTTTCTATAATTTCAAATAACCGATGCACAGATTCAATATTGCGCTCTTCATCTTCAGTCTCTTCTATTTGTCTAACATCGCCTAAAGGCGCGTCTTCAAGGCCCTCATAAGCATATGCATCCAAAGGATCCATGCCCCCAATAAGAATATGTTTTTCTACCCGTGCAAGTTTAGCAGTCTTTAGATCTTGGAGCGCTTCGACTTCAGAATAATCAAGTCTAACTCGAAATCGATCATCAAACATTTTTGCGATGCGAGTGAAAAGCAATTCCATCTTTCGGCCGCGCTTACTTTGAACCTGCCAATATGTCAAAGTTGCCTGTCGGGCCGTGGCGTAGTTTGCATCAGGCAAGCCTAGCACTGTAGAAGGAACACCCATAACAGCGGATATATTCTCTCTAGCCATTTCCCTTGATGCTTGAAACTCCATTTCTCTAGGTGATAGGTTTAAGGGCTTCACATCTACTTGACCGGACAAGACCATTGCACCGCCGCGACTGCTCATGTTTCTGTAGCTATCAAGGATTTCACGTCTTCTCTCTCTTCCCCATATATCTGCATCATCTTTGGGGCTTAGTAGTATGTCAGGACGTCCTTGTGCGCTGGTGTCACTGGCTAGTTTTTGCGCGTTTATATCGGCATTGATCTCTCTAGCTAGACTTTCGATTGCGCCTGTTCCATATAGCTCGCCGCTGGCACCAGTTGCCCACGATGCATTTCGTGTGTGTAGTATTCTTTCAATTGGATATTGCACCGATACGCCGCCGTCAGTATATTTATATCCTTCTAATCCTGCCTTTTGATTTGTAACTACCTCAACGCTATCAGGATGTAATCTAAAGAGAGAAGATGGATTGTTTAGAGGCCCTACAATCAAGATGTAGCAATTACCACTGAGCATGAGATCAATCATTAATTGCTCACGAAATAAAAACCCGTCTGTCTGGCTATTTGGCTGATCCATTAAATCATAAAAAGCGTGTTCTTCGATACGCTCTGCATTTGATCCGCGACCATTGATTACAATCAAAGGCAAAGACGCAAGGTCTTGACTTGCTCTTGTTGCACATGCATGAGTGTAAGCATGTCCAGCATAGGCACTCATTGAATCTTCTGCGCTGAACTGCTGACGCACTCCATATGGGGCCGCATAGCTGGCGCCGTGCTCTGGCTCTTCAGGGTTAGAGATTAGCTTTTGAAATGCACGAATTATTGTAGTAAAGATTGATTCTCTTTTTGTTATTGCAGTAGACATGATCACCTCGATATTAGTATAATACCCAATTCCAAAGATCATGTCGATACAAAGAAAAAGCCCCCGTTAAAAACGAAGGCTAAGAATGTGAGTGAGCGATATCACCTTATAAGAGTAACTGCACGATTGCAACCAAAATCGACAAATCTTTTTCCTAGTGCGATCCTTTCTATCTCTTCTATATAATCAAAATCATCTATTATCGTTTCAAGAGCATCGGCATCCTTAAACATTGCCATTTTTTGGCCGCTCTTAAACGTGACTACAATTATTTCGTCTTCTTTTGCTGGTTTTGGTAAAGATATTCCGCTTAATCTTGCAACTTCATCACGATCGATCGAAGTTACTTTGCATGCAACCTCTACACCATAGTTATATGCGAGTTTGATAGCTAGCTCTTTCAATTCTAGTAATCGGGGCTGCTTTCCAGCCTCCCATTGTGAAATCGTCTTTTGTGATTTTTTTAACAAATAGCCAAAATCTTTTTGGCTATATGCATATTGTAATCGCAACTTTTTAAACTCTTCTTTATTAAGCATTTTATTCTCCGTTTTATTTTCCTTAAAGGATAGCCCTCAGAAGAGGGCTGTTAGTTGTTCTATTTTGTTTTGTGGCTTTTTGGAATGTAAGCGCAACACCCACATGCGCTACCTACTGGGTGCCAACCTAATGTGTTTTTTTGATTATCTTTTATGTTTAAGATTTGGTTGTCATTACTGACATGTATGAAATAAGCTTTGCTTTCTTCTTGCTCAGTCATAGGAGCATTGCATAAATAACATTCTGTGTATGCTGTTCTAATTAGGTGTATAGGGTTAGCGTGTTCAGCTATTATACGCATTCTTTCAATACTTATGTCTACTTTACAAAGTGGTATTGCTGGGTAACTTGAAACTGTCATTTTATTCTCCGTTGTTTTTGCTTGGCTTATTTGCCTTACTCTATTAGTAGTACTATGCGTATAGTATGATGTCAAGTATTATTTTAAAAATATGTTATATTTTTTATGTGAGTGTTACCTTTAAGTAGGTTTCTTATGTATTTTGGGATCCTTGATCCCTCTTCCATCCACTCAGGTAATGTCATTGTCTTCAGATCTACAGTAGCATAATCGGCCTCTATAAGATCGCCGCATCGATCTATTTCTCTAAGATAAAGTTGTAGCTCGTCGCCGCTGCTCATATATTGGATGGCTTGCGCAAGTTCTTTTACTTCAAAGAATTCGATGTTATCAGCGTCGCCCCATTCATCGACATTCTCTCTAACTGTCCATTCCCAAGATTTTTTTAAGGTCATTTTGTACTCCGTTGTTGTTGCTTACTCTATTATCATACTATGCGCATAGATATAATGTCAAGCATTATTTTTAAAATATGTTATATTTTTTTTATGAGGGTCCCAGAAATGCTATCAACTTACATAATAATTTCGCTTGCTTCTTTAGTTATTGGCGGGCTTTCCGGCGCTGCTATTATTCATCGTGTAACAAAAGACGACGATCCCGATCCCATTGTTGACGTGACAAGCGAAGCACAACAGGAAATTATATTACAACTTACAGATATAGATTTGCTCAAAGAACCGTGCTCAAGTGTATTCATTGAGGAAAAAGGCGACCTACTATGTCGCGAGATGTTTTGTCTAATGATGACGCGCGGAATAGACGCCCAAACAAGCGGCACACAGTGCGAGCAGATCGCCAATATAGCGAATACCAAGATTATCCGAGACGACTGCAGAATGAGCATTGACGGCGAAGAGGAATGCTATAGATTATACCGAGAGAGAAAATAAAACGTTGACATAGCAAAATATATATTATATTGGCAATAAGGAGTTATTATGCTTAGAAAAAATCTTGTCGTGAAAAGAGCACAGGGACGACCAAAAAAGAATAAGATTTCTTTTGTAGCTAGCACCGACACAGTCGATCGATATGGTGACGTTATCAATCAAGATGGATGGAATATAGCCGCATATGAGCGCAATCCAGTCGTACTATTGAATCATAACGCAAACTCACTTCCAATCGGAAAAGGCGCCGTTGCAGTTAAAAACGGACAACTCATGATCGATGTTGAGTTCGACAAAGATGATGAATTAGCACAACGCGTTGAGCGTAAAGCGCGCAATGGATTTTTGAATGCTGTCAGTGTTGGTTTCAATCCAATTGAATCTGTTGAAAGAGCACGATTGCCAAAAGATCATCCAGCCTACACAGAAAGAGGCGGAAACTATTTTAATAAATCTGAGTTGCTCGAAGTGTCGATCGTTACGATCCCAGCTAACAGCGAAGCAACAACACTTAGCGCCAAAAACATCGCACAAATCGATCGCTTGTCAGTGCGTGATCTAATAGCTCAAGAACTTAGGCACATTCTCGAAGTTGAGCAAATGGAAGACGGGAAATATCGAATTGTCTTTGCAGGTGAAATGCAAGAAGAAGAAGAGGAAATGCAAGAAGAAGCCGAAGAAGAGATTCAGGAAGAGGCATATGGCGCTGAAGAGGATGAAGAAGAAGAGGCCAAAAAAGAAGAGGCTGAACTTGAAGACGAAGAAGAAGAAGAAAAAGGTTTTCTAACAAACGATGAGCGAGAATTGCTTGCTCTAATTCTTAAGTCATAAGGAGAAATCATGACGACTGAAAAAAGAGATCGCGAGATGGTTGAAGAAGCAAAGGGCATCCTCGCTGAAATCGTAACTCACCAAAAAAACAACGTTGACAGACTATCTCAATTTGAGAAGCAAGTCGATGAATTAAAACGTGCGCAGAGACTGATGGAAGAAAGCGTTTATCGCGCTGCTCCTGAAGTTGGAAATGACGAGTCAGGACTAAGTGAATTCATTAAAAAAGATGGATCTATTCGCTGGACAAAATCACAAGGTTATGTCGACACTCCAAACGGAAGACAACCAATTGAAAATGCAGGATTACTTGATACTCCAACTCCGTGCTCACAATGGCATGCTGAATTGATAAAAATGAATACTGATAGAAATTTAGCTAGACTACTTATGCGTGAGGCATTTACTCCAAAGTTAGACGCTAAATTGCAAAAGCATTTAGACAAAGCGCCAAGAGCAATTAAAGCAAGCGTTGAAAAGGCTATGTATGACTCTGCTGGTGTTGGTGGCGATTGGGTTCCAGATCAATTCCGTGCTGATCTATATGAGGCGTACAAAACTCCAAGAGTTGTTCGATCTCTATTTTCTGAAATACAAATGGATAGACAAACTTTGCTTGTTCCTAGACTGGATCGCGGCGGTCGTCCTTACATTAAAGGACAAGTCACCAGCGACAATCCAGCAAATTACACCGCTTCAACTGCTGCTACATCACAAAAAACTATTTCAACAAGCGGCCTAGCTTGTCGATTTGTTATTGACGATGCACTTGCCGAAGATAGCGCGATTGCATTAATACCTACATTGCAACGTCAAATCGTTTCTGATCTTGCTTCTGCGGTTGAAGATGCTATTATTAACGGTGATGCTGCCGCAACTCATCAAGACGATATTGCTAACTGGAATATACGATCACGCTGGGGAGCTAGTGGCCTAGGTGGAAGCGCCGATCATAGACGTGCATGGACTGGATTAAGAGCACAGGCATATGACAGATCAGCTACTTTAGATACAAGCACCGCAACGTTTGCAAAATTGCTAGAATTAATGGCAAATCTAGGTGAATTGAACTCTTCTGATAGAGTACTTATTACCAGCCCTGAAAACATTGTTAATAATCTGCTTAATATTGAACAAGTTAGAACTCTTGACGTGTTTGGGCCTGCCGCTACAATAATCACCGGTCAAATCGCCGCTGTAGCTGGAATGCCTATTGTAATGTCAAGATTTATGAGTGCTGATCTTGCTTCTACTGGTCTTTATACTGGATCAGGAGACAAAACTGGAATGCTTGTTGTTGCGCGTGATAGCTACAATATTTTTGCTCGTCGCGGTGTAAGCGTTGAGCAAGACAAGGACATTACAGCCGGCGCAATTAACTTGGTTGCTACTGAGCGCTTGACTTTTAACACTTTAGATCCGGATAGCACTAAAAATGTCGCTTTCGGATTCAACATGGCTTAATAGGAGATTATCATGAAATTTCAAGTTTCAATGCATATAGAAGCAGGAGCAACTACCGATGAAACTAAATATCTTGCATTTGATGAGCGTTACGAATTAAAGGGCGTAAAGCTTATCAATAATGCAGGTATATCGGCACATGCCTCAAATTATTCAATATTTAAAGTATTTGCAAGCAATGGATCAAGTGAGGCTTTTGAATGGAGCACTCAAAGTTCAGCAGAAGGCGCTTTGTCTGCCGGTGTTGATGTTAGTTTGACTGATAAAAATACTGGATTAACTATATATGACGCTAGCACAGTTATAAAAGTGACTAAAACACATGCAGGAAGCGGCGAGGCCGTTGATGCAATGCTTTTGTTTGCTTTTGAGCCTGCAAGATCATACTAAAATAGAGTTGTTATGAGTTTGGTATCAGTCAGCACCTTAAAGGCGTATTTGCCTGAATTAACAGGCACTTCGGCTGATACCGAACTCGGCAATTTGCTAAATAGAGTGGAGGCCGATATTGCAAGATATATTGGCTTTCCTATTTATGATAGCGGTACAACGCCAGTATTGCCAAAACAAACATATACAGTTTATTTAGACGGGCCTCAATTTGATGATCCGTCAGTTTTGCAATTGCCATTCAAGCCATTAGTATCGATTACTTCGATACATTCTGACGCTGATCGTGTATATGGATCAGCTACTGAGATAACTTCTTCAGAATATGATCTTGACTTGGCAAATGCTAGAGTAATCTTAAAAACAAACGTAGCTACAGAAGGATTTCAGACAGCATTTAGAGCAATTAAAGTTGTTTGTGTGGCTGGATTTGATACAAATTTCCCTCTAGATCTTGAACACGCAATTTGCGTTTTTGCTTCTCAGCTACATCGTAATAAAATCGCGCAAGGAAAGGAATCAACTGGACAACGCGGCGGCAATGTCAGATTTTCACCGAAAACACTGCCTTTTGAGGTCAAAGAGATCCTTTATCCTTTTAGATCTAGCGCTATGATCCTGTAGGAGTGATCATGCGACAGATTACATTAAAAGAATTTGAAGAAAATCTGAAAAAGTCCAAAGCAGAATTATTAATTCGTATTGAAAAAGAATTAAAACTTGCATCATTGCGAATGGAAGGAAGATCAAAGCAATTAAAATTCTCAAGATTTAACAATCGAACCGGTAGATTAAGACAAAGCATTGCAGGTAACTTTGGATATATGGATGGGAATCCAGTTGCTATATTGCAGGCGGGTGGCCAATTTGGAAATGCTGATGTATTTTATGCCAAGTATATTGAATTTGGCACAAAAAGAATTACACCACGATTGTTTTTAGGTCGATCAGTTGAAAAAGAAAAACAAGAATTATTGCCAGATATAAGAAAGGCAGTAACTCAAGTATTAATGGGTAGAAAAGATGGCTGATTCACGTGTATATAGAGTGCTTGACGCTATTAAAGGGAAAGTCGCTGCGGATTTTACTTCGAAATCATCAGCACTTGACATGCAAAATAAAATTATTTTGGGGACAATAATCGATCCGCCATATTTACCCTATGCATGCGCTAATTTCCTAGATTATACAACCGAGCACGGGCCAACTTTAGGACGCTATACAATGACCGCAAGATTTGAAGTGTATCTTTTTGTTGCCGGTGCTGATTTGCCTGAGCGAATGAGAGCGGCAATAAATCTTTGTAGTGATGTGATCGAGAATATCACAGCTAACAGGTTTTTGGGTCTTGGAGGCGGCGTTATTGACGATGTCTTATGCCAATTTACAGCTATTGACGGAAATAAATATGGGATAGACGGCGTCGGAATAGGCTATATTGAGATTACTACACCATTCCAATCATCAACAGGGATTTAAAAAATGACTTGGTATGATAAAAATTATAAAAAACGACAAATGATTGGGGTCGATGTTTTTGGCGGATCTGGTAGTTCTGCAACGATTGATATTGAGATCGAAGTTCCAAAGGATTGGGATGCTTTCTGGGACGAAATAAAATCTGATATGAAAGATATAGTCGTCACTAATCCACTGGGTGAAATGGTAACTTTTGCACATAAGGCAGGCGCTAATTATTCAACGCGGACTTTGACTTTGCAAGTTGATGGATATGCTAGCAATCATGACAATTCAATGAATGCTCTGTGGTTGTATTATGGTGATGCATCAGAAACAACTGATCATACATCCTCTGTAACTATATCAAGCGCGAAAAATGGATATATATTACTTGAGCGTCCTTATGCGAGGGTAGTACCATCACAAGGCGGACAAAGCGCCACTGATGCCCCTATAACGTCTTTTAATAAATCTAGTATAGATCAAATAGACGTCTTCTTTTTAACGTCTGGATTTCTTGGAAAAAGACTTCAAAATTACAATGAAAGAGACGGTTTTGAGGCAATAGATTATGTCCAAGTATTCAGCTATGATAACAGCGGCACAAATTCAAATGCTCGATATGATGTAGCGGATACAAGATTAGGAAATAATTTTATACGTGCTCGATACAAAGCAGGTGACAGCGGATCGGACTATGCTGTTGCAATTGAAATATTCACAACTGAGAAACAGGTGATTCAATCCCGTGCTATTCTCAGAGTTAAAAACTTATTACCAGAATAGGAGATCACAATGGCTACATTATTCGGATTTAATGCATTTCTACGCGCCGCAAAGGAATCAAGTTGGGGCACAGCTAATACAACTAGCGCACAGCAAGTTGATTTAAGGCTTAATAGCTCAACTCTACAAACATCACAAGAGCGCCCGCGCAAAACTAATTTATCTGTGCCAGCTACTGGGATGTTAGCTAGTACATTCGATGCATTTAGAAATTCAGGCGGTGCTTTTGACATTCCAATACAATATGACGCCTCTGGAATGTTCATTGAGGGCGCTTTGGGATCTTCTTCAACTGGATCAGTTGGATCTTTTTACGTGCATACATACAGTCCAGCATTTGATCTTCCGTCATACACTATACAATTTCAGCGCGGATCAAATCTTAACAATAGTATGGAGCAATTTACAGGTGTAATGGTCTCTTCAATGTCTATTAGTGTAGCAGCAGGCGAAGAAATGACAGCCTCATTCGATGTTATTGGAAAGGATTCAGCCGCACGAACAACGAATATAACAAGTGCATTTGCTGCCGGTGATTCAGTTCTGCACTTCGAAGCCGAAGCAATTTCTCTTGGCGGCACACTTGCCCCTTCTACATTCGAATTGCGATCCTTGGAACTAACTCTGGACAATAAACTAGAGCGTAAAAACATATTAGGATCTAAGCTAACTGGGCAGCCTGTTATCAGTGATGTTAGAGAGGTAACAATGGCAATAACCGCCGATATGGATGATAATGATATATATGTCTCACAACTCGATGGAAAATCAGGAACTGTTTCAATTAAGTTTACATCAACAGCAAACGGCGATCACCATGTTATTTTCACTTTGACTAATGCAGTTATTGAAGATTACACTGACGGCGTTACTTCATTCGGGCGAGTTGAGCGCACATTTAATATTCGCGGATTGGCCTCTTCATCAGATAACGGACTTACTATTGAGATAAAAAATAGTAATCCGTCGTCGACACTAGGATTGTGAGCCTAGTAATTGGACAAACATATTTAATTCAATGGATAGATGAGCCTGATCCTTTTTATGCAGTGTATATGTGCGAGGATCGGGGCTTTCTATGCTTTGAATATGGCGGAAAAATAGTTGTTTGTCGGCCTGATCATGTAGTAATTAAATCATCACTATTAATGTAATGATAATCGCCTGTATGTAGTGTTAAAGATGAAGTTGGAGGTGGTCCTTCAACAAAAATGTAAAAGAAATATCTGCTATTTCCCCAAACACCTTTTCCGTTTTTTCTTATCTCAATAATAACACCGGAAATTTCAGGTGTAGAAACACGATCGCCAACTTTAAGCGTAAAAGTGTCATTCTCATTTGAAAATTGTACTTTTGCAATTTTGCTGTATGAAAAAGTAAAAGACATTTTTATTCTCCACTATTGTTAATTGTTTCTTCTAATTCTGTTTGTGCTTTTAACAATGGATTGTCATAGTCATTAAAGTTTTCAACAAAAATAGCTTTGACAGGAGACCATTTGACGATCTTTGTTCTATAACGATAACCGCCAAAATAAGATTTTGAGCTAGATTGGTACATTTGCTCACATATTTTCAAATGTTGATTATATTCTTTTTTGTTTGTATACATGCTATATTCTAAACAAACATTATAAGTATCCCATTCAATTATTATATAGATCATTTTATTCTCCGTTGAATTTTACTAAAAGTTTTTGAGTTGTTGGATGTTTGCGAAAAACCGCTGTTTTTGCAGTTTTTCTGATTAAATTGATGCAATTTGAACAAGTTACTTCTTCGATATTTGTTGTTGTTTTTGCTGTGTAGATTTGCCTGCATCCAAAAAAACTATTGTTAATTTGAAAATGTGTTACACAACCAATTTCAGTTCTTATGTTTTTCATTTGCTTTGCAAGTTCTATTTGATCATTATGATACAAATATGAGATGATTTTAACTCTTCTTTGATGTAGTCTTTTTTTGTTAGTCATTTTATTCTCCGTTGTAAACACAATCTACAATGCTATGCGCATACTTGTCAACAAGTATTTTATACAAATTACAAAGTTTACGATTTTATCGGAAGAATAGATATAATAAAAATTATCTAAGCCATTATTATATCAACGTGATACATTAAAAAGACAATATCGGAGAATGCATGCTAAAAGACTTTATAAAGCAAGCGGAAAAGAATTCGCTTTTTTCTGTTAAAATCTTTGACGGACAAATCTTAATTCGCGGCCGTCTATTATCCCCATCTGAATCAGAAGCGGCCTCGCTGAATTCAACACTTCTGATCTCGCAGATCGTCAACCAAGAGGGAAAGAGTGTAGGCGGACTGCGGGATCTTTCTGAGCAATTAACAAAAGGCGATGTCACTAATGAGGCGCTTGATGAAGCGTATAAATTCTTATCCAAATTAAAGCCAAATCAGCTAAAATCAATAGCAGATCAGCAGAATAAGATTATATGTCAGGTTATTAAGGACGCTTCTATGGACGACGGCCAGACTTGGGAAGAATTGAAAATAGTACTACATCAAGAAGAGCAGAACTCAGATAGGAATTTTCTTTGGGTTGGGATGCTATCAGCGAGCGATCGCACTGAAATATTAAATCAGGCAATGACGGGTCATAGGGAGGCTGTTGAAAAACTTAGCATGTTTCGCACAGGATGAAGATTACTTAAACTTGATTGATATAATAGCGCGCACATATGGCACTTTGCCAAGTGAAATTGTGAAATTAGATTGGTATGAATTAATGCTTTGTGTACGATGTATTAAAGCCAGAAGCACCCGAATGAATAACGTTTTAAAATCGCAAAAGAAAAACAGCGCACTTGTGCCAAATATATCTTTAATGGATTTCATTGATTTGATTGGATAATAATCGTATAGTATATCAGTTTGGATCGTGCTATTATCTAGATATAGGAGCGCATTATGCCCAATGAGACAATAGTACAATATATCCTGAATGTTGACACTGACAAAGCAGAGAGAGGCCTAAAAGAGACCGCTAGAGACGCCAAAATGACAGGCGAGGCCTTTGAGAGTATGGGCAATTCTGCCACTGAAATGACTACTAAATTAAAGACTACAGAAAAACAATTAAAAAAGACTGAATACACAGCTAAAAATCTACGGAAAGCCGGTCGCGATCTTGACGGCGCTTTAATGGACATGGCACAAGGCGCGAATTTAGTAAGCCCAGCATTGGGAAATTTATTAATGACTATGTCGCAAGGATCTTCTGTCGCGGATGGTTTTGGACGTGTTTTGGTTGCTGGTGTTAATCCGTTTATTTTAAAACTTAGTCTTGCAGCTACTGCTGCTGCTCTTGCAATTAGTACATTTACAGCAAGCAAGGAGCGAGCTAAACAACAGGCAGAAAATACACAGATAGCAATTGATAATCTAACGGCTGCAATGGCCAATCAAAGGAAGGTTTTAGAAGAAACTGATAGTGCTCTTGGTAGCTATATAACCGATCTTAATAACGCGCAGGCGGAGCTTTCTGTGTTGAAAGGTGTCATGTCGGCCGTTGATCTAGAAAGAATGAAATCTTCAGAGGCTACCGCACAAGGATTTGCCGAAGCGAGCGCCGCTATTGATGAATTACAAGAAGCAGAAGAGAAGCGATTAAGAAGACAAGAAAATTTTGTAAAAAGTTTAGAAGCGCAGATCAAAGCAGGTAATCAAAATCTCAAAATACAATTAGATAATGCAAGAAAAGGTGTAGAAATAACAAAAGACCGCATAGAGGGACTGGATAAAGAGCGAGGAAAATTAAGAAGAAGACGCCGTGAATTAGACAATACTTTGCAGACAATTATAACGATTAATGAACAAGAAAAAGAGCGAGCAGAGAATGAAAAAAAATTCGCAAAAAGTCAAAGAGAACAAGAAAACGCTTTGAAAAAACAATTAGCAGCCGCGCAAAAACTAGAACAAATAATTGATAAATTAACTTTAGGCGAGCTATCTGGCAGAGAAAAAATCCTTGAACAACGGGATCAAGAACTTGAAAAAATACGTGAATTGGAATTAATATCGAATGACATGTTTGCAGCCGCAGAGGCAGAGTTATTATTGAAACAAAAAACTAATAGATTACTAGATGAACAGGCGCAAAAAGAAAAAGAAATAGAAGAGAAAAGGAAAAAAGAGCAGAAGGAGCAAATCGAAAGCACATTAAAAGCCGTTGCCGCTATTGCAGCCGCTCCAACTATTGCGGGATTTCTAGAGTTAGGTGCCAAGGTTGGAGTCAGTATTGGTGATCAACTAACTTCGATGAGTGCTGATATAGGAAAAACAATTGGCGGCGATTTAGGATCATCTTTGTCAGAAGGATTGGGAAGTGCTGGAAGTATAATTGGCGGCGCTGCTAATTCTGTATTATCAGCAATACCGATCATCGGGGCTGCTACCCTAGCAATCGGCGCAATCGGAAAAGGTCTCGCGAAAATTGGACAAAAAACACCTGATGAAAGACGAAAAGATCTTAAACAACAGGCTGAATCAATGAAGAAGGGACTTGAATTCTTGCCTGAGATTTTACTTCAAGTATTACCACAATTCGCACTTGCTATTGCTGAGGCTATTGTTGATGGATTTGTATTAGCATTACAAAGTTTTGGTGATATATTGCGTGAATCATTAAGATTAATTTTTACTCGTGAGGGCCGACAGGAAAGAAGAGAAGCCAACAGGGGATTTTTACGAGACTTCTTTGATCCAAATGAATCCGCCGCATTTGCGGGAGGCGGTCATTTTATACCAAAAGCCGAAGGCGGAATGCGATATACAGGATCAAAAAGATCAGGGCTTGCTTTATTGCATCAAGGCGAATTTGTTGTGCCACAGTCAGGAATGAGGCCTCAAACAGTAGATCGCCAAATGTCGCGCTCTAGTGGCTCCCCAATTAATATAGTTATCAATAGCCCAGTAGTTGAACAAAACGCCGTTGATGCACTAGTTCGGCGCATAGAAGAGCGATTTAACAGCAACTTCGGATTATCCTCTTCGAATTTGTTTGGAGGTAGATAATGTCAGCTAAGTTTTTCTATTACCCACAGCCGAAAGGCAATTTTCCTGTCACTATTGATTTGGGTGAGGATCTAGGAGAGTTATTTTCTGAATTTATTGTTGACGCTGTTGATGGTATTGGTATTGACGGATCAATACAAAGATCAGTAACTCGCATGGGCGAAATAATAACTATTCAACGCGATCGCTTAAAATTAGGCGAGGATATAGCTTATCAAATGATGGCAATGCAAAATCATCTCGATAGGGGATTTAGTGTAGGATTTACCGCTGATCACACAAAAGCATGGGCCGCGCCAATTCATAATTATCTTTCGTCAGGATCATTCAATATAAATGTATTTGCCAATCCTTTTTCTAATTATCTAGGATCAAATATACCTGCCGTTGATGATTATGTTGTTGTCGAGAGTGCGCCACCTGCACAACTCCAGGAAATGCATAAAATCGCGTCAGTATCAAATCTATCGAGCACCGGCGGATCATTAACAGTTGACAAAAGAATTAATTTCCAGTACAATCGCCGCGCTTATGTAAGGCACTACAGAACATGGCCGGTTTTGAAAAGGATCAATGCAGATATAGGCCAAAACATTATCACAAATGAAGGCGGCAGATTGTTTTCATTGTCTATTCGTCTTGTGCCTGATTATCATACATTATTTGGATTTCATCCTGAAAACTATGACGGCGTTGTTAATGTGGGCGGATTGCTATCGACTGAACCAGAGGCAACAGGCACGATTCCAGATGGCAGAAATGGCTCAGGCATCGACGGAGTTGTTCCTAAATTTAAAGGTGGTCATATCGATTTAGAATTACCGGCTGACATAGAATTACCTGCTAAATTTGGCGATGGATCTGGTACTTGGGATATTGACTAATGACTTGGAGCAATGGATTCATTAAATCATTAGATATGCCTAGCAAATCTTTAGAATTTGCTTTACGTTTTCTAGGTCATACAAATGATTATTTTTTAGGTTCCGGACAAACGATTCGGCAAAGCGGATTTATAAACATTGGCGCGGCGGAAGTTGTTATTGACAATGCAAGAGTAACTCCGCAAAGATGGTCAGTTAATTTTGGCGGATTTTCATTGACTATCAACGGCGATCTAAGGCCGATCGATGTTAGCGCGTTTCGTCGCGGTGCGTTGGCGGAATTGTTTATGATGCGTGATGGAAATATCCCGCAGAGAATAGCTATTGGACAATTGCGATCTTTGGAAGGCGGTCGAGGTGTTTGGAGATTGCAATTTGGCGATTTTATATCTGCTCTCACAACTCGATTAAGCACAAAAAAGGATGAGCTAAACTTTTATTATAATGCAGGAACTGAAACGCAGGTTACAACCGGACATGCTTTTAATTTTGGATCTGCGCCTGCTAATAGATTGTATTTAGATGATATTACTAAATTTGAAAAAGATAGTAATTTTGACGGTCTTTGTTTTGTTACTGATGGATCGAATAATACAAGTTACTATCGATGGAGCGGAAAAACTACAACGACGGGATCAGCAGGCTATCTTACTATAACTGATACAGGACATTGGCCAGCTACTGCAAACTTAAACGCTCTAGCTGTTGGCGATAAAGTTATAAGTCTTACTAGATTACAGGGAAAGCCTCACAATGTATTTGCTCGAACTTTAATGAGCACTGGAAGCGCTACACAAGGATCTTTAGATGATTATCCCAAATCTTGGGGCGCCGGAATTAGATTTAATCCAAATCTCATTAATACTCAGGATATGAATTTGTGGTATGAGGCATATAAAACACAAACCGGCTCGCATGAGGTGCAATTAGTTTTAGACGCTCCAGAGGCAAGCGGAATCAGATATTTATTAAATCAATTTTTATCTTTGGGAATGTGGCCAGTATTTCGACAAGGGCAAATATCATGGCGTGTCTGTCAAGATCCAGAAGAGGCATTAAATACAACAATATCAGGCAGAATTAAAGATCGTGATATAATTAATATTGAATCACATAACATTTATGCTCCGTCTCAATCTGTAGTCTATGCAGAAAGTACAATTGAAACTTCATCTTCATCAGGCACTATAACAAAAACAGGAGTTAATGTAACAAATGTTAAGGCGTTGCCAGCTAATGACGAGATTATTAGAGATCATAAATTAATCTATCGTATAGATAGTCCGACGCAATCAGGCAAAGCGGCCGTTGATTTAGCTAGATTAGCGCCTTGGGATCAATACACCTATGAAGAATTGGTGATAGCTGTGCATGAGCGATTTGCGGGTCTTGTTGCTGGTGATATTGTTGGCATTACATCGAGATATATATATGGATTTAAAGAGGCATCAGGAAAAACATATCTTGGCAGAAGAGGAATGATCTTGGGGAATCGCTGGCTACCTAATAGATCACGATGTATATTAACAATAGGAGTTTTGTCGAAATGAGAGTTTTTCAGGAAAATGGCGAGAGGCCCGAAATACTCGACAGAGTTGAGGCACATGGCTTTGTAGTATTTGATTCAGGGCACGATTATGATCTGAATATTATCGGTGAGCGAAATCCACGCGGGCAGGCTGATCAATTTGACGATTGGATACATGTAATATACAAAGTCAGAGGCATTTGGAATTGGCATGCCTATGCCTGCACTACTGACGCCGGCATGTACTACCTGAAAAACTATAATATGCCGTGCGGTACTGCTATTCTATGTCACCCGCAACAAATGCGCGGCGTGTACTCTATTGATCTGCACAAATCACGATATGAGGCGCTCTGCCAGCGCAACGGGCCTGTCGATGTATGGCGTGATCGAAATCGTGATCATATACATGATATGATGGGCGATATTGACACTGGGTATTTTGGAATTAATATCCATAAAGCCGGAAAAAATAGCGTTGAGGTCGGAAAGTGGAGTGCAGGATGCACTGTATTACAAAATGAGGATGATTTCGAAGAATTCATCAAATTATGTAAAATGCAAATACAAACAAATAATTATAGAACATTTACATATACGCTGATATTGGGGCTGTAATGGGTGAGGCTCAACTCATAGAATTACTAGTCAACGGCGGCGCAAATGCTGCTTTTGCTGGGTTTTTATTATGGCAATTCTTTTATCAGCAAAAACGCCTTGATGCACGAGATAAACGGTCAGAAGAGAGAGAGGATAAATTAAGAGAGAGATATGAAAATGATCAAACAGCCTTAAGAGCTAGATATGACGATGTAATAAAAATGTATCAAGATAAAGAAGAAAAGATTAGGGAATCAATAGTGATGGAAATATCTAAATTAGATACACAAATCTCACAGGTAGAGAAAAAAGTGGATGAGCTAGCTAATAAATTGCAAAGCCTCGCCGAAATCGTGCAAGAGTTGAAGTTGAGAGAAATTGCACGATCTCAAATAAACGGCAATGGAATTGCACCGCCTCCACAAATGTGATACTCTAAATGGGCGGTAATAATCGCATTCTTCGTTGGGGAGGGTCCTAGTCAGGCCCTCCTTTTTTCATTTTTTATTAAATAACTCTTGACAAACTATGCGCATAGATTTAATAATGTAATTAGTTATTTAACAACGGAGAATAAAATGACTAAAAACGAAGAATATGATCGTGTAAACAATGAAATTTGTCCTTACAAATGGTGCCGAAATCAAAAACGCTATGACAAAGTATTTGGCGAATGTGCGCATTTGCTGTTTCAAGTTCTTGTGCAACAATCAGGAATGGAAATTCCAACAGTGCAATTCTATAATTACTGTGTCCAAATGACAACAGATGTCATGGCATATCAAGAGCCATGCAATCTCGACACAGCCTACAAGACTTTAGGCTATGATGGCGTAGTTATTGAGAATAAATCAAAAACAGATATATTTTAACGGGGAATAAAATGCGAAAAGAAATAATAAAAAAATTAGAAAGATACAAAGATCATCTCAATCTGTCACCTCTTGAAATGATTGAATCCTTCCATGCCAGAGAAGAAAAAATGAGAATTTTAAAACAGCTAATTGTTGTTTTAGAGTTTGGCCAATATGGCTGGCACTATATTCTAGAAGAATATACGATCGAATTTCTTAACTCTTTAAAAGATTTATTTGAGGACGAATGGAAAGACGGATCATTTGCCTGCTTAACAAGTGTTGACAAGCAAGATTTGTTTACTCTAATAAAAGCCCAAGATCTTTTTGATATGGGATGGGCTGAACTATGTTAAAACAAATCCTTGAAAGTCTTTTAATATTCGGAGCATTATCTGGATCTATGTACCTATCACTCTATATTATCAAGGTGTTCTATGTATAAAGTTACAGTGATCTTCGAGGATGGCACGAGCCGCACTAGATATTCTGAAACTTTAGCCCTTGCCAGACACGTTAAGAGAGCAGAATGCCGAAAACGGAATTGTGTTTTTTGGATGATTTGTCGCGGAAATGATATAATAGATCATGCCTGATTATGGTTAGGCGGGGAAATTTGGAAAAAGATAAAAGGCCGATCGCAGTGATCGGCCTTTTTTAGTATTTAGCTTTGAAAATTAAGCTACATATCTGATGGCAACTTTATCGCCTGAATCAAGATTAGCGCCGAAAGTAATTTTTCCGACAGATCCTGCACCAGTATTATCGATTTTAAAGTTGTCTTTTGCGTCAGGGCTGGCTTTGTAATCCATTACCAGACCATTCACTGTTACAACAAACGACTGTCCAAGATTTGCTTTTATAGCGCGAGCAAGATCAAATCCAGCAGTTGAGCCATTAGCTGTGAATGATTCATAGTATCCTTGATAGCCAAGTTTAGCAGTTGCAATTGTATCGTCAACTAATAATGCATTGTCGATGCTGCCTGCTTTGATCGAAAGATCATTGCCAGCCGCCTCAAGTACTGCACTGTCTAACAATAATTTTCCTGCTGCAATGCTACCTGCTAATTGTGCATTTGTGATTGTGCCGCTCAAAGAGCTAGTTGGATAATTAGTTGCATCACTAAGATCAAATGCCGGAGTTGCGTCCGAAGCACCTAGGGCCAAAGAAACCCCACCGAATGATACACTGCTATTAGCTAACTTTGCATTGGCAATTGAGCCTGCAAGTTGTGCATTTGTTATTGTTCCGACAAGAGAACTTGTAGGATATCCAGTGGCATCTTGTAGATCAAAGGCTGGTGTTGCGTCCGAAGCACCAAGAGCCAAAGATACGCCACCGAATGAAACAGTACTATTTGCAAGTTTTGCATTAGCAATTGATCCTGCTAGTTGTGCATTGCTTACAGAGCTAGCTTTAAGGGCCAATTTTCCATCATCCTCTCCACCGCTAATTTCTTCAAAGTTTACACTGTCAAGAAGTAATTTGCTGGCTTTGATAGATCCTGCAAGTTGTGCATTTGTAATAGTACCAGACAAAGAACTTGTCGGGTAATTTGTAGCATCGCTAAGGTCGAATGCGGGAGTCGCGTCCGAAGCACCAAGAGCAACAGAAACACCGCCAAAAGATACGGAACTATTAGCAAGTTTCGCATTAGCAATTGATCCTGCTAATTTATCATTACTGATAGATCCTGCAAGTTGTGCATTTGTAATTGTTCCTGCGCTAATTTGTCCGGCGATTGTATCAGCAGTGATCGATCCACCTAAAGAGATAGATTGTCCAGCGATTGAAACAGCGCTATTTGCAAGCATTGCATTTGATACGCCGCTGGCTTTAATGCGAAGTGCATCAGAGCTAATTTCGATACTTGAACCGTCGACGTTTACTGATAGAGTGTTGCCTGATTTAGCAAGACCGTCACCGGCAGTGATATTTCCAGCGCCTGAGAATTGGACCCAAACTTGATCATCATATCCAGATAAACTTGCAGTTTGAACAAAACCCTCATCTGCACTTGTCCCTTCTTTTACAAATACAGCGGCACCGTCTAATTCAGTGTAAGGATCGGCGTCACTTGCTCTAGTCATTGCTGATCCGCTACCATTATAAACATAGATCCCGTCTTCGCTTCCTGTAGATTGTGCAACAAGAAGAACACGATCATCAGATGCCATTGTTACGCCGTCAATGGCAGCAGGGGCACTTGATACGCTTACATTTGCAGTTGATCGAACACGCACAGCCTCTTTCCAAGTAACGCCTTGAATGGCTGAATCAACGTAGCTTTTAGAAGCGGCGTGATTGGCTGATGATGGAGAGGCAACTGAAACAGTGCCAGAGGTGAAGTCGAAATCGCCAGAAAGGACGAGTTTGGCGGCTGTAATGGTACTATCCATTATTTGCCGACCACGAATTTGTACGCTCATTGCATACTCCTATTTTTGTGTGGGTTAAGATGTAGATTTTTCATAGTCGACAAGAACTTTGTCTCCTGAAAGCGGCGCAAAGTCGAACACAACGGCATTTCGCTGTGCGTTTTCATGAACTTCATCGCCAATAATTTGTCTTACTCCATTATAATACACACGAATCTTTGCCGTCACGTAATTATTTTGCGTTGTAAATGTTGTATTTTGCCCATTGACCTGAGACGTTAGATCTTCAGTAATTTCGGATCCGCCTGTTGTGCTGTCGGGT
>VTLG01002428.1_pt1 | contig 31820 bp, 54 predicted proteins | sample 4694571 | NCBI WGS metagenome assembly VTLG01 (sample SAMN12604809, study PRJNA352737) | marine metagenome | biome: ENVO:00000447; feature: ENVO:00000209|ENVO:00000569|ENVO:01000036; material: ENVO:00002151; isolation source: viral sequences binned using virsorter ...
TTGGATAAATATCAAGCAGAAAGAAGATTAATTGATAATTTTTAGCTTGCAATATTGCCCGGCCTGCCATATAATATCAATAGATACAACACTTACTAATGACCTTCCAACTAACAGAGAAAGAAACCAAACTTGCTCAAGCTGGAGACATTAACTGGGATTACTTCTGCGACCCAGAATTGGGTTACTACAACGTGGATGGAGACCCTGCTTGCCTTTGCTTCACTTTAAAAGAAGGCCAGCAAGCAGGATTTAAAAAGCACGAGCTAGCCGGATTACTTGGAAGCCTTGAGAAGAAAAACGTGATCTTCATAGAAGAAAGAGAAGAACCATTTGGACCTACTCTTTACTGGCTAGAAGAAAAATTCGTGAACTTCATCGCTGCTAAAAACAAAGCAGCAGGAAAAACCTTCGAAATGGCTGGCTCGATCTACAACTAAACAAACAGCCCCGAAAGGGGCTTTTTTTTGTCTAAGGGCTTGCTTTTATTTCTGGCAGGCCATATAATACTAATAGAGACAACACTTTAAATGATCACTATTAAGCAAATCGTTGACAGATTGAACTATCTGGAAACCAACGGCAAGCAAATTCAAAAAGAAAACGGAAATCAATATTGGCTGCAAGAAATCAACAAATGGGAGGACTTATTTGTTTACCACCCCGACGCTGACAAAACTTGCACCAGCAAAACATTTCCTTTCCTTTTAGAACTGAAATAGCACACCGCCTCCATTTGGAGGCTTTTTTATTTAAAACAAATGGACATCTCAAAAAACTCAACGGCCCGAGCCTGCATCATTAGCCTTTGCCTTGCTGCGACCTGCCCAAGCGATAAAAGGCATAAACTCAAAGAATTAAAAAAACACGCTGACAATTCTAAAGATCAATTACTGGTCGAAGTTCAACAATTTTTGATCAAAGAAGCAGATCGACTTATTGATGATGCTGACGAATTTGACCGCTATTACAACGAATTTACAGAAAGCAACAAGCTTCACGTTTACGGGGTCGACGGATGAAAATAAGCATCGAGCTCGATCAAGACAATCAAGCATTTAAAGAGGGCTACTTTTCTAAACGAAATTGCTTGATTAGAGAAACTCAGCGAATCCTGTATGACTGGGTCATGGTTAAAGCACCGTATGGAGAACAAGGCTTTCACAAGGGCTCGCTCTATGACCTAAACGGGAACAAATGCGGCAAATGGGAGGTTATAAATAAATGAATACAAGACTAACAAAAAAGTCGTATCAGAAAGAAATAAAAAAAATAGAGAAGGAGATTAAAGAGTTCTCGAAATACGATTGGTATGATCGAACCTTGCACGACAAGCTAATCAAGCACTGTTACGAAAAAATAATAGAGATAGAGAATAATTCAACATGGACATAAACCAATAAGGCTTGCAACTTTTCTGGCCTGCCTATATAATGATTGCAAGGCTGATGAGGCCACACTTACGGAGCTTTAAATGACTTCTTCTTCTCTTTCTTCTTTAAATAAGGCACCTTTGCTAAAAGCAGCAAAAAGCCTTGAAAAAAGGATCGAGGCACAAGAAACCGCAACACGGATTCTTTTCATCATTGCAGCAACTACAACATCTGCTGCTTTTATCTTCTAACCATACGGCCTCCTTCGGGAGGCTTTTTTTTTACTCAAAATGAAACTTTTATTAAAAGAACATCTCAAAATCCTACCTAAAATAGGAGAACAGGAAAGCAACCCTGAACTGATTGCTTACGTCAAATTATTTACGCCTTGGACATTTTGGACTTGGTACATAGCCGAGCATAATCCTGAGACAGGAGAATGCTTTGGCTACGTCGAAGGCCAAGAAAAAGAACTCGGTTACTTTGACCTGAACGAACTAAAGGCACTAAAAGGACCCGTTGGATTATTTGTCGAACGAGACATTCTTTTTGAACCTCAAACCATTAACTCAATAAAAAAAGCAAATGCCTAAAAAGGAATTAAAAACCCTTCATTCTGAAGAATCAAAGCTCGGCCCCAATGCCGAGCGATTCACAAAATTTTTAGAAAACGGGCTTCACTGCTTTGACGAATGCCTTACTGATTTCCGACCTACTTACGTTCAACACGAAAAACAAGGAATCGGGCTTCTTTTTACTCAACTCCGAGAAGATGATTGGGGTATAGATACGGCGACAGATTACGCCGTTATAGCTTTTGAACATGGCATTAGCTGGCCTTCAGGATCATTAATCTATTTCAATAACGAACAGCCTCCAGAGCAGGTGGCGATGCTTTTTGTAGCTGCAATCGTTAGGGAAACACCCGTCAATTGTCCAGCCTGCAAACAGTGCTTAACAAAAGATATTTATTCAAAGCAACTTGAAAAAGATTGGAAAGAAAAGAAAGATTGGTTTGAACAACCACCAGAAGAATTTATACCCGGATTCCACGATTAAAAAACATAATATGGCTTGCAATCTTTTCTGGCAGGCTATATAATGTAGGCATGGAGAGATTCCCAAAACACTAAAAATTTTTCAGATGACCCTTGATTCTTTACAGCTAGAGATTGACGAAACTAAATCAATTCTCAATGACGCTGACCGTGAATATCAATTTTCACTAGCTGGAGGAACACTCCACGAAATCAGAGAAGCGAAAAACCGCCTCGGAAGATACAGAGCCAAAATGGGCCGACTTATTCGTAAAAGAATGAGATTACAAAGCGAGGCAAGCTTCAAATGAAAAATCTAATTTACACCCTTTTATTTTCTGGCCTTCTTTTTTGGGGAATGAACACGGCTTTAACAGATATGACCAAAGCCGATTGCAACGCAGGAATCCAAGCCGCTTGCTTAGCTAAATGAAAAATGAAAGAACCCAAAAATTATAACTTTGACGTAATCAAAGAACTCTATAAAAAAGACAAGAGAATGACTTCTGATAATGACTTACTCAAAGAACTCTATGGAAAAGACAAGAGAATGAAATTAGACGACCTGCCTCTATTTCAGAACACAGAGAAAAAAAGCAAGCTCGCACAAGCATGGGATGAGTGCAAGAACAAACAGCCTTGGCTCATTCCTAAACTTGCCGAAATTGCAAGAAAATTAAAAAAGCGAGGTTATACCAGATACAGCATTAGTGGCCTATTTCATATCCTGAGGTGGGAGACTGATGATTCAACTGGAGACTTAGGGCTTAAAGTTAATAACAATCATCAACCATTTGCTGCACGTGAATTAATGCAGCTTTACCCCGACCTAGATGGATTCTTTCAACTCAGAGAACAAAAACCGAAGATTGGTGGTAGTTGGGGACAAATCCATTGAATATTCTTTTATCGCATACGGCAAACCTGCTCCACAAGGCAGCAAACGCCACGTTGGAAATGGAGTCCTTATCGAGTCCAGCAAATACGTTAAGCAATGGAGAAAACAGGTCAAGGCCGCCGCCCTACTAGCAAGGCCTCAAAATTGGAATCCTTACTTACCTATGGACCTATACGCTCAATTCTTATTTAATCGTCCTAAATCTCATTTCAAAACAAATGGAAGTTTAAAGCCAAAAGCTCCTTTTCATTGCGTTACCAGAATCGGTGATTTAGATAAATTAATTAGAGCCGTTGCAGACGCCTTAACTGACGTTTCATATCAAGACGATTCACAAATTATTAACATTCAAACTTCACGTCGCTATGCCCGACCAACAGAGCAGCAAGGAGCAATTATCTCGCTCCGAGCTAATCAAAGCCCTTAAAAAGTTCCAAGAAACTTGTCCTCCTATCGCAAAAGATAAAGAGGGATACGGATACAAATATGCCCCTTTAGAAAAATTTCTATCGGTGGTCAACCCTGCTTTAAATAAAGTGGGATTAATTCAAACCCAAACTTACGACTTTGACGAAGGCCGGACGATTCTTGTTACGACTCTTTATCACGAAAACGGATCTTCAATCTCAAGTCAGCTTCCTATTTTAGACCCTGTCGGAAGGAATCCTAAAAAGGACATCATGCACGAGTTTGGTGGGATAACCACTTACTCACGAAGATATGCCTTAAAGATGATTCTCGGAATTGAACCCGACATGGATATGAACATGGAGGATTTGATTGACAGATCAGGATCTAGCAAATCCAAAACAGAGGAACAAAAACCTGCTCCTTGGGTGAAACCTGAAATCAAAGGCATCCCCGATGATGAGCAACCTTTGCCTTTAGAAGAAAGGAATTTATTGCTTGGCCTAATAAAGGAAATCAAAGACGCAAACGGAGAAGAAGCCTTCAAGAAATTCTGTAAAGAATTTAGGGAAGCTTTCGGCCTAGCCGCTAACGCTAAGATTTCCGGTCATGTAAAAACTAGAAAACATGAGCGATTCTTCCAACAATGGAACAACCCGTAAAAGACTACAGCCGAAACCAAAAGGTTTACGACGCTAAAAGAAGAAGCCGACAATTCTCTGTCCGGCTTCCTGAATCTTTAGCAATTCGACTAAAAGAATACGCTTTGGTTAATCATTTCAATGAGAACCAAGCACTCATCCACATTATTAAGACCCATTTTTCAAAATGATCAACGCCGGAATCCTCGGAAGACTTGTCGCTGACCCTGAAACAAAAGACGTAAGGGGAACCGATATTGTCCAATTCACAGTCGCCGTCAATCACAAAAGTAACGAAGCTTCCTTCGTTCGCTGCTCTATTTGGGACGATAGAGAGCATCCAAAAGCCTTTGCTACTTTAAAAAAAGGAACACAGGTTTATGTGATGGGAACAGGCAAACTAGGAATCTACGAAACCAGAGACGGTGGAGAAAAAGCATCTTTAAACGTAACGGTTAAAAGCTTTGACGCTTTCCTACCTGCACAAGAAACGCAGCCTAGTCGCTCAACTCCTGTTGATATGGACGATATGCCTTTCTAAAAAGCCGCTTCCAAAAAGGACGGTTTCTTTCTAGTTCAATTTTAATTAAGTGGCTCTCTAAGTCTCCTATTTGCTCAATGCAATTAGTGATTAGAGAGTCTTTCAATTTGTTTTCATAAAGCAAAGTTGCACAAATCTTGGCCACTTCTTTATGATTGGGATTATTTAATATTTTTCGTTTTGCAACTTCTAATGATAGTTCTCCTTCTGGGTCTAGGTTAACTTGAAACAAAGTTGAAAAATTCATGCTTCTTAAGGCTTTAGGCTCTCTGTTTGTTTATAGATCCCCAAAAGAAAAAGAAGGTTTCAAAAATCACTTAATGCTATTGACGTGTAGAAAGTTACGAGTTTTAGCAGGTACTAACAGTCACTATTCAAAAGCAAAATTAGTAAGTATGATTTTAGAGGATAGGAATAATAAAACCTCTTAGGATGGGGAACTAAGAGGTTTCTTTTTCTCCGTAAGGGTGAACAAAGCCCTTAAACAGAAATGTAACTATTTTTTCAAACTTTGCCAATCAACAGACCCTCGAGCTTATAGCTCGTTTTTTTTGTCTAATTTTGGACCTATTTCTGCTAAGCCTGTATATAAACCGTGTTGCTTATGTTTTTTATGATGTCGTCCATCAAGAACGTACCAACGATCCATGTCTAATACACGTTGCATGTCCTCTTGTCGCCACTCGCTTTTATACATTATTGAAGAGTTGTAGTTGAATTAGGATATAACCTTGATTGTAAAAAATTAACAGCTTGGTCATCTAGTGTATTAGTTGATTGTTTGGCTGCTGCTTTTAACAGATTTAACAATAATTTTTTACCTGATTCGCTTTTTAAAAAAGCATACAGAACAGGAAGAAACGGTTTAAGTAGTTTTTTCATCTTTTTGTTTTTGTTTTTTGTACTCTTTTACCCATAATTCTAGTTCTTTTATTCGCTTTTGAGCTCTGGCTATCTGTTCCTCCATCCGTGGGGGTCTCTTTTAACTGTTTCTAATCTAGCGATGTCCTTTTCAATAGCATTTAACCGATGGAATATTTCACGAAAATTACCTTGATTACGATTTGACCTATTAGAAATAACCATTAAAAGAGCAGAAATGGCCGCACCTACTACTGCTGCTAGTAACTCTTGAGGCATGTTTAAGTTTTTGCAGTAATCTTAGACTACTGTTTTTATTTCTCTATGGATGCCCAACAAAAAGTCGAAGGCCAAGCCAACAAAGAAAACAAAAAAGGGATATTAGGAAAACTCCAAGACATCACCCCAGATAAAGACGAACAAGTCGCACTCATTGGAGTAGCAGTAAGACTTGGAATCGTTGTGTGGTCCGGTTTTATATTGACTCTTGCGTATGTAGATTTGCCGGGTTTTCAAAAACAAAACTTCGATCCAACTTTTATCGCGAGTGTCTTCACAGGAGCCCTTAGCACCTTCGGCCTTGCTACAGCTAAAGATAAGAAGAATGGAAACGGTTTAACAAAAGAAGACATGGAAGCAATGATCGCCAAAAATAATACAACTTCAGCCGAACAAATCATTAGAGTACAAACGCCCCTAACTATTAATGGAGCCGAGGTTGTAACTGCTCAACCAAAAATCGATCCAATTACAGGAAAGGAAATTGACCCCATAACTGGCAAGCTCAAATGAAAAAACTTTTCTTGCTGCTCTTTCTAGTAGCCCCTTCTGCTTACGCAGATATGACGCATAACATCACAACTTCAACTCAGTTGACAGTTAATGGAGCCTACACGGACTCAAATCGTGTGGGTAGTACTTATGCAGTTTCAGGTTCCAATATTAAAGTTGCGACTGATGCTCACTTTGGAAAACTAACTGCTGGGACTGCTACTACAGCAGCAACACTTGATGTTGGAGCGTATGACGTAAATACAGCAGGTGCAGCTTTTTCATTCTCGGAAAGCTGGAATCAAGGCGATGCTGTAAACGCCATAGGATCAGGTGTTGATGTGACTTCAGGTGTGGTGGCTGATATGCCAGCTTACGGTGAAGTTTTAACGATGTCTGGTGGAGTTGCAGGAACCCTTGCTGGAACAATTACTTCGGCTGGGGTTGTAACTTTAACCGCTGGAGGAGCAAATACCAGTGCAGTGGGCTCAGTGGTCACAAGTCTGACCGTGAAGTGATGCACTTACCAATAATAATTGCAATTTTAGGGATCATTATTGTCGCCGCATTTAATTACTATATGTGGCGATATTTTACAGATGTGCATAGATAATGAAACGCTATTTACCTTTATTTTTATTACTTTCTAACTCTGCTTATGCTGTCCCCGTCGTACCAAATTTCTCGTCTGGAACCATGTCCGCAACCACAAGGACTACACAAAATATTACTGAAAGTATTGTCAGCACAGATTTTAATACTGGGCACACTTATACGATTAACGGAACAAATTTGTCTATTGACGGTACAACCATTTCTCCACCACCGACAGAAACAAGCCAAACGATTAACGGAGTAAGCTATACATGGACTGGAGCAGATTTAAGTCAAAAACCAAATGTAACTATCGCAAATCCGGGTCAAGCTTTTCAATATGCCGAAAGCTATATTGCACCCGGTTTGCAGAACATAACGACCATAAATCGCACCACAGTTTTAGAATCAGTTACAGAAACTACCTCAGTCTTTTCACAATAATTGGTCTTATATTTTCACCAAAAGTATTAGCAAATACCTCACAGACAGCAGCACCAGTAGCCAATACGTCAGCTTCGTTAACCAACATGGCAATACAGACGCTTCAAGGTAATTTGATTCAGAATCAATACGGTGGTGGAGTAGTTTGTCAGGGACCAATGTTAACATTTTCTCCCTTTATTACTGACTCACATACGTTCCAAAAGCCTAGAGAATACCTTTACGATGCTCCAGTCTATGACGATGATGGCAATATTATTTATCATCAACAAACAAGGACAGGACAGAAGGATAATTTCTCACTTAATGTCGGAGCAAGTTTAACTTTTAGTATGCCATTAGATAGAAGATTTCAACGTACTTGTTTGAAAAATGCAAAGCTACAAGGAGAACATCAACAGCAACTAATTGATAATAAAAAATTAGACTGGCACATCGCAAGATTACGTGAATGTGGAAAATTACGTCTAGCTGGTATTGAATTTGCTCCGGATTCTCCTTATTTTCATTTGTGTGAAGATGTAGTCGTTAAACCTAAAATGGGTCAGGTTCTACCACATAGGCACGTTATTTCTTCTCCTTTAGAGGTGGCAAACCCCGTTTCTCACGGTAAAAATTAGTTCTTTTTTCAGATAAATTTGGTCGTTTTACTTTCTTACCTAAAGCCTTCTTTACCTTATTCACTACCTGCTTGATAATCGGTTTAACGGCCTTCAGAAGCAGTGGTGTACTTAATGCAGCCGTTGTAGCCACAAGAGTAATTCCTCCAGTTTTTACAACTTGTGGAACTGTTGGTATCGCATCAATTATCTGTTGTTGAACATTTAATTTTTTATATCTAGTTACACAACGGTTTCCTACCAATTCATACTTAATAATCTGTTTAGTATTTTCTTCGACCTTTGTCCCAACTTCAGGAGCACCGTCAGGGGGACACTCTTCTGCTTTTTGCTTGGGGACTTCTGGGGCTGGAGGTATTTCTGGCTCTTGGTGTCTTTGCTGCTCTTCCTCGTTAATAGGCACGACCTTTAACGGTTCAAAATTCATCGGCTCATAACTTGGTGTCTGTGCAGGACACAAGATCAAATTATGTTGTGGATCGCTATCTATAAGTGCATCATTTTCAATACTTCTTCTTGCCTTAACACAAGGCATTTCAATAATCGGGAATCCTATCGGTACGTTGATTGGTACGTTTGGAGGATTAACGGTAGGGATATTAATCACATAAGTCCTAACAGGCTCAACCCTAATAGGCTCTACACCAATCTTAGGAATCAAAAGCTAGGCAAACCAAATGCTTTTTTTTCTTCATTCTTTTGCTGTGCAGGACTTAAAGATCCAGTGGGCAATGCCGGACCAGACAAACCGGGTAATTTAATTGCACCCATCACCTTCTCCATTGCTTTGTCTTGAAGCATCTTCTGGTTATCTTCGTTAGTTATCCATAAATAACCAAAAATTCCACCACCAGTGATAGCCGCTACAAGGAGGAACGATACTACACTGATGATGTTGAGAATTTTTTGCATGGTAAAAGAAGCTATTTTAAAAGCTATTACTCACACTAGCTTAATCGTTTTTATGGGTTTGGTTGCTCTGCTTCCCCTTCAAGGTTTATTACGCCTTCAACAGCAGATGAAACATCAGTCTTTGCCGAATCTTGAATTAAAAGAGTTGCAAACTGCAAAGCACCATCAAGAAGTTTAACTTGACTATCAGCTTCATTAACAGATTGAACTGCTTGCTCTTTTCTGTCTTTAGCTTTTAATAAATCAGCCTTCAATCCCTCGGCGTATTTTTTAATTGATTCGATTGAAATAGTCATACAGTAATTTTTTTTAAACTATAGTCCAATTTTCGCCACTTCCAACCGTAACAGTTACACCACTGTTAATAGTGATCGGGCCAGCCGACATTGCGTTCTTGCCGTTTGTAATTGTGTAATTTGAACTAACCGCTTGATCGTTCTCCCAGAAAATACCATCCTCGGCTCCTGCTGAAATCGTTGCCCAAGAACCGTCTCCTCTTAAATATGTACTTGAAGATGCCGTTCCTGAACCAAGTCTTGCAGTTCCAACCGTTCCTGAATCTAAGTTGCTTGCATTTAAAGAGTTAATAATTGAAGAAGTTACATAACTAGCTCCGTTAGTTAATTGATTATTGTTCGTGACATTCGTAGCACTTGCAGCAATTCCATCTAACTTATTCTTCAAAGTTGTTGTGAAATTATTGTCTGATTGAGTGGCTACAACAAAATCAAGCGTTCCATCAGCATCTTGATAAGTAACGGTTATTCCTGTTTCAGTATTCCCCGTAACCATCCCTCCCACATAATCCTCAACCTGCTCTTCTGTCAGGGTTGCTGTTATGTATCCTGCTCCATTAGTTATTGCGTTATTGTTTAATGAAATATTTGCAGTTCCGTCAAAACTCACTCCTGCAATTGTTCGGGCTGTAGCTAACGCTGTTGCTGTTGCGGCATTTCCAGTACAAGAACCAGCCGAACCCGAAGTGTTACCAGTAACATTACCTGTAATGTTTCCCGAAAATGTTCCTGTTATTGTTCCAGTAGATTCAACATCATGGAAGAACTTAGTTCTTGAATCGGTTGTTTCAATCCTTTCGTTCCCTGCAACTTCGACAGACCATATATTCGTCTGAAACCTCATACATGTATCTGTATCACCTGCATGAATTAATTTATGAGGTATTTCTAGATCACCTGTTAAAGTTCCACCAGCTAAAGGTAATTTGTTTGTTATTGCGGCATTTGAAGCAGTTATATAACTTGCTCCGTTTGTTAGTTGGTTGTTATTGGTGACGTTGGTAGCACTTGCAGCAATTCCGTCTAATTTGTTTTTTAAGGTCGTTGTAAAATTATTATCTGATTGAGTAGCAACTACAAAATCTAAAGTTCCGTCAGCGTCTTGATAGGTAACTGTAATACCTGTCTCGGTGTTACCCGTAACCATTCCACCTACAAAATCTTCGACTTGTTCCTCGGTTAGCGTTGCGGTTATATATCCAGCACCGTTTGTAATTGCATTATTGTTTAATGAAATGTTTGCCGAGCCATCAAAAGAAACACCTGCAATAGTTCGTGCTGTCGCCAATGTGGTTGCAGTGGCCGCAAGAGCAACTGCTATATTTGCCGATCCATCAAAAGAAGTTCCTCCAATAGTCCTTGCTGTGGCTAGAGTTGTTGCTGTAGATGCCGCAATTCCGAGAGCGTCAATATCTGATTTTGTTTGGTCTGCTGTTGCTCCAGATTCAATTCCGTCAAGCTTAGATTTCAGCGTGTTTGTGAAATCATTTGCAGTTAATCCACCATCTCCTACTGATAATTTGTTAGTTAAATTTGCGTAAGAAATATCAATATTAGCCGAGCCATCAAATGAAGTTCCGGCAATAGTTCGTGCTGTTGTTAATGTCGCAGCCGAGCCTGTTGTGTCTTGATTTAAAGTAGCGACCCTTGCAGCCGCTAATGTTCCTGATCCAATGTTATCTGCATTAGTCGTGTCGGTTGTTGCCGAGGTCGCTAGACCAAGCATTGTTCTTACCGAGCTTGGTGAAATCTCTTCAATAACACCCGCACCAGAAGAATCCCTACCTAATAAACGATCAGTAGCCGATACGTTTTGGATCTTGGCATAAGTAACAGCATCAGCGTCAATCGTCCAAGTATCGCCGCTATTAGAAACTGTTATATCGCCTTTGTCTCCGTCATCAATTCCACCACCGCCTCCGCTTACTTCTGCAACGCTGCCATCGTCTTTTTTTAAAAAGATTTTACCGTTGTCAGTCCTTACAGCTAACTCACCTAAAACTAAATCACTAGCACTTGGATCGCTGCCACTTGCGTTCTTAAGTTTAATTGTGACTGCCATTTTTTAATCCTCCTAGTGTTTAATTTGTTTTAGTATGTTCCTCCGTTTATATCAAAACCAGAAGTAGAACCATCCTCTAAAAATGTAACCAGATCAGACAAAGCGACCTGTTTCATAGTTCCTGCATCATTGCAAAGGAAACGATCGGCCGCCGCCAAAGTTGTAGAAGTTGCAGAGGTTCCACCATCTATAAGATTCAACTCTGTAGTTGTAACTGTTGCTCCATCAAGAATATTTAGTTCAGAGGCGGTACTCGTTACTCCATCAAGGATATTTAATTCAGCAGTCGTTACGGTTGCACCATCGAGGATTTCGATTTCGGTAGAAGTCAGAGCAGCTAAAGCCGCAGCACCTCCAGATTGACAACTAGATAAGGAAGTAAGATCCGCCGCTAATGTTTGTGCTCCTAATGAAGTTCTTGCAGTTGCTCCAGTTTCAAGAACAAAGGTTGAACCATTACCAACAATAAAGCCGCCGTCTGTTGTTGCTAATCCTGCAATTGCCGCCACCGCAGCGTCATAAGCTAAGACGTCTGAACCGATGGCCACTCCAAGGGCCGTTCTTGCAGCACTGGCTGAGGTTGCACCTGTTCCACCATCACTAACGGCAAGTGTTCCTGTTATAGAGCTTGCAGCTAAGTCAACAGCAATTTCTGTAGACTCAATTACCAGACCACCGTTACTTTTTAAATCGACAGAATAAACGTTTCCAGTCCTATCAAGTCCATCTCCTGCGGATGTAACTCCTGCGGAACTAAATTGAGTAAAAGCTAAGTTATTAGTTCCAACAACTGCTGACCCTTTATTAGTACTACAAACAAAACCTGTGTCAGCAAGTGTTGAACCTTGCTCGACAAAGGTGAACGCTCCAGCAGCATCACCACCTGCAGCCATGTCATCAGTTCTTGCCCATGTCCCAGACTTGCAAAGGTAAATACCATTTTGACTTGCAGTACTCTGATCTTTTACAAGTACTCTTTCGTCTGCACTAATAGCAACGCCGTCAATCGTTTGAGTACCTGATAACGTGATATTTGCTGTAGTCGCAATTTTTACTGAGTCTTTAACATCAAGTCCTTCAGAAGTTGAATCAACATACGCTTTTGTTGCTGCATCAGTATCAGCGACAGGAGTTGCAAGCGATGTGATCTTTTGACTGTTTAGAGAAACAGAACCATCAGGAGCCGTAAATTCATTTAGCTTTAATAAGTCAGCAGCAACTAAACTTCTGAAAGTCGGTGCGGCAGCCGACCCACTTGCAGGGCCAACAAGAATTGTATTTGCTGTTCTTGTATCTGTTTTATTAAAAAACGCTCCAGAACCACCAACAGTAATAATTGAACTTGCAGAAGGTGGAGTAGAACCGTTATCACCAAAACCGTAATACAGTTTTAGATCACTTTCATTAAACGCTAATTCTGAAGGAGATAAGCTTGACGGTGCACCATCAGCACCACTAGCAGCCCTTTTCTTAATCCTGATCGTGTTAGCCACTAGAAGTTACCTCCGTTTGTAAGTGTGTCTGTAGTCCAAGTATTATTGGCCTTGAGACTTGACGAGCTACCGTCATAATAAACGATAGATTTGTTTACAGCACTATCAATATCAATCACCGTTCCTTGTGCTCCCTGTGGCCCCTGAGTTGCAACCGTAATGACTGAACTATTATCTTCGTCAATAGTTACCGTGTTCTTATTGGTTGTGATATTTACTGTGGTCATGCAGTGTATCCTTCATCCATATAAATAGTACCTTCTATCCAGTACTCTTTAAGCCCTGAACTATTAGTTAATAACACATCATATTTATATTCATCGGCAGTAAAAGTAGTTGTTTGTGTATCGGTAACGCTCCAAGTGAAAGTTCCACCAGAAGCACTCGTCACAGAAACAGTTGCATCTGCTGCTTTTGTCGTTCTACCTGAATCCCAAATCTGCGAAGCTAGTGTATATCCACCTAAATTAATCGCTGCATTGCTTGAGTCTTTTAACGTCACAGAAACACTATGATCCGATCTTCTTTGGATCGTCATGTCATAAGTTCCCGGTGCAATAGCCATTTTTTAACTATAAGGACTTGTCCCTAAAATAGTTGTATTCCATTGAGATTTTAAAGCATCAGTATCAGAAGCAGATGCAATTGCTGAATCTGCTGGTGCATCTCTTAATGCTTGTTTCTTTGCAACAATGGCCGAAGTATCAGCACTTGTTTCTTGTGCTTTCTGAAATTCAATATCAAGCTCGGCAAGCTTTGAGGTTCTTGCTGCTCTGATCTTTGTTTTATGAATTTCACGGGCTTTCGCCATGTCAATTCCAAATCCCATGTTGATTTAAGGAGTAAATGTCCAAGAATCACGGAAACTCCTATCACTAGGAACTGCCGATTTATCAACTATTGTAGCCGTCTTACCGCTAGGAACATCTTTGTCTTTGATTTGTTCAACAGTTAAGCCACAATTATCGGCAGGGATAACAACACAAACTTGTCCATTGTCGTCTGTGTAAATAATGCGTTTGTCGGAATTAGCCATTAGTTTTTTCTTTTAGTTTAGTATGAATCGGTTAGACATCTCCAAAAACAGCAACTCCGACAACTTCATGGTCGGCCATAGTTTGATCACCGTAACCTGTTATAACTCTAATGCTGCCAGTCGCCCAAACATAAGGAGAAAGATCCCTCATCCTTGGGACGGTTCCTATTAAATAAGTACAAGACCCTGTTACACAATAGTTTGTATTAGCCATCGCATTTGAAAAAGTAATAGTGTAATCACCTGTTCCATTGTCGGTTATAGAAGAAACATTGAAAGAGTCTCTTATAGCAATAGTTCCATCACCATCAAAATTTATCCAAGCTTTTGCTCGACCTTGTTCTATCTGAGCAGGAGTTGAACCCGAACCACCGCTTGTGTCTTGGATTGTATTGACTTTAAGTGTGCTCATGGTTTTGGATGTGCGTCTTTAACAGCTTTGATTGCCGCATGAAAAGCAGCAAATTTAGTTTTCAAATCAGAATCGGCATCAATTGCTTTGTATATATTGTCTAATTGATCGCCAATTTCTGGATAAGCAGCCTTTCGGTCATCTTTATACTTAACCGCTGCATATTCGGCATTTAATGTTGTTCGAGCACTATCAATGGCCGATTGAGCAAGATCAATTTTATTGCCGTCTTTATCGAAGGCTCCTTTTGAATCATCAATAGTAATGACATTCGGGTAAGCTTTTCTAATCGCATTGTGATCTAAAGTCATGCTGCGACCTCCATTAATAAAATTCCTGAAGTACCTCTAACATACTGGCTACCTCCATCAGTTGATGACCTATTGATGTACCATGTATAACCCGATGTTCCATTTGAAAGTCCGAGTTTATATGTAATTTGACTTGTTGTACTAGGTGAATCTAAATTCATAGTTGCAATATTAGCTATCTCCCAAGTTTCTTGAATGTTTGTACCCGATGTTGCCCTAGATTCGGAAGCATCACCAGTATCTCCAATATCAACAGGTGTTGAGTCTCTATTTATTTGGTATCTAAAAGTCGTACCTCCGCTACTTCCAACCGTTGCATACGCATAAATTAAAATTTTATTACTTGCCGATGCTGGAGTAATATTAAGAGTAAGAAAGAAATAAGGATCAGCCGCATCATTTAAAACAGTCGAACTTGCTGTGTCTTTTTTAACTGTAGATACAACTTGAATAATTTTACCGACATTACCAATACTATTCCCACCTGAGGCGTTTTGTAATGTGTTGACTTTTAATGTGCTCATGGTTTTGGATTGTCCGACTTAACTTTAGCAACATGGTCTTTCCATGTCGTTGTTCCATTTACAGCGTCCCAATATTGCATGTCTAATTGATCGCCAATAGAAGCAAAAGAATCGGCTCTGTCTGTTTTATATTTAACAGCAGCAGCTTCTGTATTTAATGTGGTACGTGCTGTATCTATGTTTGATTGTACGAGAGTAATTGAATTGCCATCTTTATCAAAAGCACCCGTGCCATCATCAATAGTGACGGCTGTTGGATATGCTTTTCTAATTGCTTCGTGATCTAATGCCATTATCCCGATACCTCCTGTAATATTAGTTGAGAACTACATCTCATACCATACGCTTCGTCTGGGTCCGATCCCGAATTGTTCAGGTATAAAGTCGAACTTGCCTCTCCATATAATGAAACGAGTCTTATACGATAAGTGATTGCAGAAGTAGTGCTCGGTGCATCTAAATAATTCACTAGCAAGTTCATCGTATTCGATTGATGAGGAGCTGCAACTGTTGAGCCCATTCTGGCACGGTTTCCAGCAGCAGGGCCTCGGTATCCATCAACAATAGTTGAATCTCGTACTATTACAGCACCTATTGTCGGTTGAGTAAGACTTGATGCAACTTGTAAGTTTGCAGTTATAAGAACTTTATTATTAGTAGATGCCGGAGTTATGGATAAAGTCATCACATCATTTGTATAGGTTCCTGTACTCAGACTGGATTGGGAGAAATGATCGGTTTTAACTGTCTGAATAGTTTGAATAATTCCACCACTTGCTCCGCCAGATAAACCAGCAACGGGAATAATACTATTAACTTTAATCTGGCTCATAAATTAAACAACCGTCCAAGTTTCACCAGTTCCGACTGTAACTGTTACACCTGAGTTTATAGTAATCGGGCCAAAACTGCCAGCATTTTGACCGTTTGTGATTGTATAATCTGCCGTCACATTTTGACCGTTTTCATAAAAAACCCCATCCGACCCTCCTCCTGTTGCTGCTCCAGCGTTGGCCCATGAAAGAACTCCAGAGCCATTAGTAACCATTGCTTGTCCTGTTGCTCCGTCTGTTGCTGGAAGGGTCAAAGTGACGTTTGAACCAATAGCAGCAGGAGCTTGAAAAGCAATATAATTAGACCCATTTCCACTGGCTTCACTTAACCGAAGGTCGGCTTGATTTTCTAAAACCAAGTCAGGGACAATACTCAGAGACGTACTGCTTAAAGAGAATCTTCTTGTTCCACCTGTTGCAATATCTAATTGATTTGCTGTTGAGCTATATATTCCCGTATCTGTATCATCAGAAAAAACAAGAGCAGGAAGGCTTGCACTTGCATCAGGTAATCCAATTGGCTCGGTTGTTGTTATTGCTGAATCTGAAATTGTTAAACGTAAAGTCCCCGCACAACTAACACCGATTTGATCCGATGCAGGGCTATAGATTCCAGTGTTTGCGTCGTCAGAAGGTTGGATACTTGGACTAGCAGCCGAACCGTCAGGGATCAAAACAGTGCCGTCGGCTTTCCTCAAAGAAATCCAATCGTTATTTCCTTGATTCCTTCTTTTGAAAATATTGTTACTCGTATCACCCCACGGGCTAAACGCCGTCAATTGATCTGTCGGTGCTGAACTGTTACTGTTCGCAGAATTTAACGCCCTTAATGCATCTTGAAGGTCATTTCTTACGCTACTTCCTGAAGCGTTAGAAATTGTATAGTCATGTATCGGACTCATTTTTTTATCTGTTTTTTATAGTTTAAGCCCTACGCCCATAGCCTACCGCAGTCCAATAGAAATTACGATCAACAACAGCATTAGAAGAGTTCTTAAAGATTACTGTGAAGCCTGTAGATGAAACAGCCGTTACGTTGTAATAATCTCCACTAGCCATGTTTTGAGCAACAATTCCAATACTCGGTAAACGTGAATTTGCTCCTAATAAAGAAGACGTACCCGTAAAGAAAGCATTGCTGAATGTTAATGCTTTTCCACTTCCAGACGTACCACTGGCAACAAGTCCAACGCTTTGTTCTGTTCTTTGATCTAAAGAAGCCGTATAACCCAATTGATCTACAAGAATATTTTGATCGGTTGAGGTGCTTGTTAGATCCGTTTTAAATTGAAATCCTCGACCGCTAAATGTTCCATTTGCACAAGGAATCCAACTGCTCCAAGTAGGCGAGCTACTCGGATCGTCAGTTGTTGTCCTAATTTTTAAAGCAGCATTAACACTGTCAATAATTCCTCCATCCCAATCTGTTCTTGCATCTACATCAGGCCAATTATCTATTAAATCGCTTTCAAAATTTCCTCTAGTTACAAAATAACGAGAAAGATCAAGTGCATAAGTATGCTCCAAATCAAGAACAGAAGCGAACGTATAAGTACCAGAAGAACTAACATCTCCACTCGAAACAGTGAGTTCTAAAGCGTCAGCCGATGCGTCATAAGTCGTATTAGTTTTTGAACCACTAAAAGGCGTGGGACTAATTTGATCCTCTCTTTGTGTTTTAACGATGAGCGTCTGATTCTTTTCAGCTAATGAAATAATTACGCTTGCTTCGTTTAAACTTTGTATTCCAGAAGAATCGGCAAACTTAACAAGTATTTCACCTGAAACCTTTGGTATGACTGCTTCCGTTGCGTTTCCTGCTTTTGCATCGATCAGGTCAACGGAATTACTCCACGTTCCATTTCCGTCAGTCAAAGAGGAATGTTTGATAAATATCTTACCTCCTACTTTTACATCAAGATCAACTGATTGATCCCACCTTAATCTTCCTGAGTTTTGATTAATAGATTCAAAGGTTAAATTCTGAACATCACCCGGAGGAGCAGACTTACCGTCAAGTGTAAATGATTCAGAAACGGCAGAACTTCCTTTTCCTAAATAGTTAAAAGCCTGAACTTTTACTTGAAGAGATCCTTTTAATAGATTTTCAATGTTGACAGAAGGACTTTGAGTTGAAACTGTTTGCCAATTTCCGTAAGAAGTTCCATCACTAGAAAAACGATGAGCAACCACATAAGAACTTGGTGGACCACCCAAAGCAGGAGCAGTCCAAGAAACACCAAATCCAACAAAAACACCTTGTCCTCTTTGGTATAAATATTGTGCTCCAGAAATACCCGTTACGGAACCGGGTGCATCGTTTAAGTCTGAGACATCCCGATGTTCAACTTTTAAATTCTGTTCAACTGCGTCATAAATAGTTGAGTTGTATTCAAGAGCAGTTACAGAAAAAACTCCTTTGCCTTCTTCGGAAACATTCACAACATTAAATTGCTGCGATTGAATACCTGTTGTTTGAATAAGCCACACTTGTCCTGCATTAGGAGCTTCACTAAAACTTCCCTGAATATCTATTTGTCTATCAAAAATCGCTTCAATTGCTGTAATTGGTTTTGTTTCGACTAATCCTGTTGGCAACAAAACAGAAAGAGTTGGAAAAGCCGACATATCGACATTGCTTAAGTCAGTATCAGAGTCAACAGTGATTGCAGTTGTTGTTGCTGATTGAATCCGACCAAACCTTCTCCTTCCAGCTTTTACCGGATCTGCAATATCTATCACCATACCGGGTCTGAGAATTATTCCTGAAGAAATATCAACGGAAAAAGAAACGGTTTGAGTTAAATTCTGTTCACTAAGTAACATCCATTTTCCTAGTCTTCTTGCTTGTCCTTGTGAATAACATCCCAAAGCTTGCACTTGCGTCGGGATGATTCCGTATTTTGCAATTGCGTCAGCATCCTCTACATATTCAATTTTTACATCTCCTAACCCGTCATAATCTTGATAACCAACAGTAACAACTGTATGTCTTACTTTCTGTGAACTTCCCTGATACTCAAAATTACCATCAACAATATTACTAGGACCAATCACATACTGAGAATCACGAGGTTTATCACATAAAGCAACTAACGAACCGGAACTATAAAAACTCATACCCCTGAAAATTGCCGTCATTGATTGAATTGCGTTATAAACTTCCGCTTTTGAGTTGATTAACATATTGCACGAAAATCTGGGTTCTACTCCTCCTTTTCCATCAGAAACAAGTTCATTGCAATATTGGCTGATTTTATAAAAATCAAAAGCATCTAAACTACTTGCAGGAATCGAACAGCCATATCTTGTATTAGTTAAAAGATCCCACAAACACCAAGCAGGATCATTTGTCCATTGAAGATTATTTACCGTTCCATTAAACAAACCGGAATAAGTAACTCGTCCAACATGTGTACTCGTATCAACAGAACCATTATGAGGAATATTGATTTTCAACCCCCTAATTAAATATTTCCGCTGTGGAATAGAATTAAAAGAGGACGCATCAAAACGCAGATACATCAACGCAGAGTTTGGATAAGATAATTTCTCATCAGATATTTTTGTATAACTTTCCCAAGAAAAAGCACTTACATTTTTATTACTAGCATCATCTGAAAGCCTTACAAGTTTTACTTGAATAGGCCAATTGCTTGAGCCACCACTTTGACCGTTCCACTGTGCTGGAGTAATTACATAATCCCGTTTGTAAGTTGAACTTGACTTTCCTGAAATCGTATCAGTTTTTATATCTTGAAAGCTTGCACCGTTATAAGCAAGTTGGATTTTTAACTGGACACTGTTATGAACAATATCTCCATCATCTTCAAGCAGTTGTAATGCATTAAAAGAAATAGTGATTCTTATTTTATCAATACTTGTACTATTTGTTCCATCTCCTATTTGCTGCGTTGCACTAGCTGGAGGGTTTACTTTAGTAATACTTGCCCCAACACCTTCCTCAACAGAAGTGCCTTCTAGATCAGAAATATAACTTTGTCCTTGAGTCCCTAACCTGTCATAAATAACTGAATAAGCATTGGAGTCGAAACGGTCTTCACCTGCTGCATTTTGAATGGGAGTCCCGTCGAGAAAAATACTGTTCAACGGATAAGCCTGATTGTCTAATCCTTGAATCGGACCTTCTGCAATTAGGTCCAACACTTTGGCATGTTGAACCGACTGAAGCGAATCATCGGCCTCTGTCGGAGTCTTGTTATTTCCTCCTTTGCTTCCTCCTCCAGATCCTTGAATTAAAACCATGTTAAACAACCTGATCTGTGTCTAAGCCGACGGAAATAGCCGCACTACCAACATATAAGCGTCCGTAACAAATTGGAACGGGCACGCCTTGTTCAATAGTATTTGTAACGCCTCCAAAACCAAAGCTTTCATTTTTATTTGCTTCTTTCGGTCTTGGTGGTTGCGGTGAAAGCATTTGAGCAACGCCTCCTAAAGCTAAACTTGCTCCGATTGATACCGCCGCTTTTGCCATCCACGTAGCTTTTGCCCAACCAGTAGCAGCAATTCCACCGGGTACAAAAACAGCAGTTGCCACTATTGCAGCCCCTAAGAGAAACCGTCCAAATCCCCTACCTGCTCCAGACAAAACAGGGGTAATACTAAATACTTCTTTCTCACTCCACGGGTAAGATAATTCTTCAATATTGTCTTGACCTATTTGGGAATGACCAACTAAAACTTTATAAGCGATCCCATTTTGGTCATTATCAATAAACCACTTTTCAAGTCCATTAAAGTTTGCACATAAGGCTTTAATCGCTTGAGCAGGAGTTTCTACGTTTAATTCAAAAGTTCCTTGACCTAGTCGTTTCTTTAACGCTCCGTAAACTTTAACGACTTTCATGCCTCAAGCATAGCTCGGTTACTTTCTGATAATAGCCGCCATAGACATCCCGAGAAGAAAGTCTTCCTTGAACGTGATGCAAAATAATCATTTCATCAAGATATATTGCTGCATGATTTGGAACAATTGAATCGAGTTTCATTAACAAGATGTCGCCATATTTCAAGTCATTCATTTCAACTTCTCTCATTCCTTCTTTTTTAAAGTTATCCAAATACATGTTTTCACCTTTTTCCCACCACTTGTCTCTTCTGTGATACTCACCCATTTTTATATCCAATTTTTTCTTATAAAAATCCTGCCATAACGTGTAACAATCAATCACGCCATGAAAGAAAGGACGACCAACAAACGGCAATTCATACCCATTTGGTTCACAATAGCCCCAATTTTCAGTGTCAGGATTAACAACAAACCACGGTAATCCAGATTTCTCACAAGCAACTAAATCGGCTGGACTTGGATGATGATTAGTAACTGGATGAGAATGAATTACAGCCATTATTTGACCTTTTTCTTCACACTTTATGTAATCATTAGGGTCTAAAACAAAGTGTTCATCAGGAGTTTCAGCCAAATTATTACAAGGAAAATATCTTTGACGACCTTTAACAATATGAACTAAGCCGACGCTTTCTCTTGGTGAATCTTTCTTTGCATGAGCTAAAACCTCTTTTTTTATTTTTTCATTTAATTTCATTTAATTTGTCCAGCACCCGGAAAACCACCAAAAGGTAAAGTTCCACTAAATCGTTTTTTACAAGAAGTTAATCTTTTTCCACAAACATCATTAGCTGCTCCACTAACTGCATTGTCATTTGCATCAAAATAATTACTTCCTGTATAACTACATTCAGAAGACCTATAAGCCCATTGACAAACAGAAGCAACAATTTGTCTCTTAGGAACAGTTGTACCCGGTAAATCAAACTTAGACGCTAACTCAAAAGAAACCTGAGCCCTATTCTCTGACGTTTTTCTATCTATATACCACAACTCTGTTGGGAATTGAGCGTAAGGATCTGCTCCTGACTCACCATCAAGAAACTTTTTAAGAGTACGAATCCTTCTTACTTCTGCACCCCCAAGATCATTGCCCGCTGTCGTTTCGTTTACAAGCAATAACAAAGCAGAAATCTCAGCAACAGAAACATAAGAACCAGAAGCTACCTTTTCAGTATTGCCGACGGTCAATACCGGACGAGCAAGCGTTCCTTCCCCTGCTTTATATTCAAAGCCGTCTGCCATTATGGGTTGTCTTAAATAACTTTCTCCTCCCCAAACAATATCTCCAGTTACAGCCGCATTGACTCCGTTATGCCAACGATAAACATCTGAACTCCCATGAAGCGTAGAGTTTAGTCGTAATTCAAACAATTCAATAATTGTGTTAGGTGCTAACGACGCTAACTCTTCAAAAGTACTACTAATCGCAGTCCAAACACAATTGTTATCAGTAACCGTTGATCCAATATCTGTACCCCATTTAGGTTCGCTCGATCCGCTTGTTCCTGCTGTTGTGCATCTGAAAAATAATCCTGTAACTTGAGCAGTAGCAGCCCTTCGAATATCACCAACGCTATACGAAGTGCTGGCAGCCCAAGCAGTAACAGCCATTAGGGATCAAAGAATTGGATAAATGTTGCACTAATAGAAACTCTATTAATGTAAGGAACTGTTTTTTGCCAACTTAAACAACGCCATTTGTATCCCGTAGACGAATCAACGGGAGTCCAGTCAAAGGTAGCCCCGTCATCTGCTCTAGCGTTTAAAAAAGTTTCAATTGTGTCTGCATCTGCTTCAGAAACTTCCCATCTTAAGCTCCAGACTTTTGGGTTTTGGTTTAGTCCAAAACGTAAAACTTGAGTGTATCCATCTCCTAATTGGATTTGTGTAAGTTTTGGGTTGCTGCTTTTTGAAGACCCGTACTTGGGTTGAATAGAAGGAAATGATGCCATAATTTAAGTAGCTAATAAACCACCCGGTCTTTTCTGACGTACAATTTCAGCTTGGACGACACTTGCCAACATATTGCCTAATTCTCGACCTTGTTCTTCTTCTCCCTCGACAGCAGACCCAGAAGCATCAACATTAACAACAACAGATGTAGATCCTCCACCTAACTGGTCGTTCGGCACAATTGCTCCTGATCTGCTCGGAGTGAAAACCTCTGGCCCCTTCTCTCCTACGATATAAGAACTACCACGACTAACAGGCCCACCCTTTGCCATAAAAGGAAGTTTACTTATAGCCAAGTTCAACCCAATATCTAATAATTTATCGCTAATCCTGTTAAGAATATTTCCTACGGCTTCGCCTAATGACTGTGTTCCTTTTATAGCCGCTTTCAATCCCTCTACCATTGAATCTTTTATTTCTGTCCCTAACTCTTCAAATACTCCTTTCAATTCTTTAGCTGCGTCTACTTGATCTTTTAATACTTCTCTTTTTTTTATAGCAGCCCTTATTGCTTCCTCATTCGCATCCTCTCCCTCTGCTATTAATTTTTGAATTTCCTGTTCCAATAAAAACTCTTCTTCTTTTCCTTCTAACTGGGCTTTTAATAATGCTATTTGTTCGTTTATAGATGATGTAGCCTTCGCTTCTGACTTTGCTTTTTGTTCTGCTGCTTTTGCAATAGCTTCTGGGGTCTTTGCAGCATCAGCCGCTAACTCAACATTCCTTTCCTCAACGCCTTTCTGTATCTTTATCTCTTTTTCTAACTCTAGAATCCGGTCTTGTAATAATTTAATTTCTCTTTGTTTTTGTTTCCCTGCTGCTTGTTTTGCTCTACCAGTTCCCGATACAGGAGTTGCAACTAATTTGTCTAACTGTTTAGTTAGTTCTTCCTGTTTTTTAATTAAATCTGTAGAAGTTCCTGTGTTCAACAAAGCATCAAACTCTTTCTTCGCCTGCCTTGCTTCTTTCCCTGACTGATGAATAGCAACTCCAATAGCTGTTATCCCAGCCGCAATTAATCCCCAACCCGTAGCAGTAGCCAAAACAGCCAATGTTATCCCTAGTTTTACCGCTACTGCCTTAATCGCAACAAGAAGAGGCCCAACAATAACAGCAGCAGCCGCTACAGAAAGGAATGAACCCACCGCAGACTTTATTGCCGGATCTAATTTGTTAAATTCAGTAAGCAAATTCGTTAATGCTTGCGTCAATGGCAATGCTACAGGTATTAAATTATCTCCAATTGCTATTTGTAATTTTTCAACCTCGTTCTGTAAATCTTTCATTTTCTGAACTGGAGAATTATCCATAATTGACGCAATTTTTCCGGCCCCTTCTCTTTCAATCCTTTCTAACGAAGCAATAACAATATCTGCTGTTATTTGTCCTTCTGATGCCAGTTTCTTTAACTTACCTACTGGCTCATCCATTTCCTTACTGATCGCCGTCATTATGGCTGGCATCTGTTCAGAAATGCTTCTAAATTCATCTCCTTGTAATCGACCTGATCCTAAAGCCTGAGATAACTGCCTAAAGGCTCCAGCAGCCTCTATTGCACTTGCACCCGATAGTTTTGCCGCCGTATTAAATCCCCTAAAGGTAGTCTCTATGTTCTCCAAAGAAACACCCATCGGACGAAGACGAGCGTAGATGTCCGCAATGCCACCTGCTGCTTCCCTTTGACTTAAACCAAAGGTTTTTGCTGCACTTGCCGCTATTTCTAACGCTGCCGCATTCTCTCCATAATCCTCCGTTAGCAATGCAATCCTTTGTTGCAATGCTGCATAATCAGCAGAAGCAGCAATAGCCCTTCGACCTGCTTCCGCTAAAGCAACACGTCCAAGAATCCCGCTTAATCCATTTAGATTTATTCCTAATTCTTTTGTTTTCTTACTAACGTCTTTAAATCTTTTACTTAAATTCTTTGCTTGCTGATTAACACGCCTTAATTGACTAACGGCCCCACCCGCTACAACTTTCAGAATGACGGGAACTTCTGCCACGCTTATTCACAAACTTCTTTTTATTCTACCGTTTTCTCTTTGACTTTTCTATTTCTCTTCTATCATCTTCCCCTTTGTTCTCATAAAAAGCAGCAAAATGAATAAACTCCGACTCCGATAATTCCAATCGAAGCCTACTAACAGTCATTCCTAATTCTGTTGCAAGGAAAAACTCAAAATTTAACCAGCTATCCCCCCTTAGTCTTTTTTTGTTTCTTTTAAATCAGCATCACCACCTACGCCAAACAAAAACAGTTCTATTTCATTCAAAACCGATTCTGGTAACTCCCTTTGTAATTTAATAGCATCTCCAGCTTGGAAAGCTTTTGTCCCGTCTTCTAATTCAGCTATTCGAACAAGCATTTGGGTGCTAATTTCTAAAGCTTCGTCTGTGCCTGCTGCTTCCTGTGCCTTCTTTCTATCCGACCTAGTTATCGGACGAAAGTAAAGATCAAGCAAGTCATTACCGTTATCGTCTTTTACTGTATATTTCTTTCTCTGAGAAAGATCGAACGTGCTAGTCAATAAATCAACTGCACGTTTTTTAGATGCTGCCATGTTTAAGTGATTTTATCTTTTTATATATTAGACAGCAGAGGTGATTGCACCACTAGCTTGATATGTAGCAGAAACAGAAGTTAATTCACCAACTGTTGTTGAAGCACTAATTCCTGTAATGATTCCAGAGAAAGACCATTTTTTAGATCCAGATGTATCAATGTAAAACTCAAAGACAGCATCGCCACCATCTTCAGTTGCTAAAACATCGTCAATTAAATTCTTTGTTTCATTTCCTGACGCAGCCGTGTAGTTAAACTCAATGGAGCCAGAGCCAGAAATCAAGCCGCCAACATAAGTACGAGCAGTGTCGCCTTGAACGGTTGTTTCTAAAACCTCTTTAGCAAGATCAAGAGTCCAACTTGTAGTTTGAACAACTGCTTCGGCTGTACCTGCTGAGTTTTTAAACTTTACAGAGCCTTCCTCTCCACGATAATTAGCCATTTAAAAAAAAGGGGTCAATGAATAGAGTTTAGCCTTTTTCTGTCTTGGAAACAGATTCTTGTGTTTTTGATTTGCCATCAAGGTATTGCTGACAACGTGGGTCCCAAAGAGCAGGGTTTCTTTTTCCCTTGACCGCTTCAATAGCGTCAAGTTGTTCTTCTGTTAAATGGGGCATTAGAGAGATTCTACTGTTTCAAAAGTTATTCTAATCTGTGATTGAAAATAATTAGGTGGAGAAGAAGTTTCTTGAATATCAGGCCCGTTAGCAGCATCAAAATAAACGCCTGAAGTTATAACCCTATTAAATAAATTTCTGAGTCTAGACGCTACTTCCAAATTAGCTCCAGCCCCCATCCCTATCTCAGAAAATATATTAAGAACAACTATTCCATCAATCATATTTGCCGACCCTGTTGTTCCTCCAAGGGTTAAATAAGTATTGCTCCCAAAATTAACCAGACATTGAACCCACAATTCTTTTGTTGGGGTATAAGGCACATTATTAAAAACTACCGGAATAACTGGAGCCTTTTTAAGTTCCGCATTAACTCGTTCCTCAATAACTTGACGAACATCATTAAGAACGATTGCTGCCACTAGCCTTTCCTCCGTATATGCTCAAGTCTAGATTTAGTTTTTCTTAGTTGGGCTTTTGCAATCAAATCTAACCATCCAACTTGTGCTTGATTGCTTCCTCTAATTCCTGCTGCTTTCCATGAAGGAGGCAAACTGGTGCCATAAGAAAGAGCTTCAGCGTATGGCAAATTATTGTGGATGTAATAGCTATTCCCAATGTTTTCAAAGCCTGACCTGTAACCCACTGTTTTCATTCTTCCGTCTCCTTGGTCAACATACAAAGGAGTGCGGGGTTTTGACTTCTGGTAAAAACTTTCAGGTGCAGGTTTAAGCATTCCTGAAGCCGTACTGTTTTGACCTATCTGCCAACTCATACGAAAACGACCACTATCAACGGGACTTGCTTTTTTAATTGCGATGCCTAATTCTAAAACTGTACCTCTTAACAAACTTGTAACAGTATCCTCGTAATATGCCCCTAAATCATCCAACTTTATTATTTTTGTCATCCCCTTAATACCAGTTCATAGCTAATAGCCGTATTATCTTGTTCTACGATTTTTACCCTAATAATTTGATAAGTTGAACCACTAATAATAACTTTGTCTGAAGTAGCAGGAACGTAAGTAATGCTAGCTGCTGCAATAGTTAGAAGCCGATCATCCGCTTGAATAAGTTGGCTAACTTCTCTTTTATTTATATCTTCAATAAAACCTTTAATAGTTGTACCTGTTACTGATTCTGCTGCTTTGCCTGTTGCCGCATTGTAAGTACCTGTTGTAACTCGTCTAATGGTTACATCAGCACCAACTGTTTTTAAAACCTTGTTGGCTGCTTTTTTTAATGCTGAGGCAAGAGCCATTAGATCCGATAAGCAATAACAGAACCAGCACTTGTCTGAGTAATGCTTGTGAAAATCCCCTCGATTTCTGTACTTGCTTTTAACTCAATCCCAGAAACAGTAGAAGATCCATTTTTCGTTACATTCGGAGAAACTAACGTAACAGTTGAATCTGTTAGACAGGTGATTTTTCCAAACCTCCCAGTATGGGCACTCGTGTCTGTGATGATAAGTGCTGCTGGATAACTAGAAATTCCCATTGGTTTAACTCCGTTTGATGGCTACATTACCGGGTCCACTAATTCTAAGGCCAGTGAAATACCTTTCAAACATTGGTGGAACTCTATCCGCACCAATAGATCCGTAAAAGTTAGGGGTTACATTCATGCTACCAATATTGACCTGTTTAAAGTCTTCTAGTCCTGAAAGCCCTAACCCGTCTTTATTGTTATGTAAATAAACACTCAAAACAGCTTGTGCCTTTTTGATCTGATCAGGGATTTCTGTATCAGTAAAATAATCAGTTGTTATACGAAATGGAAAACCAACAGCGTAAGTGTTGATATATGTATCCGGTTTCCTAACTCCTGTTCTTGGCCACTGAAGAGATTGAGTATCTGTCGCTCTAGCACCTAGAAAACGCTCACGATCAATTCTTTGTGCTGCTGTGTAAAGAGCACGATTCTTTTGATCGGTTGTAGCAGAAGCCCACTCAACAACATCATCATCTTCAATTAAACCGTCAATCAATGATTGAACGTCAGTCAGAGTCAGATAACTGTTTGCGTTTGCTGCTCCCACCGTTGCGTTGATTGCTATCGCCATCAGTAGAAACTTTAGATTTCGTTTTACGCTTTTGTTTTGGAATAGGAGCAGGACAAGAGACTGCTGTTAAAGCAGCCTCCTGTTCCTTTGCTCGCCGGAATGCAAACAATCCCATTAACCAGCCTTAAAGACTTGGTAATTAAGGACAATTGCTTCGCCTAAAGTACCACTAGTGAGATTAGTCACAGTGATAGCAAAAGAACCAGCAGCAATTGAGTTTGCTTGAACCATGTAGGCTCCAGCAGTTCCAGCCGAAGCGTGATTGACAAGAACGGCGTCGCTTGCAGTAATTTCACTGTTAGTAACAGTAAAAGTAACTTCAGTTACGGTGGCAAGGTTTGCGTCATCCATAGTGATAACACCAGCCGCCTTATTTAAGGTGACACCAGTAGCTTTACTTGTTGCTTGGGTTACAGATCCAGTTTGATCTGACCCTACTCCGAGAGCAGCACCAGCAGTTGCTTCAAATACAGAAGGCATAATTAATTACCTCTAATCTTGAGCAGAAACGTTCGTTGCACGAACAATTCCTATATTTTTAAGCTCGTAGACCTTCGACCAGTTGGCTACGGTTTCTAGTTGGGCACGAGTAGGATTTGTTGTAGTAACAGCCCACTTAGAACCAACAGGATGATATGTGTAATGAAGATCGACAGCTAGAGCATCGGACTTAGCCAAAATGTCTCTGTCAGTTTCCATTGTTAGACCAGCCTGCTCACCTGAAGCGATTGCTCCAGCAGTAAAGAAGTAGGTTGAATACTCAGTAGTTGCACCAGTTCCGGTTGTTGCTACGTCATCAGAAACAATGACTCTTAAACCGCAATAAGTAGGAACAGCACCATTACTGCCATAAGCAGAAACGATTGAACCACCAGATGCAGTTGCACCAGCATTAGTGTCAGACGCTACAACATAGTCAACAAGCTTACGCTCAACTAAGTCGTAGTAAACCTTTGAGTGAATACAAACAGCAGTTAGCTTGTCACCTGCATCGCCTAAGATGGCTTTTGCTTTTGCAACATGCTTTGGACTTAAACCTGTAGGAGTATCGCCACTTTCTGAGTCAATACAAAGATTGAAGAAAGCAGAATTACTGTCATTTGCATTTATAGAACCAAAAACTCCAGAAAGAGTAGAAAGTAAATCTTTCTGTCTTTGGTTTGCTATGTAAGCACCAAGCTTATTACCTATTGCTGCCATAGGGTCACTACCAGCAGCTAAAGCAGCTAAATCTCTTGCTTCAAAAGCACGACCTCTGTGTAAAACAACAGAAATCTGTTTGTCTGCTGAAATTTTACCCGGTGTTAATGATGAACTATCTGATAGAACTTCAAAATCACCAGAAAGATTTGCTTTCCAAAATGGGACGTTAACAAAGTCTCCACCCTCAGTTGCGTTTAACTCTGCCAAAGGCTGAACCACACCGCTAGCTAAAAAAGCGTCACGTTGAGTTGTTTGCTCTATGACATAAGGTGTAAACACCTCTGGGATGATCACGTCCGACCGTAAGGTCGCCATAAAAATACCAAAGAAATAGAATTACGATGTGGGCCACAAGCCCCTGACTCGGCACAGCCTTGTCTTATCTAACTATACTAACGCTTTGCAGCCGATTGTAACCGATCATATAAATCTTTGTCTGTTCTATACAACCTCATTTGTTCTGTAATATTGAAAGATTCAGACTCAAAAGGATTCTTGGTCCCAGAAGGAACAGCCGCAGATGTTGTTCTTCCAGCAGGAGCCCCACCCCCTTGCGGTACCTGTTGTTTCAGTAAATAAGGTGCTTGTTCTTTTAGTTTTGTTTTAGCCCAATCAGCAACAGGAATACGCTCGTATCCATCAACAACAACAGGCTTTCCTTCTTGAAGATCAATTTTGTCTTTTGGTAAAAAGTTCTGTAAAACTAAATTAGGATCGTGAACAACTTCTGCTAATGCTTGGCTTGCGGGTGAAATTAATTCGAGTTCTCGGAGCTTTGATTCAAGCTCTTCTATTTTCTGTTTATCTGTTGTTGATTTTTCTCTATATTGTTGTTCTAATGCTTGTTTTGCTTCTCCGTACTTTCCTTTCTGCTCTAATTCGACCTGTTCCGCTTTCGCCTTAAAATCAAGCAAAGCTTGAACATCCACGTCAGGAGAAGCGTTCGCTTTTGCTTTTGCTTTTTTTGTTTCGTCTAATAGCTCAGCGTTTTTTTTACGCATCGCCTCTACTTCAGCTTTTAGATTCTCAACTTCAGAATCGACAGCCTGCTCCACAGGAGCGTTAGCTTCTTCAGACATAAAACCCACAGGGTTGTTTAGATGGTTTTAGCATACCAACTTTTTATTAAAATTACCATTTAACTTTTTTTCTTAGAAGCTGTTTTCAGTTGAGATCGTTTTTTTAAAACCGAATTGCCTGTTGATTCTGATTTGATTTTAATCACAGGATCTTTATCAGTTCCAACTCTCGTAACTGTTCCTCCAGATGGGCCTTTAATAGAAGCTCTTTTTCCAGCAACACCCGTAACTTTTCCATACGTACGAACGCCTTGATAAATCCAGCTAACTCTTGATCCTTTTTTCATTTCTTCTTACCTCCTTTCTTTTTCTTTTTTGGTCTTCCTACTTTAGATCCATAAGTTCCGGCACCTTTAGGCATGACAAAAAAGCAATTAACTTAAACATAAGCCGAAGCCTCTAACTCTTCATCTGTTACTTGATCCTTTTTAATCATTTCTTTCATTTGATTATACAATCGATCTGCTGTTGCAAAATCAGCCTCCCAGTTAGCCATTTTCCGTTGATGGCACAAGGCTAAATACTTGGAATTACTAATCACAATCCTTCATAAAGCATGTTGATATATTTTAGTGCTTTTGCATCAGAAATACCCACAAGATTATCGGTTCGTTCCCTAATGTTTCGTGACATTAATTCAGGTCCGTCCAACTCTTTTTTTAATAGGGTTCTTACTTTTTTTCTGTTTGAAATAAATTTTTTATATTTGGAGCTACTTTTTGCCAAGAATCCATCAGGTCCAATCAATTCAAGTTCCTGAATAACCCTGTAAGATTGCCAATCCCCACCAATTTTTCCCATTATATTATTCGCTTCTCCCGTTCCCATTGCTTCTATTAATGCCGCTTTTGGATCTGATTGAGCCAGCCCTAAATCTATTGCCATCCCTTTCTTTGTTTTCCTGTCATAGAAGAAATTCATCCCGTGCATATCGTTATGAGCTATCCCTTTTAAGTGAATAGATTTTCTAACGTCCAAATATGAGTCCATCATTTCAACAGCTTCTTTTTTACCTGCAACTCCTACTGCAATTTCTTTCATTAAAGGCTTGCCCTTTGCTTTGCCCATTGTTAAGTATCCAGTTTTAATTGTTACCGTTGACGACGAAGCAATCTGTGCTTTCCTTTCTAATTTTTTAAACCCGAAGAGTTCAGGAACAACACCTGTATCCTGCAACTTCCTCATGGAAGCAACTTCGTTTTCAGCTATACGACCACGCTTAATAACAACTCCACCTTGCCTGTTGGATACATACCTAGCTTCTCCAGCTACTCCTTTTCCTAATTTGACAGAAGTGGGTTTCTCGAAAAATTTCTTAGGATCATCCACAATAGGTTGAATCGGTCTGTTCCTTCCTGTTCTCTTTGGTTGTAATTTTGCAGGATCGCCGTAGCG
>VTLG01005917.1_pt1 | contig 31817 bp, 34 predicted proteins | sample 4694571 | NCBI WGS metagenome assembly VTLG01 (sample SAMN12604809, study PRJNA352737) | marine metagenome | biome: ENVO:00000447; feature: ENVO:00000209|ENVO:00000569|ENVO:01000036; material: ENVO:00002151; isolation source: viral sequences binned using virsorter ...
TTACCGAAGAGATAAACGTGGTGGGTTTCCATTATCGTTTAACTATAAGGAATATAATACATATAATAGTACTTCTTATTATATGGCTGCCGTACCAGGTAAAAGTGTGTTCTTTCCATCGGATTTGGAACACGGTGTGGCTGATAATGATACGACAACAGATAGAATTAGTTTATCATTTAATACATTTGTTAAAGGAGATTTTGGAAGTGAAAAAGCGTTAGACGCTTTAGAATTAGGAAAGATATGGAACAGAAGATAGAAAAGAAACCGTTGATTTTAATACCACCTACTGACCCTAGAGTACAATCAGCAGTAGCACCTTTTAATAATGATATGTTAAAAGATGAAGGATTTAAGGATAGAAAAGAATTAACGGATAAAATGTTTGAAACAATGCACCGATATGGAGGCATAGGTTTATCTGCCAATCAGGTAGGTTTACCTTTTAATATGTTTGTAGTAGGAGATAATTTAAATATAAACAATGGTCTTAAAATGGCTTGTTTTAATGCAATGATAATATCTGCTAGTAAAGAAACAATATTAATGAAAGAAGGTTGTTTAACTTATCCATTTTTATTCTTATCAATATTAAGACCTAGAAAAGTTGTGGTTAAATATGAAGATGAGAATGGTGACCTAAAAGAAGGTCATTTAGATGGTATGATGAGTCGTATATGGCAACACGAACACGACCATATGTTAGGACGTGTATTTACAGAACACGCAAGTAAAATGAAACTAACAATGGCACGAAAAAAAGCACTAAAACAACTTAAACTTGCACAACGTAGGGCACAGTTGACAAAGGTAAAATAATAGTATAGGATCTATAGTATGAATAACAATGAAAAGGTTAAATTTTTTGCTGATATGGAAGCTTTTGCACAAAAGGTAGCTCAATCAGAAGATAGTGGTGTACAAATGAAGTTACCACTAGAAGATCACCAAGTTATTAATATAAACAATTACGAGAGATATTGGGATAATTCAACTCCTAATGGACATCAAATAAGAATTTTGAAAAAAGATGGTTCAACATTAACTATCAATATGGAATGGCCTAAAGGAAAAAATCCAAGAATTAAACCATATACTAATAGATGATTTTATATTATGACAGCACAAAGTACAGAGTCACCAGAGTACATTAAGTTTATAGATGACCAATGGTCTGAATTTCAAAAGAATACAGATTTAAATAAGGTACCAGATATAGATGATGATACATTAAGAGAGACAATAATAAAAGATTTGTCCTTTGTATCAGTAATGGATGTAAAAGAATATACTTTATATCAAAAATGGTGTGAAATACATAATAGATATCCAACCGTAGAAACTAACAGTTTCTTTGATGATAAACCTACCCTAAAAGACGCCGAACAAGGTGCTCTAATTCAAGAAGTAAAAAACAATTTTTGGAAACCAGCAGACCCTATGGAGTATGTTAATCTGGAGCCAGAGGTTATATGGACAGATGATGATACTTTAAAATCTATTACAGGTAAGAAAATGCCTGCTATATGGAATGCATTAAGAACATTTTTATCTACTATGAAAAACAATAGTAATATAGGTAGAAATTTAAACTTTATTATACAAGACAAAAAGACAGGTAAATTTTTAGGCATAACTTGTATGTCTTCTGACTTTTTAGATTTAACACCAAGAGATAAACATATTGGTTGGGACAGAAAAAGAAAAACTGAAAAGATGATTAATCATACAACAATCGGTAGTACCATTGTACCAGTACAACCTTTAGGTTATAATTTAGTAGGTGGTAAATTGTTAGCATTATTATGTCTTTCAGATGTAGTTGCTAAAACTTGGAAGAAACAATATGGAGATACATTGGTTGGTGTAACCACTACATCTTTATATGGTAAAACAAAAGCAATACCATTATCACAATACGATAGATTAAAACATTGGAAGAAAATGGGTTGGACAGCAGGTAGTGTATCATATGAACCTGAATTAACAACTAGAAAAATGATACAGAATTGGTTGTTAAAAAATCATACTAGAAAATACTTTGAATGGTATTTTGCAAAGAAACCTAGTGGACAACCACATAAAAGAGACCATAGAAATAGGTCTCATAACTTTACATTTAATAGATTAAAAATACCAAAGGATTTAATTAAATCTGAACACGCTAGAGGTATATACTTTGGTCAGTTATATACCAATACCAATGAATTTTTAAGAGAAGAGATAACCGAAGACAAATTAATACCAGCATTTGATAATACTACAGAAGCATTATCAGAGTTATGGAAATCCAAATACGCTAAAAAAAGAATAGACAACCTTATTAAAACTAATAGGGTGTCCAACGAATCGCATTTTTATGATGATATTATCTATACTAATTGGGAAGATACAAAACAAAAGTATCTTAATCAAGTTGGAAGATGATAGAATTAAGAATCGCTAGAGACCAAGCAGCTAAAAATTTCATAAAAGAAACAATAGAAACCTATCATAGTTATGTACCTACTACAGCTTCTGTAGGTCGTAGATTAGATTGGGTTGTATTTTATAATGATAAACCAGTAGGTATGATTGGTATAGGATCGTCTGTATATCCACCACCAAAAGATATACTTACAGAGGTCAAGATGACCAAAAATGTGTACAAAGATAACTTCAATTCATTTGCAAATAATTGGAGATTTTGTATGAGAGAAAAGATTAGAAATGCAGGTACTCAAATATTAAAAGAGTTAAGAAGACAAGCACCTTTATATTGGAAACAAAAGTACAATGATGATTTATTATATTTAATAACATTTGTGGCAGGTGGTAATAACGGTGCTGTGTATAAAGCAGACAATTGGAAGATGGTTGGTCATACGGCTGGCTTACCACAACATAAATCTAGTAGTATGAAATGGGATAGTAGCGAATCGTTAAAGAATAAATTTGTAAAACCTACTGGAGAGAACAAAAAAGCCATCTTTTTTAAGAGATTAGAACAAAAGTAGAACAAAATAATTTTAAAACCATTGATTTTATTGACTTTTTTATTGAAAAAAAGTGTTGACAATGGTGCCAAGAGCTGATAGGATAGCCGTACATTATGAAAAAAGGACATACTTTGAAAACACAATCATTAAATTTAGACGCTAAATCTCAATTAGCAAAATTAATCGCAACAGAAAATATAGTAGTACAACATAACAATGTTAAGACTGCTAGTTTTGATACAAAATCCAGAGTACTAACATTACCAATATTTAAAGTTAAATCAGGTGATGTATATGATATGTTAATAGCACACGAATGTGCTCACGCATTATATACACCAACTAAAGCTTGGGAAAAATTAAACGATAAAAATTTCAGGCAGTATGTTAATGTATTAGAAGATTGTAGAATAGACGCAAAAATTAAAACGAAATATCCAGGTGTAGTTAGAAACTATATGAACGGATTTGATATATTAGATCAACAAGACTTTTTTGGTTTAACACCAATTGGTGACCTTGATAAAAACTTAATGTTTATTGATAAAATAAACATACACTTTAAATCTTCTTTCAGAAGACATTTTAAATTTTCAAATAAAGACCACGATATTATTGAAAGAATTAAAGCTATGAAAACATTTAAAGATGTTTTAAAAATGGCTGAAGAATTAATGAACAAGGCAAAAGAAGACCTTGAAGAAATGAAAAAATTACCAAATTTTGATGACCATCCAGTAATGGTGACTTATAAAAAAGAAGAGAAGGAAAAAGGTGATGGTGAAAAAAATAAAGGCGACCAAATGCAAACAGATGGTGGTCAAGGTGAAGATAAAGATTCAAAAGAGGAAAAATCAGAAGAAACTGGAGACTCTAAAGAAGATTCTAAAGAAGGAGAAGAAAAAAAAGAAACTAAAGAATCTGGAACTGGTAATCCACTTGGTAGAGGCGGTGAAGATGTTGCCGTTAAGAGAGCACCAGATGAAGATATGTTAAGAGCAATTACAGATGATAATTTTGAAGCACAAAAAGATAAAATATTAGATAAAGAAAATAGTTATAAGTATGTTACCTTACCAAAAGCTAATTTAAAAGGTATTATGACCGACTATAAAGAATTTTTAAAGATAATGGATAACAATAATAGAAAATCATTTACTGACCAATGGTCAACTGACCATATAAAATGGTATCATTGGTTAAAAGCAAAATTTAAAAAATTTAAAAAAGATAATCACAAAACAGTAATGTATCTTGTTAAAGAATTTGAAATGAAAAAATCTGCTAGTGCTTATAAGAGAGCTAGTATTGATAAAACAGGTATTATAGACCCATTAAAATTAAAAGACTATAAATTTTCAGAAGATATTTTTAAAAGATTAACAATCTTACCAAATGATAAAAACCACGGTATGATGATGTTGTTAGATTGGTCTGGTTCAATGTCAGATGTAATTGATAAAACTGTACACCAATTATTAAACTTAATATGGTTCTGCCAAAAGGTACAAATACCATTTGAAGTTTATATGTTTAATGACGCTAACAAAGATAGAAGCTCTTATAGATGGAGTGGTTCTACTACTAGATTTGAAAAATCAAAAAAATGTTTTAACTTTAAAGATGGTGATATTGCTTTAGAATATGTTAATCTAGTTAATCTTGCTTCTCATAGAATGAAAAAAACAGAATTAGAAAAAGCTTGTTTCTATATGTTCCAATTAGCTGAATATTATGGTGATAGATATAGTTGGGGTTATAGAAGAGGATACCAAGTAAAACAAGAAGATTTGCCAGAAGGCTCAGCAATACAAATACCAGATCAATTTTATTTGTCTGCTACACCATTAAATGAAGCTTTAGTTGCTTGTCATCAATTAGTACCTATGTTTAAAAAGAAATATAACATAGAAAAAATGACCTTTATTACTTTAACAGATGGTGGTGCCAACGGTAGTGGTAGTAATGTAATGAGAACTTATAAAGAAGAGACAACTGATAAAGAAGTATTTGGTCCTAAACACGAAGACGGAGATACTATTGTTATTAGAGACGGTAAAAGAAATTGGTATCAAGAAAATAACCAAGATTATTATTGGAGAACTTCGGAGAATTTTACATCAACATTATTAGATATGTTAAAAAAGAAATACAGAGTTAAAAATGTTGGATTCTTTATACTTAAAAACAACAGACGTTGGGAGTTTGATAGACACATAGAAGACTATAAATCTATCAGAGGTAGAATGGTTAAAATTAATGATAGAGATACAATGAGAAAGAAATTTTTAAAAGATAAGTCTTTAGCAATCCACAAAGATGGATATGATGAGTATTATCTTTTAAATGGTAAATCAATGAATGTCCAAAATGTTGATTTATCTACATTAAAAGAGGACGCAAAAAAGGGTGATATTAAAAGATTATTTGGTAAATCAATGGCGAATCGTCTGATTTCCAGAGTAGTTTTAAATAAATTCATCCAACAGGTAGCATAAAGTGTTGATGGACAACGAATATAAATGGTTGACAAATCTATTAAAAACCTTTATCCTAGCCATAGAAATTAACAATAAATGAGAAAGGAAACTACATTATGTTAAGTTTGAAACAAAAACAGTTTGTGAGTCACGCTTATAAATTGTTTAATAAGGACAATCTAACCGTTTCAGAGTTGAAAGAAGCCAACAAAAAGTTTGGTTGTAAATATGCTCCACAATGGTTGATTAAAAATAAGGCATACAAAGTTGGTAAATCAACTTTTAAATTGCCTGTTGACGGTGCTGAAAAATCAGTTTCAGAACCAGTTGAAGTAGAAACTCCAGTAGTTAAAGAAAAGGAAGATGTTAAATCTGAAGCGGCTTATATAGTCTCTTCTTTAACAGGTAATATTGTTCCTAAAAAATTTGGTACTTTCGTATCATTTGGGAATCATAGTGATGTTAGATCAATAGTAAAATCTAACAAATTTTATCCTATCTTTATTACAGGTCTTTCTGGTAACGGTAAAACAATGTCTGTAATACAGGCTTGTGCCGAAGCTAAAAAGGAATTAATAAGGGTTAACGTTACCATTGAAACAGACGAGGACGATTTATTAGGTGGTTATAGACTTAAAGATGGTCAAACAGTTTGGCAAAATGGGCCAGTAATTGAAGCGATGGAAAGAGGCGCTCTTTTATTATTAGATGAGATAGACCTTGCTAGTAATAAGATTATGTGCTTACAACCAATCCTTGAAGGTTCTGGTGTTTATGTTAAAAAGATAAACAAGTTTATTAAACCTGCTAATGGCTTTCAAGTAGTTGCAACAGCAAATACTAAAGGTCAAGGTTCAGAAGACGGTAAGTTTATCGGAACTAACATACTAAACGAAGCGTTTTTGGAAAGATTTCCAGTAACCTTTGAACAAAAGTATCCTGCTATAAAAACAGAGCAGAAGATCCTTAACAATGAACTAAAAGTTGCTGGTAAATCAGACAAAAAGTTTGTTGAAAAATTAACAACTTGGGCTGATGTAATCAGAAAAACCTACTTTGATGGTGGTGTTGATGAGATTATATCAACAAGAAGATTAGTCCATATTGTACAGGCGTTTGCTATCTTTGGAGATAAAATGAAAGCAATCCAAGTTTGTACAAATAGATTTGATGAGGATACAAAGAATTCTTTTGTAGAGTTATATACTAAAGTGGATGCTGGTGCAAGTGTTGAAACAATACTTGAAGACCAGAGAAAAGCGGAAGTTGCTGCTCAAACAGAAGATGACAATGACAATGAGTCAGATGACGAAGATGAATCAAACGATTCGGGAGACGTTATATAGAATTTGTCCATAGTGTAGTCCTAGGAGGGGGGTAGTACCCCCTCCGTTATTACACGGAGAGGAAATTATGAACGATTTTTATAGTGAATATATGAAGAAACAAAGTAATAGAAATAAATTAGAAAGATTTTTAGATAGATACAATCATACAATGGAGTTAATTAGAACTCTAATTCCAATTGTATTGTTGATAATGCAAACGATAATTATTATCAAAATATTTTAAGATATGGACAAGAAGAGAGAAAAACTGGATGACAAAATTAAGGCTTTAGATTCAACAAGAGTATTTAAAAAGGTAACACCAAAAGGTGACCTATCTTGGTATATAAAATGGACTTCTTCCATTTTTATATTAGCAGGTATGGCATTAACAAGCGCTAATGTACACCCATTAAATTTAGTTATACATCTAATTGGTGTATCAGGTTGGTTTGTTGTTGGTATGTTATGGCACGATAGAGCATTAATATTTTTAAATGCAGTTGCGATTGGTGTTTTCTTAATGGGAATAGTTAATACAATATCAATATGGTAAAAGAAAAAAATAAAGAAGCTATAAAGATATTAGAGGATAATAAACTTACTAATATCTATCCACCATATCAGCAATTGAAATTGAATTTAGAAAAAGCAAAAACTTTAGAAGAAGAAAAAGCAGAATTAGAATCTAGTATGAAATCATCCAGACAACAAGAGTATGTTAGAAAAGAAATGGATAAAATTAGAGCAGAGGGTTGGAAAGAAGAGTCAACTACTGATACACACAAAATTATTAAAGAAGCTGAGAGGAGAGTAAAAGCAAATGAGCATAACGGTTGAAGTAAGGCACGGTAATGTGGAGAAAGCTATGAGAGTTTTAAAGAAAAAACTCCAAAAAGATGGTATGATGAAAGAGCTTAAACGTAGACAATATTACCAAAAACCATCAGAAATTAAAAGAGAAAAGAAAAAAGAAGGCATAAGGAATTTCAAGAAAACACAGGCTAAATTGAATAGGGAGTTAGGAATTTGAAGTTTCCAGCGTTAGATATTGACCTAAATATATTATGTCAGGTAATTCATAAATCCTGATGGCGTTGGAGGTAGTCGGTAACCTTGTCTCACGGACTAAAATCCGAATTGAGTTGGTGGTCTCATTAAAAACCACCATTTAAGTATGGCTTGTAATCAAATAAAAAATGATTATATATACCATACAAAGAGAGTGCCATTGTGGGCTCTCGTATATAGAAACTTTGCTTAAACAAGGAGGTTTATATGACCAACAGAGCATTATCTATTTTTAATAAATTAAGACCAGTATCAGTAGGATTTGATTCTATCTTTGATCATTTTGGATCAATGTTTGATGATGATTTTATATCTGATATACAACCGTCTTATCCACCATACAATATAGTTAAGTCTGGTAAGAACACTTACGATATTGAAATTGCATTAGCAGGATTCAATAAGAAAGACATTAATGTATCGGTAGAGAACGGTATGCTTACTATTGAGACCAAGAAGGAAGATAAAACTTCTGACAAGGACGAAGATGGTGAAGTATTACATAAAGGTATATCTAAAAGATACTTTAAAAGAGTTTTCACAATCGCCAATGATGTAAAAGTCCAAGGTGCAGAACTGAAAGATGGTCTTTTAAAAATTTCTATGGAAAAAATTGTTCCAGATGAAATGAAGTTAAAAACAATAGATATTAAATAGTATTTAATAACTAGACTAAACCACCAGGAGGCTTGACTTTCTGGTGGTTTTTTTATATACTATGGATTCCTACAAGTAGGAGTGGGTAACCTAGGGGGGTGTAGGCGAGAGTCCAAACCCCCCGAATTGCCTTCAAAGGAGTGTTGACAATTTGGACGAACTATGGTATATTGGATAATGCGGATGTCGTATAATAGTATTATGCCAGCTTGCCAAGTTGGAGACAACGGAGCGTAACCGTTCATCCGCTCCAAAAAATATGATAAATTATGAAGGAGAAATAGCGAAATGAATTTAAGTACAGATACAATATCAGTCTTAAAAAACTTTTCAGAGATTAATCAAAATCTATTGGTTAAACCTGGAAAGACACTACAAACAATCTCTACATTAAAAAATGTATTAGCAGAGGCAACGATTAAAGAATCGTTTGACCAAGAGTTTGCTATATATGACCTACCTGAATTTTTAAGGGCAATTGAATTATTTGATTCGCCAGAGTTTAAATTCAATAGTGGTTCCAATGTGGTTATTGCTGACGCAAAATCAAGACAAAAAGTTAAATACTTTTTTGCAGATAAATCGGTAATCGTGGCACCTGGTAAATCAATTACTATGCCAGACAAATATGTGACTTTTACTTTAAAGAAAAGTTTATTTGAAAGATTTAAAAAAGGTATGACAACTTTGAATCATCCAGACGTAGCAGTTAAAGGTGATGGTACGAAGATTAGTATAGTTGCAACAGACAAAAAGAATAAGTCTGCTAATAACTATTCAATTGATGTTGGCGATAGTGATAAAGAATTTACTGCTTACTTTAAAGCAGAAAACTTTAAACAAATTGTAGATGATTATGATGTGGCAATATCTAAACAAAAGATAAGTCATTTTATAAACAAGAATAAACCAATACAATATTGGATAGCATTAGAACCTGACTCTGAATTTTAAGGAGTGTTCCAATGTCAGATTATTTGTGGGTTGAAAAATACCGACCGAAGAAAATAAAAGATTGTATATTAACAGACGATCTTAAAAAGACTTTCCAAGAATTTGTTAATCAAGGTGAGATTCCAAACCTATTATTATCAGGTACAAGTGGTACAGGTAAAACTACCGTAGCTCGTGCCTTATGTGATGAGTTAGGTGCCGATTATATTCTTATAAACGGTTCAGATGAGGGTCGCCAAATAGATACATTAAGAAACAAGGTTAAAAACTTTGCGTCTACCGTATCCTTAACAGAACAATCAAATCATAAAGTTGTCATAATTGACGAGGCGGATTATATGAATCCAGAGTCCGTTCAACCAGCTTTAAGAAACTTCATTGAAACATTTTATAATAATTGTAGATTTATATTTACTTGTAATTATAAAAATAAGATATTACCAGCATTACATAGTCGTTGTACCGTAATTGATTTTAGAATTGAGAACGGAGATAAAGTAAAAACTGCAACCGATTTTATGTCACGGTTAGATAAGATTTTAAAAGATGAAGAGGTTGAATTTGAGAAGAAAGTTTTAGCAGAACTAATACAGAAATACTTTCCAGATTTCAGAAGAACTATTAATGAACTTCAACGGTACTCCGTTAGAGGTAAGATTGATAGTGGTATTTTGTTTAGTTTATCAGAGACCAATAATAAAGAATTGATACAAGTATTAAAACAAAAAAGATTTAATGATATGCGTAAATGGGTTGTTCAAAACCTAGACAAAGAACCATCATCATTATTTACTGGCGTCTATGATATATTATATCAATATCTTACACCACAATCTATACCACAGGCAGTTTTAATCATTGCAGGTTATCAATACAAGTCCGCTTTTGTTGCTGACCAAGAGATTAATATGGTTGCCTGTTTGACAGAGATTATGGCCAATTGTAAGTTTAAATAATGTATCAGTTAAAAGATTATTTAAACGCAATAAACACAACAAAACAAAATCTGTTAGATACAGATGACCTTACCTGGGAAAAGAAGTATAACTCTTTTCTTATTAATAGATGTTTATCTATGCATTATGATACTGTTATGCATAGTAATGAGATAAATGGATTCCACTTTTTGCCAAAACGGATGCAATTTCACTATTTTATAAATAGTATCCGTAAGAGAAAGCGATTTGGAGGTAAATGGCTGAAACAGGCCAAAATAGACAATTTAGAATGTGTCAAAGAGTATTATGGTTATAGCAATTCAAAAGCAAAACAAGCTCTCAACTTATTATCCAAATCCCAAATAGATGAAATTAAATTAAAGATTTATAAGGGCGGAAAAAAATGAGTGAAAATCAAGTAATATCCTGGTCAATAGCTGATATGTTAGAGGTAACTATCAAACAACCAGACGATTTCTTAAAAGTTAGAGAAACACTAACGAGGATTGGTGTGGCTAGTCGTAAAGACAAAACACTTTATCAATCTTGTCATATACTACACAAGCAAGGCAAATATTACATCATACACTTTAAAGAATTATTTGCTTTAGACGGTAAAAAATCTACATTAACACAAAACGATATACAAAGACGAAACACAATAGCTTTATTATTACAAGATTGGAATCTATGTGATATTAAAGAAAAGACTAAAGCGGAAGATAAAGCACCGTTAAGTCAGATAAAAGTTTTACCATTTAAAGAGAAAAAAGAGTGGACATTATCATCTAAATATAATATAGGTAAGAAACCAGATGATAAAAAACAACAAGAAAAACCACAAGAAATTAAAGTAGATGAGTAATGCAAGTAGCAAATTTCAAAGAATTTATATCAGAAGCTAAAAAGTCTGGTACATATAGATTGGTAATCATTTCAGATGAGCCTGAAAATGATTTAAATTTCCATACAGCAAAGAATTTAATGAAACAAGCAGAGAAGCTTGGTCATAAGTCATACATCTTTAGAAATACTGGTGGTTATGTGACTACCGAGGAAGATGATGAGTTATATTTCCATAACAAGGACGATAAAAAAGGTTTTAGAGTATCAGCAAGAGACACTATAGCTATTGTACGAGGGTCAGTATTGCGTAGAGATAGTTGGATGGACTTACTTTCAAGATTAGAAAAGCATATGGTATGCGTAGTTAATAGCAGACAATGTGTTAGTATATGTGCTGACAAATATAGAACTTCATTAAGACTTTCTGATTATGGTATTAAACAACCTAAATCAGTATTGGTTACTGATCCAGAGAATTCAATGGAAGCATTTGAACAATTAGAGGAAAAGTTTCCTGTTATTTTAAAAACATTAAGAGGTTCAAAAGGTGTTGGTGTATTGTTTATTGAATCAGAAAGAGCATTAGATTCAATTGTACAATTACTTAATAAACAAGATGAAGACTCTGATATTTTATTACAACAATATGTTAAAACGGATTGGGACGCTAGAGTTTTAGTATTACAAGGTAAAGTATTTGCGGCTATGAGACGTGATGTTATTCCAGGAGATTTTAGAAGTAATATATCTCAAGGTGCCAAACCAAAACCATTAGAACTAACAGAAAAAGAAGTAGAAGAAAGTTTAAAGGCTGCAAAAGCAGTAGATGGTCAATGGGTTGCAGTAGATTTTATACCTGCTAAGAATAGAGAAGCTAAAGCACCATATATTATTGAGGTTAATTCTTCTCCAGGAACAGAAGGTATTGAAGAGGCAACAGGAAGAAATTTAAGTAAAGAATTAATACAACATTTTGAAGATAGAGATAATTGGAAAAAAGTACCGGCTGAGTGTGGTTATAAAGAAGTGGTAAATATACACCCATTTGGTGAGATCGTAGCTAAATTTGATACGGGTAATTCTGGTATGCCAGTTATACACGCTGATAAAATGAAACCAATGAGTAATAAAAAACTTACTTGGTCACTATTAGGTAAAACAATTACAAGTGATATAATCCGTACAGAAAAAATTAATGTTGGTGGTTTAAGAGACTATGTTGAAACAAGATATGTAGTTAAACTTGATGTAGAGTTTGCTGGTGGCCTTTATAAAGATACAGAATTTACTTTGGATGATAGAGACGAAAAATCCAAAATATTATTTGACCGAGAAATTATGAATAGATTTAATGTGATGGTCAATCCACATAGAAAGTATATAATAACAACTAAATATAGTTTAGATGACGAAAAGAAGTAAAGAAGAAATAGAAAAAGATATTAAGTGGGTACTAGAAGAAAAGGTTAAACCTGCTGTAGCACAACATAATGGTGTTATAAACTTTTTATCTTTTGATGAAGAATTAGGTGTAGCAAAATTAGAACTAGCAGGTAGCTGTTCGGGGTGTGCTATGTCTAAAATGACACTACAACAAGGTGTGGAAGGTATGTTAAAGCACTATGTACCAGAAGTTAATGCCATTGTAGGAGAAGATGACGAGAAAGCTGAAGAGCAAGGTTATACACCCTATGTACCAAGTGCTTATAATATGTAAGGAAATATAATGATAAAAGTTTTTAGATTAACGACAGGTGAAGATTTGATAGGTGAAAAAATAGATGGTGGTACAGAGACCACTACACTCAAAAAACCATTCGTGTTAATGCCTATGCAATCAGCACCAGGCAAACCAGTTTCAGTTGGATTTACACCGTATAGTCCATATGCTAATACAGATACTATAGTGATTAAGACAAGCAATATAATTTCAGAAGTAGAACCGAAAGTAGAATTAGCAAACGCTTATAAACGAAACACCGGAGCTGGTATAATAGAACCGACAATAAAAGAAAAACAATTTATTACCGAAAATCCATTGCCAGATATTAATAAGTGAGTAATCTGATAGATGTTTATTTCGTTAGAAACGGAAGTAAAATCCGTGTGCAAGCTCCTATTGGACATACAGCAATGGAAGCAGCTAAGTTTGAGTCTCACGTACCAATAGATGAAATACCTGCCGATTGTGGTGGTAATTGTTTATGTTGTACGTGTCACGTATATGTGGATGAAAAGTGGGTAGATAAAATACCAAAGATTGAAGACAATATATGTATGGAACAAGAACAATTGGAGTATGAAAAAGGATATAAACCAGGTGGTATTAGTAGATTATCTTGTCAGATAAAACTTACTAAAGAACTTGATGGTTTAATCTTACATTTACGCAATGAAAATATATAATGGAAATAAAACCTTTACACAAAATAACAGCAGCTGAATTTGTTGCTGAACGGCACTACTCGGCTGTTATGCCGAGATTAACCAAACACTATCTAGGTTGTTTTAAAAAAGATGAACTAGTTGGTGTTATTACCTTTGGTTGGGGTACAAGACCAAAACATACAATACAAAAATTATTTCCTGATTTAGATACAAAAGATTACCTAGAGATAGGCAAGATGTGTATGGATGATAAAATGCCACGCAATAGTGAAACTCAATTGTTATCTAAAGCAATCAGTTGGTTAAAAAAGAATACAGATATTAAATATCTTTATACTTGGGCAGATGGTATAGTAGGTAAACCAGGTTATGTATATCAGGCTGCTAATTTTTTATATGGTGGATTTTCTATAACAGATACTTATGTTACCGAAACAGGAGAGAAAGTACACCCTAGAACTATACAAAGTCAATTACCAAATGAAGAGGGTTTAAAATATGGTCATAGACCAAATCCAAAACAACTTAAAGAATTAAAATTAAAGCGAGTGAAGGGCAAACAATTTAGATATATCTATCCAATGACACCGAAAGACCGAAAAAAATTAAAACAATCAACGGTTACTTGGGGTTTAAAACACCCAAAAGATACCGATTTGATTTGGTGGATAAAAAATCCTAACGAAGAAAAATACCGTGAGACAAGGAAAATGCCATTTGACTTAACTAAAGAAATGGTGTATAATAGGAAGAACATATCAAAATACAGAGCAGAAGGAAATTTAAGTGAATTTTTATAAGTCGGTAATAGAATACAAAGGTAAGTTGTTAGTCCGTGCAATTGAGAATGGTAAGGAGTATAAAGAAAGAGTCAATTTTGAACCTACTTTATACTCTTTATCTAATCAAGGAACGGAGTGGAAGACTTTACAAGGTCAGAGTTTAAAACCTATGACCTTTACATCTATTGACGCAGCTAGAAAGTTTAGAAGTATTGCTGGTACATCTAATTCAGCTGTATATGGTTTAGAACGGTATCATTATCAATACATTAATGAGAACTATCCAGGTGCAATTCAATGGTCTAAAGATAAGATTAAAATTTTTACATTAGATATAGAGTGTACCTGTGAAAATGGATTTCCAGATGTAGAGAATCCAACAGAGTCCCTATTATGTATTACTGTTAAGAATCAATCCAATAAACAGATACTAACTTGGGGTGTTGGTGAGTATAAACAAAATGGTACAACATATATTAAATGTAATAATGAAAAGCATTTGATAGCAGAGTTTATGAAATTTTGGTTAAAGAATTATCCAGATGTTATTACAGGTTGGAACACCAAGTTTTTTGACTTGCCGTATTTGATGAATAGAATACAGTTGATTGCTGGTCCAAAAGTTATCAATCGTATGTCACCTTGGGGGTTATTTAATAAGGATACAATTGTAGTTAAAGGTAGACCACAAACTTATTATGAACTACTTGGTATATCAATGTTAGATTACCTTGATTTGTATAGATGGTTTATTCCAACAAGACAAGAAAGTTATAAGTTGGATTATATTGGACATATAGAATTAGGTCAAAAGAAATTTAAAAATCCACATCCAACATTTAGGGATTGGTACACAAAAGATTACCAAGGATTTGTAGAGTATAATATTCAAGATGTAGAAATTGTGGATAAATTAGAGGATAAATTAGGTCTTATTGATTTATCTTTAACGGTTGCATATGAATCTAAAATTAATTACAACGATATATTTTCACAGGTTAGAGTATGGGATACCTTGATAGCAAATCATTTATATAAGAAAAAAATTGCCGTGCCACCAAGAGAAGACCATATTAAAGATACAAAATATGAAGGTGCATATGTAAAAGATCCAATTAATGGTATGCATAAGTGGGTGTGTTCATTTGATATTAACTCTCTGTATCCACATATATTGGTACAATATAATATTTCTCCAGAAAAAATTGTAGGTGTAGAACCATCTGGTATATCTGTAAATAAAATGTTAAATAAAAAATCTGATTTAGATTTTTTAAAAGATAAAGATGTAACCATATGTCCAAATGGTGCAATGTTCAAACGAGATTACCAAGGATTTCTACCTGAAATGATGGAGAAGATGTATAAAGACCGTGTAGTATTTAAGAAAAGAATGCTTAAGGCTAAAAAAGAATATCAAAAAAATAAGACGGAAGAATTAAGGAAAGAAGTTTCAAGGTGTCACAATATACAATGGGCAAGGAAGATTGCCTTGAACTCAGCTTATGGTGCAGTAGGTAACCAGTATTTTAGATTTTATGACGTGAGACAAGCAAGTGCTATTACAACAGCAGGACAATTTATCATTAGATATATTGAAAATAAAATGAACGAGTATTTAAATAATATATTACAGACAGAGGATAAGGATTATATTGTGGCGTCTGATACAGATTCAATTTATGTAACCTTGGATGATTTGGTTAAGAAGATATGTCCAGATAAAGACAAGGATAAAATTGTAGATATTATTGATAAGATTGTTGAAGAAAAATTTGAACCTTATATTGCAACAGCATTTAAAGAATTGGCCAATTATACCAATGTATTTAAAAATGCTATGGTTATGAAACGAGAAGTTATCGCAGATAAGGCTATATGGGTTGCCAAGAAAAGGTATATGTTAAATGTTTTAGATGACGAAGGCGTAAGATTATCTAAACCTAAAATGAAAATTATGGGAGTTGAGGCAGTTAAGTCTTCAACACCAGAAGTATGCCGTGGTAGGATTAAAGAGGCGATTAGTATTATAATGAATAAAGATGAAGATACTTTACATACATTTGTATCTGATTTTAAAAAAGAATTTATGAACTTATCTGCTGAAGAGATATCATTTCCAAGGTCGTGTAATAATTTAAAGAAATATTATGACCATAGTAATATCTTTATTAAAGGAACACCAATCCACGTTAAGGGAGCTTTGATATACAACTACAATATTAAGAAGTTTAAAGTAGAACATAAGTATCCTTTTATTAGAGAAGGTGATAAGATTAAATTTATAAAACTTGCTACACCAAATCCATTTAAGTTTGATGTAATAAGTTATATAACAACCTTACCAAATGAATTTGAAATCCATAGGTATGTGGACTATGATGTTCAGTTTGAGAAAACTTTCCTAGATCCTATGAGATTTATATTAAACTCAATAGGTTGGGAACACGAAAAGAGAGCTAATTTAGAATCGTTTTTTGTATGATGGACTTTATATTATTTTTTGCTGTTATGTTAGGTGGTTTTTTTGCTATGACTAATATAACTTTTATACAATTTATAATAGTTGTATTGATAATAAAATTTTTATGGATGGCTTATGTTTCCTAACAAAAAGTATAAAGTAATTTACGCAGATCCGCCTTGGCATTTCCAAAATTGGAACAATGCTAAAGCACAAACTAATCCAGAAAAACATTATCCAACTATGAGTATGAAAGAAATTGAAGAGTTACCTATGGAAAGTATTGCAGATAAAGATTGTGCTTTGTTTATGTGGTGTACCGACCCATTATTACATAAGCAAATACCTATTGTTGAGAAGTGGGGTTTCCAGTATAAGACGGTAGCATTTCATTGGGTGAAAACTAATAGAAATAAAATTAAAAATTATTATGTTAAAGGTCCTGGTTATTGGACTAGAGCTAATCCTGAAATATGTATTTTAGCAACAAGAGGTAAACCAAAAAGACTTGATGGTAATGTTGATAGACTAGTAGTTGCTCAACGAAGAGAACATAGTAGAAAACCGGATAGAGTTAGAGCAGATATAGTTAAGTTAATGGGTGATGTACCTAGAATAGAACTATTTGCTAGAGCAAAATTTGATGGTTGGGATGTATGGGGTAATGAAGTATGACCTTGACTTTATCTATCTTATATGTTATACTAATTCTCGCAATACCAATTATATTATTAATTATGTGGAACAATGAAAAACCTAAACATTAAACAAGCATTACATTGCTCAGATATTTTACGAAATTATTTTGATAATTTGAATCGTATTGATGATTATTTTAAATTAAGGAAGATAGAAAGAGTTAAAAATATTCCACCACCATTACCTGGATTTGGATTAGATGATGATATGTTCCAAAGTTATGATATGGAACCTGAAAATATGGAAATTGATGTTGTTGAAATGCAACACTCAACCTTTGATACAATGTTGGAAATGATTGCTAGTTTTTCTCCAGATAATGCACCAGGTAAAGAGTTAAAGTTAATTGTTAAAGATAAAACTTCTGGTAAAATTATTGGGTTTATAAAATTAGGGTCACCTATTATTAATTCTAAACCAAGAAATAATTATTTGGGAGGGACACCAGATTTAACTATCTTTAATAAAAGGGCCATAATGGGTTTCAATATAGTACCAGTACAACCATTTGGTTATAACTATCTTGGTGGTAAATTGTTAGCATTGATTTGTTGTTCTCATAAGGTAAAGGAAATGTTAAACAAAAAATATGATATGGAATTTTGTTTGTTTGAGACTACAAGTTTATATGGTAATATAAAAGGTACATCTATGTATGATGGACTGAAACCATATTTGAAATATAAAGGTGATACTGTATCAAAATTTGTACCAACTTTAGGTGAAGAGATTTATTTTAAATTAAAAGATTACATTGAAAATATTATAGGTGAGGATATCATACACAAAGGTGCCTCTAGTAGAAAGTTAAAAATTACTACATCAATAATTGGTATGGTTAAAAGAGCATTAAAGGGTACAGAATACTATGATAACTTTATTAAATCTATGGCAAAGGCAGAGGGTATTACCACACAAAAAAGATTTTATATGTGTGATTATGGATATACCAATGTCAGAGATATATTATTAGGTAAAACCGATAAGTTAATTAAAGGTGACAACTATGATAAGTTTGAATTGGAAAATCTTATAAAATGGTGGAAGAATAAAGCAAGTAAAAGATATAATAAATTAAAAGAAGAGAACAAATTAAGAACTGATTTAGAAGTATGGAATAACCAGACTATGAATACGATTGATATAATAAGATGAATTTAGAAAGTTTTTTAGATACAACATTTAACATTAAGAAGGTTAAGAAGAGTACATATCAAATATTGGTTGTACCAAATATTACCAAACAAAAAGAACTACAAAAAGATAGTTTTGTTTTAGTAATGTCCAATGTTATAAAAGAATTGAATAAGAAAAGAAGTGACTTATTCTTTCATATGCCAATGCCTAGTTTTTGTAAGCAGTTGGATTTTCCTAATGTTAAACAACATATATTTACCACACCCATATTTCCAAACTCTATGAGGTCTCATTATAATTTCTTTTTTTGGAAAACTATATTAGATAATAGAATTATGGAAATGGATTTGGTGTTCTCTCACTTACCAGAACAAACAACCAATGTAATGAATAATATGATAAACTTATATAGTCAGGATTGTCCTGTAATTGGTTACTCTCATTGGATAGAGAACAAAGAAAATAATCCTAATATGTTGGTTAGTTTTTATCATTATAATATTACTGGTATGTTGTTAATGAAAGCGTGTGGGTTTAATACACAAACACAAATAGATGATACACTTGCAGAAGCAGAACAACATTATAGCAAACAAACAATTGAAAAGTTAAAAGATATAATGAGACCAGTTTATTTAGGGTTTGAAGATGATAGAATTAGAAAAGATATAGAAGAGATATCAGGACCTTATATAGTATTTAATCATAGAACACATAACTATAGAGGTTGGGAAAAGTTTTTACAAATTATTAAAAAGTTAAAGTCTAAAAGAAATGATTTTAAATTATGGTTAACAATGGCAGACGCTACAACATCTAAAACAAAATTAAAAAAATATTTTAATGACTTATCATTTATTAGATTTGGAGGTCCTAAAGATAGACAAGAGTATTTGGACCAATTACATAATTGTGTTGCAGGTTTCCACGGTGGTAACCGTTGGGCAATGTCTTCACAGGACGGATTAGGTCAAGGTGTACCATATGTTTATCAGATTGGTAGTGAGACAAAAGAATTGTTTGGAGATTTAGAAACTGGTTTTAATACCGTAGATGAAGCAGTAAATCATTTTGAACATTTATTAACTTCAACTAAATGGAGAAATGAACAGGCAAGAAGAGCTCTTAAACATTGTAGAAAAGTCCATAGTTGGAAGAATAGAGTAAAAGGATTTGAGGATATGATTGATGAAGGAATATCTATAGGTAATAAAGATATTATGGGTGAGTCAAGAAGCAGAGAAAAACTATTAACCTTTATAAAAGATAATAAACAGGTGAGTATAGGTCAAATAAGGGATTATATGGGCTGGGGAAAGTCTATAGGTTTTAGAAAGTATAGGAACTTAATAAGAAGTCTACCTAATTTCTATACTACAATGGTGAACAAGAAGGAGTATTATATATATTCCAAATGATGAAGTTTTTGAATAGATTTAAGAAACCTAAAGTAACCTTTTGGACAAAAGAGGTAGGTTTAACAGATATAGCTCCTATTAAAGAACATATTAAGTTTATACCTGATTGGTATAGGAGAATGCGTACATATGTTTATTCTGATTCTAAAGATAAAGAAGTTGAAAGAAAAGCAAAGGAAATATTTTTAGACCCTACTATACCTAGTTGGAAAAAAACAGATAATAAAGAGCTTGCTACAGTTAGGAAATGCCCAGCATTAAAAGATTGGTTTAGAACTGGTTATGTTATACCATTATGGACAGATGTTGATTTAGAAACAGATGGTAAAGAATGGAAATGGAATACTCCTACTGATCGCTTTACAATAGAACGGCACCAAGATGACCAACTTTTAAGTCATCTTACAGATAAAGAACGTGAAGCTTCAGGCATACAAAATGTTTGGAAATTTATGTGCCCTTGGAGATTAAAAACTCCTCCAGGTTATTCTGTATATCAAGTACCAATGATGTGGGATTTTCAACATCACGATAAGTTTAGTGTTCTACCTGGTATTATAGATACAGATATACATCACGAAATAAACCAACAAGTAGTTGTATATAAACAAGGTTTAATAAAACTCAAAAGAGGAATGCCTTTAGTTATGTACATACCATTTAAGAGAGAAAATTATGATTTTGAAGTAGTCAATGAAACACCAGAATTAGCTAAAGATGACCAAAAAGATGTCCTTAATATTTTTTCAAAATTTCCAGGCAAAAGTAAAGTAAGTGCTTATGAAGAGCAACAATTAAAATGTCCAGTTAATAAGATTAATAAAGAAATAAAATTTTAAATGTATTATAATAATATAAAGAGTATTGGTTTTTATGATGGTGTTATACCTTGGGTAGATAATGATGAATTGAAAAAACATATCTATGAAACTAAAACCAAATACCCTAGTATGGAATGGACTAGACAAGAAGATGAAATGTTTCCTAAACATCCAGAATTGGACAAGGTTATAAAATATATACAAGACCAATGGGCGTATAGGTATCAACAAGATTTGTTCTTATTAGAATTTTGGGCTCATATACATAAAAAAAATATGAGTACTATGACACACAACCATTTGTCTAATAAAGATTATAAAGGAGAACACCATTTATCTGGCGTTTATTATGTTCAAGTGCCAAAAGATTCCGGAGAGTTTGTTTTAACTTATCCAGATAATCAATATACAACAAGCCAATATATAATAACACCAGAAGCACACAAATTTTTATTGTTTGATTCTGTATTGAACCATCACGTAACTAGAAATCATAGTGAGCAAGAAAGAATTTCAATATCATTTAATTTTAAAAAGGTAGATAGAGTATGTACGATAACCCCCAAAAAATAATAATAGCAGGTGGTGGCACAGCAGGTCTGGTCACAGCTCTTATTTTATTAAAAAGATATCCTACTTTAGATTTAACTATGTTAATACCTAAAGAACTTGGTATTATAGGAGTTGGAGAAGGATCAACTGAACATTGGGAAGATTTTACCGAATATATGGGTTGGAAAAAAGAAGAGTTTATTATTGGAACTAAAGCTACTATTAAAACAGGTATAATGTATAGAGGTTGGAATCCAAAATGGGATTTTTTACACTCTGTTAATACAGCTTGGACCGAACAATTAGGATTATTGGGCATTTTTTATTATGAGTCAATGATAGAAGGAATAGACCCTAAAGCTTTTTGTCCTCGTAATTTTTGGGAGAGTAGTGTAGAAAATAGTTTTATAAAAGAGACACAAAGACCAGCAGTTTGTGATGGTATCCGTCAATTCCATTTCAATACATTTTCTTTAAATGAATACTTAACTAAAAAAGCTAAAGAGTTAGGTGCTAAAATTATAGATGATAAAGTAAAAGGTGTTAAAACTGACCTTAAAGGTATATCGGAATTAATAGGTGATAAGGGAAAATACAAAGCAGATTTTTATATTGATAGTACAGGATTTAGAAGAGTATTATTATCAGCATTAGATGGCAAGTGGGTATCTTGGAGGAAATGGTTAGTAGCTAAAGAAGCTATTGCTTTTCCTACAGAGGACAAAGATGAATATCCTATGTGGACAGAATCTATGGCAATGAATGCTGGTTGGAAATGGAGAATACCAACATATGGTAGGTTTGGTAATGGTTATATCTATGATAGTAATTATATTGATAAAGATAAAGCAGTACAAGAGTGTGAGGAAATTTTTGGTCATAAGATAGAAGTTGCTAAACATATTAAATTTGATCCAGGTAAGGTAGATAAGTCTTGGATTAAAAATTGTGTTTCAGTTGGTTTGAGTAATAATTTTATAGAACCATTAGAAGCAACAAGCATTACTTCATCAATACAACAATCATTTATTTTAGTACACCGATTATTTAATTACAACCAACATACTATTGACCAATATAATAAAGATGTTGATTGTATTTTAGAGAATATGAAAGACTTTGTTTCTATGAGATATATCAGTAAAGGTAAAGGTACTAAATTTTGGAAAGAGTTACCACATAATTTTGAAATACCAGATAATATTAAACATTTTATGGAAATTTGGAAGACAAGATTGGTAGATCAATTAGATATGACTGGTTTATATAATCACTATTGTATGTTTTCTCAAAACAATTATAATTTGTGTGCTTATGGTCAAGGGTTAATTAACGGTCCTGATTTAAAAAAATATTATAATAAAACTGCTTTTCCACCAGAACTATTAGAACAATATTACACAAATGAGGGTAAGTGTTTTACTGTATTAGATAAACAGAGTAGGAGACTTGGGTCTTTACCTCATAAAAAATATATTCAAGAACTTCATAGAGTAGGTGCTCACGAAAAGGTACCATTTCCATTAGATGGAGATGAGATAACACTAGATTGGCCAAGACCTAGTTTTATGAACAACTATGTAGGAGGGTTGACAAACTAAATAGGATATGGTAATATGTAAAATATGACGGACTTTTTAAAAGATATAATCAAAGAAACTGGTAATGAATATGCAAGTATAGCTGCTGAAGGTATAGCAGCTGGTGATGTGAGTACTTGGGTTGATACAGGCTCATATGCTTTCAATGCTCTCCTATCAGGTTCAATTTATAACGGTATGCCAGGCAACCGTATCACAGCAATTGCAGGTGAGGCGGCTACAGGTAAAACTTTCTTTGCATTAGGTATCTGTAAGAATTTTTTAGAACAAGATGAAAAAGCAGGTGTAGTATTTTTTGAATCAGAAAATGCTGTTTCAAAAGAAATGGTTGAGAGTAGAGGAGTTGATAGTAAGAGATTAGTTATTGTTCCAATTTCAACTGTACAAGAATTTAGAACACAATCAATAAGAATTTTAGACAAATATTTAGAACAAGACGAAAAGAATAGACAACCTTTGATGTTTGTATTAGATAGTTTAGGTATGTTATCTACTACAAAAGAAATGACCGATACAGCACAAGGTAAAGAGACAAGAGATATGACAAGGTCTCAAATAGTTAAATCGGCATTTAGAGTTTTAACACTTAAATTAGGCAAAGCAAATGTGCCTATGATTATGACCAACCACACCTATGATGTGATTGGCTCAATGTTTCCACAAAAAGAAATGGGTGGCGGTTCAGGTCTGAAATACGCTGCTTCATCAATCATCTATCTTGGTAAAAGAAAAGAAAAAATAGGTACAGAGGTAGTTGGTAATATTATTCATTGTAAAAATTTTAAGAATAGAATAACAAGAGAAAACACATTAGTAGATGTAAAACTAACTTACAACAAAGGCTTAGATAGGCATTATGGATTATTAGATATTGCTGAAAAGGGTGGTGTTATTAAGAAAGTATCTACAAGATATGAAATGCCAGATGGTACTAAAGTATTTGGTAAATCTATTAATGATGATCCAGAAAAATATTTTACAAAGGATATATTGAAAGCTATTGATGAACAAGCAAAAAAACAATTCTCCTACGGTACAGACGAATAAAAGATACATCTTTGTTGAAGGCAAAGAAGACCAAACTTGTATCAAGTTGGTTGGTGAACCATATGATGAAGTAATATACAAATATGGTCGTGTAGGTTTTGCAGGTGCAGAGAACAAAGATGGAACTATGCCTTTGAAATTTGATTATACAATTCTTAAAAATCCTAAAGAATTGGATGTACTTGAAAATCAAAAGTTTATCAATTATATTGGTGACATACTAGTAGAAATTATGGAAGACAAATTAAAAGATGGCTCAATTATCACTCAATAATAATGAACGAATAGAGGTTACGATATTAAGTAACCTATTTTATAATGAACCTTTTACAAGAAAGGCAATCGCTTTTCTTAAATCAGATTATTTTCCAAATAGAATAGAGAAACTTTTATTTGAGGAAGTATATAAGTTTGTTGAAAAATATAATAATCTTCCTACACCAGAAGCAATCACAATAGAAATATCTCAAAGAAAAGATATTAACGAACAAGAATATAAAGCTATTAAAGAAACTATATCAACCTTTACTAAAGAAGATATAGATTTACAATGGTTGTTAGATACAACAGAGAAGTTTTGTAAAGACCGTGCCGTTCATAATGCCATAATGTCTGGTATTAAAATTTTAGATAAGAAAGATAAGACACAAAATGCAGAGGCTATACCAGGTATATTGTCAGAGGCATTAGCAGTATCATTTGACCAACACGTAGGGCACGATTTTATCCAAGATTCGGATGAGAGATTTCAATGGTACCATCAAAAAGAAAAGAGATACCAATTTGATTTAGATTATATGAATCGAATTACCAAAGGTGGTGTTCCTCCAAAAACTTTAAACATAACTTTGGCAGGTACAGGTGTAGGTAAGTCTTTGTTTATGTGTCATTGTGCCTCGGCATATTTGTTAAAAGGTTTAAATGTATTATATATTTCTTTAGAAATGGCAGAGGAAAGAATTGCAGAAAGAATAGACGCAAACGTATTAGATGTAAATATAGATGACCTACATTCTATGCCACAGGATTTATATGAATCCAAAATAAAAAAATTACAAGGTAAAACTAATGGTCAGTTAATCATTAAAGAATATCCAACAGCAGCTGCTAGTACAGCACACTTTAGGGCATTGTTAAATGAATTAGCATTGAAAAGAAGTTTTAGACCAGAAGTTATCTTTATAGATTACCTTAATATCTGCTCATCAAGTAGATTTAAAGGGGGAAATGTCTCATCATATTTCTATATCAAGGCAATAGCAGAGGAGTTAAGAGGTTTAGCCGTAGAGTTTAATGTACCTATCTTCTCCGCTACTCAAACAACTAGAACAGGATTTACTAGTACAGATATAGGATTGGAAGACACTTCTGAATCATTTGGTTTACCAGCAACAGCAGACTTTATGTTTGCTTTAATATCTAACGAAGAGTTAGAGGCATTAGGTCAGATGAAGATTAAACAATTAAAGAATAGATATAATGACCCAGCAATTAATAGGTCATTTATTGTAGGTGTAGATAGGGCAAAAATGAGATTATATGATGTCGCTAATCAAGCACAAAATATAGTTGATTCAAATCAACAAGAACAAACAGAGCCTGAAACGGCATATGAAAAGTTTTCGGATTTCAAAGTATGAGACAACCAAAAAGAAGAAAAATAGAGCTAAATTATACCAAACAAATGGTTAAAAGAGGCCGGGGTAAAATTATTTGGCAAGTAATTGAAGAGCAGCCAAAGGCTAAAAATGTGGTTGCAGAATATTTTTTTGAAGAAGACGCTGACAGAGTAGTTAAATTACAAAACAAAGAAAAGGTTTGGCAATACTCTGGAGGTATACCTCGTATGTTATATATCACTCTATAAACTGGCTTGACCTTTCTCTATATAAATAGTATAAGGAGAGACCAATGGCAGATAAAACAGCATTATTTGAAAGTTCACAAGCACTACTCTGTGCTGTAGCAGATTATATAGGCGCAGATAAATCAAACATTATATTTGATGAAAAGAAATATGATGAATGGAAGTTTTTTAAAGCTGCATTATTAAAACACAATTCAAATGCTTTAAAAGTAGCAGCTAGAAGAACGCATACACCAGGGGTTTCACCATCACAGATTGAAGAGTTCCTAGAAGATGATAAAAAATGGTATGCTTCAACTATTAAAGTTGCTAAAAAAATAGTAAATGATATCCGTACGGTAAATCCTGGATATAAAATTAGACAAAAAGGTTTTCATAAAGTTTTCTATTATCGTGGTGACCAAAAAGTAATGGGTAATATTGAGGCATTATTTAAGGTAGCAAACAAATCTGCTTATACTAGTCAAGTAAAATTTGGTAATGTTAATAAGTGGTGTCCTGCTGATATGTATTTTGCAACTGATAAATCAGTAAGAGATATACAAACAGAGTTAAGAGAAGCTAAAGTAGGAGTATATTCTTTTCAACATTTAAATGTTTTTATGAGTGATTTAATTGATAGTGGACACCTATTACCATTATCATTAAAGAAGGTAGAAAAGAAGGAACCAGAATTAAAGAAAGTTAATTATGATAAGAAAGAAGAGATTAAATTTCTTAAAAAAGTTAAAGTTAAATCTGTTTCACCTTGGAAACCATATAAGAAAGTAAAATGGGGTACTCCAGGAGAGACAAAATCTATGCAAGTATTTTTAGAGACAGGTGGCTTCATTAAAATAAGACACGATCCATCTGCTAAAAGATTTGTTGCTGAGGTTATTTTTGGCCAAGCTTCAGCTAGGGCAGGTTCTATTGGTTCTATAGAGGTATTTTGTCAGATGTTAGCTTATGTAGATAGAGGTCTTTCTAGTAGATTAATGACAGCATTTAGGAATGGAGAACAAAAATACTATAAAGATGTTAAACCATATGAGGTTTTAAGAAAGTCAGATAAGAAAAGATATGATTTTGAAAGACTACAAATTAGTGGTCTTCACGTTACTAACGCAATTATGCCTATGCTTAAGACATTTTTTGAAAGAAAAGATAGTAAGGCAAATGGTTTCGTTGGTATGGTGTTCCAATATATTACAAGTAGAACACCATTGTCAGGTAAATTTGTAATTGCGAAGTAGTATAAATAGTTTATATAGTTTGAATATTATATTAATGGTTTATTGTTTGGTTAATGGGAAAATATGAGGTATAAATGTTAGACGAGTTCTTTAGTTTTAAAGGCTTCTTTTCAAGAGGCACCAATACACACCTAGAACACCTAGAAGATGATATCATCAACAACGGTGCTAAGGGAGGTGTCAACGCAGTAAATTTTTTAAAGTCAGTTAGAAATATGCTAGCCGGTCATACTGGTGGCAGATTAAATATGACTGTAAAGTGGGACGGTGCGCCTGCTATTATATGTGGAACTAATCCAGAAAATGACAAATTCTTTGTCGGCACCAAATCAATCTTCAATAAAACTCCAAAAATAAATTATACTAACGGAGATATCCGTAGAAACCATACTGGTCCTGTTGCAACTAAACTTCAAGTATGTTTAAGAGAATTACCAAAGTTAGGTATTAGAGGTATCTTACAAGGTGATTTACTATTTACACCAGGCGATTTACAATATGATACTATTAATGATGACAAGGTTGTTACCTTTACTCCTAATACTATTACATATGCTATACCAATAGACTCACCAATAGGTCGTAGAATAATGAGAGCGAGAATGGGTATTGTTTTTCATACATCATACTCTGGTAAAGATATGAAATCTTTAAGTGCTAGTTATGGCACAGCGAGAGGTATAGGTTCATCTTCGGTCTTTTTAGCTAGTGCTAGTTATAAAGATACTTCTGGTTCAGCTACATTTAATAGAGGAGAATTAGCAAGGTTTGATGGACTAATAAGAATGGCTCAAGGTTCTTTACATAAAGCAGGACCTGTGTTAGATGAAATGGGTAAATCTACTAGAGATCCATTATCAGTTGGGTTTAGATTGAAATCCTTTTTTAATTATTATATAAAAAATAATAAAGGTGGTATGGGCAAGGTTAGAGTAATGCAATCTATGTTCAGAGACTACTATGAGAATTTTATAGACCAAGAAATTGACGCAAGAAAAACTGATAAAGGTAAAGAGAAATATAAACAAGCAAAGATAGATGGTTTAAAATTTATTGATAGAAACCAACAAGCATTATACTTTGCCATTGCCAGTCATATAAGTTTAGCTAATGCAAAGAGTTTTTTAATAGGTAAATTAAATCAAATAGGAACTATAGGGCACTTTATAAGAACAAGTAATGGTTATAGAGTGACAGCACCAGAAGGATTTGTTGCAATTGATCACGTTGGTAATGTTGTTAAGTTGGTAGATAGATTAGAATTTAGTAGAGCAAACTTTACCATTGCTAAAGATTGGGTGAAAGGATAGATGAGAGATTTTAAAACATATTTACAAGAAGGTGTTTATGATCCAGGTATCTTTAAAGCATTCTTTCTAGCAGGTGGACCTGGTTCAGGTAAATCATTTGTAGGTGGTGCAACCTTTGGTGGTACAGGTTTGAAATTAGTTAATTCAGATGTACACTTTGAAAGGACTTTAAGAAAACTAGGTTACGATATGAAAATGCCAGATTCCGAGGCCTATTTTAGAGACCTTATTAGAAATAGATCTAAACAAGCTGCAGGTACACAATTAGATTCATATGTTAAAGGCAGATTAGGTTTGGTAATGGATGCTACAGGTAGAGACTATGATTTGGTTGCAAGACAGAAAGCAATGTTGCAAGTATTAGGTTATGATTGTTATATGATATTTGTTAATTCATCTTTAGATGTGGCATTAGAAAGAAACAAAACAAGACAAAGAGTTGTACCAGAATTGATAACAATCAAATCTTGGAAGCAAGTACAATCCAATATCGGTAAATATCAAAGACTATTTGGTGCAAGTAATTTTACTATCATTGATAATAATAATAGTGAAAAAGAATTGGTTACTATGACTTTAAATCAAGCTGCTAGAATTGTTAGACGACAGATGAATACTAGACCAATGAATCGAATGGCAATCAGTTGGATTAATAAAGAAATGGAAGTCAAAAGAAGGATGAACGAGGAAAATGACCAAGTAATAATAGAATCTATTATTGATATACCTCGTAGAACATATAGTAAGAAAGTATTTGATGACGCAGATACAGATACTCCAAAATTAAAAAAAGTTGTTTTAGATATGATTAGAAAACAATTAGATGAGTTTGGATTAATAGCACCTGTTCTTAAACATAGTTTAATAGGTTCTATCTTAACTAAAAGATACCGTGATGACGCTGATATAGATGTCAATGTTTTATTCAAGGTACCAGTTAAAGATAGAGAGGTGATGAGAAAAACTATTGCTAAACAACTAAAAGATATTAATGGTAAATTAGTACCTGGTTCCAAACACCCAATTAATTATTATGTCATTACAGACCCTAAAGTTAAAGCACAAAATGACGCAATGGCTGATGGTATATTTGATATAGAAACTAATAGTTGGGTTAGAAAACCAACACACGATACATTTGAACCTGAAAAATATGAAAGAGATTTCCAAGATAGAGTAAAAAATATTGATGTTGTTAAAGGAGAATTAGCAAGAGATTTAATAGACTATACAGAATTAAAAGGTCTTGGTAAAGATGAGGCAGAAAGCTTACAAGCTTTAATAGGTAAAAAATTTAATGAGATAGAAGATAGTATCAACACTCTAGTTAAAATGGGTGATGAAACTTGGAAGCAAAGACAAGACGCATTCAATAGTGATATAACACCAGATGAGATAAGACAATACGGTCATAAACATAAACTACCGAAAAATATTATCTACAAATATCTGGAAAAATACCACTATATGAAATTTTGGAAAGTATTAAAAGATATTGTAGAAGATGAAAAGATTACAGATGATGAAATAGATAGACTTAATAAAATGGCCAATAGTGGCATAAATGAAATGCAGATGTGGCCATATCCTGGTTGGATGACCGATTTAAAAAGGTTGACTACACATAGAGGTAGAATAAAAGCAGGTATAGAACTCTATAAAAAAATAAGAGGCACAACTAAAGACGCAGGCAATAAGGCTGCTCAAATGGTTGGCATAGATTACAAAGAATTTGGTGACGCATTAAAGGCTGCTGGTTTAAGATTAGAATCTTTAATGGAAGCACCATCAAAATCAATAGCATTTACTTTTGGTAGATTTAATCCACCAACAATAGGTCACGAAAAACTTATTAGCAAAGTTGCTAGAGTACCTGCTAATGATTACAGAATTATTATTAGTAAGTCAGAAGACCCTAGAAAGAATCCTTTATCAGCAAGGGAGAAATTAGGGTTTATGAAACAGATATTTCCTAGACACGCAAGTAAAATAGAAATTAATAACACTAATATGATATTAGATATAGTAACCAGACTTTATAATAAGGGGTACAGAAATGCAACAATGGTGGTGGGTAGTGACCGAGTTAGAGAATTTGATACTATACTTAACAAATATAATGATATAAGAAAAGCACACGGATATTATAACTTTGATACTCTTAAAGTTATATCAGCTGGTGAAAGAGATCCAGATGAGGCTGGTGCTATTGGAATGTCAGCAAGCAAAATGAGGGACGCAGCTGAACGAGGAGATTTAAAAACATTTAAGAGAGGATTACCTTCTGGATATAGAGACGCAGACAAATTATTTAAAGCAGTAAGATCGGGTATGAACTTACGTGAGGCTGGTTCTGTTGGACTCCATATCGGATTAGGTATTAAACCTATGGCAGATACACAAACAACAGGTGAATTAGGAGATTTAGATACACCTGAAAAAAATAAAAAGAAGAAGAAAGTAGAGAAGAAAGTAAAGATGGAAGATTTTGAACAGAAACAAGTAAGGGATTTATACATTAGAGAACAGATTTTTAATATCAATGATAGGGCTAAAAATGTAAGCTTGAACATTGAAGGTACAGTTAAGAGACGTGGTACAAATTATGTAGTACTAGAAGATAATGAAAGCAATTTACATAAATCGTGGATTTGGGATTGTATTCCAATATCAGCAGATAAAGAGGTTGCAGTTAGAGAACACAATTTAGATGTGGATTATGGCTTTAAAGCAGTATCAGAACAAGAAAAAACTGTACAAGAAAAGAAAATGTTTAACAAATTTAAGAAGGATTTAACTGAAAAGGTATTTAAAAACTTTCCAGAATCATACGATATTGGTCACGATTATGCACAACACACGCTAAAGGTGACACCAGGCCAAGACGGTTATGACCCTAATTATCAAGGTGGATCATACAAACCAAGTGAAGAGGGGACTAGTGGAAAGCAAGTGGTTACCAAGAAATCCATAGACGGATATGTGACGCAAAGAGATATAGAAGAATGGTCACTTTCAGACTCAACAATATATAAATATAAGGAACGTTATGGAGATGAGTGGGAAACCAAACTAAAACAAGTTAAAGAAAAGATGTTGAGTAAGGTCAGATAATGGCTAGAACGCTACAAGAATTTAGAACACACCTTGAAACAAAGGATTTAGTAGAAGGCTCTGTTGAGCAAGGAGTTAAAGACTATATTAAAATTGGTAAGTGGCATATAGATAATCATAGACAGTT
>VTLG01008809.1_pt1 | contig 31816 bp, 36 predicted proteins | sample 4694571 | NCBI WGS metagenome assembly VTLG01 (sample SAMN12604809, study PRJNA352737) | marine metagenome | biome: ENVO:00000447; feature: ENVO:00000209|ENVO:00000569|ENVO:01000036; material: ENVO:00002151; isolation source: viral sequences binned using virsorter ...
ACAAAGAGCGTTGGGTCTGCCGCAAAGGGAAACTGCTTTTAAAAACAGTCGATGGCAAACAGTACCCTGTAAAAATTATTATGGATTAATTATGGATAGCTCTATTGCTTTGCAGCTTGCAATAATGGCCTCAACGGTTATCGCTGGTTATGCCGTGGTCAAATCAAATTTAAGCAGAATAATGTTAGATTTTGAGGCTTTTGTAAAACGGTACGAAAAAGAAAGAGACTTGGTAGATTCAAGACTTGATGAAGCTCAATCTGATAGGGCCGTTTTCAAAAGCCAAGTGGCCACGTTAAAATCTATAAATTCTGTTGAGGCATTAGAAAAGAGAAATATAACCGTGGCAACATTACAAGCCGAATTAAAATGTTTAGAGAAACAAATAGATCACCTTAATAAAATTCACAATGGGAAACATCCTATCACTGGAAAAAATTAATATGCAATTATCCGAACATTTTACGTTAAACGAACTGACAAAAAGCCAAACTGCTTTGCGCTTAGGCATTGATAACACGCCTGATGACGAGCAGATTGAAAATCTAAAAGCCCTCTGTGAGAATATTTTAGAGCCTGTGAGGGACAAATATGGGCCTTTGACACCCTCGTCAGGGTTTAGAAGTATTCCTCTTTGTGAGGCGATCGGTTCAAGTGTAAAGTCCCAGCATTGTCAGGGTATGGCAGCAGACTTTGAAGTTATGGGAACAGATAATCTGAAGTTGGCTACATGGATAAAAGAACGATTGATGTTCGATCAATTAATATTGGAATTTTACAAGGACGGTGACCCAAATTCAGGCTGGGTGCATTGTTCTTTTAAAAAAGGCGATAACCGAAAAGAAGTCTTGCGCTTTGACGGTTCGCGTTATTCCCCAGATTTAAAGTGATTGGATATATTTTTATGACTGCAATGAACATGGGCGACAAACGCCTACAGAAAGACAGCGATTATGAAGAATTTGACATTGATGGCGATGGCGTTGTTTCGGATGAAGAAATGGCTGTTATCCAAAAGATTGACGCACATGAAAAGTCAGATGCCCAGCGCAAGATGGCGTGGGTAGCGATGGTCACAATGATTGTTTTCACGTTGCTTTTGTTTTTGCCAATATTCCCTGATGGACGGATTAAGGCACTGTCGGATTTATTTGGCTTATTTTACATTGGAATGGCTGGTGTGGTGGGCAGTTATTTTGGAATGACCGCTTATATGTCGAAGAAATAATGCCTTCTCCAGCAGTCATTTTAGGTATCCTGTTAATGGTTGCCCTGGCAGCTTTGGCTGGCTCCGGGGCATTGTTAAAATCGGCATGGCAAGATGTGGCTGAACTGAAAGAAAAGTATTCATTACAGCAAGCCGAAACTCAAAAAGCTATTAAACAAATTAGTAATTTAAAACTAGAATTTCAAAAACAGATCCATGCGATGGATAATCAACTTAAAGATAATAACCGCCAAATGGTTGAATTAAGAAAGCAATCAAATGCAATTAGGAATACCAGCACCAGCTTGCAGAAGGCTCTTGAAGAACAGCCAGTGCGTGCTGGTCGCATCACTACTTATCTTTTTGCTAGGGGGATGCGAGAGATATGCAGATCTTCTTCAGGTACAAGCACCGACTGTAAGATCTCATTACCTAAACCCCCCAAGACCCAGCGCCATAGTGCCGCCCAAAGTACAAATAGCACCCCTCGAATACTGGAACCAAAAGAAAGTTCCAAGCGGAAAACTGGTCTGCCTCCAAAGCAATGATTATGTGAGTTTGCGAGTTTTTAACAAGGAAATAAGCTTCTGGATGAAGCAATCAAACTCCGCATTGGATTACCACGAATCCATGAACAAACCACCTCCCGTGAAAGTAAATAAGAAATGAAATATTTTGTAATATTATTCATTTTATTATTTCCAAGCTATTTACATGGCGAACAGCCACGTTTCCAGAAGAAACTGTTGCCTATGTTTTGTATGCCAATAAAAGCATTTGAGGAAGGGCAAGCGAAAGTTGGTGAAGAGCAATATGTTTTTGGGGTTTTAAAAAATAATCCCCATTTACTTTTTGAAATTTACAAAAATAAAAATTTAGACAATCCAACATTTTCGGCAACCCTTCGCCAAGGTCAGGAAATTTGTGTCCTCATTGCTGGCTCAGAACTTCTTCCTGTGTGGTGGTTTGAAGAAAAATGCCTGTAAATTTAGAAGAGAACTGTCCGTGGTGCGGCACAATTGTTGGAGATAATGGCTATGTTTTTGTAAGTGGCCATTACGAATGCCCTCGTTGCCATCGACCTGTTTTGGATTGTTGTGACGGTGAGCAGAATGTTTCAGACGAAACAAATAACGATTAATTTACGCAACTAAAAGTTACTAAAAATATAAAATATTACCGTCTTTCTATATTTCAGGTTAATCAGCGAATCGTTTAAGTGTTAAAACACTGAAAAAGTTCTGATTTCTACTACACATAAATTATGCCACTGTGCATAACTTTTAATTAATAAAAGTAGCAATCAGCATGGCTTACAGTAAATTACAAAACTGTGTATTAGCTTGGTGTCAGGCTCATAACCTGAAGGTCGTAGGTTCAAATCCTACCCCCGCAACCAATGAATTACACATATATAACAATAGTTTATATTAAACGCTATCTCTTTTGAGGTAGCGTTTTTTTTTGTTTTGGGGGTTGTCTCTGATTGTAGCGAAAACGAAATAGTTTTAGAAAAAACTTTGACCTACAGGTTTTTATTAAAAGGTCAATAATTGTTGACAGTAACTGTCAGTTACGCTATATTCTTTTCAAGAAGAAAACAAGGAGACAAAAAGGAGAATGACAATGACAATTCATAAAACAAAAACTGGGCTGGTTGAATTAGTTGATTCATACGGCAAGCTGCAAGCAGAGCGGTATGATGTGGGTAGTCATATTGATGAGTTATTTGTTGCTTATGGTGAGCCTGGCACTGTAAATATCAGCGGCACTAAAGACGGCGAGAGTGTTTTGCGAAATACAGCAACACCGATTGAAAAATTAGATGAGGTTGTTGGAAAAGATATTGCTGACAAAATTCGCAACCACATAAAGAAAAATCCACCTTCACCAGAAATTGCGGCGGCAGAAAAACGACTCGCTGAACTTAAAGCACAAACAAGCGGTGATGTGACAGGTAGGGGCAGTCTGGAGCAAATCCGCGAGTTTGTGGATTTAAATTCTTCAATTGGCGGTAAAGCACCTAAACCCCTTACATTGTCAGGTATTGATCTCCAAGTCGGCGGCAAATTCCACAAAGCAGTCGCTTGGTAATAAACAGGGGTGAATCCAAGAAGCCTTTTAGATTCACCCCAAAAAAAGGAGACAGAAAATGCAAATTAAAGTTGGGAAAAAATCAGCTTACAATGCGAAACGCGGTTGGGCATCTTACCCTGTTCGGACTCTAGCTAATGGTATTACAAAGTTAGGTCACGAAAAAGGCTTTGTGAAATTTTTCCATACCAAAAGGGAAGCTGAGGCATACGCTGAAAAACTGAACTGTTCCCAGCGTGATGGCGGGGTTGTTGGGGTTGTTGGGGTTGAAAAAACAATGGGCGCAGCCATTAGCGAGTTTATTGCAAGCACAAATGCACGTTGTGACAAAGGGGTAATAACCTCTAAATATGCACACAATTTAATTGCAAACGCCAACTCCTGGCGTAGCCTTGGGGCAATCAGTATGGGGAAAATGGTTGCTTTTGAGAATTTAAAATGCAGTGAGGTCAATGTGTTGCTAATTGAAACTTATTTAATTGACCAATTTGAGAAGGTGGCTTGGAAGACAAAAAAAGAAAAGTTAAATGCTTTAAAACTTGTTTTTGATTTAGCACACAGGCTGGGCTGGGTTGGCAGTACAAACCCTGCCCAGCTGGTTAAATTAGAAGAGGTAAAATATTCTGGCGAAAGGGCAGCGGAAAATATTAAATTAAAACGGTTCGACCTTAACGAAATCCGCAGCCTTATTATTGCCAGCCAAACTTTCCCAAAAGCAGATGGGATAGCTGTCAGGTTCGCAGCGGAAACTGGCTTGCGTTTTGGTGAACAAGCCGCTTTGCGCTGGCATCACCTTGATTTTAAAGCTGGCGTTGTTAAGGTGCGCCTTGCTTTGCGGAAAAACAAGTATGGGGTCATTGCCGGGGACATACCAAAAACTACAAAAAACGGCAGGGACAGCAAGTCTGTCCGTAACGTGCCAATTCCGTCTGACTTATTGCAATTATTAAAAGAATGGCGTGTGAAAAGTAAATTCAGCACTGATATGGACTATATTTTTTGCACTTCCATAGGGACGCATCAAACCAGTTCAGACAATTGGCGAAAAAGGGTTTTACACGCTTCATGTGAAGCAGTTGGAATTGACCGTATACGCTGGCATGATTTGCGTCATTTTTACGCCAGTATTTCTTTAAACGTACACAAGAATGATTTAGTCCGTGTGGCTGATTTGATGGGGCATGAATCGGTTGAAACAACCCGCTCGATTTATGGTCATTGGATTGAAGACAAGCAGCGGGATAAAAGCGATGCAGAAAAAATTAACAACGCTTTATGGGGGGTGTAATTAAAAAGGCTTTTAAATCCACCCCTATGCATTGCTTGATAATAAGGGGTGAATTAGCCCCCCTGCTGGTTCCCCCCTGTTGAAATGGCTGACGCTATTGTTGCGTAACCAATTACGTCAAGCCAATGGTCAGGGTCGTGTGACCCGCATTGGTCACGGCTAAATTTGAGCAGTACCATCATCGCGCACACTTGTGCGGGTGTTATGGGGACTTTCAAGTAAGCCGACCACAAATCTGCAATCTGCTTAAAGTTTTCTTGATAATCCCCGTGTGTGCTTGCCCGTTGCTTAATAATTTCTGCAACTTTTTTCAGGATTTCAGTCGGCATTAACAAGTTTTTCTAACTGCCATGCGGGGATAAAATACCGCGACCCCAGCGTTACCGCAGTGATTTCTTTATTTTTAATCATTCGGTATAACCTGTTACGGTCACCCTCGGTGTAGTCATCACCATGCAAATAAACACACGCTTCCCGTGGCTTAAACAGCTTTTTTTTATGCGAAGTCATCATCAATGCTTGCTCCTGAAGTTTCCTGATTTTCATCTGGCTGGTAGGGTGTTTCAATTTTTAAATTTAGATTGCCAGTATCTTCCCAAACCCAACCTGCAAAACTGTACGTTCCAGCTTTTATATCCGTTTCTATGATAACCTTTTTATTGGAGAAAACAGGTTTTCTGTTCTGCGAATTTGCGTCTTCATTTTTAAATAAATTTGTTTTTAGTATTGTTGTTTGTGCCATTTTTATACCTCGTTTGTTAATATTTTTTTCTGCTGCGTCCAAGCGTTTACAACTTGTTTATACAAATCTGTCTTGGTCGCTTTAAGAAGGCTGAGATGCTCCTTGTTGACTTGAGTCCACTGGTTGTGCATCGACAGATGCTTGTGCTTCTTAAACCCTTCAATTTGCTCCCCAACCCACACCAAATCATCGTCCATTGTGTCTTCAATATTTTCAACTGTAATAGTGGTTTGGGTATTGTTTTCACTGGTAGCCTGTTTCGGTACAACATCTTTTTTTTGCTTACTTTTGGGCAATTGGTCTGTCGGTGTTGCACTCTGCCCGTCATCATCGTCTGAACCCGCAATCGACAGCATCGCGCAAAGACCATTCCGTCTTGCGTATGTGCCAGCAGCCATCAGTTTTTGCGGGTTATTTTTGTCAGAACAATAAAGGGGAATCCCCCCGTCTTCCAAAAATTCCCCGCTAATATGCACAAGCCGTGTCACCAGGCGGTCGGGGTCAGCGTAAAACATTTGGACGACTGTAATATTATTTTCTAACAATTGTTCTTTCACTACCTTCAGACACTCTTTAATTGTGGAGTAGGTTCCATATGCAGCTGTTCCGTCCAAATTTGGGTTTTTTATGTTTTTTTGTGCAGTTATTAAGTCTAAATAAAAGTTGTTAGCCATGTTTCAACCTCACTACATACATATTTTCACCTAAATAACTGGGGCGTTTAATTTCTGTTTCTGTAATTTTCCCCAACAGCTTCAACTCCGTGCAACGTGGCCGGAATTTGTTAAACACTTCACCATAAACGGCGGCAATTTCATCAGGGGTTAGCCCTTCCGGGTGCGCCTTTAATGCTTCCAGCACCAGTTTTTGGTTTTTTGAAAGTGTTGATTTTTGTTTTGCCGCAGCTTCACGGCTTGTTGTGTTGTTTTTATACCCCGGATTAACGGGATACTGAAATTCTGTTTGCATGGTCTGTCCCCTTTGTCCACCGGAATGTCTGCCCTTTACACGTTTTGATGATTGCCCAGCACGTTTTAAAAATTAACGTATTTTCCCGATAGTATTTTTCGGGGTTGGCAATAATATGTCTTGCCTTTGCAACATTATCCACTTTCATTCCTGTCTCCTTTTTTTCAACCGTCTGTCCGACCCTGACAGCCGGACATTGTTAATCAAAACCTTTGCCGATTTCTTTTTTTTGACCCGCCATTTTCGCCACAGCCAATACGTTAAAAAATCAATCATAAAACTTCCCCCCAAGATTTTTCTGCTAACTGCTTAAACTCTGGTGACTTGTCCCGCCACATCCAGTGCCCGAAATCAGGCATCACAATCTCCAGCAAACCTTTGACCGTGCCAGCTTTTTTCATAAGTTTCTCCCGCGTCTTAGCGACCACCCGCAGGTGGTTTAAGGCATCATTCAATGATGCGTCACTAAGTTGCTCACAATCTTCACTTGAAAAAATACGGAAGGACTTACAGTTGGCATAAACGAGCTTCACAGGCACGTTGTCGCTTTTATTCTTCATCCATTTCCAATAGAGTGCGACTTGCCAAACGTGTTCAGGCTTTGGCTTTGCAGGTAAACTATTTACTTTCCAGCCACGTTTACTTGTTTTTGCTTTGTCAAGGAACGGCCACTGTGTTTTGAGTTCCACCACACCCCGTGTCATAAGGTCTAATTCGCCGATATAAGGCAGTTCAAGCCCATCCATTTCAACGGAAGCCCATTGACCCCCGACCACCTTGTTCTCCCCTCGGACAGCTTCTTTGACTGCCATAAGCATATGTTTGAGCGTTAGTGCAAAAACCGTGTCTTCATCGCCTGTTTCATCGCTTACATATTGGCCGTTTAAAATTATGTCCTGTTTTTTTGAATCGGCCTCGCTATATGACAGAGGTTTAAATGCTTGCAATTCAGCTAGAACACTACGGAATGATTCCGTTTCCGTTTGGTGTTCTAATAAAACATTTTTTGTATGGGTTTCTGCCAGTTTGCCAGAAATCATTGGGGCATTTGCTAGAGAAAAAATCTTTGCTGGCCGCGCAATAGACACTTCCATAAATTGAAGATCATTTGGACGATTTGCGCCACTTGATGAGTGGTGGAAAAAGTTAAAAACATTGCCATAAATTGGGTCTGTGTTATTGTCCATAAACTTTAAAACTCCATATAGTAACCATCAGTTACTCTATATGCGTAAAAAAGTCAAGAGCGTATAAAAAAACATTTGACTAGTAGCCCATAGTTACCTAAATATACTTTATGGTTACTTTTAAAAACTGGATAAGCACACATAATTACAGCCACGACTCCGTGGCAAAACGGCTTGGCGTATCGCGGGCGTATGTAAGCCAGCTGGCACATTACAAAAAAACGCCAAGCTTGCACACCGTGAAAGCAATTTTGCTGATTTCAAATGGCGAACTAAAAGCCGAGGATTTGGTGAATGAGTTTACTAAGTGAGTATGAAATACACTGTCAGATTGTCGAGTGGCTAAATTTCTCACTGCCAAAAAACGCAATAGCGCACCACAGTTCAAATGAGGGTAAGCACCACGTTGCTTTTCGTGCAAAACAAAAGAAAATGGGAATGCAGACCGGGTGGCCTGACCTGGAAATTTTTGCACCAGACACAAGTTTTTATGTTGGCAAAAAAGCAGCTCCTATTTTTCTGGAAGTTAAATCAAAGAAAGGACGTTTATCCGACAGCCAAAAGGCTATCAAGGAAAGGCTGGAAGATTTAAATTTCCATTATTTTATCGTCCGTTCTGTTGAAGACACTTTTAACAGCCTTAACGGTTTAATTGCTTTGAGGGTAAGGGCATGAAGAAAAAAAAGGGTTTTCAAATGCCAAAGCACGTTCACCCTTTGGTGTACCAGTTTGCGGTAATCTGCCGCGATTCGGATTTAAGTTTAAGCCGCATCAGCAAGAATGCAGGGCTTGCAGAAACTGTTGTACATGGCTGGTTTAATCATTACACACCGAATGTTACCAATTTTACCGCTGCCTTAAACTCTTTGGGCTATGACCTTGCAATACAGCCTTTAGGGTCAGACAAAATTTGCATGAAATGCATGGGTACTGGCAAGGTTATCAATGCACTTGATTTAGTTGATGCCTGTCCTGTTTGCACAAAGGAATCTGAGGCAGAGTTTCATGGGTAAACGCAGTAATTTTAAAAGGATTGAAAAAGATTTTTACCCGACACCACTGGAAGCGGTGTTCCCGCTATTGCCCCATCTGCGTCCACTTACTGCCTTCCATGAGCCGTGCGCTGGTGAAAATGATTTAATTCATCATCTGGAAACTTTCAATCACAAGTGTATTCAGGCGGGTGATATTGCGACAGGTCAGAATGTTTTTGAATTGGAGTCTACAAAAGCAGACTGTTTTATAACAAACCCGCCGTGGAGCCGTGATATTCTGCACCCTTTAATCGAGCATTTGGTCAGTATGAAAAAGCCTTTGTGGCTTTTGCTTGATGCAGATTGGATGCACACCAAGCAAGCTAAAGAATATTTGAGGGAATATTGCCAACGCATTGTGAGTGTAGGGCGCATTAAATGGATTAAAGATTCGCTACACAGTTCAAAAGATAACTGCTGCTGGTATTTGTTCGGCCATCACAAGACGGCCATCCAGTTTATTCAGAGGGGTTAATTTGAAAGGTTTGCATGAATAATGAAGAAATTACCATGCTTGACCTCTTCAGCGGAATTGGCGGGTTCTCATACGCCGCCCACCTCGCAAACAGAGGATCAACCGGCCCTGTTTTCAGAACTTCCGCATTCGTTGAAAGAGATAAATTCTGCCAGCGGGTCCTCAGAAAGCACTGGCCCGAAGTCCCAATCTTTGACGATGTCACAACCCTTGATGCAGATGGACTTGGAAGAATCGATTTGGTCACAGGGGGGTTCCCCTGCCAGCCTTGGAGTGTCGCCGGGGAGCAAAGAGGCGCAGAAGATGACCGTGATCTCTGGCCAGAGATGGTTGCCCTTGTTGAAAAATTACGTCCAAGATTCCTCATTGGCGAAAATGTGCGAGGTTTTGTTAACGAGACACTGGGCCTCCAGCGCAGCCTTTCTGACTTGGAAAGTATCGGGTATGAAGCCGTCCCATTTATTATTCCAGCTTGCTCCAAAAATGCCCCCCACAGACGCGACAGAGTTTTCATTTTGGGCTACACCCAACACTATGGATGGTCTTCCAGCGAGGAGCGAGGAAGATTGTTCAACAAACCAGAAAAACAGGAAAGGCAGAAGGAGATCGGGGGATTTACGGGAGCAGGTTGTGCATCCCACAATGTGGCGCACTCCAGATGCTCATTGCAATCGGGGCGCAAGCTCAGAAAAGAGGATGAAAATGAAACTAGAGAATGGGATGCCGATCAGCCTAAACGATCAAGTAGCCCATCCGAATTTAATGTGGCCGACACCCCGCAGTTGCAGCGCGATGGCAGCGGAAGAGTGGGCGAAGGGAAGCCTCGCTCCGAATTTCGTAGAATGGCTGATGGGGTATCCAGAAGATTGGACGAAGCTGGACTACATCCCGGCTGGGAAAACGGGGAACCAGAAGGGATGCAACGGGTGAGTGTTGGAACTAAAGACCGCGCTCTTAGATTGAAGGCGTTAGGGAACTCAATAGTGCCGCAGGTCGCAGAGCAACTATTTAGGGCAATCCTTGAAGGATGGGAAAAATGATTTGTACTGAATGTGAGGGAACAGGAAAGATTGAAAAGTTAGACAGAAACGGCTTTATCGAGGTTGACTGCCCTTTTTGCTACGAGAGTTTAGGAGAAATTGATGCAGAAGACTATGCCCTCTTTGAGAATCTCCAACAAACAAAAGAATGGGCTACGGAAATCCATAACATAACTTTATCGGCAATGGTTCGATTAAGTAGGCACCGTTTAAAAAATGCTGAAAAAAACTTTGCAAAACATCCTTCAGAGGATAATTGGAACAAGCTTGTCGCTTTAAGGCGGGAGCGTAAGGATTTTGAAATGCGAATCCAAGAACAAAAATGCCCTTTTTGGTTATAAAGTGTAATTTATGTCAACAAAAAAAGCACCAATTTCCCATGATTCTTTCCTAGTTTTATATGAGCTAGAAGCGTTAGGCAGCAAGGCTTCCAGGCAGTTGTTAACAAGTGCCGTGGATAAATATAATGTAATTTGTGTTGACAAATGCCTGAAAGAACTGTTTTTTAAAAAAAGGGTGTCTAAAGACAGCTATGAGAAGCTGGTTAGCTACTCATCTGACAGATTAGAAAACCACAAAACATATTTATTTAAAAACACTTCAGCTAATCATAGCTTAGTAGCTAATAACAGCTATGAGAAGCTGATTAGCTATGCATCAAAAATGAGCAACCCGAATTACCGTGCTGTTGTTGACGGCAAAAAGCCACGCAAATGCGCTTTGCAGAGGTACGCTGAAACGTGTTTATCGCGTCAGGATGTCCACCACTTTTGGAGAATGGTAGGGGAGATGGGACAGGGTGAGAAAGAGAATTTCACTAACAAGATTGCACGACTTATTAATTGAAGCAGCTGAAACAGAAAGACGGCTGCCGCCTGCGAACCGAAAACAGCTGACAGGCTGCTGGCCTGACTACCTGCCAGAATGGTTATCCTATGCAGACCAGACGACCCAGAACACTTTGGGGAAAGCTACGAGCAGACAAGTGACTAATTACGATTTTATCCTCAATTCCATTGCAGACATGAAGGATACAGATGACCGAAAGCTTTTGTGGGCTACCGCACACAGCGGGGCGTTTAAAAACCGGGGCGCAAGCTGGGTGAAACTTGCAAAAATACAGCACTGTGACAGGCGCACAGTTAAGGCACGATACCAAGACGCACTCATTAGGTTGTATTATGTAGTTAGTCAAAATACTAGATATAGCAAAATAGTTGTTGCTGAATGACCTGAAAATTGCTTTAGTTTTTCTACACTGAGGGCAACCTACCCTCAAAATTTCATGTTTGATCTCCCAAAGTACAACTGAGCTTCTGCCTGGCAAAGTCTGTCTCCGCTTTTTTTGCTACTTAAAGACAATGACAACCACCACAACCATGACAAGTTGTAGGGGTTGTTATGGGCAGAAGCATTTTTTTGCAAGGTGGACATATGCCCAAAGTTAGGACAGCCAGTGGAAAGGTTAAGCATTATGCGTATACAGCGAAAGGTAAAGCAGCTGCAAAGAAGGCGAAGGCTGTTGTAAGCAGACGCAGTAAGATGAAGAAGAAAGGTTACTCCTGATGGCTGGCAAGCTGAATAAAGTGAAGATGCAGAAGATTTGCGACAAGCTTGCGTTAGGCAAGAGCCTCAGATCCATTTGTGATACGAATGAAAACCTGCCACACTGGGTGACTGTCTTGCAGGCTGTGCAGAGAGATGATGAACTGCATGAGATGTACACAAGGGCGAGAGCTATTGGTGCAGAGGTACTGGCTGATGAGATGCATGATTTGGCAAGGCTTCCTTTGGATGTTGCAGACAAGTCACTGGCGAATGCTGAAGTGCAGAGAAGACGGCTGGAAGTGGACACACTGAAGTGGACGTTTAGCAGACAACAGCCAAGAGGTATTCGCAACAATGCGGAAGATACAGCAAGCAACCAGATTACGATTAACTGGGCAGGCGGGACAGATGATGTGACTGCTAGGGAAGAAGCGAAGCCTGTGCTGAGTGTAGTGAAGGATAGTGGGTAGATGCGAAAACACAATCTAGCTGGGCATAGCATTACGCGCGAGTCATTTACCAGACTTAGCAAGGTATTCCATCCTGTTGCATCAGTAGTTTATCAGCGAGGCTGTGTAAGGCACAGTTTACCTAGCTTGACCTACAGGTTTAGTACCTGACGGCATTAAAAATGGCCATCAATGTAGAGATTCCATACTCCCCCCGTACCCTTCAGGATGAGCTGCACGGGGCGTGGTCTGAGCATAGGTACTCCGTAGCCATAACCCACCGCAGGTTTGGTAAAACAGTCTCTGTCATCAACCACCTCATCCGCGATGCTTTAAAGACTCAAAAGGACAATGCGAGGTTCCACCTGCTGTCCCCCACCTTCCGTCAGGCGAAGAGTGTCAGCTGGGATTATCTGAAGAATTTTTCTGCTGGTATTCCTGGTGTGAAGTTCAATGAAAGTGAACTCCGTGCAGACTATCCCAACGGCAGCCGGATCGCGCTGTTGTCGGCTGAGAATGGCGGTCAGGGTATCCGTGGGATTTACAGTGACGGCTTTTTTGTTGATGAAGCCGGGATGATTAGTGAAACCATCTTCCCTGAGATTATCAGACCTGCCTTGGCAGACAGGAATGGTTTGGAAGGTGAGCAGACCTATTGCCATTTTGTAGGCACGCCTATGGGGCATAATGCCCTGTTTAATTATTACACCACGGCCAAGGAAACGGAGGGGTGGCATTGCGCGGTGTATAAGGCTTCTGAAACAGGGATACTGCCGGAAGAGGAGTTGAGGGCTTCTAGGGAAACGATGCCGGAAGGGATTTACGAGGCAGAGTTTGAGTGCAGTTTTGAAGCGAATGTTCAGGGTGCTGTCTATGCCAGGGAACTGTCGAAGATGGAGGAGAACGGGCAGATTGGCCGCGTTCCTTTTGACCCGGCTTTCAAGGTGCAGACTTTTTGGGATCTGGGGATTAATGACAGCACGGTGATCTTGTTTGCCCAGCTGAGTGCAGGAAACAGGGCGGTTAATATTATTGACCATGTTAATATGACGGGTGAGGGTCTTCCCTATTATGCGGATTTGCTGGATCAAAAGGCGCAGCAGCATGGCTATTCCTATGAAGCACACTATGCTCCCCACGATATTGTAGTCAGGGAGATGGGTTCGGGGAAATCCAGACAGGAAACCGCTTTGTCGCTGGGGATTAACTTCAGGGTGGCTCAGAAACTTCCTTTGGAGGAAGGGATCAACGCAGTAAAGATGACGCTTCCACGGTGCTTTATTGACCGCACAAAGTGCCAGAGGCTTCTGGAGAGCTTGAGGTTTTACCACAGGGTCTATGACCCGAAGAATATGGTGTTCAGGTCAAAGCCCCAGCATGACTGGTCAAGTCACGACTCAGATGCCATGAGGACGTTAGCCGTATCTGTAAAACAGAGTGTCCCCCCTGTTGAAGCGGAATACAGCCGCCCCAATGCGTTTGCGGGTTCATGGATGGGTTAAATGGTAAAAACAAAAATTGGCGACTGCACCCTTTATCAAGGCGACTGCCTTGAGATCATGCCGACGCTTGGCAAGGTCGATGCGGTTGTAACTGATCCGCCTTATGGGATGGCGTTTCAGTCGAAAAAAAAAGAAGTAAAACATAGCAAAATTGCCAATGATAGTGATGTTGGGATGCTAAAATGGGCCTGCGAAATAGACGCTACGCATTCAAAATATATATTTATGCGATGGAATAACTTGGTGGATGTCATAGAGCCAAAAAGCCTAATAACGTGGCTAAAGAACAATCATACCATGGGTGATCTCGAACACGAGCATGGTCGCAAAACTGAGATATGTGCTTTTTATTGTGGGCATCACCATTATTTTCCAAAGAATCGGCCAGTAGACGTTGTTTATGGAACAGGAACGGGGAACAACGAACACCCAACGCAGAAGCCTGTCGATCTTATGCGGAACGTGGTCGAGTGGACTGCAGGAGTGGTTATTGACCCATTTATGGGCAGTGGCACAACGGGAGTCGCCTGTGCGAAGCTAGGCCGCAAGTTTGTCGGCATAGAGTTAGAGCCTAAATACTTTGACATAGCTTGTCAGCGCATTGAAGACACATACAAACAGCCTGACTTGTTCGTTGAGCCACCACATAGCATTGAGCAAAAGGAAGGGTCATGGGTGGGTTGAAATGGCAAACGGTTTATTAAGCAAACAGATACCCGATGCCTTTGCCGGGCTTTTGTACCCTGATCCATCAGTAAATCGCAGAGGGATGTTAGCCCCGTACTTAAAGCGCACAGTTACTGACCCGATTGATGATGTCAGCGAATACGAGCAAAGGGAATGGGCTATCCCTAGCCTTCTATATGACCCTTTAAAGGGTTTGGTTGGTATGGGGCAAATGCTTCGTGGAGAACGCTCTGTAGACCCAAGGGAGATAACCAAGACGGCATTAGATATTGGGATGCTGTCAGCCCCTGTTGGCGGGCTTCTTGTTCCCAAAGGGGCTGTGTTGGGTGCGAATGTCTTCCATGGTACGCCACATCGTTTTGCGCCAGAACCTGACTTTCCGCATGGCAGACCACGGCTTGATAAGATCGGCACTGGCGAGGGCGCACAGGCGTATGGTTATGGGTTTTATAGTGCTGATTCCCCAAAAGTGGCGGAGACATATAGAGCATCTTTAGATAATTTAGCGCAAACTTTAGATTTAAAAAACCCAATAGATAGGTCTGTGGGATTTTTGCGTTTTCGGCACTCTAAAGACGAAATAAAAGATCAATTAAAGAAAGAGTTTGGAGGGTCTCCAGAAGATTTAGAGGGCTGGTATCAAGCAGGAAAGTCTAAATACAAAAACGCTGGCACCCTCTACAAACTCGACATCCCCGACGCTGATGTTGCCAAGTATCTTGATTGGAACAAGCCGCTGAGTGAGCAACCGAAACATATACAGAAAGCGTGGGCTGAGTTTAAAAAAAGTGAATTAGGCGTTTTGGCTGATGAGTCTTTACACGGTACTATAAGTGCTGGTCGGGGCGAGTTTAGTAACCCAACAGGAAAAGACATTTATGGTGCTTTTGTTGAAGGCGCAGCAAGTAAAGTCGGGTCAGATAAATGGGCAGAGAAAGCAGATTATAAATTAGCTAATGAAGTTCTCCGCAAAGCTGGCATCTCTGGCCTCAAATATTTCGATCAGGGTAGTCGTGCAGGGGGCGAAGGCACTCGCAATTACGTCACATGGGATCAGGACGTTCTCAACCGTAGCAAGATGCTGGAACGCGACGGCGTAGCATTAACAGCCAACAAAGTCCCGACTAACACACCGTCTGGATTACTTGATGACATTAATTTTTAAACAATTAAAACAAAAAAGTGACAGCATATGAGCAATGAAGACAAGCTAAAAGATATCCGTGAAGCCTTTAAGGTTTGCGAAGAGGCTGAAGCATCGAACCGTCATCAGGCTATGGATGACCTTGAGTTCGGGCGCATGGGTATCCAGTGGCCTGAAGAGGTTAAACGACAGCGTGAGCGTGATCGCAGACCCTGTTTGACGGTCAACCGTATGCCTTCTTTTATCCGTCAGATTGTTAATGATGCACGCATGAACAAACCTGCAATTAAATGTGTTCCTGTAGACTCCTTTGCAGACGTAGAAACCGCTAAAGTCTTAAACGGCTTGATACGGCAGATTGAAGTAAACTCCAATGCTGACTCGGCCTATGCCACCGCTATTGATGATGCAGTCTCAATGGGATGGGGGTACTTCCGCGTTGACATTGATTTTGCCCGTGACGACACCTTTGAGCGCGATATTAAGATTGACCGCATTATGAACCCGTTCAGTGTTTACCGTGACCCCCGGTCAACAGCGGTGGACAGCAGTGACTGGAATATGTGTTTTGTGACCGAGCTTCTTACCCATGACGAGTTCGAGGCAAACTACCCCGATGCGGAAAAGACAGATTTTGAAAGCCAGAGTTTTGAACAGCGCGATAACCTTTGGTACACGGATGAAACGGTCAGGGTAGCAGAATACTGGAGCCGTGAAGAAGTAGACAAAGAAATAATCTTGATGAGTGACGGCCAGATTCTGACAAAAGATGTTTTTGAAACACAGCGCGAGTTTATGGAAGTTTCAGGCATTTTGCCTGTGCAGTCACGCATGAGCAAAGCAACAAAGGTCAAGCAATGTGTTGTCACAGGAAGTGAAATCCTCAGTGAGATTGAATGGTCGGGAAGGTATATCCCCATTGTCCCGGTTTACGGTGAGGAAGTTGTAGTCGGGGAAAACAGGAACTTCCACAGCCTGATTCATTTTGCCAAAGACAGCCAGCAAATGTATAACTTCTGGAGGACAGCTGCCAGTGAACTTGTTGCCCTGGCCCCTAAAGCCCCGTGGGTGGGTGCGGTCGGCAGTTTTAACACCGACCAGGCGAAGTGGGCCACAGCCAACTCAACCAACCACGCTTATTTGGAATACGATGGCGCACAAGCTCCCCAGAGACAGCCGTTTGCCGGAATACCTGCCGGGGCTATACAGGAGGCACTGACAAGCTCGGACGACATTAAAAGCGTGATCGGGATGTTTGATGCAAGCCTTGGGAATATGGGCAAGGAAGTCTCAGGTAAGGCGATTGCCGCACGCCAGAAAGAGGGCGATGTCAGCACCTATCATTTTATTGATAATTTATCCCGTGCTATCCGTCATGCCGGGCGCATTATTGTTGACCTGATCCCAAGCGTTTACACAGAAGCACGGGTTTTGCGGGTGTTGGGGGAAGATGAGGAGACAAGCAGCGTTCAGGTTAATCAGCCCATCCAGATTGAGGGCGAACCCGAGCCGCGCATTTATGATTTAACAACAGGGAAATACGATGTCGTGGTTAAACTTGGCCCGTCCTTCACAACGCAAAGACAGGAAGCAGCCGAACAAATGATGCTGCTCGTCCAGCAATTCCCGCAAGCTGCACCTATCATTGGCGATTTAATTGCGAAAAACCTTGATTGGCCGAATGCCGATGAAATGGCTGACAGGCTGCAGAAACTGTTACCGCCAGAGCTTAAAGGGTCAAACCCTGAAGCAGAACAGCTTAAAATGCAACTGACAGAAGCAACCGCAATTATCCAGCAGTTACAGGCTGACCGTACAATTTATGAGCAGAAAAACCAGATCGATGCCAACAAAGTTGCTTTGGATGCTGAAAAGGTGGTGGTTGACAAATACCGCGCAGAAACAGACCGCATGGAAGGTCTGGCAAAGGTAAATAAAGATGCGCCACCGTTGCAAGCGGAGCAAATTACTTCAAGCAAAGAGTTTCTTCCCCATTCGATTATTTAACATGAAAGGAATTTACCAATGGACGATGCAAATAATCCAGAAATGGAACTTGCCGTGGAAAACGAAAGCACCGCACCTGAAGCTGAAAACGCAGCAGAAACGCAAAGTGCCGAAGAAGCGTCCGAAGAAGCGGTTGAAAACACCGAAATTGTAGACGGGGAAACAGGAGAAGGGGCAGAAGATACTGCACCTGAATTTGTTTCCGTTGAGTATGATGGCACAGAGTATGAAGTGCCGCCCCAGCTTAAAGATGCGCTCATGCGTCAATCCGACTACACCAAAAAGACCCAGACCCTTGCAGAGCAGAGGAAACAGGTCGAAGCCCAGGCTGCAGCTATTAAGCAGCAGTCAGAGCTACAGCAACAAAGTTTAGACGATGTTGCACAAATTAAAGCAATTGAAAAATCTATTGAGCAATATAATGCGCTTGATTGGAATCAATTAGCACAAGAAGACCAGACGCAATATCTGAATCTGGATCGCCAAAAACGTGATTTGGAAACAGAGCGTCAAAATGCAATAACTCGACTTCAGCAAAATCAGGCGAAAGCCATCGAAAGTCAACGTGTTGAACACGCAAGGATTATCGAAGAAGGCCAAAAAGTTCTGACTAAAGAAATCGACAACTGGACACCTGAACTCGCACAAAGCATTGCAACCTACGGCATTAGCCAAGGGCTGGATGCACGGGCAGTTCAGAGCATTACTGACCCTGTCCATGTCAAACTTATCGACAAGGCAAGACGGTATGATGAACTCATGGCAAAGCAAAAAGCCAAGCCTAAAACCCCGGAGCCTCAACAGGCTGTGAAGGTAAAAGGAAAACGGGCGAATCCTACTAAAGACCCCGATAAGATGAGTACGGATGAGTGGTTGAAAATGCGTAATAAACAACTAGCACAGCGTGCAAACGCTTAATTTAAGAGGAACTTTAAAATGGCTAACACTACACTGACACCGACTGCGGTGACCCGCGAGGCGTTGAGGATACTCCACCAGAAATTGAATTTTGTAGGCACGATCAACCGTTCCTATGATTCAAGTTTTGGTAACTCCGGCGCGAAAATTGGTGATTCGTTGAAAATCCGTTTACCTAACCAGTACACGGTTCGCACAGGCGCGGCACTTAGCTCCCAGGATGTTTCCGAGAGCAGCGTGACGCTTCAAGTGGCGACGCAGAAAGGCGTTGATACGACCTGGACTAGCGATGATCTCACCCTGGACATCGATGATTTCGGCTCCCGAATTTTGGAGCCAGCCATGAGTACCCTGGCTTCCAATATAGAGGCCGACGTTATGAACTGCTACAAGGACGTGGCTAACAACGTCACCGACGTGGGCGCTACCATCGACACGGGCGATGTTTTGCAGGCATCAAAGATCCTGACAGACAACCTCGCTCCGTATGACGGGCGTTGTTTGAACTTGAACACGCAAGACAACCTTGATTTGGTCAATGCTTTGAAAGGTCTTTATAACGACCAAACAAAGGTAGCCAAAAACTATCGTGAGGGTCGCGTGGCAAGTAACACATTCGGATTTTCCGACATTATGGAAAACTCGATGTGGCCGCAGCATACCACAGGAACGGATGACGGAACTGGCGATTATCTTGTCAACGACTCTGGCACGATAGCTGAAGGCTCGACCAGCATCACAACCGATACTGGCGCAGGCACGTTTCTCATTGGCGATATTTTCTATTTTGCTGGTGTTTACTCGGTTCACCCAGAAACTAAGGCGACTCAAACTACCCTTAAAGAGTTTGTTGTAACGGCAAATTCTGGGACGAGCGCAACGACAATCAGTTTCTCACCGGCTATTTATAGCTCTGGTGCGAAGCAGAACGTCTCGGCTATGCCTGCGAATAACGCCGCCCTCCATTAAGTTTTAGTGGCCTGATACTGCAAAGTATTAGTGAATAACCCTGTGAACTGCTGGGAACCCCTAACGTAAAGTCGAGGGCAATCAGCAGCCAAGCCTCTAACGAGGAAGGTTCAACGACTATCCGCAAGGAGTAGGATCAAGCGATCCGAAGCGCAGGGCATCCCATTGGGATGGTGATATAGTCTCGTCTTACTGGAAACAGTAAGCAGCCGAAAGGCGGTCTGAAGTTAGCGACTTCAGATGAAGGTAAACGAAAAACGAGAGCGACCGCAGCACGGACATCGCAGCATCTGCTGACTTTGGTGTTTCGATGGCGTACCATAAGGACGCTTTTGTCTTTGCAACGGCTGACCTGATTATGCCGAAAGGCGTGGACTTTGCAGCTCGTGAGGTCATGGACGGGATCAGCATGAGAATCGTGCGCGATTACTCAATTTCTGCTGATACGTTCCCAACGAGAATTGACGTTCTCTACGGGTACAAGACAGTTCGCCCAGAATTGGCGTGCCGTATTCAAATGAACTAAAGCAATTTAGGGGGTTGCTGACGAGCAGCTCCCTAACTTTTTAAGGAGGGAAAATGGGACAGGTTTTTATGTATAAAGACGGCACGGGTGAGCCAGAGCTTTTTGATGCTGACAATGTGCCTAAATCGGGTTATTCCGATAATCCAAAAACAGCTATGGGAACAAAAAAACCCGCAGCTAAAAAACGTGCAAGGAAAGACGGGAAGTTTGTTGCAGACGACCCTAGCACGCCTGACATCAATGAGGCTTATGAATGAGTATAACAACACTTGCCGAGCTTAAAACTGCGCTGGACACAGAGACAAGCCGCAGCGATATAACGTGGGACGATTACATCACGAGGGGTGAGGCACGGCTTAATCGTAGGCTGCGTTTGTTTTCACAGCAAACCTCAACTACGTTTACTTTGTCTACAGGAAGCAGTACGCAAGCGTTACCTACTGGTTTTTTTGAACACATCGACCTGTTTTATACTTCAGATAATTATCAGCCAACGCAACAGTCATTTCACAGCTTACAGGAAACAGCATCCAGTGGTGATGGCAGACCTTATTATTTTGCTATTGGAAATGTGTTGCAGTTTGAACGCCAAGCCGATCAGGATTATGCGTTTACGCACAGGTATTACAAAAAACTTGATCTCGTGACGGACAACACCAACACCGTTTTGACAGGGTCACCAGACGCTTATATTTATGCAACACTTGCAGCATTTTACATGAGGGCTAAAGATTCAAACAGCGTGCAATCCAACCTGAATTTGCTGGATGGTGTCATTCAGGAATTGAATAACTTGGATAACCGCAGCCGTAGTCAGGCGACTTTAGCCGTAGACACGGGCTTAACTCAATCAAAGCGGTTTGATATTTCCAGAGGCTTTTAATGTTTAATTTCGGCCCCTTTTTACCCGATCAGGCAGATTTAGGAAATGCTGGTGCGACAGTTGCGACCAATGTTTTGCCACGAACAACGACAACCTATGCACCCTTCCCTAGCCAAAGCAGTGTCTCAGGGGCGTTGTCAAACAGACCAAGGGGTGCGGCATCGTTTGTGCAGTCGAATGGTACGGTCAACACGTTTGCTGCTGACCATCAGGATATGTTTAAGTTATCTACGGCAACATTCGGTAATGTGTCGAGGCAGTCTGGCAGTTACACGGTTGCAACCAATGACCATGTAAATTTTATCCAATTTGGGGATCGTGTGATTTCGGTCAACGGTCACACAGACCCGCCACAGTCTTATGTTATGGGGACGGATTCCACCTTTACCGATTTGTTAAAAACACAAGCAACTTGCACGATTACGATTTCCGCATATGGCGATTTGGCAACGGGGGAAAAAGTACGGCTAGTGGCTACCGACCAGACCACCCATGATTTTACCGTGGGATCATCCCCCGGCAGCGGGACATTCGTAGCGGCAACGTCCAACAACCAGACAGCTACAAATTTAAAAGATCAGATTCACGCAAACGCAAAGTTTACGGCAACAGTTTCCAGCAATGTTGTCACCGTCACACAAGTTACCGCAGGGATAAAAGGCCAGACAACGGTCACAATAACAGACTCTTCCCCTGTTGGGATGACCAAAACAGATTTTGTAACGGGCGTGAGTTATGACATTCGCGCCAAGGCAATTGCTGTGGTCAAAGACTTTGTGATGCTGGGCAATGTTTATGATGGGGATGGGACAACGCCAAACCGCATCCACTGGTCAGGGATTAACGACCCCACTAGCTGGCTTACTGTCGGGTCAGCATCAGCTGCCGCTGTGCAATCGGATCGTCAAGACCTTCCTGTTGGTGGCGAAATTATGGCGATCACAGGGGCTATTGGCGGTATGGATGGCGCAGTCTTTTGTAAAAAAGCAATCTATCGCTTGAGTTATGTTGGCCCACCCACAGTTTTCAATATCACAGAGGTAGAACGGGATCGGGGGCCAATTGCGCGAAACAGTGTGGTGAATGTCGGCCCGTTCGGTTTTTATCTAGGTGAGGAAGGGTTCTGGAGTTTCACAGGTTCTGGATCACAAGCAATTGGCGACCAGAAAGTTGACCGTTTCTTTTTAAACGACCTCGACCAGAATTATATTGAACGGGTGTATGGAGCCGCTGACCCTGTTAGTAAAATGGTCTATTGGGCGTATCCAGGGCAAAACAATTCCAGTGGGCAACCCAACAAAGTGATTATTTATAACTGGGGAATTGATCGCTGGTCAACGGCTGAAGTTACGCAAGAATATATGTTTAGAAATTTGTCTGTGGCTGTAACTCTTGAAAATCTTGACAGCTTTGGCAACCTCGATGCGTTAGGAGTTTCTCTGGATGACCCGTCTTGGATTGGCGGCCTAACCAGCCTCAATAGTTTTAATTCCGATTATAAACTATGCCGTTTTACCGGGACAAACTTGGCCGCAACTTTGGAAACGCAAGAGATTGGCGGCACAAATCGGATTTATGTTAACGCTGTCCGTCCCTATGTGGATGGCGGGACAATGACGGTAAAACTAAAGCATCGTGTTGCGCCTACAGATTCCGTGACAGAAACAAGTGAAAATGCGATTGATTCGGATGGGCAAGCACATTTTACAGTCAGCACGCGATTTGTCCGCGCACAGGTTAATGTCGCAGCTGGTGGTGAATGGACGCACGCCCAAGGGGTTGATGCTGAGACAGTTGCGGATGGGTCAGCATGAGTGTCAGCGAGTTCCCTGCCCCGCCAATTAACCTTCAAGATGAGGAAATGCACAGAAGGCAAATTGCCACCAGTGTTAATCAGATGCTTACGGGCAAAAGCAATAATGTTTTGGATGTCACATTAACGGCTGGAGCTGCATCCACCACAATTACGGATGCACGGATTGGTATTCATACCGCGTTAATTTTCACGCCAACGACCGCAAATGCGTCTGCTGAAATTGGTGCAGGGACAATCTACGTTGTAACAACAAGCCGTGTTAATGGAAGCGTAGCGGTAACGCACGCAAACAATTCGCAGACAGATCGAACTTTCAAAGTAATCTTAGTAGGATAAAAATGGCTGAAACTTTTACAGACTCCAAGGGGAATGTGTTTCCTCTTAACCAATTTGGAAGACCGCAGGGATATTGGGATGGAAACAAGTTTGTGTTCCCCCAGTTTGGGACAACCCCTGCCGTCAGCCAGCCTGTGGTAGACCCTGTTTCTCCTGTTGAAAATGTGCAACCCGTCCAGACCCCTTATCGTTTGCCCAGCAGTGTCCGAGAAGAACAAAGAGGCGATGACCCAACGGGTGGTGGCAGCAAGCAAAACCAGTTTGGGGGTCAAAATAATGTAACAATGCAAGGTGGAGCTAGTTTAAATAATTTAAACATGAGTCCACAATCAGGCGCACTGCTTGGGTCATTGGCTGGCAGAGCGATTGGTGGCCCATTAGGTGCAATAGCAGGGTCTGGAATTGGGGGCTATGCTAGTGGTCGTGGCTCAAGAGGCATTGGGGGCGATATTGCTGGGTCACTTTTAGGGACTGCATTGTTTGGGCCTGTTGGCGGTTTGTTAGGAATTGCTGGCGGTCGCATGGGTGATGTGTCTGACATGGAAAATGTTTTAAATATGGGGCAATCAGGACAGCGGGGGTTTTGGGATACTTTAGGTTATGGCTTTGGTCTTGGTGACAGCCTTGAAGATCAGATGTCTGGTTATTATGGGATAAATCAAATTGGAACTGATCCGTTTGGTGCTGCTGTGGGCCACCCAACTGGGCTTACTATTGATGAGGATGACATTGGTGACATTGACCCAAGCTCAGGTATGCCTGATCCCTTTGATTTTAATTTGGCTGATCCGGGGGGCTTTTCAGCGTCTACAGATCAACAGCTAGATGCGTTTAGTGCTATTGCAGATGCTTTTGGTGGAGACGATCCAGATGATGGAAGCATGGATTCATCCAGCGATGACAATACATTTGGGTATGGTGTTTTTTAAAATGCCGTATCCTAGTTCCCATTCTACTGACAGTATTATTTGCCGTGCCAAATTAGCACCTGTTGATTGGGCTGACCGATCTTCCATTTGCTTTAGTCAGCTTGATGACAGAGATATGTTTGCAATTGACAGTACCGATTGGTCGGGATTTTATAAGGAGCTTAAACAATTGCCAAAATTTCCCAGAAAGAAAAAAAATAGATTGCGCCAATGCTTGGCATATATTGACAGAATAGTACCTGTTCGCGTCACTAGGGCTTACTAGTACAATTGACTTATGCTTAATGCTCAATTAAAAATAGGGGATGGAAGAAATACTTATCGTTTTAGCCGAGGTGCTTTTAAGACTTATTTAGTCTACGTTCAGCCTAATCAGGTAGACAGCGCAGTTTCGCTGTGTTTGCCCCTAATAAAAAAGTCTTTAAGTTCCGACAGTGCCTATTCAATAGAGGATGTTATTGATGAGTTGCGTTCAGCAAGGGCGCAGCTGTGGCTTGTGATGGAAAGCAATAAAATTAAAGCAATTGTTGTCACGGTGATTAACACACACCCGTGCGCCAAAGATTGCATGATCTGGCTATGCGCTGGCAAAGACAGAAAAAACTGGATTCATTTACTAGCACAGATTGAAGATTGGGCGAAGACGCATGGATGCGATGCGATGGTTGTGCGTGGAAGAAGCGGATGGGAAAAGGTTATGAAAGATTATAAAAAAACACACGTAATTTTAGAAAAGAAATTGAGGTAAAAAATGGGCAGCGTTTTTGGCAGTCGAAGTGAAGCTCCTAGAACAACAACCTCTGTGGTCAGCACTGACCCCCCGGCTTTCCAAAAGCCGTTTATAGAGTTTGGCTTAGAGCAAGCACGAAGTTTCTACGATGACCCGCGCAGTTACTACACGGGGTCAACCGTTGTGCCATTCTCAGGGCAAACAACCGAGGCACTTACTGGAATAGAAAATAGAGCTAGGGCGGGGTCGCCACTGGTAACAGGGGCGCAAAGCCAAGTAGCTAAAACAATGGCGGGCGATTATTTAAACCCAGCGACCAACCCTTATCTAACGTCTGCAATGGACGCAGCGACACGGCCTATGCGCGAGGCATTCACTGAAGATGTATTGCCAAGGATTGACACAGCATTCAGCCAAGCTGGGCGTTATGGGTCAGGGTTACAAGCCCGGCAACAGCAAAGGGCAGCCGAAGATTACTTACAAAGTCTTGGGGATGTTGGGTCACGAATGGCGTATTCCAATTATGCGGATGAGCGTGCTAGACAAGAGGCGGCAACATCAGCTGCGCCAGCAATGGCTGAACTGGATTATCTAGGGTTGGAAAGATTAGGACAAGTTGGGGCGGCACAGGAAGAGCTTGCTGCCAGACAATTGCAGGAAGACATCGACCGCTTCAACTTTGCACAAGAAGAGGGCAGACAGCGGCTAGCTGAATATTTGCCACAGGTCACAGGCGGCCAGTATAGCACACAGACAACCGCACAGCCTCTATACTCCGATGATACAGCCCGATATTTGGGCTATGGGGCAACGGGTGCAAATATTTTAGGTGGTCTTTTTGGGGCAGATAGAGGCGGCACTTCCGCATTTGAAGGACTTAAAGGGTTCTTTGGTTAATAAAAAGGAGTTTGTTTAAATGGCAAATGGGTATATTCAAAATACAAATTTGTTTGGAAGCAATCGAGGCAATCAATGGCTTCTTGGGTCAAATGTAAATCCACAGTTTCCAAATTTAAGAGTTAGCCCTTCAGCTTATTCATCGCTTCTTGTGCCACCAGCTGCGACTCCAGCAGTTTCGCCATTAGCTGTAAGTGGTCAGGATCGTGCAAATGCTTTTTTAAAAGGGCTAGGCCAATTGGGTTCAGGGTTGCTAATGGCTGGTGCGCCAACCACTGACCCTGGACAGTTTGCCAAAGGGATTGCCCAAGGCGGTCAAGGGTTTAGTCAGGCTTTTCAAGGCTCATTGGACAAATCAAGGCAGCGGAATGTTCAAGATTTAAATTTGCAAATGGCGCAAGCTACGCAAAAACTGGCAGCAGAGAAGGCGGCTCGCGAAAAACAATTATTTGATATTAAAATGAACAGACACGCCATGTTTCAAAAGCTTCTTACAGGAACTAATGGCACTCAACAGCCACAAGGCCAAGTGGCTCTGGGTCAACCAATAGCTAATCGAATGAGCGGCCCAGAGCCAATGGTCATGCCGACAGCGGTGCAAGCATTACCAGTGCAGGCGCAACAGCTACCGCCATCAATTAATCGGTCAAATTTATCGCCAGAACTGTTGACGACCATAGCTGCGTCAGACAACCCCTTTGAAGCCTGGCAAAAAGTGTTGATGCAACGCAGTGATCCAAAACTGGAATATATAGATGGGCAATTAACGGGGCTGGGTAAAGTCAAGCAAGAGGACAAACTGCGAGTCGAATTAAAGCCAGTTGTGACCGCGTTTGGAAATGCTCAAAGGTTTTTTAATATTGTTGACGGTCAACTTCAGAAGAAAAACGGAACAGCCGATATTGCTGGCCTCAATGCTATGATTAAAATGATTGATGCAGGCATGGTAACGGTTAGTGAAGTTGAACTACAGAAAGAGGCTCAATCTACTGTTTCAAGAATCTACAGTGCAATCGCGCAGTTTAAAGGCGGCAAGCTGTTAGATTCAGAAAAAGACGCATTGCGTACAAATATGCGTGCAACCGCTAAAGACCTTTTGCGAGATATGCACAACGCTCATAAGCGAAGTGTTATGGGCTATAAAGGCATAGCTGACCGCCGTAAGTTGGATTGGCGCAACATCTGGACGATGAAAGGCGTGTTTGGGGATAAAGTTAAACTCACAGGCACGGGTAGTAATGCAACCCTAAAGCCCACACAAAAAAGCAGTGTGGGCAGCATTGATAAAAAATTTAAAGGGCTTAAATCGGTAGGGGGAACGTAATGGCAAGCAAAGATATAATCGCTACGCACGTTGCCAATCTTAAATTAATTAAAGATCAGGGTGGCGATGCACAAGACGCTTTGGATTATATGGCTGATCCAAAATATAAAGTTAATGAAGCCACAGCAAAGCAAATTTTTAATGATCCAGAGTTCCGAAAAGCCTTTATCGATACGGATGCCAATGTCGCACGGCAGACATTAGGCCAAGGCACGTTTCTTGGATTTGGTGATGAGGCTGAAGGATTTGCGCGGGGGTTATATGAGGGTCTTACAACCGATAAGCCTTTTGACAAAGCCATTGATGAAAACATTGATAAGGCTCGTGCAAATGTTGAACTTTATCAGAAGGCAAGACCTTATAAAGCAACTGCGCTGCAAGTGGCTGGGGGTGTACCTACTGGGCTGTTCGGCATGGGTCGTGCGCTTGCCCTGCGTGGTGCTGGACTGCTCCCGCGTATGATCGAAGGGGCAAAACAGGGTGCTACTCACGGTTTTTTTAGTGGCCTTGGGCGTGGCGAGGGCGGTTTTGATAGACCCGGCCTTGAAAGCCGTGGGTTAAGTGGCTTAGTAGGTTCAGGCACAGGTGCGTTTGTTGGTGCTGGTGTTCCTGTGGTTGGAGACTTTTTGCGCGGTGGAGGGAATGTGTTGGGTCAGGTTTTACCAAAAAGCCAAGCAACGCGGCAGGCTGGCCGTCTGATGAGGCGTGCAATAGATGACGATGAGACAACCGTGCCTGCTATTAGGGCTGCCCTTACAACTATGCCAGCTAAGGCACGCATACCCGATGCGCCAGATATTTATTCAATAGGTTTGAGGGATTTGGCACGTCAAGCGGCAACGACTTCTGGCGGCAAAGGCGCACACCAATTTCTTGCAGAACGTCACGCGGAGCAAGGGCAACGAATGTTGGAACAAGTGGACAAATTTTTGCCAACTCAAAGCCTTAACGATTATTTAGAAGAGGTGACAGTAAAGAGGTCGGAGGCTGCAAATCAGCAATATGGAGAATTGCGTTCCAGACAACTAAAGATGACCGATGATCTAAAGTATTTTCTCAATCATCCTAAAATTAAGGAAGTATGGGAAGGCGCTCAAAATTTGGCCGAATGGGAGGATGTCACTCTGCCCGAAGCGGTTGCAGTTCTTGACGGTGCTAACGCTTATGCCAAGCCAACTTTACAAGTTATGGACTATTTAAAGCGCAGTCTTGATGGGCGTGTAAATAGAGCCTTTGCCGCAAATGATACTGAAGATGCTCACGCAGCAAAAGTATTTCGCAACAAGTTGCGCGATTTTCTTGATAAGGTTATCCCCGAATACAAAGAAGCCCGTTCTGTTTACGCGGGACACTCAGCCGCGCTTGAAGCAGCACAGGAAGGCAAAAAGTTTGTGCTGCGTCCCGGCACATTTGACCATAGCTTGTTTAAAAAGTTTGGCGACCACGAAATGGAAAGTTTTCGCGTAGGCGTTGCTGATGCTCTGCGGCAACAGATTCTTGAAACGCCATACAAAAGCGATGCTGTAAATAAAATATTTAACAACGAAGCAAAGAAGATGCGCCTAAAACAAGCATTTAACAACGATGCAGAGTTTGACGCTTTTGAAAAAGCCATGCGTGACGAGGAGCAGATGGCGTTGACCAGCGTTAGGGCAACCACAGGGTCACGAAGCGCACCGATGCTATCTGATATGGCAGCAGGTCAAGACATTACAGACGCTGCGGATTTAGCGACAGGCGGTGGAGGAAGTCTCGTTAGATTTTTGACGCAAAGCATGGGAGAAACGGCTCCACCTGATGCGGTAGCAGCAGAACTGAGAAGATTACTTCTTGACCCTGCCAATCAAGAGGAAGCATTAAAAATCATGGGTAAGGGCAGTCCTGTAATAAGGCGTAGAGCCGCGCAAATGCCGTCCATTTTGCGGAATGTCCTCGCCCAGCAGTCTCCACGGCCTCTTGTAGAAGATAGAAGTCCTTAATTATGAACTTAATCGTCCTGAAGGACAGCACTCCAATTAAAAAAAGGGAATATTATGGCTGTAAAAAACTGGTCAACCACAGCATCATCTAACGCAAGTGTGGATGACATTAACTGGGCTGAAGGTCAAAACCCTTCCACCGTTAATAATTCTGCACGGGAAATGATGAAGGATGTCAGGACGCACTTTGAGGATGGTGGGTATATTCAACTTCACACAACAACTTATGCAAGTTCCACTACTTTTACGATAGCCAGCGTTGATGTCCGAACTACTTATGCAGTAGGCCGCAGGGTTAGAGCCGTTGGGTCATCAACAGGCACAATCTACGGGGTCATAAGTGCCGTAGCTTTTAGCTCAAATACCACCGTGACCGTGGTTTGGGATAGTGGTTCATTATCCTCTGAGACATTGGCGATCAGTGTATCTACCCTAGACGCAACTGGTCATGTGGATGCTGGAAAAATAAACTCCGGGACATTGGATAACAACCGTCTGGATGCGGACATCAAAGCCATTGCTAATTTAACAAGTGCGGCTAATAAAATCCCGTATTTCACTGGAAGCGGCACGGCTGCTGTGGCTGATTTTACGGCAGCTGGCCGGGCGCTCATGGATGATGCTAACGCAGCTGCACAATTAACTACATTGGGCGCATTGCCGTTAGCTGGCGGCACAATGACGGGCGACCTGACACTTGCGGGTGCGCCCGACAGTGATTTGAAATGCGCCACAAAATTATATGTTGATAATGTAGCTGGCTCTGCCACAGATGCGGCAACCAGTGCGACATTGGCGGGTAACTATGCAACAAAAGTAAATGGAGCAGTCACGGGAACTGACTACTCTTCAAAGGCGTGGGCAATAGGTGGCACAGGCGTAACGGACACAAGCAGTCGAGGCGCGGCTAAAGAGTGGGCGATTGAGGCAGAGGATAACACTGTAGACGGCTCTGGTTATTCAGCTTTACATCATGCCGCTAAAGCAAGTGCTTCCGCAACAGCTGCTGCAAGTTCAGCAACTTCTGCTGCGTCCAGTGCAACCACGGCTCAAGCTGCTGCCCAAGGCTGGGGGGCAGTCACGACTATTACAGGCTCAACGACTAATTTAGAGACTACAGATGCCAGGGATTACTATATTATTGATGCCTCAAGCAATACAATCACGATTAATCTTCCAGCTATTGGAAGTTCAGACGGTTTATTATACGGCTTTCAGGTTCATAACGTAGATAATGCTATTACTATAGTAAGAGATGGGTCGGATAGAATTAATGGAGTCGCGGGTAATTATTCAGGACTTACTACTGTAGGTCAGGTAATTCATTTCATAGCAGACGATGCTACTCCCGATAATTGGAAAGCAACAATTGTCTCACAATCACCTGATGCGACAGCAACTGTCAAAGGTGTTGTCGAACTCGCAACAGATGCCGAAGCAATTACAGGGAGCGATACAGCTAGGGCTGTAACCCCAGCTAACTTAGCCGCAACATTTCCCACGATTCGACTTATACCACAGAATAGCAAATCAGCTGATTACACATTAGTTTTAGCTGATGCTGGCAAGCACATCTATCATCCGGGCGCTGATACATCTACAAGGACTATAACTATACCAGCTAATGCGAGTGTGGCGTATACAATTGGCACAGCCATCACATTTGTAAACGATACAAGTGCTGGCGCACTTACAATTGCTATTACGTCTGATACGTTAGTGCTTGCCCCTGATGGCACAACAGGCAGTCGAACTTTAGCCGCTAATGGCATAGCAACTTGTATTAAAATGACATCGACAAGGTGGATGATTTCTGGATCGGGCCTAACGTAATGCACCAACAAATTTTATTCGCTAGCTTATCTAGTGGTAGTTACACAATCGAACAATCTGCATGGTTTGATGGTAATGGAGACTATTTAAGTGTAACTCCCTCTAGCACAGGAAACCGAAGGACACTGACTTTTAGTGCTTGGGTAAAGCGAACAGGGCTTGCCCATACCCTCACAAAAATCTTGTGGGGTGCTGGAGATGCTTCAGCAGGGAGTTATTGCCTATTTGGATTTTCTGGTTCAAATCTTCCAAGTGGTAAGCCAGATAGATTGTGGTTTGAGAGTCAAGTTGGTGCTGGCAGTTCTTATGGTTTATATTCAACTGCGGAATTTTCAGATGTTTCTGGTTGGATTCATGTCATGTTAAGGCTGGATACAACTCAAAGCACTGCTGGAAATCGCGTGCGTATTTATGCCAATGGGGTTCAGCAAACTTTAACAGATGTATGGTCAGGGCAACCCGCTCAAGATACAGATTATTATTGGAATCTTTCTGGAACTGCAACGCATATTGGTAAATATGCTGAAAGAACTGACAGGTGGTGGGATGGCTACATGGCTGAAGCCTGTATGTATGATGGTGCAAGCCTTGGCCCTGATTCATTTGGGGAAACAAATGATAATGGAATTTGGGTTCCCATAGAACCACCTTCAACTGGTTTTGGGACTAATGGTTTTCATCTCAAATTTGATGACTCATCTGATTTCGGAACTGATAGTTCAGGAGAGGGAAATGATTTGACAGTCAACGGTTCGATGGCAACAACGCAAAAGGTTTTAGATAGTCCGACTAATGATGATAATAACAATATTGGAAACTATGCTACTTGGAATCCGCATAAATTTATGAATGATAATTTATCTGCCTATTCTTTTACAAACGGCAATTTAAAAGTTACAGGCGATAGTGGTAATTCTGGAAACAATGGTCTTTTTTCTACAGTTGGGTTATCAGGAAAACATTATGCTGAAACAAAAATTTTAGGATCATCAAATATATCTGGTGGTAGATCGGCCTTTGGTATTCTTGCAAGCACTGCAACAAATGCTTCAAATACAACGTGTTTAGGTCATTCTTCATTTAGTGGAATAAGTTTAGGTGAAGCAATTGTATATGCAAGCGGATCATCAGGAAATAATTACACAGATGTTTCTGTAAATGATGTTATTGGTATTGCTGTCGATGTATCTGCTGGTAAAATGTGGATAAGAGTCAATAGCGATGCGTGGCTAACAACTGGAAGTGCTGGCGATCCAGCAACAGGAGCTAACCCCACGCTTACATTTACGGCTGGAACAGATTA